>ERZ839947.778-NODE-778-length-37762-cov-9.888376_pt1 | contig 37762 bp, 30 predicted proteins | sample MGYA00519908_ERZ839947 | MGnify/ENA primary metagenome ERZ839947 (study PRJEB31850, sample SAMEA3708857) | human gut metagenome | biome: human gut; feature: human-associated habitat; material: faeces | place: China | collected 2014 ... | reverse complement strand
CATCTACTACATCGTCATCCAGCTGGTGCTGACCCTCGGCTTTGACGCAAACCTGCTCAAGCTGCTGAGCGCCTCTGTGGTGGCGGTGTTCCTGGCCGTGCCCTATTGGAAGAGCAAGTATTTCGCAAAGCCCGCGGCAAAGAAGGCACAGAAGGAGGATGCAAAAAATGCTTGAGATCCAGAATGTTTCCAAGACCTTCAACGCCGGTACCGTCAACGAGAAAACGGCCCTGAATGGTCTGAACCTGAAATTGAACGAAGGCGACTTTGTCACCGTCATCGGCGGCAACGGCGCGGGCAAATCCACCATGCTGAACGCTGTGGCCGGTGTGTGGCCCGTGGACAGCGGCAAGATCATCATTGACGGCATCGACGTGACCAAACTGGGGGAGCACCAGCGCGCCGCCTACATCGGCCGCGTGTTCCAGGACCCCATGACCGGCACCGCCGCCACCATGCAGATCGAGGAGAACCTTGCCCTGGCCGCCCGGCGCGGCAAGCGGCGCGGCCTGAGGATCGGCATCACCAAGGCCGAACGGGAGCGCTACCGTGAACTGCTCAAGAGTCTGGACCTGGGCTTGGAGGACCGCCTGACCGCCCGCGTGGGCCTGCTGTCCGGCGGTCAGCGCCAGGCGCTGACCCTGCTCATGGCTACCATGAACAAACCTAAGCTCCTGCTGCTGGATGAGCACACCGCCGCTCTGGATCCCAAGACGGCGCTCAAGGTGCTGACCCTCTCGGCCAGGATCGTGGAGGAGAACCACCTGACCACCATGATGATCACCCACAACATGAAGGATGCCATCAAGTACGGCAACCGCCTGATCATGATGCACGAGGGCCACATTATCTATGATGTCTCCGGGGAAGAGAAAAAGAACCTGCACGTCTCCGACCTGCTGGCCAAGTTCCAGATCGCGTCCGGCGGCGAGTTCGCCAACGACCGCATGATCCTTTCCTGATGCATTTCTGATATGGAAAATCCCCTCCGGTGTGTGAGTATCGGAGGGGATCTTTGCATCTTGTGCACCTTCGCAGGGTGTGCTACACTGAGAGAAAGAGGAGGTGTCTCTCGTGCGAAAAATCATCCGGCGGGCAGCTGCTGTGCTGTTGTCTGCGGCTCTGCTGCTGACGGGAACGGCTTCGGCAGCAGCCCAGATTGACCCGGTTGAGGAACGGCTTGCTGCCATGTCTCTGCGGGAAAAGGTGGGGCAGCTGTTCGTGGTGCGGGTCGAGGCACTGGACCCCAGTGGACAGTCTGATAGCACAAGGCTGACCTGGACAGAACGGCAGGGGCTGAAAGAGTATCCGGTGGGCGGCATTGTGGTGTTTCGGCAGAATGTGAAAAGCCCGGAGCAGTTGAAAAAGCTTCTGGCAGATTTTCAGGCAGCATCTGGGACTGGTCTGTTGACCGCCGTGGACGAGGAGGGCGGCAGCGTGGCCCGGTTGGCCAATGCTTCCGGCTTTGAACTGCCCCAATACCAGAGTGCCCAGGCAGTAGGTACAACAGGGGACCCGGCCAATGCCCGTGCCATGGGGCAGATCATCGGAGGCTACCTCAAAACCTACGGCCTGAATCTTGACTTTGCTCCAGTGGCAGATGTGAACACCAATCCGGCCAATACCGTGATCGGGAACCGAGCATTTTCGTCGGATCCGGCAGTGGCGGCACAGATGGTGGCCTCCGCTGTACAAGGGTTTCACGATGCGGGCATACTCTGCACACTCAAGCATTTCCCGGGCCACGGAGATACCGCAGAGGACAGCCACTACGGTACGGCCAGCAGCACCAAGACTTGGGCAGAGATGCGGGAGACGGAGCTGAAGCCTTTTGCGGCTGGAATCGCAGCTGGGGCCGACGTAGTAATGACCGCCCACATCACCACCCCCAATGCAACGCAGGACGGCCTGCCTGCGTCGCTCTCCTACACTATGCTGACCGAGCGTCTGCGGGGGGAGCTGGGCTTTACTGGGGTCATCTGCACCGATTCGCTGTCCATGCAAGCCATTCGGGACCACTATTCTGCAGCAGAAGCGGCTGTAGCGGCGCTGAACGCCGGGGCAGATCTTCTGCTGATGCCGCCCGACCTGCCGGAAGCCTTTGACGGTGTACTGGAGGCTGTGCAGAATGGAACCATCAGCGAGGAACGCCTCAACGAGAGCGTCCGCCGCATCCTGATGCTGAAACAGAAAGCCGGGTTGGAGCTTGACACCCGCACCCCGCTGGAAAAGATGCTGGATGTGTTTCTGTAAGATTGAAGCATAATAAGAAGATCCCCTCCGGTGTGCGCGTACCGGAGGGGATCTTTGCGTATAAAGGAATGTTACCGCTTGATATCGTAGTTCATGTTCATCAGGTTGCGGATGGAGCTGACATCGTCGGTGATGTTGGCATCGCCGTGGATGGTGTGCTTGATGGCGCTGCTTGCCACGGCAAAGTTGATCATGTCCATGGCGCGGTAGTTGTGGAGCATGGCGTAGATCAGGCCGCTGGCAAAGGCATCGCCGCCGCCCACGCGGTCCAGAATATTAAAGGTGTAGAGCTTGCTCTCAAAGGTGTGGCCGTCGTACCACATAAAGGCCTTGAGGCTGTTCTCGCTGCCGCTGTGGGCATAGCGCACATGGCGGGCAATGCATTTGAGGTTGGGGTAGCGGGCAATGAAGTGCTGGAAGATCTCGTCCTGCTGCTCATAGCTGGGCTGCAGGGGCACGCCGTCCTTCCAGTCGCCCTTGCTGTGATCGTTGTCGTCCTTCCACAGGTGGTAGGGCTCAATGCCCAGCAAAACGTCAACGTAAGGCAGGCACTCGGTGCAGAAATTGCGGGCTTCCTCCCAGCTCCACAGGGTAGAGCGGAAGTTGCCGTCAAAGCTGACGGTCAGGCCCTTCTTTTTGGCCACCTTGAGCATATCGATGATGAGGCCGCGGCAGTTGGGGCCCAGTGCCGGGGTAATGCCGCTCAGGTGCAGCCAGTCGTAGCCGTCCAGCAGAGCGTCCAGATCGACCTGAGAGAAGTCATACTCGGTAATGGCACTGTGCTTGCGGTCGTAGATGACCTTGGAAGCGCGGATGCCGTAGCCGGTCTCCAGATAATAAGTACCCAGCCGGTTGGAGGGGGTCTCGTTGGGCTCGGTCAGGATCATGGGGGTGCAATGCACATCGTTGGAGCGCAGCCAGCGCACCGCGCTCTTGCCCAGGCTGTTGTTGGGCACTACGCTGAAGAAGGTGCTGTCCACACCCAGGTTGGCCAGGGCCAGTGCAATGTTGGCCTCGCTGCCGCCGTAGCTGGCTTCAAAGCTGGATGCCATACGGATCTTTTCGTAGTTCGGCGGGGTCAGACGGAGCATGATCTCGCCGCAGGTGATGAATTTCTGGCCGTTGGGCTCGCTGCCGAGGATGGGATTGTAGTGTTCCATAACGCTCCTCCTAAAAAGTCGTTTCCGGGATCCATTTTATGTGAGAACACATTGTTGTATCCATTATACCGCACTGCGCACCGGATAGCAAGCAAATGCTGTTTCGGCCGAGAGAAAAAGAAAAAGAAATTTTGGCTGTTTTGACGAAAGAACCCCTCAGTCACCTGCGGTATGACGGTGGGGTTCACACCCCCGTCAGGTCAAAGCTGGGCGTATACTCTTCCTTTGCACTGCTCTTCTGCTGCATATAGCCAGAACTGAGGCCCAGATCCATGGCGTAGTTGACCACCCGGCGGTATTCGTAGGTGGTGATGCGCCGCCCGATGCCGTGGTCTGCCGCCTGATAGAAGGGGGTGTACTGGCTCATCACGCTGGGCAGGAAGCACCCGGGGTCGGCCTTGTTCCAAGCCGCCATCTGATCGAGCACGGCAAAGCTGTCGTCCACATGGCCGGGCAGGGCAAGGTGGCGCAGGATCACGCCCCGCTGCAGGATGCCCTCGCTGTCAAAAACGGGGTGGCCGGCCTGAGCCATCATGGCTTCAATGGCGGGCCTGGCCTGTGCAAAATAGTCCGGCGCGGCGGAAAGTTCTGCCGAAAGGGCAGGGGAAACATATTTCAGGTCGGCCAGCCAGATGTCGATGAAACCGCGCCAGGCGTGCACGCTCTCCACGGTCTCGTAGCCGCCGGTGTTGCAGACGATGGGCAGATGCAGCCCCTGCGCCCGGGCCAGGTCGAGGGCAGCGATGATCCAGGGCCGCCACTGCCCGGGCGTGACAAGGTTGATGTTGTGGGCTCCCTGCGCCTGCAGGTCCAGAAAGATCTCGGCCAGGCGCTCCACGGTGATCTCCCTGCCCAGCCCCTCGGCGCTGATGGGGTAGTTCTGGCAGAAGCAGCACTTGAGGGTGCAGCCGGAGAAAAACACCGTGCCGCTGCCCCGGGTGCCGCTGATGCAGGGCTCCTCCCAGAAATGCAGGGCAGCGCGGGCCGCTTTCAGGGTGCGGCCCGCCCCGCAGAAGCCCGTCTGCCCGGCGGCCCGGTCGGCTTTGCACTGCCGGGGGCAGAGAGTGCAGGCTTCCGGCACGGCAACAGAAATGGTTTTGGGCATAATATCCAAGTCCTTTGCAAAAGATTTGACAGAATTACTCTTGTTTATTATACCATTTATAATATGGAATGTGGTATACTATGATAGAATATTATATATCATGCAAAAATACTACATATCAGACGGAGGATGTCATGCGCACCGAAAACGAGGAGATCCGGGATCATTTGAAATATCTCTCCCTGCTGGCACGGGATTACCCCTCGCAGGCAGCCGCCGCCAGTGAGATCATCAGCACCCAGGCCCTGCTCAAGCTGCCCAAGGGCACCGAACATTTTATGAGCGACCTGCACGGTGAAAACGAGGCTTTTGTCCACATCCTGAACTCGGCTTCGGGTGTCATCCGGGAAAAGGTGGACATCGTGCTGGGGGACAGTGTGCCGGAACAGATCCGTGCAGAGCTGGCAACGCTCATCTATTACCCCAACGAGAAACTGCCCCGGCTCAAAGCCGAGTGCACGGATGAGGAAGCGCTTGACCACTGGTATACGGAGACCCTGCTTCAGCTCATTGATATCTGCCGGTTGGTGTCCTCCAAGCATACCCGGCAGCATGTGCGCTCCTGCCTGCCGTCCAGCTGCGGGTATATTCTGGATGAGCTGCTCCATGCTCACTTTGAGGACCACGACAAGGACCTTTATTACGGGCAGATCGTGGGCAGCATCATCGAAAATGGCCGCGCCGACCGGTTCATTGTCCGGCTGTGTGAGCTCATCAAGCGGCTGGCTGTGGACAAGCTGCACATCGTGGGTGACCTGTTTGACCGCGGCCCCCGGCCTGATATCATACTGGACCGGCTCATGCGCCACCACCATGTGGATATCCAGTGGGGCAACCATGACGTGGTCTGGATGGGTGCCGCCGCCGGAAGTCCCATCTGCGTCTGCACTGTGCTCAAAACGACACTGGCCTACCATAACCATGCCATGCTTGAGGACTGCTACGGCATCAACCTGCGGCATCTGCAGCGGATGGCCGAGCAGTTCTACGGAAATGACGACCTGACCCTCTGGATGCCCCACACCGACGCGGCGCGCGGCCCTTACACCGAGGGCATGCTCCACCGCTGTGCCGTGATGCACAAGGCCGTGACCATTCTGATGCTCAAGATGGAGTGCAAGGTCATCGACCGCAACCCGGATTTCAAGATGCAGGGTCGGGATTTCCTGCGGCACATCGATTGGAAAAAGGGAACAGTGACCCTGAACGGGCAGGCATACCCCCTGCGGGATACCAGCTTTCCCACCGTGAACCCGGCAGACCCCGCCGCCCTGAACGATGATGAGCGGCTGGTGCTCCGCAAGCTGGTGGAATCCTTCCGGCAGAGCGAGCGCTTGCAGCAGCATGTGGAATTTTTGTATGCCAAGGGCAGCGTTTACCACATCGAGAACGGCAACCTGCTCTACCACGGCGTGGTGCCCATGACCAAAAACGGCAGCTTTGCTGTGGAGCGGTTCGAGGGACACAACTACTCGGGCCGCGGCTTGATGGACTACTGTGACGAGCGGGCACGCTGCGGCTACTTTGCCCCCGAGGGCAGCGCGGCCCGGCGGAGCGGTCAGGACTTTTTGTGGTATCTGTGGTGCGGCAAGCTGTCGCCGTTGTTCGGCCGCAGCGCCATGACCACCTTTGAGCGGCTGTATATTGCCGACCCCGCCACCCACGAGGAAGTCAAGGACCCCTATTATACATGGTACAATGAAGAGGCCGCCTGCCGCCGCATCCTGGCAGAATTCGGTCTGCCCGGTACCAGCCACATCGTCAACGGTCATGTGCCGGTGCGGGAGAAGAGCGGCGAGAGCCCCATCAAGGGTGGGGGCCGTCTGGTCGTTATTGACGGCGGGTTCTGCCGCGCCTACCATGAAAAGACCGGCATTGCAGGGTACACGCTGGTGTACTCCAGCCGCACCATGTCCCTGCGGACCCATCAGCCCTTTGTCAGTGCTGAAAAGGCCGTGAACGAAAACATCGACATCGTGTCGCAGAAGAACATTCTGGAAACGGAGAACCACCGCATTCTGGTGGAAGAGACGGACGAGGGCGAGATCCTTCGGGAGCGGGTGCATGACCTGAAACAGCTGGTCAAGGCCTATCAGCTGGGCTGGATCAAGGAGACCTGCAGCGAGGATTGCGTCTGGTAAGGGGCGCTGATTGTAAAATTTTTGAAATAAGAAACAAAAATATCGAATATTTCCGCAGATTCTGGGCAAAACAGAAAATAATCCGGCAGGGGAAAAGGGGGCTTTGCTTTTTGCCCGAAGTTGTGTATAATAAGATAGTTGTATCGTGAGGGTGTGTACCCAGCGGTGCGCGGAGAGATCAAGTAAGAACCCTGAGTGGCCCTGCCGCTGGCGGGCCTGCGACAAGGAGATTATAAAATTGGAAAAGTTTGTTATTACGGGCGGCAAGCCCCTGCATGGCGAAGTCACCATTTCCGGTGCAAAAAATGCGGCTGTGGGCATTCTGCCTGCCACCATTCTGGCGGCAGATGTCTGTGTGATCGAAAATCTGCCGGACATCAGTGATGTGGCAGTCAGCCTGAAGATCCTGAGCACCCTGGGTGCCGGCATCAAGATGCTGAACCGCAATACCTACGAGATCGACACCACCCATCTGAACTGCACCAACGTCCCGGACGATCTGTCCCGCCAGATGCGTGCCAGCTACTATTTCCTGGGTGCACTGCTCTCCCGCTTTGGCAAGGCACAGGTGGCCATGCCCGGCGGCTGCAATCTGGGCCCCCGCCCCATCGACCAGCACCTCAAGGTGTTCAGCGCGCTGGGTGCAGAGGACAGCGTGGACTACGGCATGATCACCGTGCGTGCCAAGGAACTGAACGGTGCCCATATCTTCTTTGATAAGGTCAGCGTGGGCGCTACCATGAACGGTATGCTCTCCGCTGTGATGGCACAGGGCCAGACCATTCTGGAAAACTGCGCCAAGGAGCCCCATGTCGTTGATCTGGCAAACTTCCTGAATATGTGCGGCGCGGATGTGCGCGGTGCCGGCACCGATGTGATCAAGGTGCGCGGCGTGGAAAAGATGCACGGCTGCACCTACAGCATCATCCCTGACCAGATCGAGGCGGGCAGCTACATGGTTGCCGCTGCTGCCACCGGCGGTGACGTTCTGATCAAAAATGTCACCCCCAAGCATCTGGAACCCATCACGGCAAAGCTCCGCCGTGCCGGTGTGGATGTGGAGGAATTCGATGATTCCGTCCGCGTCTCCCGCAAGGGCGATATCCTGCCGCTGAAGATCAACACCATGCCTCACCCGGGCTTCCCCACCGATATGCAGCCCCTGATGGGTGTGCTGCTCAGCGTGGCAAAGGGAACCTCCACCATCACCGAGAGCGTGTGGGACAACCGCTTCCGCTATGTGGACGAGCTGCGCAAGATGGGCGCAATGGTGCAAGTGGACGGTCAGGTGGCCGTGTTTGAGGGTGTGGACAAGCTGAACCCCGCTCCCCTGCGCGCTTCTGACCTGCGTGCCGGTGCGGCCATGGTCGTTGCTGCCCTGATGGCAGACGGCACCAGCGAGATCGAGGAGATCGGCCACATTGAGCGCGGCTACGAGAACATCGTGGAAAAGCTGCGCGGCCTGGGCGCTGAGATCAGCAAGGTGGATCGGATGCCTGCCGCACTGGAATCAGCAATGTGATCATTCAGAACCTCTCAGTCTGTTTTGCAGAAGTTTCTCTGACAGGGAGCTTTTGTGAAGCCATGACGGAGAGGTTCGTTTCTTGAGGTTTGAAATGTCTGAATTCATCTCGTTATACTCTGGTTCCTCCGGCAACTGCAGCGTGGTGCGCACGGGGGAAAAGTACATCATCATCGATATGGGAAAGGGCGTGCGCACTACCTCGGCGGCACTCAAGGAGCTGGGCCTGAACATCAGCGATTGTGCGGGCATTCTGGTCACCCATGAGCACTCTGACCACGTCAAGGGGCTGGCCACCTTCCTCAAAAAGAATCCGCTGCCGGTATACGGCGCAGACGATACGTTGGATTTTCTGGATGCAAACGGCATCGTGCCCGCCAGCTGTGAGCTGCGCACCCTGTCCGGCGGGGAAGAGGATGTGGGAGATTTCGGCGTGACGATGTTCCCCACCAGCCACGACGTGCCCTGCGTGGGCTACCGCATCCACACCCCGGACAACAAGACCATGACCATTGCCACCGACCTGGGAGTCCTGACCCCGCCGGTGCATCAGGCCCTGAGCGGCTGTGACCTGGTGGCGCTGGAAAGCAACTACGACCTCCACATGCTCCGCAGCGGGCGGTATCCCTACTACCTGCGCTCCCGCATCGAGTCCAACCGGGGCCACCTCTCCAACGATGAGTGCTCGGCAAAGCTGTTGGAGCTCATCCAGGAGGGATGCAAGAAGTTTGCCCTCTGCCATCTCTCGCAGGAGAATAACACCCCGGCACTTGCCTTGCAGACCATGTTCAACACCCTGGGCGCGGCAGGTGTCGTGCCGGAAAAGGACTGCATCGTGCAGGCCCAGCGCCGCAATGAGATCAGCCCCGCGCTTACATTTTAAGAAAAAATGGCCCTCTCCATCATTGCTTTGCAAAGCATGACGGACAGGGCCATTTTTGTTGTTATGCCAGATCCGGCAGGATATCGGGCCAGAGGGCCTGCTCCTGCCGCAGGTCGGTGAAAACGCAGTCTAGATAGATCTTGTTCACAGCCGAGATGATGGTGCTGCGCAGGAGCTTGCGTGCATCATCAACATCCGGCTCCAGCTCGGAAAAACTTTTGGTCAGGCCGAACACATAGGGCAGGTAGCTCTCCAGCTCATCGCAAAAGGTATCATAAGCCTGCGCGGAGGTATAATGCGCCTGCTGCATTTTGAACAGGCTGTCGATGTTTTCCATGGACAGGACATTTTTAGAAACCACGATATAGATCAGGCAGGCCAGCTGATCCCGGGTATACTTCTTTTTGATGGGGTGGCTGATGATCCCTTTCTTAACGTAGTTGCTCACCATGGAAGCGGTGAGCTCCACCCCCTGAAATGTGCGGAAACACCCGTTGACAAACTGTACACTTTGATCCAGATAAAGCCCTACGGTGGGGAGTTCTGCATACCGGGGCAGGGCAAACCCTGCGGCGCAGGCCGCAACGCGGCGGTTTGATTCTAATTTCATGCGGACAGTATACCATGTTTTGGAAATGCGGTCAACAGGAAATTGAAAACTTTTGAAATAATTCAAGAAAACAGTTGACAGGGTTTTGAAAAGCTGATATAGTGATTCAGACAACAGGAAAAGCTGCGGCATCCTCTGCCGCCGGAATGGAGATAAATGCTTATGAACACCAAGATCGTTGTGGATTCCTCCGCCAGCCTGTACACCTTGCAGGGCGTGGATTTTGAATGCGTTCCCCTGAAGATCATCACCGACGATGCCGAATATCTGGACAACGGCACGGTGGATGCCGTGGGCATGGCCCAGACCCTGCGTACCTATAAGGGCAAGACCTCGACCTCCTGCCCCAACGTCAGCGACTGGCTGGCCGCCTACGAGGGAGCCGACGAGGTGTATGCCATTACCATCACGGGCACCCTGTCCGGCAGCTACAATGCCGCCCAGCTGGCCGCCGAGGAATACCAGCAGGAAAACCCCGGCAAGCGGGTGTTCGTGCTGGACAGCCTTTCCACCGGCCCGGAGCAGCGCCTGCTGGCCGAGCATCTGCGGGATCTGCTGGCTGAGGGCAAGGAGTTTGACGAGATCTGTGAAGAGATGCTCCGTTACCACAAGCACACCCACCTGCTCTTCTCGCTGGAATCGTTGGCCAATCTGGCCCGCAATGGCCGCGTGAAGCCTGCCGTTGCTGCTGTGGCGCGGATGCTGGGCATCCGGGTCATCGGACAGGCAAGTGAGGCCGGAGAGCTGGATGTTCTCTGCAAGACCCGTGGTGAGCATGGTGCGCTGGAGCGCATCGTGCTGGAACTCAAGGAGCACGGCTACACCAACGGCAGGCTCCATATCTCTCACTGCGGCAATCCCGCCGCCGCCGAGCGCCTGAAGCACATGGTAAAGGCTGTGTTTGATGGAGCAAAGGTGGACATCAGCGAATGCGGCGGTCTGTGCAGCTATTATGCAGAGCTGGGCGGCCTGCTGGTTGGTTATGAGGACGCGGAAGCATAAGCGAACGGCCCTCGGAAAAATTCTGCCCACGATTGAATAGGCGCTCATAGCGGGGAAAGCCGTTGTGGGCGCTTTTTTGTTTGCAAAATCTTCCGCTCTGCGCTATACTAACAGCATCAAAAATCGCCGTGGGCGGCAGGGGAGGGGTACCACATGTTCAGATTGCCCATCGTCAAGTTTTTTAACCGCATCTTCAACCGTGTCACGATCACAGTGGTGCTGGTGGCTTTACAGGTGCTCTGGCTGCTCTGGGCGTTCTGGTCGTTCACGGCGGGGCGGGTCTGGCTGAACGGTGCCCTGAAGGCGCTGAGCATCATGATCGTGCTGTATCTGGTGCGCAAGGATGAAAACAGTGCTTATAAGATCGGCTGGATCGTTCTGATCGGTCTTCTGCCCCTGCTGGGCGGCGCGCTTTATCTGGCTTTTGGCAACAAGGCCCCCGCCAAGTATCTGCGGGAGCGGATGCAGAAGGTGGAACAGGCCCATCAGACCGAGCTTGCCCAGCCCGAGGGCCAGACCGATGCGCTGGATATCTCCAGCCGGAACCTGAGCCGCTACGTGGCAAAGTTCGGGCCGTATCCGGCCTGGAAGGATACCGCTGCTCACTACTTTTCCTGTGGGGAGGAGATGTATCCCCAGCTGCTGGCAGATCTGGACAAGGCAGAGAAGTTCATCTTTCTGGAATTCTTTATTCTCCGTTCCGGCAAAATGTGGGACGGCGTGGAGCAGATCCTCCGCCGCAAGGCCGCCCAGGGCGTGGATGTGCGGCTGATCTACGATGATTTTGGCAGCCTGCTGGGTTTGCCCAGTGATTTTGTCATCCGCATGGAGAAGGCGCACATCCGCTGCATCCCTTTCAACCCGGTGGTGCCGCTGGTCTCGCTGGTGATGAACCACCGCGACCACCGCAAGATCGTGGTGGTTGACGGCAATGTGGCCTACACCGGCGGTGTGAATCTGGCGGATGAGTATATCAATGCCGAGCAGCGCTTTGGCTACTGGAAGGATGCGGCCATCCGGTTGGAAGGAGCCGCTGTCTGGAACTTTACCGTGATGTTCCTCAATGCATGGAACGCCTTCCGCCCGCAGGAGACCGATTACACCGCCTTTGCGCCCACCCGCCTGCCCGCAGTGCAGGATGGCGTGGTACAGCCCTACGCGGACAGCCCGCTGGACGAGGAACCGCTGGCCGAGACGGTCTATCTGGACATCCTCTCTCAGGCCCAGCGGTATGTTTATATCTATACGCCCTACCTGGCCGTGGGCGAAGAGATGCTGGATGCTCTGAAAAATGCGGCCAAGCGCGGGGTGGACGTGCGGCTCATCCTGCCCGGGATCCCGGACAAGAAGCTGGTGTTCCGGCTCAGCCGCTCCTACTATCTGCCCCTGCTCAGGGCGGGCGTGCGCATTTATGAATTCACGCCCGGTTTCCTCCACGCCAAGTGCTATGTCAGTGATGACCGTGTCGCCGTGGTGGGCAGCATCAATATGGATTATCGGAGCCTGTTCCTCCACTTTGAATGCGGAACACTGCTCTTCCATAACAGTCAGATCGCCGCACTGCGGAAGGATGTGGAACGCACCCTGCCGCAGTGCCGGGAGATCATGCGCTCCGACTGCCGCACCAATCTGCCGGGCACAGCACTGGACAGCGTGCTGCGGCTGCTGAGTCCGTTGATGTGAACGGCTGCGCGCAGCACTCGGGGAGCTTTTCCACGCAAGTGAAACGGGCCATTCCATCGCCCGCCCTATTGCCTGCGGCAACAGGGTCCCACCCCAGCGGACACTTGCTTTGGAAAACTCCCGTCGGCTGCGTAATCTTACGCTCTTCTGGACATACTATGGGGCAAAGGCCCAACGGGCCGTGTGGAAAGGGAGCGTATCTATGAATCAGAACCATCGGGCTCTTTGGAGCTGTGCCATGGCGGCGGCGCTGCTGCTGACCGCCTGCGGCAAAACGAACGCCGGGTCGGGCAGCTCCGGCAGCATGAGCGGAAGCAGCGGCACATCCTCCGCACAGACCCAGACAGCGGCATGGAAAACCGGTCTGGGTGTGGTGACAGAGGCCACCGATCAGGACAGGGCAGGGAAAATTGAGCTGGCAGCGGCCGCTGTCCTGCTGGATGGCGAGGGCAAACTGGAGAGTATTCTGCTGGACGAGCTGGAAGTGTCTGTTTCGGCGGACAGCACCGGCCATGTGACCCTGCCCACCGACTGGCGCACCAAGCGGCAGAAGGGGGACGATTACCCGCTGGCCGAGGTCTCTTCCCTGAAAAAGGGCTGGGCGGAACAGACGGATGCCTTTGCCAGTTACCTGATCGGCATGACCCCGGAACAGGTCTCCATGCTCAAAGTGGATAAGGATGGCAAGCCCACGGATGCCGATCTGCTGAGCGGTTGCACCATTGCTGTGGATCGCTACCGGGATGCCGTGACCCGGGCTTGCGCCAATGCCAGGGCACTGGGTGCCGCCAAGGGCGACAGGGCCGCGCTGGGCATCGAAGCGGTGAACGGGACTTCGGACATCACCGCCACCGATGACAAGGATGTGAATGCGCAGGTGGATGTGAGCATCGTGGCACTGACCACCGATGCGGACCGCCGTGTAACCAGTGCCGTTGCGGATATGGCCGAGCCGGCCCTGACGGTGGTGTCGGACGGCGGTGTGACAGCCCCGGACCTCGTCAAGACCAAGCTGGAGCTGGGTGAGGACTACGGGATGCGCGGCGCATCGGCGCTGGGCAAGGAGTGGTACGAGCACAGCGAAGGCTTCTGCGATGCCCTCAAGGGCAAGACCCGCACCGAGATCGCCGGGCTTTCCGGCGGCGATGCCGACCTGAAGGCTCTGTGTACCATTGACATCACCGATCTGCAAAAGGCGGCGTTGGATGCCCTGAGCTGAGGAGGAAACCCTTTTCGGTCTCGCATTCGCGCACCGGCTCTCCCGGATAGGTGGCATTCCGCTGCGTTTTCAGAGAGAAAAACATCTCGCCGCGTCTGGCAGCTGCCGACGCGGCGTTTTTGTTTTGTCAAAATGACCGCTTTGCCGTGGTAAAGCGGTAAAGATTTGAGCAAACTGCGAAAAAACAGTTTTCCCCCTTGCCAAATGGCAGAAAACGCGCTATTCTATAACCACAGTTTAGCGATTTAGCATGGTAAAGCAATAAAACAAGGCTGCTTGCCACTGAGGGAGGAACCGTATATGAAACGTCTTGTATCTGCATTCCTGGCCGGTGCCATGGCACTGAGCCTTGCCGCCTGCGGCGGTGCCGCTTCCACTGCCGCATCTGCTTCGGCCTCTGCTTCCGGCAGTGCTGCCGCATCCCAGTCTGCAGGCAGCGATCTGGATTACATCAAGGGCAAGGGGAAGCTGGTCATCGGCTACACTGTTTACGAGCCCATGAACTACACCGATGCCGATGGCAACTTCACCGGTTTTGATACCGAGCTGGCCACCGCTGTCTGCGAAAAGCTGGGCGTGGAGCCGGAGTTTGTGGAGATCAACTGGGACACCAAGGTCGTGGAGCTGGATGCCAAGAGCATCGACTGCATCTGGAACGGCATGACCCTGACCGATGACATCATGCAGAACACCGCTACCACCAAGGCTTATGCAAAGAATGCACAGGTGGTCGTTGTGAAAGATGGCACCGATTATACCTCTACTGCTGATCTGGTGGACAAGACCGTGGTCGCCGAGGCGGGTTCCGCCGGTGAGGCCGCCATTGAGGGGGACGAGAACCTGGCACAGGCTGATTACGTTTCCAAGAGCGTTCAGACCGACTGCCTGATGGAAGTTGCCGCAGGCACTGCCGATGCCGCTGTACTTGATCTGACCCTGGCCAACGCTATGATTGGTGAGGGCACTGACTATGCTGACCTGAAGATCGTGGACGAGCTGAACGCTGAGGAGTACGGCGTGGCATTCCGCAAGGGCAGTGATGCTGCCGCCGCTGTGGATGAGGCCTTTGATGCACTGAAGGCCGATGGTACTATGCAGGCACTGGCCGATAAGTACGATTTGGCACTGGCTGACTGAATTTGTTGAACAACTCCTTCTGTCATCGCTATGCGATGCAACCTCCCTCGGTGAGGGAGGCTTTTTGTTGCCGATGTGTGAAAGGCTCTCAAGCAGGGGGAACTTTCACCGGAGGTGATGGAAGGAGAATATGGATTCTGAATAAAAAAGGTGTGTTTTTGTGTCTGTGATTCTTATGCGCCTGTCCGGCGCGTTCCTGCTCAACTGTGAGCTCTTTGCCCTGACACTGCTGTTTGCACTGCCGCTGGGACTGGTGGTCTCGTTTGGCTCCATGAGCCACTGCAAGCCGCTGGCCGGGCTGGTCAAGACCTTTGTCTGGATCATCCGCGGCACCCCGCTGATGCTGCAGATCATTGTGATCTATCTGGGCCCCGGCCTGCTGGGCATGAACAACCCCTGGCCCTCTGGCTCCGGCGGACGGATGGTGGCGGCGGTGGTGGCTTTTGCCATCAACTATGCCTGCTATTTTTCTGAGATCTACCGCGGCGGCATTGAAGCAGTGCCCAAGGGGCAGACTGAGGCCGGGCAGGTGCTTGGCATGACCAAAACACAGATCTTTTTCAAGGTGACCTTGCTTCAGGTCGTCAAGCGCATCCTGCCCCCCATGGGCAACGAGATTATCACGCTGGTCAAGGATACCTCGCTGGCAAACACCATTGCCAACAAGGAGATCATTATGATGGCCAAGGAGTACAGCGCAAAGGGCCTGATCTGGCCGCTGTTCTCCACCGCGCTCTTCTTCCTGGTGTTTGTGGGCGCGCTGACCATCCTGTTCAACTGGGCTGAGAAAAAGCTCGATTATTTCCGCTGCTAAGGAGGCAGATAGATTATGGCGTTGCTCGAAGCTTCCGGTATCGGGAAAAATTTTGGCGAGACCCATGTGTTGAAGGACATCTCCCTGGATCTGGAGCAGGGGGAAGCGCTGGCAATCATCGGCTCGTCCGGTTCCGGCAAAACAACTCTACTGCGCTGCCTGAACTTTCTGGAACGGCCTGACACGGGTGTGATCAAGGTGAACGGCGAGACCATGTGGGATGCCGCCGACCCTGCCACCCAAAAGGAAAGCGAGATTCGCAAAAAGCGGCTCCATTTTGGTCTGGTGTTCCAGAACTTCAACCTGTTCCCGCAGTACACGGCCTTGCAGAACGTTATGCTGGCAGGGGAGCTGCTGGCAAAGGAACGCCCGGAGTATCAGGCAAACAAAAAGGCCATCCACGCGGAGCTGGAACAGCAGGCAAGAGAGCTGTTGGCGCAGATGGGCCTTTCAGAGCGGGCCGGCCACTACCCGCATCAGCTCTCCGGCGGCCAGCAGCAGCGTGTGGCCATTGCCCGCGCGCTGGCGCTTCACCCGGATATCCTCTGTTTTGATGAGCCCACCAGCGCCCTCGACCCGGAGCTGACCGGCGAGGTGCTGAAGGTCCTGCGCGATCTTGCTGACCGCAAGACCACGATGATCATTGTTACCCATGAGATGCACTTTGCCCGCGATGTGGCCGACCGCATCCTGTTCATGGATGGCGGCGTGGTCGTGGAAGAAGGCCCGGCCAAACAGCTCATCGACCACCCCCGGGAAGAGCGTACCAGACAGTTCCTCGCACACTATTCAGAATGACCCGCCGCTGAGCATTCCGGATGAGGATACCCCGCCTTCGGGCAATGCCGGAACGGGTTTCTGGAGCGTTTTGTTCCAGCTGCTGAAGCATCTGGCCGGGAAGCACTGAGAAATTTGAAAAAGCCTCTTGAAAATTCATCACAACCTGATATAATACCCACATGAACAAAAACGTCCTGCCCATTGCGCGGCAGGGCGTTTTTGTCGGAAAAAATTCGTGTGATAAGGTCTGTGATGCTTTCCCAAGGAGGAACGTGCGTATGACGAAAGATATGACGCAGGGCAGCCCACTCAAGCTGATCCTTGCCTTTGCGGTGCCGCTGATGCTGGGCAGCCTGTTCCAGCAGTTCTATAATCTGGCAGATACCATCATCGTGGGTCGCTTTGTGGGCGTGGAAGCCCTGGCGGCGGTCGGCAGTGTGGGCGGTCTGAACTATCTGGTGCTGGGCTTTGTCAACGGCATTGCCTGCGGCTTCTCCATCCCCATCTCGTGGACATTCGGTGCAAAAGACTATGCGGAGATGCGCCGCTACACCGCCAATGCCGTCTGGCTGAGCGTCTTTTTTGCCGCAGTGCTCACCGTGGTCACGGTGGCCATGACCCGTTCCATTCTGGTCTGGACCAATACCCCGGACAACATCATTGATCTGGCGGACATCTACATCCGCACCATCTTTATCGGCATCCCGTTCACTCTGCTGTATAACATGACCAGCGCCCTGATGCGCGCTCTGGGTGACAGCAAGCGGCCTCTGTATTTCCTGCTGATGGCAAGCTTTCTGAACATCGGGCTGGACCTGCTTTGCATCATCACCTTCAAGATGGGCGTGTTCGGTGCAGCATTCGCCACCGTGTTCAGCCAGGCAGTGGCCGGTCTGGGCAGCCTGTGGTACATCCTCAAGCATTATAATGAGCTGCGCTGGAACAAAGAAGAAAGCCGCCTGAGCAGACAGCACTGTGTCAAGCTGTGCGGCATGGGCATCCCCATGGGTCTGCAGTGCAGCATCACGGCCATCGGTTCCGTTGTGCTGCAGGGTGCAGTCAATGGTCTGGGCAGCGACATCGTGGCAGCGCAGACTGCAGGCGGCAAGGCGGCACAGTTCCTGTCCGTCCCGCTGGAGAGCATTGGCACGGCCATGACCACCTACGCCAGCCAGAACATGGGTGCCAACGACCTGAACCGTGTGAACAAGGGCGTGAACACCGCCCTGGGCATCGGCTGTGTGTACAGTGTGGCATCCTTCCTGATCCTGCGCGTGCTGGATAAGGCTTTGATCGGCCTGTTCCTTGAGAGCAGCCAGACCGAGATCATGGCCAACGCCCAGAGTTTCATCTTCTGGAACAGCGTGTTCTACATCCCGCTGGCGGTCCTTATCATTTACCGCTACACCATTCAGGGGCTGGGTTATTCCAGCCTGGCCATGTTTGCCGGTGTGGCGGAGATGATCGCCCGTGCTCTGGTGGGTTTCCTGTTCGTGCCGCTGTGGGGCTATTTTGCCGCCTGTATTGCAAACCCGGTGGCATGGTTCTTTGCCTGCTTCTTCCTGATCCCGGCGTATATCGTTGTGTTCCGGAAGCTGAAACAGGAAAAAGCAAGACCGCACGCAAACTTGTAAAAATTGAGCCGCTCTTTTGCGAAACCGCAGAAGGGCGGCTCTTTTGTTGCCTAGTAGGGGAGGCCTTGGCGAAGAGGAAAAGCCTCACGCAACGCCAAAGCTGAGAGGCTGTATAGAGCAGGGCCTGCCCAATTCCTTTACAAATAACACCAAAACGATTATACTATAAACAATTATGTCACAAGGGGGTGAGGAGCATGGAGCTGGAACAGATCGAGGGCACGGTGGAGGATATCATCTACGAAAACCCGGACAACGGCTACACGGTGTTTGAAATTTCCGGCGGCGGCACGGTCACCGTGGTGTGCGGGATCGTGGGCGAGCTCCATGCGGGCGAGAGCGTGGTCTGCCGCGGTAAATATGAGAACCACGCCACCTATGGCCGCCAGTTCCACGCCCAGGAATGCGAGACCGATATGCCGAAGGATCTGGAGGCAGTGTATGCCTTCCTTGCCAGCGGCTCCCTGCCTTACATCGGGGCACGCACGGCCAATAAGATCATCGATAAATTCGGCGCGGCGGCGCTGGAGGTGATCGCCAACGACCCCGCCCAGCTCACCCTGATCCCCGGCATCTCGGCGGACAAAGCTGACCGCATCCAGCAGGAGTTCAAGCGGATGTTCGGAATGCGGGAACTGATCGCCTATCTGGCGCAGTTCGAGATCAGCCCCCGCCGCGCCATGGAGGTGTTCCGCGTCTTTGGCCCCAGTGCCATGCAGGCCATCTCCCAGAACCCTTATCTGCTCTGTGGGGAACCCCTGCAGCTGGATTTCCGCCATGCCGACAGCATTGCACAGTATTACCACATGGAAGGGGACTGCACCCAGCGGCTGGAAGCAGCGCTTCTGCGCACTCTGCGCCACAACGCGGGCAACGGCCACACCTGCCTGCCCCGTGCGCAGCTGCTGGACACGGCATCCCACTTCATCCAGCAGCCGCCCGAAAAGCTGGCCCGTGCGCTGGACCACTGCATTGAGACCGGGCAGCTTGGCGTAAAGATGCTGGAGGCGGTGCCGTATATCTATCTGCCTGACCTGCTGGAAGCAGAACAGGCCATTGCCGACCGGCTGGCCCTGCTGGCGAAGCGGGAAAAGCAGACAGTGCGGGACCTTGATAAAAACATTCAGGTGCTGGAGCTGACCCAGGGCTTTGCCTATGCGCCCCTGCAGCGGGAAGCCATCCGCAAGGCCATGACCGAAAACTGCCTTGTGCTGACCGGCGGCCCCGGCACCGGTAAGACCACCACGGTCAACGCCATCCTGCAGCTGCTGGAACATCAGGCCGACCGGGTGGCGCTTTGTGCTCCCACGGGCCGTGCGGCCAAACGGCTGAGTGAACTGACCGGCCGCAAGGCCTCTACCATCCACCGCCTGCTGGAGGTGGATTACTCCGGCGGCGTGGTCAGCTTCATCCACAATGACAAGAACCTGCTCAAATGCGATGTGGTCATTCTGGATGAGATGAGTATGGTGGATGTGAAGCTGTTTCAGGCGCTCATTGCAGCCCTGCGGTACAGCTGCCGCATTATCATGGTGGGCGATGCCGACCAGCTGCCCAGCGTGGGGCCCGGCAACATTCTGGGGGAGGTCATCCGCTCCGGGCTGGTGCCCACCGTCTGCCTGAACGAGATCTTCCGGCAGGCCAGACGCAGCCTTATTGTGGAGAACGCTCACCATATCATCAGCAGTGAGCCGCTGCAGAAGGGCGGCAAGACAGACGATTTCTTCTTTCTGGAATCGGACGGCGATGCGGCGCAGAAACTGGTGTGCGATCTTGTCACCACTCGTCTGCCCCGGAGCTATGGCTTTGACCCTGTCCGGGATATTCAGGTGCTCTGCCCCACCAAGCTGGGACCCACCGGTACCCAGGCGCTGAATGTGGAACTGCAGAACCTGCTCAACCCGGAGCAGAAGGGCAAGCCCCAGCTCCAGAGCGCCTCCCGGGTGTTCCGGGTGGGCGATAAGGTGATGCAGGTGCGGAACAACTACGAGATCGTCTGGAACCGCATTGGCGGGGAGCAGGGCGTGGGAGCCTATAACGGTGATATCGGCATTGTGGAATCCATCAACATGCGCGACCGCTCCATGGTGGTGCGGATGGATGACCGCCGCCTGCTCTACCCGGCGGAAAACCTGAACGAGCTGGAGATCGCCTACGCCATCACGGTGCACAAGAGCCAGGGCAGCGAGTTCCCAGCGGTGGTGCTGCCGGTGGCGCAGGTGCCGCCAAGGCTCTGCTACCGCAACCTCTTCTACACCGGCGTGACCCGCGCCCGCAAATTGTGCATCGTGGCCGGGCGGCGGGATGTGGTGAACCGGATGATGTCCAATGTCCGGCAGAACCTGCGGTACAGCGGCCTGTGCGAATTGCTGAAAGAGAATCTGCCGCCGGAACAGATGGCGGCAGAGTGAAGGACGGCATCCCACAGGGAGGACGGCGAGGTTTGGTCTATACTTTTTTACTGGCTTATGTTACAATATAAATTGATTTGATTTCCCGCCCGAACGGGCATTTACGATAGAAAAACAGGGGAGCAGAGAAAGGAACGTTTCATTATGGCACAGAATGACATCGGCATCGATCTGGGCACAACGACCATTATCATTGCACAGGCAGGGCAGGGGGTCGTGCTCAACCAGCCCAGCGTGGTGGCAATGGATACCCGCAAGAACTCCGTGCTGGAGGTGGGCGACAAGGCCCTGGCCATGGTAGGCCGCACCCCTAACTATATTTCCGCCATTTTCCCGCTGAAGGACGGTGTCATCAGCGACCACACCATGACCCGGGAGCTGATCTGCCGGTTTGTGAATCAGGTGTACAGCTCCCACATGGTCAAGCCCCGGGTGGCTGTCTGCGTGCCCGCTGCCATCACCGGCATTGAGAGCGATGCCGTGGTGGAGGCCGTGATGGCCGCCGGTGCCCGTCAGGTCTACCTGATCGATGAGCCCATTGCCGCTGCACTGGGTTCCGGCATCGACATCACCCAGCCCGATGGCCGGATGATCATTGATATCGGCGGCGGCACCACCGATATCGCTGTCCTGTCTCTGGGCGGCAAGGTCAAGGCCACCAGTGTCCGTGTGGCGGGCAACCACTATGATGACGAGATCCTGAAGCATGTCCGCAACAAGTTCAGCATTGCCATCGGCCAGCGTACCGCAGAGCAGCTGAAAAAGAACGTCGCCTGCTGCCCCCAGAAGGCTGATTTTGACGAGACGATGGAGGTCAAGGGCCGCAGCCTGCTGACCGGCCTGCCCATCAAGGTGAATGTTTCCACCAGCGACCTCTACGAGCCTGTGATGATGCTGAGTGAGCAGATCGGCACTGCCGCCCATCAGGTGCTGGAAAAGACCCCGCCCGAGCTGGCAGGCGATATCTTCCGCAATGGTGTGGTGCTGACCGGCGGCGGCGCACAGCTGCACGGCCTGCCCGAATACCTGAGCCAGGAACTCAAGGTGGATGTGACCGTCTCGCCCGATCCCGTGAACTGTGTGGCGCTGGGCACTGCCATGAGCCTGGGCCTGAACGATAAGCTGGAGACCGGCTTCCTGGATGCGACCCCCCGCATGGGCCGCCGTTAAATGGGGTACCGGCCCGGCTCGTTAAGAAATTGGAAAAGTTGCAACAAAATTTTGTTCATACTTGTTGAATCAGGTCGGGAAATATTGTATAATATTTTCAAATCGCTTTTTGCGCGCCGGGGCCTGCTCCGGAGTGCGGAGTAAATTATTATTAGGAGGAAGACCATGAATCTGGGTTCTGATGTGGTTATCACCATTACCGGTATCGTGCTGGTGTTTGCCATCCTCGTCCTGCTGATGCTCATCATCATGCTGGAAGGCAAGATCTTCGACGGTATGGCCGCCAAGAAGAAGGCAGCCAAGGAGCCTGCTGCTCCCAAGGCTGCCGCAAAGCCCGCTGCCCCCGTACAGCAGGCTGCTCCCGCCCCTGTGGTGGAGGAAGGCATCCCCGGCGATGTGGTTGCCGCAATTATGGCTGCCATCCATGCCATGGGCAATGGCAAGTACACCCTGAAGGCCGTGCGCCGTGCTGCAAATGGCTGGAGCAAGGCTGGTGTCAACGACACCACCGCACCTTTTTAACACAGGAGGAAAAACATGACACAGTTTATCGATACTCTGGTCGGTATTTTCCAGAGTTCCGGCTTCGCACGGTTCGGTGAGCCGGGCGGCTACCTCTACGCGATCATGATCTGCGTGGGCTGCTTCCTGCTGTACCTGGCCATCGTGAAGGAATTTGAGCCCCTGATCCTGCTGCCCATGGCATTTGGCATGATCCTTGCCAACCTGCCCGGCAGCGGCATTATCCATATGCAGTACTTCGTTGGTGATGGTCTCGAGCACCCGATGTGGATCGAGATCCTGAACAACGGCGGTCTGGCCGATATGCTTTACATGGGTGTCAAGCTGGGCATTTACCCCCCGCTGATCTTCCTGGGCATCGGCACCATGACCGACTTCGCCCCCCTGATCTCCAACCCCAAGAGCCTGCTGCTGGGCGCTGCCGCTCAGTTCGGTATCTTTGGTACTTACATGGGCGCTCGTCTGCTGGCTGCTACCGGCATTGTGGATTTCACCCAGAAGCAGTCCGCTGCAATCTCCATCATCGGCGGTGCAGACGGCCCTACTGCCATCTTTGTTACCTCCCGTCTGGCACCTGAGCTGCTGGGCAGCATCGCTGTTGCGGCGTACAGCTACATGGCTCTGGTGCCCGTGATCCAGCCGCCCATTATGAAGGCGCTCACCACCAAGAAAGAGCGCACAGTCGTGATGAAGCAGCTGCGCACCGTGTCCAAGACCGAGAGGATCATCTTCCCCATCATGGTCACCATCATTGTTTCTTTGATCGTTCCTGATGCTGCCGTTCTGGTCGGTATGCTGATGCTGGGCAACCTGATGAAAGAGTCCGGCGTTGTGGATCGTATCCAGAAGACTGCCGGCAATGAGCTGATGAACATCATCACCATTTTCCTGGCTCTGTCTGTTGGCTGCACCACCTCTGCAAACACCTTCCTGAACAGCCGCACCCTGTTCATCATCGTGCTGGGTCTGATCGCCTTCTCCTTTGGTACCGCTGCAGGCGTTCTGTGCGGCAAGGTGATGTACGCCCTGACCGGCGGTCAGGTCAACCCCCTGATCGGCTCCGCTGGTGTTTCCGCTGTTCCCATGGCCGCCCGTGTTTCTCAGAAGGTCGGCCAGAGCGAGAACCCCTCCAACTTCCTGCTGATGCACGCCATGGGCCCCAACGTCGCTGGCGTTATCGGTTCTGCAGTTGCTGCCGGTATCCTGATCAACATCTTCGGCTAAGCTTTATCTGAACACTGCCGCCCCTCCTGTGCTATGCAGGAAGGGCGGTTTTTTATGTACAACCCTCTTGAATTGTGATATACTTATAAAGTAAGTGATTTTATAGAAGAACAGGTGAAACAATGGCAGCAAGTCTCCAACAGGAATTCTGCGCTCTGCGCGATACCTATATTGAAAAGCAGTTTGGCCGCCTGAACGATATGCAGCGGCAGGCGGTATTTACCACCGACGGCCCACTGCTCATTCTGGCCGGTGCAGGCAGCGGCAAGACCACTGTTCTGGTCAACCGTATCGCAAACCTGATCCGGTTTGGCTCAGCTCATGGCTCTGACTGGACCCCCCGTGAGGTAACAGAGGAGGATGTCAAGGCTCTGAAAACGGCAATTATGACCGGCACCGATGCGCCCGCCTGGCTGGACGGGATGTTGCGGCAAAATGCTGTCCGCAGTTGGAACGTGATGGCCATCACCTTTACCAACAAGGCGGCAGGGGAGCTGAAGGAGCGCCTGCGCAATATGCTGGGCGGCGAAGAGGGGGACGAGGTGTTTGCCTCCACCTTCCACTCGGCCTGTGTGCGCATCCTGCGCCGCTGGGCAGAATCCATCGGCTATCCCCGCAGCTTTACCATCTATGATACCGATGACTCCCAGCGCGTGATGAAGGCGGTCTATAAGGAACTGAGTATCGACGATAAGTTCTTCCCGATCAAGAGCGCCATCAACCAGATGAGCCGCTGGAAGGATCAGCTGGTCAGCCCGGAGGAGGCGCTGCGCACCCCGGCCCGGGACACCAAGGGAGCCATTGCCGCCAAAGTCTACGCCGCCTACGAAAAAAAGCTCAGGGAGGCAGGAGCCTTCGACTTCGACGACCTGATCTACCAGACCGTGCAGCTGCTGGCGGAGCACGAGGATGTGCGGGAGTTCTACCAGAACAAGTACCGCTACCTGCTGGTGGACGAGTATCAGGATACCAGCGTGGCCCAGTTCCGGCTGGTCAGCCTGCTCACCGGCCCGGAAAAGAATATCTGCGTTGTCGGTGACGATGACCAGAGCATCTACCGTTTCCGCGGTGCCACCATTGAGAACATTCTGAACTTTGAGCGCATCTTCCCCGGTACCAAGACCATCCGTCTGGAGCAGAATTACCGCTCCACCTCCAACATCCTGAATGCTGCCAACTGCGTCATCCAGCACAACACCGAGCGCAAGGGCAAGACCCTGTGGACCCGGAACGACGAGGGCGACAAGGTGCAGGTCTACACTGCCGAGAATGAGCAGGACGAAGCCATGCACATTGCGGATGTCATCGGTGAGCACCTGAAAGAGGGCGGGCATCTGGCGGACCATGCGGTGCTCTACCGTATGAATGCCCAGTCGGCCCCCATCGAAAGCTACTTTACCCGCGCGGGCATTCCCCATAAGATCGTGGGCGGCCAGCGCTTCAATGACCGCAAAGAGGTCAAGGACATCCACTCCTATATGTCCATCGTGGCGAACGCCCGGGATGATGTGCGCCTGCGCCGCATCATCAACGAGCCTGCCCGGAAGATCGGCAATACCACTGTTGACGTGATCGCTGACCTTGCCGCCCAGCAGGGAATCAGTATGCTGGAAGTCATCTCCCACGCGGATGCATACGCCAAGCTCAGCCGTGCCATCATGCCGCTGCTGAAATTCTGGCAGATCTACGAAAAACTGCAGGAATCGCTGGAAACCAGGACACTGGACGAATTTGCCCAGGATGTCATTGAGGTGACCGGCTACAAGGCCATGCTGGAAGCCGATGCGGCCAAGGGCCACGAGGATGCGGCAGACCGCCTGCAGAACCTGGGCCAGCTGGTCAACAACGTCAAAAACTACTGCGACCAGCACGGCGAGGATGCTTCACTGGAAGGCTACCTGGAGGATATTGCCCTCATCAGCGACATTGACAGCTACAACGAGAGCGCTGACCAGGTGGTCCTGATGACCATCCACTCTGCAAAGGGTCTGGAATTCCCCTATGTGTTCCTCATTGGCATGGAGGAGGGGGTGTTCCCCAGCGAGATGAGCAAATACTCCGAGGCAGATCTGGAGGAAGAGCGCCGTCTGGCCTATGTCGGCATCACCCGCGCCAAGAAGGAGCTGTATATCTCCAACAGCGTCTCCCGGATGCTCTACGGCCGCACCCAGCGCAACGAACCCAGCCGCTTTCTGCGCGAGATCGAGCCGGAGTATATAGAAGAGACCCGCAGCCCGGCGTTGGAACGCCGTTCTTCCATGGGCTGGGGTTCCAGTTACAGTGATACCGTTCCCGGCGGGGCCTCGGGCTACTCCGGCGCGTCCGGCTGGGGCCGCAATTCCAGCAGTTTCGGCGGCCGCACCGGCGGCAGCTACCTCAACCGTGAATACAATGCCTCTGAGCGCGGCGGCTTCGGCTCCGGTTATGTAGGCCGTGGCAGCAGTGCTTCCGGGTTTGGCAGCGGAAGCAGCGCCCCGCGCACGTCCGGCTCCTCCGGTTTTGGCGTGGGCTATGGCCGTCCCGCGGCCCCCAAGGCAGCGTCCAAACCCGTGAGCTTTCCGGGGAGCCCGGCAGCTTCCCGCCCGGCATCCACCGGCCCAAAGCATTACGAGGTTGGCGACATTGTGGAGCACAAGGTCTTTGGCCGGGGCAGGGTGCTGGCGGTCAAGGCCGCTGCCGGAGACCAGATCGTGGAGATCAACTTTGAAAAGGTCGGCGTGAAGAAAACCATGGCAAATTTTGCGCCGCTGACGAAAATTACGGAGGAATGAGAAAACTATGATGACCGTTCGATTGATCGCACATACCCCGGAACCGGAAAAGGTGGTGGCGGCAGCGGCCAAGCTCTGCTACTCCGATGCTCATATCACCGACCTGCTAGACGGCCTGACCGAGGAGAAAACGGCCAAGTTCCTGACCATGCTCAGCGACCTGGGCCATGCCAGCCCCATTGAACATGCCAGCTTCACCTTTGGCATTGAGGGTGTGAGCCGCACCCTGCTGGCCCAGATCACCCGGCACCGCATCGCATCCTTCAGTGTCCAAAGCCAGCGGTATGTCCGGCTGGACGACTTCCACTATGTCATCCCGCCGGAGATCGAGGCCATCCCTGAGGCAAAGGCAGCCTTTCTTGAGAGCATGGATGAGGATGCGAAGCGCTACCTGGACCTTGCAAAAAAGCTGGAGGACGGCCACACTGCCCGCCTGATGGCGGAGGGGATGCCGGAAAAGCAGGCCCGCGCCAAGGCCTCCAAACAGGCCAACGAGGATGCCCGCTTCGTGCTGCCCAACGCCTGCGAGACGAAGATGGTCGTGACCATGAACGCCCGCAGTCTGCAGAATTTCTTCCATCTGCGCTGCTGCTCCCGCGCTCAGTGGGAGATCCGTCAGCTGGCTGAGGAAATGTTCCGGCTGGTCTACCCGGTGGCACCCCATATCTTTGCCAAGGCCGGCCCGGCCTGTGTCAGCGGCCCCTGCCCCGAGGGCAAGATGTGCTGCGGCAGAACTGCCGAAGTCCGCGCAAAGTATGAGGCCATCAAGCAGGAGGCTGGTGTATGAGCAAAGGCAAGCTGATCGTTCTGGAAGGGCTGGACGGCAGCGGCAAGGGCACGCAGGCCAAACTGCTTGCAGAGCACCTGACGGTGACAGATCATCTGGTAAGAGAAATCACCTTCCCGGATTACGCCAGTGATTCCAGTGCGCTGGTCAAGATGTATCTGGCCGGGCAGTTCGGCGACAAGCCTGACGATGTCAACGCCTACGCGGCATCCAGCTTTTATGCGGTGGACCGCTATGCGGGGTATAAGTCGGATTGGGGCAAGTTCTACGAGGAAGGCGGCATCCTGATCGCTGACCGCTACACCACCTCCAATGCCGTGCATCAGTGCTCGAAGCTCCCGCCGGAGCAGTGGGACACATTCCTGCAGTGGCTCTTTGACTATGAATACCACCTGCTGGGCCTGCCTGCGCCGGATAAGGTGATCTATCTGCAGGTTGACCCGGCGGTGAGTCAGCGGCTGATGACTGCCCGCTACCATGGCGACGAGACCAGGAAGGATGTCCATGAAAAGGACACCGAATATCTGGCCCGCAGCCGCCGGGCGGCAGAATACTGTGCCGCTCACCTCGGCTGGGATACCGTCCACTGCACGGCAGGGGAGAAGATGCGGAGCATTGAGGATATTCAGGGAGAGGTCAGAACTCTTGCTCTCGCTGTTATTTGAAACAAAAGGAGGCATCCTATATCATGTACCGTTTGATGCAGCCGTCCGATTGGGCGGAGGTGCTGGCCCTGTGGCAGGCCCAGCGCGGCGACACGGAGGAGTTTGTCCGTGGCGCTGTGGAGCGCTTTGCCGGGGTGCAGAATGTCTACGTCGCGGAGGAAAACGACCACATTGAGGCTGTGGCACTGGCTGTGCCGGTGACCCTGCAGGGCCGCCCGGGCAGCTATCTGTTCGGTCTGTGCGGGCAGGGCAGCCTGCTCCTTGCGGGCCTGGTGGATACCCTGTGCGCCCAGCAGAAACTGCGGGGCGCAGGCTTTGTGGTGGCAGTGCCCACCAGCCCGGAACAATCAACGCTGCTGCAGGATAAAGGCTTCCAGAAAGCCTTTGCCCTGCGCTGCCTGCCCCGGGAAGTGGAGCGCAACCTGTGGAGCCAGGCGGAATTCGATTCCGTGACGGCGAAAAAACTCTGCGATCTGCGGGCAAAATACTGGCCCGACACCGTTCAGCTGCCGCCGGAGCAGATGGGGGAAGTTCTGCGGGACCTGTATTCCCGTGGCGCGACCATCGTATCCAGTGAGCAGGGCTACGGTATCTATTTCCGCAGGGAGGATACCCTTTACTTTGTGGAGATGATGGCGGAAAATGACCGTGCTGCCGAGGTGCTGATGGAAGCCGCCCGGGAGAAAGAGGTCATTGTGGAAAAGGCTGTCATCACGGTGGGAGCTGCCCAGAATCTGTTCCTGGGCGAGGGAACCCGGCAGGAGTATGGCCTCATCCGCTTTGAAGGAGAACCTTTTGATGTTTCGGAGAGCTACATGCGCCTGATGATGGATTGAAAGGAACGTGGATATGGCAGAGAAACACCAGAAAAAGAAAAAAGGCAGTGCGCTGAAGATCCTGTTGGTCGTGCTGTTGCTGCTGGTACTGACAGTCGGTGCAGCAGGTGTGTTTGCGTATAACGAGATCAACGGCAATGGAGGAAAGCCGGGTGCAGAGGTGACCGTCAGCATCCCCCAGGGCAGCGGCGTTGCTGCCATCGCAAAGGAGCTGAAGGAGGCTGGAGTGATCCGTTCGGCCTATCTATTCCGCTGGTATGTGGGGCACAAGGGTGCCGCCGGAAAACTGCAGTACGGTGATTTTACGCTGCAAACCGGCGGATATTCCTACGATGGCCTGATCGCAGAGCTGTCTGCGTATGCCAAGGCGGATTCGGTGCGGCTGACTTTCCCGGAGGGAACCACTGCCATTGCCATTGCCCGGAAAATGGAGGAAGCCGGTCTGTGTACTGCCGAGGAGTTTCTGGAAGAAGCCAACACCGGAGATTTCAGTGAGTACACCTTCTGGCAGTATGTCCCGGACGATGCCGATGCCCCCAATCGCTTTATGAAGTGTGAGGGCTACCTCTTTCCGGATACCTATGAGTTTTTGACGGACGATACCGTGCATCATTACGTTGCAACGTTCTATGCACACTTCGATAAGCAGTTTACGGACGAGATGTACAGGGAACTGGAAAAGCAGGAGCTGACCCTGCCCGAGGTCATCACACTGGCCTCTTTTGTGCAGGAGGAAGCGGGCAACGATCAGGATTCCAATGTGGCGCAGGTGTTCCGCAACCGGCTGGATGAGGGATCGCCCTACCCCAAGCTCCAGAGCAACACCTCCAGCTATGTCCAGAGCGATGAGGACAACAACTACCTCTGGAACTGGGTGGCTCCGTATTATGGCGGCTGGGAGGATATCCCCGAGAACATCCGGAATGCCTACGATACCTACACCTGTGAGGGCCTGCCCGCCGGGCCCATCTCGAACCCGGGCCTTGCCGCGATCCAGGCTGCTCTGGCACCTCAGTGCGATGAGGAAGTCAGGGACTGCTATTTCTTTGTTACGGACCTTTCCGGTCACTACTATTACGCCAAGACCTATGCTGAACATCAGGCCAACTGCCGGAAAGCGGCTGAAGTCAATCAGAGTTTGAAGAAGTAAGTCTCTCTCAGTCGGCTTCGCTGACAGCTCTCCCAAGGGGCGAGCCAACTGCGGCTCCGGGGTCAGGTTTGCAGAAACCGATCCGGTGAGGCAGCATCGCATCAGCGATGACAGAGAGGGTGCTAAAAAGAGAGGACGATTTTATGTTACAGATCCCGGAACTGCTGGCCCCGGCAGGCGACTTGGAGCGCCTGCGTTATGCCATCAACTATGGAGCAGACGCTGTTTATTGCAGCCTGCCGGAGTTCGGTATGCGGTCGGCTCCTGCCAATTTTACGCCGGAGCAGCTGACCGAGGGTGTGATCTACGCCCATGCCCGCGGCCGCAAGGTCTATCTGACCATGAACACGCTGCCCACCAATGAGGAAGCTGACCGCCTGCCCGAAGCCATCAAGACTGCTGCTGCCGCCGGTGTGGATGCCTTTATCGTGGCCGATCTGGGCGTGCTGGAAGCCTGTAAGCAGTTCGCCCCGGAGATCGATGTCCACATGTCCACCCAGACCGGCATCACCAACTGGGCCGCTGCGCGTGCCGCTTACAACATGGGTGCAAAGCGTGTGGTGCTGGCCCGTGAGATGAGCCTGCAGGATATCGCTGCCCTGCGCGATAAGACCCCGCCGGAGCTGGAGATCGAGGCGTTTGTCCACGGAGCCATGTGCATGAGCGTTTCGGGCCGGTGCCTGCTCTCCAATTACATGGCAGGCCGGGATGCCAACCGGGGCCAGTGCGCCCAGCCCTGCCGCTGGAAGTATTACCTGAGCGAGGAGACCCGCCCGGGCCAGCTGTATGAGATCGGCGAAAATGAGAACGGCAGCTATATCCTCAATGCAAACGATCTGTGCACCGCTCCCTTCATCGACCTCATCTGCAAGGCAGGTGTGGACAGCCTGAAGATCGAGGGCCGCGCCAAGACGTTCTACTATGTCGCCAGCGTCACCGCCGCCTACCGCAAGGCTCTGGATCAGTATCTGGCCGACCCGCTCAACGATAACTTCGAGTTGAGCGATGACGTTCTGGCCGAGCTGACCCGTACCAGCCACCGGCACTACTCCCCGGGCTTCTACTTTGGCCGCGAGCAGGCCCGTCAGGCAACCGACAGCGCTACTTATATCCGTGAGTGGGAGTTTGTGGGCACTGTGGAAAGCTGGGAGAATGGTGTTGCCTCCTGCCAGCAGCGTGGCAAATGGAGCCTTGGGGACACGCTGGAGGTGCTCTGCCCGGATGGCCGCAGCATCCCGCTGCACCCGGAGTGGATCAAAAACGAGGCAGGGGAGAGCGTGGAATCCACCCCCCACGCCATGGAAAAGTACACCATCCCCACCCCGGAGCTGCCCCCCATGAGTCTGCTTCGCCGGAAGGTAGAAACTCTTGACAAATGATTCCAGAAGCAGTAAAATAATAAAGTCAAAATGAACGATGTCCTCTGGCTCTAGTGGTCAGAGGACAGTTGAGGGCTCGTAGCTCAGTTGGGATGAGCGTTCGGTTCGCATCCGAAAGGTCGAGGGTTCGACTCCCTTCGAGTCCATACAGCAGAAAACCGCTCTGTCGCAGCAATACGGCAGGGCGGTTTTCTTGTTCGCAGTTCTATGAGACGGTGAAGATTATTCTGGCTGATCTGGAGCCGGTTCAAAGGTGGAAAATTACTGCTCCTCAAACCTTGAAAGTGCTAGAAATCAAGGATTTATGCGGGTTAATGCCGTGATACATTCGCAATGGCTTGAGGGTTGCGTTTGTTACATCGTTTTGGTATAACAACTCACAACCTCCACGTGACTTCCATTGTCCAAACACAAATCCGCGCCATTTTCGATGATAGGCAGTCGGAATTTGATGGACTTGAGCCACTGGCCGTTGGGCTGACGCTCCGGGTAGATCTGAATTTCGGAAATCAGGTGCTCCATCAGCTTTTTGCGTTCGACAGGATTCATCACATTGTAGAGCTTTTCAAAGCAGACGAGAACCTTGTAAATGTTGTCGCCGGTGATTTTGTCTGCTTCGATAGCCTGCTTCTTTGCCCGGGCATCCATCAGGTTGTTTTCTGCTTCCTCGATTTTATCGTACATCCTGTAAAGCCGCTCGTCAAGGTCAGATTTGCGGATGATGTAATGACGATCATCCGGGTCAAGTGTGTCGATCTCCTCCATAATTTTGGACTTGATGGAATAATACTGCCGCAACTGCTTTTCAGCGGCAGCAATCTCCTGTTCAATGGCAGTGGTGTCTACTTTGCTGTTGATCTTCTCCTGCATCATGGCGGCAAACTTTGGATTGCTGACTAGTTTGATGATAACCTCCACCACGGCGTTGTCCAGAACTTCTTCCTGAATTTGCTTGTTGAAATCGCATTTTTGCCCACATTGCATCTTGCGATGCTTGCAACTGTAATAAGAGAAAGATTTATAGGGTGTGCCATCTTTCTTTCGTTTGGTGCATTTGTTGCTGTACATTCCGGCACCGCAAATGGGGCACTTGACAAGGGCGGATAATAAATGCGCCTGTTCCGTCTTGCTGCGGTTGACTGGTTCGTATCGTTTGGACTGCGCCAACAGCTTGACCTGTGCAGCGTTCCACAATTCTTCTGATACGATGCCCTCGTGCAGGCCGTCCACCAGCAAATAATTCTCCTGTGGAACCTGATGATATTCGTTCCGGGTGCCGTGAATCTTTTCGAGTTTGCGGCGACCAAAGGCGATTTTTCCACAGTAGACGGGGTTCTTCAGGATGGCACGAATCAATGTTGCGCTGAAAAGGGGAGAGGTGCCGTTCTGACGGGCGAGCTTCTGAAAGCCGTGGGTCTCCAGATATTTGGAAAGACCATTTGCGCCTGTGTCGGTGTTTACATATTGCTCAAAAATCGTGCGAATGGCAGGGGCTTCATCCTCATTGATTTGCAGCACACCGTCAACCAAACGATAGCCATAAGGCGCAAAACCGCCGTTCCAGCGGCCTTCCCGCGCTTTTTGAATGCGGCCCTCCATCGTTTGGACACGGATGTTCTCACGCTCGATCTCAGCTACCGCAGAGAGCACAGAAATCATCAGCTTGCCGGCGTCTTTAGAAGAATCAATGCCGTCCTCCACGCAAATCAGGTTCACACCAAAATCCTGCATTACCTGCAGGGTAGACAGTACATCGGCAGCATTGCGGCCAAAACGGGAGAGCTTGAACACCAGCACATAGGCAATACCATCCTTGCCGGATTTGATGTCCTCCATCATCCGGCAGAAAGAAGCACGGCCTTCAATAGATTTTCCCGATTTGCCTGCATCCTCATATTCGCCGACGATCTGGTAGCCGTTGAAGTCTGCATAGGCTTTCATGCGAGCTTTCTGTGCATCCAGCGAATAGCCATCGATCTGCATGGCCGTGGAAACGCGGGTGTAAGTGTAAACCTTTGTCTTTTCCTGTGACATAAGAAAACCTCACAAAACGGTTATTTCTTGTCTGCTTTCTGCTCCAAAAACTTAATGGAATCCAGATAATCCTGCTCCACATCGCTGAGCGTTTTAGCTTTGTATTTCCGATATTCGGTAGCAGCCTTGTCCACTGCCTGCTTGTGAGTAACGCTGCCATTGCCAATAAGCAACTGTTCACCGCTCATAGTCAGGATGCGGTCGAGGTGGTTTGCCCAATCCTGCATGGTCATGGGCTGTTCACGTTCTGCCTGACGCTCGGCAAAATCCAGATAACCGGAAACCAGCTGCCCCATAGCACGAAGTTCTTTCTCGTTCAGATAGTTTTTGGCAATAGTAGCTTCTCGTAAAGTGGGCTGGTTTCCTGCAAAAGTGGTCAGACCCATAAATTCCTTTTCGGCATCTGCACGGTTGTAAATGACCTCGGCGGCAGTCTGACCGTGGATGGCATAATGAATTTTATTCTGGACTTTTTTGAAGAACTGGACGGAGATTTCTGCTTTTGGGTCGTAGTCAATGCTGGTTGCATAGATTTCCAGAACCTGACGATAAAACACTTTTTCGGAAGCACGGATGTCACGGATGCGTTCTAACAGCTCTTTGAAATATCCACCGCCGCCCAGATTTTTCAGGCGTTCGTCATCCAGCGCAAATCCCTTGCGCATATATTCCTTCAGGATGCCAGTTGCCCAGATACGGAACTGTGTGCCTCGTTTGGATTTGACGCGATAACCAACAGAAATAATGACGTCAAGATTGTAGAATTCGACCTGATAGGTCTTTCCGTCTGCGGCAGTTGTTGCAAATTTTGCAACAACTGAATCTCGTTCAAGCTCACCCTCTGCAAAAATGTTTTTGATGTGACGGGAAATTGTGGATTTGTCACGTTGGAACAACTCAGCCATCTGGTCAATGGAAAGCCAGACGGTGTCACCGTCAAAGGTAGTATCAATTTTGGTCAGGCCATCTTCTGTGGTGTAAATGAAGATGGAATTTTTAGGAGAGTCATCTGGACGATTCATTTTAAGCACCTCGTTCCGTGTATGTAATACAGTGGAAGGGGAGACCTTACCACTGTGTTGGGACAAATATTACAAGAATATTATATCATGCTGCAAGAAGTTCATCAACAGCAATTTGCCCGGTTTCGATTTCTGGGATTAAAATTTCTGCATATTTTTCGATCATATCGGCCAGAAAGCCCGCCAAGGCACTCCATTCATCAAAGTTGGACGTGCAGGCGGAAGCGGGAAAGATATCTTTTTCGCTAGCAGGATATTTTTTTCAATAGGCAGCTCCATTTCCTTGTAGCTGGACAGCGTGTACCAGCGATTTTATCAAACTTCCCTTCAAACTTATCCAATCAATTCTTTCAGCCGTTCCAGCTTTTCCTGCGCTGTTTCCTTGCGAAAGCTGATCCCGATGCAGGAGATGGGAACACACATTTCCAACAGGCGGTCGTAGATGCGGGCGTGGGCGGTATCCTGCGGATGCCGAATCTCGTCCAACGTCAGATTGGTGGTGACGATGAGTGGCTTCCGACTGCGATAGCGGCTGTCCACGATGTTATAGATCTGTTCTAACGCATACTCCGTGCCACGCTCCATCCCGAAGTCGTCAATGATAAGCAAAGGATAGCGGCACAGCCTTTCCACCACCTCATTCCGCCCGGAAAAGCTGTTATTCAGCTCGTTCAGGATGTGTGCGATGTTCGTCATGCACACAGGTACTTCCTGAGCCATTAGAGCGTTCGCAATACACCCGGCAAGGAAACTCTTGCCTGTGCCGACACCGCCCCAGAACAGAAGCCCAATGTTCTCTGAGCGCATGGTCTGCCACTGCTCTACATAGCGGTGTGCATGGTGCATCTGTGGGCTGCGTCCGTTGTCGTTTGCAAATGTCCAGTCCAGCAGAGCGGAATCAGAAAAGCCGTCTGCTTTCAGCCGCCGCACAAGGTCGAGGTGTTTCTGCGCCTTAATAGCTGCTTCCTGCTGCTCCCGTTCGGCTTTATGGCAGGCACATTCTACCGGATGCTTGTTCTTCCCCATCAGGACAAGACCCTTGGCAAAGAAGGCTTCTTTTGGAGTTCTGCACTTGCCGCAATAAAGCAGGCCATTCTCACCGGGATAGTCCGCTGCATTTTCGGGAATACTGGAAACGGATTGTTCCAGAACTTTTTTGATCGTCTTTATAGGCTTTCTCCTTCCTTGAACGAGTAGTCCGGGATACCCGGTGCTGTCTTTTTCTCTGATTGCTGCCGCTTTGCCCAGATACGCAGCGTTGCGGCGTGATCGGCATACTTCCTGCCCGTGGACTGGATATAAGCGGACAACTGTTCGATCAGGGCATCCAGACCTGCAAAGTTGGTTTTGAGCCGCTTGTACTCTTTTTCCGTCAGAAAGACATTCTGGTATTCTCCCAACGATAGACAAGCATTGTTTGATCTTATTCGGTGGTTATCATTCGGGTTGTTCTTATTACGTTGGTTAGGCGTGCATTTTTGCGCAATCGTACTGTGCGTTTCTGCACAGTCAGCTTGTGCGCTGGTGCATACTATGACTGCGCAATTCTGCACAGTATACGGAACTTTGAGCAGAATGTGGCTGGGTTTAGAAACGCCGTAGCGCACTCGTTCGGCAAGGTCAGTTTTTTCCAATTCTGTAAAGGCGCGTGTCACGCTGGAAATACAGCACCCTAAATCCTTCGCCAGATTGGAAAGCGGATAGATCACATAAATGCGTCCCCGATCGTCCACCCAGTTGTTTTTCTGGGAGAGTGTGGCATGGTCGAGCAGGAGCGTGTAGAGAAGCTTTGCCGTGTGGCTCAGGTCAGCGTCGAGAAGAAACCGGGCATAGGGCAGATATTGCGGTAAGGGCGTAGTGGTCGTTAGATAGTTAATGGGTCGCACCTCCGTCCAACCGGGCTTTTACTGTTTGAAGATAAGCAATCGCCCGCTCCATATATTTTTGCACTTGTTCTTTGTTTTCGGCATCCGTCAGGAGGTCAGGGTAGTCCGAGAAGCAACGCTCCCAGCGGCGAGCAAAATCTTCCTGTGCACCTTGAATTTCGCACATTACAACAGCACCGCCATCCTTTTTGGGGCGATAAAAACGATTGTCAATGGATTTCTGAAGTCTTTTCCGCTCTGGAGCAGTGAGTTCACGCCGATGGCCTTGAATGCTTTTTCTGAAATTAAGAGGGACATCATCAGATGACCCGGTTTTATCTTCAGCAACAGGAGGTTCTGCTGACTCGTTGCTTTCGGAAATATTTTGGACTTCGGAAGTGGTTTCTACTTTTTGCAGTCTATTTTTAGGAGGTCGTTCACTTTTCGGCTTGCGCAGCTCATCAAGTGCTGCATGGATTTCCTCTTTCGACAGTTGCGCCAAAGCGATGATTTTCGCATCGGTTGCTTTGAGCTTTCCGGACAGAATTTCATTTTTTGCACCGGGAACGGCTTCTTCTGCGGCATCTACACCTCTGGCGTATTTGGCCGCACGCTTTACATAGCTCTCACTGACGCCCATTTCCGCGGCGACCCGTGTAGCTGTGGAAGTGTAAATCAAAGGTTCATTTTGAACTTCTGATTTTGCTTTCTGGCTTTTCCGGTCACCGCCAACACTGTTCTTTTCAGCTTCCTGCTGCCGCCCGATCAGAAATTTTTTCTGTTCAGGGGTCAGATTACGTCGTCCCAACTGATTTTTGCAGATCCATGCAAGAACTTCATAGCGGCTGGAAAATTCTTTTTCGATGACTTCAAATGGAATGAACAGATATTTCCGAAGAACTTGATAGCGCGTGTGTCCGTCAACAATGTAGCCGTTCCACGTGATGATCGGATTCAGCACACGTTCTTCTTTGAGGATGTTCATTTCCAGTTGGTGGGTTTCCTCAAACGACGGAGGGTTGATTTGTTTCTGGAACTCCGGGTCAATTTTAAGTTGGCTCAGTTTTGTCATAGGTAAACCATCCTTTCTGAAATGAAATAGAATATCATTGTTCTTACGCCGTTCTCTCTACATGGTGTTCCTGCCCCTTTCCAGCGGCGTTTTCCGGCTCTCCTTCTCAGGGTCATGGCCGGGTATCCCATGCAGACGGTCATTTGGTTCTCAAGGTTCGATGAAGGCTTGTAGAAAGCATATCACAATGAAGCAGAAATTTTTAGGAAGCATTCCTTCCGGCTTTCAGTGGATTTCAGGAGGCTCCCAAGGAGAAACCGGAAGGAATGCTTCCGCTTCTTGGAAAATGCTCTGGATAGAGCATACCATAAAGTCACTCGATTTTTTAGGACCTATTAGTTCCGCTTTTTACCTTCAAAACCGGAAGTAATAGGTCCGGTTTGATGTGATATTGGATGAATCAACGCTGATTTTTCTGAAACGAATTTTTCTCAAAAAATTTGCTTATTCAGCGACCGTTAAGGTGCGGAACTAGCGTATTCTTGTGCTGAATACCTGCTTGCTGCAGATGAAAACGCAAAAACCTCCTGAGCAAAAAATAACCGCCAGCTTCAAGGTGAACTTGAAAGCTGACGGTCCTGATTAGAAAATAATTTTCAAATTTGGAAAGCACCTTGAGAGGCTTCATAGCACCCGCAAGCAATGCAGACGTATATACATCTGCGAACTTGTCGGGGCGAGGCCCCTCCATCTGCTGTCGCAGACCGTTCTGTCGCTTAAAAGCCCCACTGGGGCTTTCATTGCTGCGCTGCGCTCCGCAAACGCAAATTTTGCTCTGCAAAATACTTGTTGGGGACACCCAAACCCTTGAACTGCATCTGCAGGATTAGCGTCTCCAAATGAGAAAGTCTATGGTTCTAACACATTGTCAGCCATTGGTAAACAACTTTTTCCAGTCAAAAAAGAAAATA
>ERZ839947.760-NODE-760-length-38354-cov-8.974072_pt1 | contig 38354 bp, 36 predicted proteins | sample MGYA00519908_ERZ839947 | MGnify/ENA primary metagenome ERZ839947 (study PRJEB31850, sample SAMEA3708857) | human gut metagenome | biome: human gut; feature: human-associated habitat; material: faeces | place: China | collected 2014 ... | reverse complement strand
AAAGGATTTGAGTGCATATGCCTATTTTTTTATTGAAAAAAGTAGGCGCTGAGAGACCACGAATCTGGACGGTCACTCTAGCGCCCCAAAATAAATGATAGAACCTGAAAAAAGCTGAGGAAATGACCTTCATTTCCTCAGCTTTTTAGGTAATAAAAAAGGAGCCTAACGCTCCTTTCGACCATCCAAATAAAAGATGGTCGGGACGACAGGATTCGAACCTGCGGCCTCCTAGTCCCGAACCAGGCGCGCTGCCAAACTGCGCTACGTCCCGAACAATCAACTTCTTGAGTATAATCGAAATTTATTCTTTTGTCAATTCTTTTTTTCCAAATCTTGGATGGACTGTCAGATCGATTTCAAAAGCCCGCTGCCAAGGAAACGCACTTTCAAAGGAAAGGTCCTGAAGATAATAGGCGTCATGCTGATCCTGATAAAAGGGTTCCCGGCGCAGCGCCCAAACAAGGAGGGTGTTATAAAAAAAAAGTTCCCTTCCCAGATAATCTTGGGCGCCTGCGAGACTTTTATCCGAAACAGGGACGTCGGGGGATCCGTTCAGGCCTGCAAGGACCGCCATGTGGGGTCGTATGACTTTCTGGTAGGCCCAGTCATCCAGGAAACGGGCCGCATTGAAAGTAAGATTCTGGGCATAAAGACTGGGAAGCATGTTTTGTGGCAAGTCATGGGCCCGCATGGAAACAATATTACCCTGGGCAACGGCTGTACCAATGGCATTGGATGCCGTATTCCATCCTGAATAGGCAAGAAGGCGGCCGATGGGGACCCCTTCCTTGATGAGGGTAGGGAGCAGGCACTCACCGCCGGCAAAATGCATGGATAGATCAACGAGGGCCACGGGTTTTTCCTTCATGAGCGCGTCTACCCGGCGGGCTATGGGACGATAATTTTCCGTGCGGTCCAGGCCGCAGTGGATCAGGAGATAATAGTCGGCTGCTTCGTCACGGTCTGTTTTAACGGCACCGGAAAGGGCAATCTTTTCTTCGGCAATTTCCTGCAAGGTCAATGGAACAAAGGGCAGGGTATACCCTTTCACGGCATCTGATCCATAAAGGACCTTGACGCGCGGCTGGTGTCCGCTTTTCTGAAGATAAATGCGGCTTGCAGCAAGGGCGCCCAGTTCATCCGCACCCTGACTTGTCATGATGGGCGGGTGAACGTCGTAATTTTTCACATAGCTTTCAATATTGAGCCGATTGTAATTGGGCAGTCCAAACGGATGGGCATCATCCTGTCCAATCACAAGGTCCGTGACAGGATGCTTGGTGGAAAAGTCGATGAGCATCTGGTTGAATGTGTCATTGTCCCGATAGAGTGTCATATATTTCCATTTGAGATCCATGGGGATTTCTTTCTTGACACGTTCATAAAGGGCTTCATCATAGGGCAGGCCGCGGATCTTTTTATCCATATTGACGGCCCAGGTCATAAGATGCCATTGGTACCATCGGTCGGGAAGGACCTGGTCACTGATGAGCAGGCGGGGAATGACCGTAAAAAGGGAATATTCCTTTTGGGGATTCTTCTCCATGAGCGCTTCCAGACGATCGAAAAATTGAGCCGATGATGCGGCATCGGCGGGGACAAGGCGGGAATGGAGGAGTCCGCCAAATAAGAGCAGGTCCGTGGATAGGAGTGCTCCTGTGCGCCCAGGAAGGTCCTTTTCAACATACTCCCAGACCTGAGGAATACGGGCCGGCACTTCATACCAGTCCATCAGCTCATGGGGCGGCGCCGCAAAGTGGATGCCTGAAAGGGCACCTAATTCTTCCGTGAAGCGGCGGCACGGGGGCCGGTCATCAAGGGGAACAAAGGTCCAAGATTCAGCCGCGGGTATCGGTGCCGGAGAAAAGGGCACTCCTTTTGGGGCCAAGGTGTGGTACAATACACATACTGCCGCTGCGGCGGCCCCACATAGGTAAAGGGGTCCTTTCTTCATGGCTGAGCTCCTTTCTTTTGGCAATCAGATGAGTTTGCTATTTATTATATACGATGGGAGGCAATTTGTGTATGCGAATCATTACGGGACGGGCCCGAGGTATGAAACTGCTTCCACCCAAGGATTATGCCGTACGGCCTACGAGTGACCGTGTCAAGGAAGCACTCTTTAACATTATCAAGGACCGTATTGCCGGCGCTGTGGTTCTGGATGCCTTTGGCGGCACGGGAAATCTAGCGCTGGAAGCGTGGAGCAGGGGGGCAAAGAAGGTCGTCCTGTTTGATAAGAACCGCGAAAGCCTGCGGCTCATCCGCTTTAATGTAGAAAAGGCAAAGGCCGGGGCTGATGCCATTATCCGTCATACCGATGCCATCAAGGGCATTGCCGACGCCAAGGGAAAAGGGGAAAGCTATGATCTTGTTTTTTCCGATCCCCCATATGATAAAGGCCTCAATAAAGCCCTGTACGAGGCGCTCTGTCAGCACGGCATCCTCCGTGACGGCGGTCTTTTGGTCCTTGAACATTCCCTCCTTGAAGATCCACGGGATTATGTGAAGGAAGGGACAGAAATCCGGACTGAAAAATATGGCGATACGAAAATCTCGCTAATTGAGTGGAAATCTCTATAGGGATTTGATATAATGATGATTAGAATTCGACTGTTATGGAGGACTTTTCATGCGCAGAGCAGTCTGTCCAGGAAGTTTTGATCCTGTGACATTGGGACACTTGGATATTTTTGAACGAGCAAGCCATATGTTTGACGAAGTCGTAATCAGTGTTTTCGTCAATCCCACAAAGGACAAGGCCCTTTTTCCCATGGAGGAACGAGTTGCCCTCATCGAAAAAGCGACGGATCACCTTCCCAATGTCAGGGTGACAAGTTTTTCGGGACTTCTCAATGAGTTCTGCAGGAAAGAAGAAGCCGCGTTCATTGTCCGGGGCCTTCGGGCGTTTTCCGATTTTGAATATGAATTCCAGCGGGCGCTTTTGATGAAGAAAATCGATCACAGCATTGAGACGGTCTTCATCATGACGGATGAAAGATATTCTTGCCTCAGTTCTTCCGGTGTCCGGGAGATGCTGTATTTCGGCGGCGATATCACGGGGTTTGTTCCCCCTTCGATCAAGGATGATATCATGAAGCGCGCACGAGTGGCGCGGTGAAAAAAGAAAAGGAAGGAACGGATAACTATGGAACTGGATAATATCTTAGATGAATTGGATGATGTGCTGTCTTCTGCGGCATCGATTCCTGTTTTTAACTACAAACTTGTAAAAGCAAGTGATGTGGATATGATCCTTGAAAAACTGCGCGGGGCTGTACCTCTTGAAATCAAACGGGCCCATGATCTTTTAGAAGAGCAAAAGGATATCAAGGAAAAGGCCCACGCGGAAGCTGACCAGATTATCGAACAGGCCCGAGCCGAAGCCGACCGGATTGTCGACCTTGCCAAAGCTGAAGCAGACCGGCTTGTCCGTCAGGAAGAAGTCGTGAAAGCGGCAGAAGACAAGGCCAACAGCATCATTGCAACGACCCAGCAGTATGACCGCGATATGCGTGCTGCAGCAGATGCCTATGCGGATAAGCTCCACAGCGAATCCATGCAGTATGCCATGGATGTCTTCAACTATCTGGAAGATAACCTCAACAAAACCTTGACTGCAGTCCGTGATAATGGTCAGGCCCTGCGCTCATCCTATGAGTCAGACAACCAGATCGAATCGGGCGACCGGAAATAAACAAACAAGCAAAAGGAACCACTGCGTTAGCAGTGGTTCCTTTTTGTTTGCTGACAAATAAGGATGTCCCCATGATTATAAATGTGCTTATACCTGCACATCAATATGACCCACTCATGCTGAATGAGGCTGTCCAGGCCTTATTCTGCCGTAAAGAGCCATCATGCACAATACAGATCCTGTTTATCGATCGCTGTATGAAGCTGGGTCGCTGCTCATTGAAGCAATGATTGGCAACAGTCAGAATGCCAATCGTTCTGCACTATGTACCGGTGACAGCCTTTTTCCGCCGTCCCTTTGGACGAGATCCAGGAAGATTTTTAGAGGCACGAGGGGACCGGGTCAAAGGGATTATTCGTGTTAACGGAGATGCCTTTGCCTTGCCTATTAGGAAACGTAAAGCCATAGGAGAACTGATTGCTGCCATTTTTCGCCAGATTTTAATAAAGCGCTGCCCTTCAGAAGGCCCATGAGCAGCATTTGCAGTTAAAATACCTCGGCTATTGCTGTAGTATCAATTTGATGCTGGGAGCAGGCGGCAGGAAAAGGGAAATGGAAAGTGCCGGGGCGAACGCTCTTTTGATGAACCTGATCCAGACGCGGCTGATCGTTGTCTCACCCCTTCATGCCAATCGGAAAAGTGCCTTGGAGTGGCTTGTCCAAGCTGGGCGGTTTGTCGAAAGCACCCTTGGAGAACAGGTGGAAGAAGAGATGGCTTTTTTGAAAGCGCTGTATCTTCGTGACGCAGAATTTTTGGGCCTTCATATGTCAAATGTGCTTCCCATAAACGGGCCGCTTCCCCGCGATAAAAAGGCGCTGGTACGCGTACTTGAAGGGCGTTATGCTGCTTTTTGCGGAAACCCTGAAAGCGTCTCATCCGGAACGGGGACGGAAAGGACGCATCCTTTTGCGACCGTTTCCTGACAGCCTGCAAATCATCACTGTAACAAAGGGCGGAACCCTTGTGCCACGGTGATGATCTGTTAAAAAGGAACCCGTCAGTCTTTGATGGGAGGCTTTTTATAATCACCGCCTTTAACGGTCCCTGTTGCGGCAAGTTCCCAGAGTGACGTGGCCGCAAGGTCAAGACTGAGTTTCCGCCTTGCTTCTTCGTCAAGGTGCCGTGGGGTATCTTTATTGACGAGCGAGAAAACTGGGCGCGTCGCCGTTTTCTTCATCAAATGGAGAAGCTCCCTGCCCCGCTTGGAAAAAGCAAGGATGCGCAGATAAGGAGCCTCGTCACTAAGCCCTGTGAAGGCCCTTATTTCACCGGCACAAAGCAGCTGGAGCAAGAGCCGCCGGATACGGGAACGGGAATAGCGTCTGCCGCTGCAGGCTGCCGCGATGGCGTCAAAGGAACCTTTTCCGCGGGCTTTTATCAGAGCTCTTTCAAGGCCTTCCGTGACTTCAATACGGCGGGAAAGATGCTCCGTATCGACACTTTCAAGGGCGTAAGCCGTCAATAGATCAAGGCGCTGCTTGTGGAAAAGGGGAGAGGGGAGGGCTGCCAGATGGGCCTGTTCCTCTTTATCCTTGATGCCCATGGCTGCAAAAAAAATCGCTTCAGGTCCTTGCTTCTCGAGGAAATGACGCAGGGCAGCCGCGCTGGGCGCTTTTTCCGTAAGGCGGCCTTCTTCATTATAGGGAGTTCCTTTTCGCAGGATGGGAAGGAGCGTAGCCGAAGGAAAGACCGTCCTTGCCATTTTTGCATAGCTAAGGGCCAGAAGGTTGTTGGAGCCCTTAAAAAAAGAGGCGTAAGCGGGGTCTTTTTTCGTGTAGGCTAGGGCCATGCTTTCCGCATAGGAAGTTCCTGCTTTCAAGGCCTTTTCAAAAGTTTCGATGTCCGGGATTTCAGCAGCTAGACGGGTTAACTTGGCTCTATCCGGGTTTTCCATGCCAAAACAGATATGGGTGACAAGGCCCGTGTGGCGCATGACCGAAAGGGCCCCTGCGGCAAAATGATCAGCTGAGCGCAGAACGCTTACGGCTGGAATTTCCAGGACCAGGTCGACCCCGTTCCGCAGGGCAAGACGGGCCCGTTCCCATTTATCCCATAGGGCCAGTTCCCCGCGCTGGGTGACGGCGCCGCTCATGACGGCAATGATAGGAACGTCTCCCAAGGTCTCGCGGATGACGTTGATCTGGTGGGCGTGACCCTTGTGAAAAGGGTTGTATTCCGCTGTTATGGCGGCAACCGGTTGTGATTCCATAAAATTCCTTCCTCAAATCGTTTTACAAGATGTCAATTCTTTGATATATTATTATAGTGCTGATTCAATCAGAAAAGAAACTGGTTTTTTGACCAGCAACAATCAGGAGGCTAGGGAATGAAGATTTTTGTTGTAAACTGTGGCAGTTCTTCCATTAAGTATCAGCTGATCAACATGGAAGACGAATCCGTCATCGCCAAAGGCCTGGTAGAACGTATCGGTATCGATGGTTCTGTCCTGACCCACACGCCGGCAGGCAAGGATAAGGTTCGCATGGAAAGCGAAATCCCAGATCACGTAGATGGGATTAAAAAAGTTCTTGCTGCCCTTGTTGACCCCAACCATGGTGTCATCAAATCCATGGATGAAATTGATGCCGTTGGTCACCGTGTTGTCCATGGCGGCGAAGTGTTCAGTGAATCCGTTCTCATTACGGAAGAAAACCTGAAGCAGATCGAAGCCCTGAGTGACATGGCTCCGCTTCATCAGCCGCCTAATGTTGCTGGTATCCGCGCTTGCCAGAAACTGATGCCAAACACCCCGCAAGTGGCTGTCTTTGATACGGCTTTCCATCAGACCATGCCTCCTGTGGCCTTCATGTACGGCGTCAAATATGAAGAATACAAAAAGTATGGAATCCGTAAATACGGCTTCCATGGTACGAGCCATCGCTATGTAGCTGCCTGTGCCGCTGAGCTTCTCGGCAAGAAACCGGAAGAGGCTAAAATCATCACTTGCCATTTGGGCAATGGGTCTTCCATCACGGCTGTCGACGGCGGCAAATCCGTGGATACATCCATGGGCTTCACGCCGCTTGACGGGGTTCTCATGGGCACCCGCTGCGGCTCCATCGATCCGGCAATCGTTCCGATCCTGATGCAGAAAAAAGGCCTGGACAATGCAGCGATGGACAAATACATGAACAAAGAATGCGGCGTTCTTGGCATCTCCGGCATTTCCAGCGACTTCCGTGACCTCGAAGACGCAGCCAATAAAGGGGACGAAAAAGCACAGCTTGCCCTTGACATGTTCTGCTATCAAGTCAAACGCTACATTGGTGCCTATGCTGCTGCCATGGGCGGCGTTGATGCCATTGTTTTCACGGCTGGTGTCGGCGAAAACGATATTGGAACCCGCGCCAAAGTCTGCAAAGGTCTTGAATTCCTTGGAGTTGAACTTGACGCTGAACGCAACAACGTTCGCGGCAAAGTTACGGAAATCAGCAAGGCTGACAGCAAAGTCAAAGTCTTCCTGATCCCGACGAACGAAGAGCTTGTTATCGCCCGCGATACGAATCGCCTTTGCGGTAAATAAGGAATTCCCTCCTTTGTATTGACAAAGAAAGGGGACACCGTTATAATAAAGCGGTTGATACTATTATGATAAAGATCAATGTAGCAGAAATCAAAAAGCAGCTTATAGGTTCGGCATCCTATCATTATGAACTGGATCCGGATGCCCTTGACCTCACGGAAGACGATGTTTCCCTTGAGGGTCAGGTGGTGGCGGACTTCACGCTCCATAATGGGGGTGAGATGATTCTTCTTGATGGAAAGCTCCACTTTTCTGTCAAAGGGGAATGCGGACGTTGCCTCAAACCGTTGGTGCAGCCCCTTGTTTCCACTTTGGAAGAGCGGTACTATCCGGAAGGAACGGAGAATCTTCCCGATGATGCCTTCACTTATAAGTTTGATGTGGTTGATGTTACGGATGCTTTGAGGGAGTCCCTTCTGCTGACTGTTCCTGCACGTATGCTGTGCAAACCGGACTGCAAGGGAATCTGTCCGGTCTGTGGAGCTGATAGGAACGTGGCACCGTGCAATTGTGACACAAGAACCATCGATCCTCGATTACAGGCTCTCGAGGCATTGTTAGAGAAATAGGTTGAGTTTAGGAGGTGTTTCGTAATGGCAGTACCAAAGAGAAAAATGTCTAAAGCTCGTCGCGATTCCCGTCGCGCTAATTGGAAACTGACTGCTCCTGGCTTGGTTGAATGTCCGCAATGCCATGAGCAGATGCGTCCTCACCACGTATGCCCTGAATGCGGTTACTACGATGGTAAGGAAGTCGTCAAGACCGAAGAGGAATAAGACATCATGAAAAAAGGCCATCGCTTTTGGGCGGTGGCCTTTTTGCTGTTCCATCCTGATTTGGAAGCGTGAGAAAAGGTCAGGCTCTTTTTGGCCGTCCTTTGCATGGAAAGCGGTTGTCCTTCGTCCCCTTGCCCGGTGCATCTTCATTTGAAAGGAGACCGCGACTTTGGTGACAATCAAATTTCCGGGCAGGCTTTCCCCGTTTTGACCGCACTTTCCAAAAAGGAAATGTCACCATTCTTTCACCTTTTATACGCCCTTTTTACTTGCTTTTTAGGCCCGTTGTCCTTATAATGAGTGTAGCTGTTATGACTAGGTACTAAAAGTAGGTGTAAAGTAGGTGATGGAATGGGCTCAGCGCAAAGTAAAAAGGTGCGTCAGCAGCGCCTCGAAGCTGCTCTTATCAAGAATCCCTTCCTGACTGATGCCCACCTGGCGGAACAGTTTGAGGTCAGTATCCAGACCATTCGGCTCGATCGGCTGGCCCTTGGAATCCCAGAACTTCGGGAGCGGACGCGCCATATGGCGGAAAATGCCCAGAAGAAGCTTCAGGCGATTACCAGTGAAGACATCGTGGGTGAACTCATCGACCTTGAAATTGGGGTGAGCGGCATCTCCATGATGACCGTCAATAAGGAAATGGTCCTGCAGAAAACCGGCGTCTGCCGGGGGCAATACATGTTTGCCCAGGCCAATTCCCTGGCTTTGGCCGTTATTGACGCGCCGGCAGCCCTGACGGGCGTGGCCAATGTGAAATACAAGATTCCTGTGCTCAGCGGTGCCGTCCTTGTAGCGCGTGCCGAAGTTGTGAGAAAGCAGGAAGACAAATATACCATCTGGGTCAAGATCAGAAATAATCGGAAAGAGGTCTTTCGGGCTAAATTTTTGATTGTTTCCTTACCTGAAGAGAGGAACTAGGAAAATGAAAATCGCAGTTGATGTCATGGGGACCGATTACGGTCCTGCCGAAATCATCAAGGGCGTCCTTCAGGCTGTCAAGGAATATGGCTGCGATGCCGTCCTTGTCGGTGACGAAGCCGTCATCAAGGAAGAACTTCGCAGGGAACACGAGGAAAACAATCCCCATGTGACCATCCATCATGCCAGTCAGGTCATTGAAATGAAGGACCACCCTGGCATCAGCGTCAAAAAGAAGCGGGATGCTTCCATCGTTGTTGCAACCGATCTTTTGCGTCAAAAAGAATGCGATGCCCTCGTTTCTTCGGGAAGTACAGGAGCTGCCGTCGCTTCTGCCCTGTTCGGTTTGGGCCGCATCAAGGGCATCGAACGGCCGGCCATTGCAACGGTTATTCCAAGTCTCACAGGGGCAACTGTCCTTTTGGATTCGGGAGCCAAGGTGGACGCAAAACCGGAGCAGCTTGTCCAAAGTGCCATCATGGGATCGGTTTACGCTGAATCCCAGCTTGGTATCAAGAATCCTCGGGTCGGTCTCCTCAATATTGGGGAAGAAGAGACCAAGGGAAATGAGCAGTGCCTGGCAACGTATCCACTTCTTAAGGCCGATCCCCATATCCATTTCATCGGGAATGTGGAAGGCCGGGATATCAATAAAGGAACTGTCGATGTTGTTGTCTGTGACGGTTTTACGGGAAATGTTGTCTTAAAGACCATGGAAGGGCTTGGCTCTGCTGTCTTGGAAATCATTCGTTCCGCGGTTAAAGACAGCAGCTTTCTATCCAAGCTTGGGGCCCTTCTTATGAAACCTGCCCTGACGGAAGTGAAGCGGAAAATGGATGCCTCCGAATATGGCGGTGCCCTGCTTCTTGGCGTGCGCGCACCCTTTATCATCTGTCATGGCAGTTCCAAAGCAAAAGCCATCAAGAATGCCGTGAGGGTGGCCATTGAACTGACGGAAAAAGATATCGTCGGAAAAATTGGCAGGGAAATCCTCCGGGACGAAGAAAGTGGGGAATTATAACTTATGTCAGGAATCAGTGTTGGTTTTTTGGGGATGGGTTCCTATGTCCCTGAAAAAATCATGACAAACTATGACCTGGAAAAATTGGTTGATACAAGCAATGAATGGATTGTGGAACGCACAGGTATCCGCCAGCGCCATATTGCCGCTCCGGAACAGGCAACCAGTGATCTTGCCTTCATCGCTGCCCAGCGTGCGCTGGACGATGCCAAACTGAAAGCGGAAGACCTGGACCTTATCGTGGTTGCTTCTGAGTCACCGGATATGAAGTTCCCGTCTGTGGCCTGCATGCTGCAGGACCGGTTGGGGGCCAGCCATGCTGCAGCCTTTGACTTGGGCGCAGGGTGCACGGGGTTTGCCTATGCCTGCGGGATTGTCAGTCAGACCATTGCTTCCGGTCTTTATAAGCATGTGCTTGTTGTGGGGGCGGAAACTCTTTCTCGGATCCTTGACTTTACGGACCGCAATACGTGCATCCTTTTTGGTGACGGTGCCGGAGCGGCTGTCCTGGGTCCGGTAGAGGACGGTTATGGCATTCTTTCCGTAGACTTGGGGGCTGACGGCTCCGGCGGAAAATACCTGAACATGCCCGCCGGCGGCTCGCGCCATCCCGCAAGTCACGAAACGGTGGATAACCATGAACATTTCATTCATATGAATGGGAAAGAAGTCTTTAAATTCGCTGTTCGTGTCCTTGGCCGCAGTGTTATGAAAGCCCTGGACAAGATTGGCATGACGAAAAACGATATCGATCTCCTGGTGCCGCATCAGGCCAATGTGCGGATCATTGATTCCGCGGCCAAACGGCTTGCCCTTCCGCTTGCTAAAGTCATGGTCAACGTTGACCAGTATGCCAATACATCCGCCGCGTCCATTCCAATTGCCCTGTGTGATGCCCGTGACCAAGGCCGCTTGAAACGGGATGAGATTGTTGTCCTTGTTGGCTTTGGGGCAGGACTCACGTATGGATCCCTTGTCATCAAATGGCAGAAAACAGAGGAGGCCAAAAAATGAGTAAGATTGCGTTCATGTTCCCTGGTCAAGGTTCCCAGAAAGTAGGAATGATGAAGGACCTTTATGACAATTACAGTGTCGTAAAGGACGTTTTCAAAGAAGCTGACGAAGCCCTTGGCTTTTCCATGACGGACCTTTGCTTCAAAGGCCCGGAAGAACAGCTCCGCCTGACCTATAATACACAGCCTGCAATTTTGACGTGCAGTGTCGCTGCGATGAAGGTCCTGGAAGAAAATGAAATCGTTCCTTCCGTTGCAGCAGGCCATTCCCTGGGTGAATATTCCGCCCTTGTCTGTGCCGGTGCCATGAGCTTTGCCGATGCGGTCCGCACGGTCCGCAAGAGAGGCCAGTTCATGCAGGAAGCCGTCCCTGTTGGGGAAGGTGCCATGGCTGCCATCATTGGCCTTGATACGAATAAAATCAAGGAAATCTGCGCAGAAACGGCAAAAATGACGAATCAGTGTGTCCAAGCAGTCAACTTCAACTGCCCTGGCCAGATCGTCATCGCCGGCGCGACGGAAGCTGTCCATAAAGCTTGCGACAGCTTGAAGGAAGCCGGTGCCAAACGCGCCATTCTCCTGCCTGTCAGTGCCCCTTTCCACAGCTCGCTCATGCAGCCTGCAGCTGACCGTCTGAAGGAAGTCCTTGACAGCATCGAGATTGTGGATGCCAAGATTCCTGTAGTGGCAAACGTCAATGCCAAGCCGGAAACAAAGGCGGATGAAATCCGCACCCAGCTCGTCCAGCAGGCCGCAAGCCCTGTTTTATGGGAAGATTCGGTCCGCTATATGATGAATGATGGCGTCGATACCTTTGTGGAAGTCGGTCCTGGCAAAGTCCTATGTGGCTTCATCAAGAAAGTGGACCGTTCCTATGGGCCGCTCAATGTGGAAGACATGGATTCTTTGGAAAAATCGCTTGCTTATTTAAAGGAGGTTCGATAAAATGACGTTATTCGGCAAGGTAGCGCTTGTTACAGGCGGTTCCCGCGGCATTGGTCGTGCCATTGTCCTGACCCTGGCAAAAGCAGGGGCTGACGTGGCCATCAATTATGCCGGCAACACAGCCGCCGCTGCAGAAACTGCAGAAGCCGTCAAGGCACTGGGCCGCAAGGCCATTCTCCTTAAAGGAGATGTCGCCGATACCGCTGTCTGCGAAGATATGGTCAAGCAGACAGTCGCCGAGTTGGGACGCCTCGATATCCTCGTCAACAACGCCGGAATCACCCGTGATGGGCTTCTGATGCGCATGAAAGAAGAGGATTGGGATGCCGTCCTTACAACGAACCTCAAGAGCATGTATAATTGCTCCAAAGCCGTTATGCGCACCATGATGAAGCAAAAGGCAGGCCGGATCATCAATATGGCCTCCGTGGTGGGCGAGACGGGCAATGCTGGTCAGGCCAACTATGCCGCTGCCAAAGCGGGCGTCATTGGTTTTACCAAGGCCCTTGCCAAGGAAGTGAGTTCCCGCGGCATTACGGCAAACGCCATTGCACCGGGCTTTATTGCTACGGACATGACGAAAGTCCTCGGCGAGACCGTTCAGGAGGAAATGCTCAAGACCATTCCCCTGGGACGACCTGGGGACCCGCAAGATGTTGCCAATGCAGTCTTATTCTTCGCCAGCGAAGAAGCTGCTTATATAACCGGCCAAGTTTTAAATGTGGACGGTGGCATGGTAATGTAGTATGATTGTATGAAGAAGGGGAAGGAGGTGAAAGGTATGAGCGAACAGAGCACTTTCGAAAAAGTAAAGGCAATCACCGTTGACCAGTTGAGCGTTGCTCCGGAAGACGTAAAGATGGACTCTACTTTCATCGATGACTTGGGAGCTGACTCTCTCGACATTGTTGAGCTGATCATGGCATTTGAAGAGGAATTCAACACGGAAATCCCCGATGATGTTGCTGAAAAGATCCGCACCGTAAGAGATGCAGTAGAACTCCTGGATAAAGCTGACAAATAATCGGATATCCATCCAATCGGAAGGTCCCTTTTGGGACTTTCCGAGCTTTATCCTATTTTTTATTGATTTGATTTCCATGATCCTGAAATGGGGGATTTTAGTTGAAATTGCCAGAACTGAAGATTGGTGAAAAAGTTGCCACTGTGCCGATTGTGCAGGGTGGTATGGCGATCCGTCTTTCAACGGCCCGCCTGGCAGCTTCAGTAGCCAATGAAGGCGGTGTGGGCCTCATTGCTGCTTCCGGCCTGCCGTTTGATGAACTGCGCAAAGAAATCCGCCTTGCCCGGAAACTTTCCAATGGCAAGGGTATGATTGGCATCAATGCCATGGTAGCCGCTCGTGAATTCAAGGGGCTCATTACTACGGCAGCACAGGAAAAAGTCGATTTAATTGTTGCCGGCGCCGGCTTTTCCCGAGATATGTTTTCTGTCGGCAAGGAATATGGGGTTCCCATTGTTCCAATTGTTTCCTATGCCAAACTTGCGAAAATTGCTGAACGCTTGGGCGCTTCCGCTATTGTTGTGGAAGGAACGGAGGCCGGTGGCCATCTGGGGACCCAACGTTCGATTAAAGATATTTTGCCGGAAATCCTTTCGGTTGTTAAGATCCCGGTCATTGCGGCCGGCGGCGCCATCACGGGCAGTGATGTAGCCGATCTCCTTCATATGGGTGCCAGTGGTGTCCAGATGGGGAGCCGTTTTGCTGCGAGCGAGGAATCCAATGGAGCGCCTCAGCTCAAGGAATTTTACTTGAAGATGACCAAAGATGATGTGGTCCAGATTGACAGCCCTGTGGGCTTCAAGGGCCGCGCCGTCCTCAGTCCGTTTTCCAAGGCCGCCTTGGAAGGGCATCCGCCGAAGCCACTTACTTGTGACAGCTGCCTCAAGCACTGTTCTCGAAGCTTCTGCATCATCAAGGCCCTGACACGGGCCCAACAGGGAGATCTTGAAACGGGTCTCGTCTTTACGGGTGCCAATATGTGGAAAATCAAGGAAATATTACCTGTTCATGAAATTTTCAGGAGACTGAAAGAAGAATTAAGCAAATCTTACTAAGAGGTGATCCCTTTGAAACGAAGAGTCGTCGTAACAGGCGTCAGTGCCATTACCCCGATTGGTATCGGTAAAGACGAATTTTGGAAGAATCTGACGGCAGGCAAAAGCGGTATCGGCCGCATTACCCTGTTTGATCCGTCCCGTCTGAACTGTCAGATTGCTGGGGAAGTCAAGGACTTTGATTTCGGTCAGTATGGGGATAAGAAAGAAGCTAAGCGCATGGACCGCGTGACCCAGTTTGCCGTGGCCTGCGGCAACATGGCATTTGCCGATTCAGGGCTTAAGCTCGAGGAAGAAAATCCCAAGCGCATCGGTGTCTGCGTGGGGTCCGGTATCGGCGGTATGCAGACCTTTGTCGATGTGGCCATGAAGTATGCTGAAAAGGGCCCAAGCCGCATCAGTCCCTTCTTCATCCCGATGGAAATCCCCAATATGCCGGCTGCCCAGATTGCCATTGCCCTCGGTCTTAAAGGACCGAACACGGCCATCGTTACGGCTTGCGCAACGGGAACCAACTGCATTGGTGATGCCCTGCGCACCATTCAATATGGTGATGCCGATGTTATGCTTGCCGGGGGCAGTGAAGCCGCCATTACTGAAATGGCGATTGCTGGCTTTGACAACATGAAGGCCTTGTCCCGCAATAACGAGGAACCGGAAAAAGCCTCCTGCCCCTTTGATAAAAAAAGAAGCGGTTTTGTCATGGGAGAAGGCGCAGGTGTCGTCGTCCTTGAAGAACTGGAACACGCCAAGAAACGCGGTGCCCATATCTATGCGGAAGTCATCGGCTATGGCTACAACAGTGATGCGTATCACATCACAGCTCCGGATCCGAGCGGAGAAATGCCGGCAGAATGCATGCTTGATGCCATTTCTGACGGTGGGATCACGCCGGACGATGTCAGCTATGTCAATGCCCATGGGACGTCGACCCATCGCAACGACCTTAATGAAACGCTGGCTTGCAAGAAGATTTTCGGTGACCGTGCCAAACAGGTTCCCATCAGTTCCAATAAATCCATGACGGGTCATCTGCTTGGGGCTGCCGGCGGTATGGAAGCTGTTGCTTCCGTGCTCACTATTGAGACCGGCATCATTCCTCCGACCATCAACTACGAAGATCCAGATACGGAGGACGGAATGGACCTTGACTACGTCCCTGGCGTTGCCCGCAAGGCAGATGTGGACGTTGTCCTTTCCAATAACTTCGGCTTTGGCGGCCACAATGCCTGTGTCGCCTTCCGGAAATACAAGGACTGACCTTACATGCGCAAGGAACGTAAAGAGGCCTTGGAAAGCTTCCTTGCCCGTTTGGGTGTCACGATGCAGGACCTATCCCTCATGGATACGGCCCTGACCCATTCTTCCTATGCCTATGAGTGCAAGGAAAACGTGGTTCCGGAGTTTAACCAGCGCCTCGAGTTTTTGGGTGATTCCGTCCTCAGCCTTGTTGTCAGTACCCATCTCTACCGTGCCTATCCAGAGATGGATGAAGGGGCGCTTTCCAAGTTCAGGGCTTTTCTCGTTTGCGAAGAAACCTTGGCTGAACTGTCCCAGGGCCTTGCCATTGGGGACTATCTCCTCCTTGGCCGAGGGGAAGTCCATATGGGCGGCCGTTACAATCCTTCCATCCTGGCAGATGCCTTTGAATCCGTTATGGGAGCCTACTACCTTGATGCAGGTTATGAAAAAGTAAAGGCTCTCCTTACGAGGGTCCTCATTGACAGGATTCCGGAACTGACAGCTGATGGGATTGATCGGGACTATAAGACCCGTTTCCAGGAACTCATCCAGGCACAAGGGCAGACGGATATCCGTTATGAAGAAGCGGGCTTTGAAGGCCCACCCCATAATCGGACCTTCTTCATGAAGGTCATCGTAGGGGAAAAGACTTACGGGACCGGTTCAGGCAGGACGAAAAAGCTTGCTGAACAGCGGGCTGCCCGTGAGGCACTGCGCTTAGTAAAGAAAAAGCAGGGGTGACCCTGTAAAAAACCTGTCACAAGGAGACAAATCCTTATGACGGGTTTTTCTTGTATGAGGAGAGGTCATGATCATTCCCCTTTTTGTTTCCTTTAAAGGCTGTCCCCATCGTTGTCTTTTCTGCAATCAGCGAATCATCAACGGCAATGCCTATCATGGTGTGGAAGATGCCAAAAATCAGCTCAGGACCCTTGCCGGTTGGGTCAGAAAGGATCCAAGCAATGAGCTTGCTTTTTATGGCGGATCCTTTACGGCCCTGCCGCTGGCGGAACAGGAGGCCCTGCTGGAACTTGTCATGAATTATCGTAAGGCCGGCTATTTTACGGACCTGCGTCTTTCTACCCGGCCCGATGCCATAAGTCCAGCCAATCTGAGCCTATTAAGTGCCTATGGTGTCCGTACGGTTGAACTGGGCGTCCAGTCCCTTGACGAAGCAACGTTGGCGCTTCTTGAGCGGGGGCATGACGCGCGCTGCGTCTATGAGGCTACGAAACAGCTTCACGCAGCAGGCTTTGCCGTCATCCATCAGCTCATGGTGAATCTGCCTGGGGAAACGGATGAAACCCTGAAAACGACTCTCCGCGGTGTTACGGCCATGCATCCAGAAGGGTGCCGCATCTATCCGCTCCTTGTGATTGAAGGAACCAAACTTGCCGATCTGTACCGTAAGGGATGCTTTACGCCCCTTGACCTAGGTGAAACGGTCCGCCGCTGCGCCTATCTATATGAAGGACTCACAGCAGCAGGCATTCCCGTCATCAGGATGGGGCTTCAGCCAGATGAGGATCTCAGGGCGCCGGGAAGGATCCTTGCCGGGCCGTTTCACCCTTCTTTTGGAGAACTCGTCCATTCTTATCTCTGGCAAAAAAAGATTGACGCCCTTATTGCAGAGCAGGGAAGTGGGAATTATAATATGGTTGTTACGGTGCCGGATCGTCTTTCTTCCATTGTACGGGGTCAGCATCGTTCCAATATTCGGCACTGGGAAGCTTCCGGGAGGATCAAGGTTCAAGTGGAAGCCGGGTGCCAATTCGAGGTGACCTTCCATGACCGAAAAATGGTATGAAAATGATTCACTCCGTAAGGAGTGCAGCGCGACGGTCCTGTCTACAGAGGACATGGGGGACCATTTTGAAATCATCCTTGATGGAACTGTAATCTTTCCCGAAGGAGGCGGGCAGCTTTCTGACCGGGGGTGGATTGATGATGTTCCCGTCTATTACGCTGCTGAATCAGGGGATGACGTGCGCCATTTTACCCATAAGGCCTTGCCGGTGGGTAAAAAAGTGACGGTCCACCTTGATTGGGACGTCAGGCTTGACCGCATGCAGCAGCACTGCGGGGAGCATATGCTGAGCTATGCTTTTTGGAAGGCTTGCGGCGCCAATAATGTAGGGTTTCATATGAATGAAGAGAGCGTTTTCATTGACCTTGATAAGGAAGTGGACGAAAAAATTGTCCAACAGGCGGAACTGGCAGCCAATGCTGCGGTTTGGGAAAATCATCCCATCACCCTTCACTATGTTCCTCACACGGAACTTGGTCAGTACGGTCTTCGTAAGAAAAACGATAAGCTGCGGGGCATCGTCCGTCTCGTCGATATCAAAGAGGGCGATACCTGTACCTGCTGCGGCACCCATCCGCCGTTTACGGGCATGGTGGGCCTTATCAAGGTTATTCGCTTCAGCCGTTATAAAGGGGGAAGCCGCATAGAATTTCTCTGCGGCAAGCGGGCCGTGGAGGCCGTCCATGAACGCAGCCGCATCCTGGAAGAAACAAGCAATTTCCTTTCCGTCAAAAGTGAAGAAGTCCTGCCCGCCGTGGAAAAACTCCATCAGGAAGTCCTTGATCTCAAGGCTTGCCTGCGGGAAAAGACACAGTCCCTTTTCCAGGCTGAGCTGCCAGCCCTTTTGGCAAAGGCACCTCTTCTTGCGTCAGGGACACGGTTTGTCTTCGTCCTGACCGAAGGAACCCCAAGGGACGGGAAGAGTCTCATGAAACTGCTGACAGAAAAGGAAAAGACCTTGGCTGCCCTCATCCTTAAAAATGGCGATAAGGTCACGTACCAATTTGCCGCTACCAAAGGGGCAGAAGAGCGTTGCCGTGACTTATGTGCCTTGGCAGGAACCGTCTTTCACGGCCGGGGCGGCGGCAGTCCAACCTCGAGCCAAGGTGGTGGCACAATAGGATCCGATTGGAAGGCGCAGGGGAAGGCCCTTGAAAAGGCCATGCTGGAAGCCCTGTCAGACAAGTAACAAAGGGCTTGCTTAATCAGACCCTGGTATGCTATAATGCTATCCGGTGTGCACAGCACCCCTAACAACACACGCAGCGTTTGACGTACCTGTCCTTTTTAGGAGATCCGGAAAATAGCTGCGGAGGAAAAAACAGGAGGAAACAAAAATGGCTATTGTATCGATGAAACAACTTCTTGAAGCAGGCGTACACTTCGGTCATCAGACCCGCCGCTGGAACCCTAAGATGGCTCCTTACATCTTCACGGAACGCAACGGGATCTACATCATTGACCTGCAGAAAACCGTCAAGAAAGTGGAAGAATGCTACAACTTCCTGCGTGAACTGGCTGCCCAGGGCGGCAAGGTTCTCTTCGTTGGAACGAAGAAACAGGCCCAGAGCGCAATCAAGGAAGAATCTACCCGTGCTGGCATGTTCTATGTCAACGAAAGATGGCTCGGTGGTATGCTGACCAACTTCAAGACCATCCAAACGCGTATCAAACGGCTCCATGAACTGGAAAAAATGGAAGAAGACGGCACCTTTGCCCTGCTTCCTAAGAAAGAAGTCATTGTGCTTCGTCATGAAATGGCGAAACTCGAAAAATATCTCGGCGGTATCAAGGAAATGAAGAAACTTCCGGATGCCATCTTCGTCATCGACCCCCGCAAGGAACACAACACCATCCTGGAAGCCCGCAAGCTCCATATCCCTGTTGTTGCCACGGTTGACACCAACTGCGATCCGGATGAAGTGGATTACCTGATGCCGGCCAACGACGACGCTATCCGTGCCGTCAGACTGCTCACCAGCAAAATGGCTGATGCAATCCTCGAAGGCAAGGCCAGTGCTGTCGACGAAGAAGCTGCCGAAGCAAAAGCAGAAGACGCTGCTGAATAATCATCGGCATTTGCAACATCACTTGAGGAGGAAAAACACATGGCAATTACTGCAAGTCAAGTCAAGGAACTGCGTGAACGCACCGGTGCTGGCATGATGGACTGCAAAAAGGCCCTGACTGCTACTGACGGCGATATGGATAAAGCCATCGACTACCTGAGAGAAAAAGGCTTGTCCAAGGCGGCTAAGAAAGCCAGCCGTGTTGCTGCTGAAGGTCTTGTCGATATCTATTTGGACGAAGCAAATAAAGTGGCTGCCCTCGTGGAAGTCAACTGCGAAACTGACTTTGTCGCCAACACCGATGATTACAAGAACCTTGTTCATTCCATTACCAAACATGTTGCCCTGACGAAACCGGCTGATATGCAGGCCCTGCTCGATTCCACTTTCACTGGTTCTGACAAGAAAGTCAGTGAAATCGTGACGGAAGCCATCGCCAAGATTGGCGAAAAAGTTGACATCCGCCGTTTCTCCGTCTATGAATATGGCAGCCATACCCTGGGTCATTATATCCATGGCGCAGGCAAAATTGGCGTTCTCGTCGAACTCGAAGGCGGTGATGAAGAACTGGCTAAACATGTTGCCATGCACATTGCTGCTGCCAACCCTGGCTACATGGATCGCACGGTTGTGCCGGCTGACGTTCTGGATCATGAAAAAGAAGTCCTTGCTGAACAGGCTCGCAACGAAGGCAAACCGGAAAAGATCATCGAAAAGATGGTCATGGGCCGCATCCAGAAATTCTATAAGGAAAACTGCTTGGTCGATCAGGAATTCGTCATGGATCCTGATAAGACCATCAGCGGTCTCCTGAAAGAAAAGAATGCCAAAGCCGTTCGCTTTGTCCGTTATCAGCTTGGTGAAGGCATTGAAAAGAAGCAGGAAGATTTTGCTTCTGAAGTTCAGAGCTTCATTAAATAAGAAATAAAGTAAGGAAAAGGAGGAGGCTGTACCGAAAATTGCGCCATGCGTTTTTTGGGCAGCTTCCTTTTTTGCGGCCTGAAACGGTGGAAGAGGCAGGGTCCGTGACAAATTTGGATTCTGTCTTGCATGTACCCTTATTTTTTCATATAATGAATGGAAGTGGATAAAGGGGGAAGAGGCCCCCTTTTGCTGAGAAGGAGCCCGCATCCATCCTTTGGGTTGGGATGCCTTCTTGCTTCTTCCAAATGATAGATGACTCATGGGAGGAATGTAAGCCGATGTCAGCAAAACGAAAATTCAAACGCGTCATTCTTAAACTCAGTGGAGAAGCCTTAGCGGGAGAAAAAGGCTATGGTATCGATCCTGTAACGGTAGACAGCATTGCCGGTCAGATTCAAGCCGTCCGTGAAAGCGGATTGGATGTCGCCATCGTCAACGGAGGCGGCAACATCTGGAGAGGCCTTTCAGGCAGTTCCAAGGGCATGGACCGCGCGACAGCTGACTATATGGGAATGCTTGCAACGGTGATCAATTCCCTGGCGCTTCAGGATGCCTTGGAAAACCGCGGCGTGCCAACTCGGGTACAGACGGCCATTGAAATGCGTCAAATTGCTGAGCCCTACATTCGCCGCCGTGCAGTACGGCACCTTGAAAAGGGCCGTGTCGTGATTTTTGCGGCTGGTACGGGGAATCCTTATTTTTCTACGGACACAACGGCTGCTCTGCGCGCCGCTGAAATCGAAGCCGATGCCATCCTGATGGCTAAAAAGGGCGTCGATGGGGTCTATGACAGTGATCCGAAGAAGAACCCTGATGCTAAGAAGTTCGATCATCTTGAATACCTTGAAGTCATCCAAAAGAACCTGGGTGTCATGGATTCCACGGCAATCAGTCTCTGCATGGATAACGATATTCCTATTGTTGTATTTAATATTGACCGCCCGGGCAACATCACAAAGGTGGCCGCGGGAGAAGAAATTGGAACCGTAGTAGGAGGACTCTGATGGCTACGATTGAAGAACTGAAAGCGGACAGCGAAAGAAAGATGACAAGCGCCCTTAAGGCACTGCATACGGAACTTGCTGCCATCCGCACGGGAAGAGCAACACCGTCCCTGCTTGATCAAGTCAAGGTGGATTATTATGGAACGGCGACCCCTGTCAACCAGCTTGCCAATGTTTCTGTTCCGGAGCCCCGCATGATTGTAATCCAGCCTTGGGACAAGAACCTGATGAAAGAAATCGAAAAGGCAATCATGACGAGCGACCTTGGTCTGAACCCAAATAACGATGGGACCGTCATTCGTCTGAGCCTGCCTATCTTAACCGAAGAAAGACGTAAGGAACTGGTCAAGGTTGTTCATAAAAAAGGTGAAAGTGCCCGTGTTGCCGTTCGCAACATCCGTCGTGAATACAATGATGCTGTGAAGAAACTGCTGAAAAATAAGGAAATCACGGAAGATGATTCCAAGGACGCTACGGATGCTTCCCAAAAACTGACTGACCAGTATATGAAGCAGATTGATGACATCCTTGCGAAAAAGGAAAAGGAAGTCATGTCCATCTAATGGAATGCGAGATGATTATTCCTGACCTAGTTGCCCGTCCCCTTGCTGAGGCCCTCCTGATGGCCAAAGCGGCGGGACTTTCGGTGACCCTTGTGAAGGCAGAACCTGCCTTCCATCGTGACACGCTAGTCTGGCGTGATGATTTTGCTTACGTGTTGAAGCAGATCAATGCGCTTGACCATAAAGTAACATTGATTATTGGTTGTCAATTTGAAGGGAGGTGTACACATAATGGCACACAAGATTGATCAAGATGCATGCATCGGTTGTGGTTCCTGCGCTGGTACCTGCCCGGTAGGTGCTATCTCTGAAGACAATGGCAAGTACAAGGTTGATGGAGCTAGCTGCATCGACTGCGACGCTTGCACCGGCGCTTGCCCGGTTGGCGCTATCGCTGCTGAATAAGCAGGAGGCGCGTTGCGCAGCTTGCAATGATGCAGGCTGCGCAAATTTTTTTATAGGGGAACGCTTATGTTAACTCATCTTTTTCGCTCCGAACCGTCCGCTCCTTCGGCACAGACCCATCCTGCCCGTGAGGAACTGGACCTTAAAAAGATTCCCCGCCATGTTGCCATGATCATGGACGGCAATGGCCGCTGGGCCAAACGGCAGGGAAAACCGAGAACCTTTGGTCATACCTATGGGGCCAAAGCGTTGCGCGAAATTGTGCGCTATGCTGATTCCATCGGGATAGAAGCTCTCACAGCCTATGCGTTTTCCACGGAAAATTGGAAGCGTCCCGTGACGGAAGTCAGTTTCATCATGAAGCTCCTTGTTGAATATCTCACCAATGAGCTTGAAGAATTCAAGAAATTTCAAGTCCGTATGCGTTTTATTGGCTCCCGTAAGGAGCTGCCCGACCTCGTCCTTAAAAAGATGGAAGAAGCCGAGCGGGAAACAAAGGACAATCAAGGAATTCTCTTAACCATCGCAATCAATTACGGCGGGCAGGCAGAAATCCTTCACGCGGCAACAGAAATTGCCCGGCAGGTGAAGGCCGGTACGCTGCAGCCGGATGACATAACAAAGGCCCTTTTTGAGGACCATCTCTATACACGGGGCATCCCTGCGCCGGATCTTTTGATCCGGACGGGCGGTGACCTCAGGGTGAGCAATTTCCTGCTCTGGCAGATTGCTTATTCGGAACTGTGGACAACGGATGTCTGCTGGCCCGATTTTACGCCGGAACGATTCAAGGAAGCGCTCCTCAGCTACCAAAAACGAGACCGCCGCTTCGGCGGCCTGACAAAGAAGGCGTAACTCATGGGACAACGAATCCGTACGGCACTCATTGCCATTCCAATTGCTCTCCTTTTGATTAAACTGGGAGGCCTGCCTTTTTCATTGGGGACCTGGCTGCTTGCTGCTGTGGCATTCAAGGAATATCGGGATATGCTTCACGCGGCGGGCTATGACCTTTACGGAAAGGCTTCCTTTTTAGGCGTTATGCTCCTTATAGCATCGGCTGCCCTTGTTTTTTGGGATAAATCCCTGGCCCATGCACTCCTTGTGCCTATAACCATCCTTTTTTCCCTTCTGATCATGTTGGATGGCCTGTTTCATCATAGTGAGGGCCAGTTTCTTGAAAAAACGGCCTTGAGCACGCTTTCCCTGCTTTATATTGGGCTTCCTTTTGCCCATTTCATCTTTCTTCGTTCCCTGGGGGAAGCGCTCCTATGGACGGTGATGTTTGGAACCTGGGCCAGTGATACCTTTGCCTATTTTGGCGGCAGGCTGTGGGGAAAGACACCGCTGGCACCGACGGTCAGCCCCAAAAAGACTCGGGAAGGCGCCCTTTGCGGCTTTTTGGGAACCCTTGTCGTCATCTATCTCATGGGACACACCTATCTTGGTTATCCAAGCATCCATGTCCTCATCCTTGCGCTCTTGGTCGGTTTCTTTGCCCCCTTGGGCGATCTTGTGGAATCCATCTTGAAGCGCTGCTGTAAGATCAAAGATTCAGGCACCTTCTTTCCCGGTCATGGCGGCGTTCTTGACCGCTGTGACAGTTTGATTTTTTCCATTCCGATTGCTTATTACTTTATGGAGTTCTTTCTTTTTTGATGGAAGGATTCCTATCTATCGATAAGGAGACGCTATGAAAGGTCTATCCATCTTAGGGTCGACCGGTTCCATCGGGACCCAGACCCTTGAGGTTGTGGCGGCAAATCCTGAAAAGCTCAGGGTTGCAGCCCTTGCTGCCCATACCAACGATGCGCTTTTGGAAGCGCAGATCCGCAAATTTCAGCCGCGAGTAGCCGCACTCAGCGATGAAAAGGCTGCCGCAAGACTGCGGGCCCGCTATGACGGACCTACGGAAATCCTTTCCGGTGAAGAGGGCATCCTTGCCTGCGCGACGGTCGGAGAAGCGGACACTGTCCTTGGAGCCATGGTTGGTTATGCAGGCTTGAAACCAATCCTTGCAGCCATTGCAGCCCATAAGAATATCGCCCTTGCCAATAAGGAAACCCTTGTTGCAGCTGGAAGTCTTGTCATGAACGCGGTTAAAAAAAATGGCGTGCGCCTGACTCCAGTTGACAGTGAACACAGCGCCATCTTCCAATCCCTGGAAGGGCATGACCACAAGGCCTTGAAACGCATCCTGCTTACGGCTTCGGGAGGTCCTTTCCGTGGTAAGAAACGGGACGAATTAAGGCATGTAACCGTCAAGGAATGCATGAACCATCCCACTTGGAGCATGGGAACAAAAGTAACGCTTGATTCATCAACCCTTGCCAATAAGGGATTGGAGGTCATTGAAGCCCATTGGCTCTTTGATGCCTCCTATGATCAAATTGTACCCATCATCCATCCTCAAAGCATCGTTCATTCTCTCGTGGAATATCAAGACGGCGCGGTCATTGCCCAGCTTGGCGCGCCCGATATGCGGCTGCCTATCCAGTATGCGCTCAGCTATCCAGATCGCTGGCCCGTCCACTTTGAAACCTTGGACCTTGTTTCCTGTGGGCCCTTGACTTTCTTTGAACCGGACCGGGAGGTCTTCCGTGCCCTGCCCCTTGCCATTGAAGCTGGTAGGGCAGGCGGTATTATGCCGACTGTTTTTAATGCAGCCAATGAAGTGGCAGACGATGCCTTTATCAAAGGACAGATTCCTTTTCTTGCCATGGCCGATCTTATTGAGGCCGTCCTTGGCAAAGTGGAACCAGTTTCTCAATTATCCTACGAAACAATCGTGGAAGCAGACCGTAAAGCGCGGGAAGTGGCCCGCGTCCTTCTCACTTCCATGGGGGAGGCCTAAATGACGACCCTCCTTGCTGCGCTGATTGTCTTTGGCGTGCTCATCACAGTGCACGAAATAGGCCATTTTGCGGCGGCTAAACTTGTTGGGATGCAGGTTGATGAATTTGCCATTGGCTTTGGTCCCAAACTTTATCAAACCGAAGAAAAGGGAACGGTCTATACACTGCGCGCCCTGCCGCTCGGTGGATTTAACCGGATTGCCGGTATGGAACCTGGCGAGGAAAACGTGGAAAATGGCTTTCATACAAAACCCCTGTGGGCCCGTATGGTGGTCATCCTTGCCGGTGTCACCATGAACTTTCTCCTGCCGCTTCTGCTTTTTTTTGGGATTTTCTTCTTCCATGGGATAGAAACCCCGGTCAATGAACCCGTCTTGGGCCGTGTCATGGATCATCAGCCTGCCAGTGATGCCGGACTGATGATGGGGGACCGGATTGTTTCCATCAATGGTACGAAACTATCGGCCTGGACGGATGTATCCACCCTTATCCAGAAAGCAGGCAGCAAGAAAAGCACGCTTGTTGTCCAACGCGGGGAGAAGACTCTTGAAAAGACTTTGATTCCTCAATTTGATAAGGAAGCAGGCCGCTATCTGATTGGGGTCATGCCTACCTTGGAAACTCGCCCCTTGGGTTTTTCGGAAAGTGCCCGTTATGCCGTATTGACGGAAGGCCGTATCATGAAGGGCATGGTCAATGGCCTGCGTCAGATTCTTACCGGTAAGGCGGGAGCCAATGTGGCAGGCCCGATTGGAGTGGCGCAAATGGCAGGCAGTGTGGCCCAGGAAGGTATGATTCCTTTCTTGACTTTTATTGCCTTTTTGAGCCTGAACCTTGGCATCTTGAACCTCATTCCCATTCCAGCCCTTGATGGGGGCCAATTCCTCATCCTCGCTGTTGAAGGCATCCTCCGGCATCCCCTTCCGCCTAAGGCCAAGGAACGGATTCAGCTTGTCGGTGTCGTTCTCATCCTGGGTCTCACGGTTTATGCAACAATCAGTGATATCCTGCGTTAAGGAGATGTAATATGGAAAGAAGAAAAACGAGGGAAGTACAGGTCGGTTCGGTCACCATTGGCAGCGGCCATCCCGTTGCAGTCCAGTCCATGACCAATACCAAGACGGAAGACGCGGCAGCCACCCTTGCCCAGATCCGTGACCTTCAAGAACTGGGCTGTGAAGTGATTCGCTGCGCGGTCCCTACCATGGAGGCTGCGGAGGCGCTTTCCGTCATTACCAAAGAAAGTCCTATTCCCGTCATTGCCGATATCCATTTTGATTACCGCTTAGCCCTTGCTGCTATTGATGCCGGGGTTTCAGCCCTGCGTCTTAATCCGGGTAATATTGGAGGACGGGAGCGGGTAGAGGCCGTTGTCAAAAAGGCCAAGGAACGCGGCATTCCTATCCGCATCGGTGTCAATGCGGGCTCACTTCCCAAGGACCTTTTGACAGCCTACGGACATCCTACGGCCCAAGCCATGGTAGAAGCGGCTTGGCGGCATATCCGTATCCTTGAGGAGATGGATTTTCATGATATCGTTATTTCCTTGAAGGCCCATGATGTGCCTCTTACGGTAGAGGCCTATCGAAAAATGGCGGCGGCCTGCGACTACCCCCTTCACGTGGGCATCACGGAAGCGGGCACTTATCATATGGGCATCGTCAAATCGGCCGTTGGTATTGGAACGCTTCTTGCTGAGGGCATTGGGGATACGGTCCGCGTGTCCCTTACAGGTGATCCCCGTCCTGAAGTCGTAACCGCGTATGAAATCCTTAAGTCCTTGGGCCTTCGTACCTATGGGCCGACCCTTGTTTCCTGCCCAACTTGCGGCAGGACCTGTGTCCCCTTGGAAAAGCTTGCCTTGGAAGTGGAAAAACGGCTCTCTGGTCTCCGTGATCCCTTGACCATTGCTGTCATGGGATGCGCTGTCAATGGCCCTGGTGAAGCCCGGGAAGCCGATGTGGGGATTGCCGGCGGCAAGGGAGAGGGCCTCTTGTTCCGCAAAGGGGAAATCCTTCGCCGCGTCCCTGAAGATGAACTCGTCGATCAGCTGTTTGTTGAAATCCATAAAATCATTGAGGAAAGGAAGAACTCATAATGCTCGTTTCAAAACTCTATGCGCCGACCCTTCGTGAAGTGCCGGCAGAGGCTGTCCTTGAAAGCCACAAATTGATGCTGCGTGCTGGCTATATCCGTAAAATTGCTGGTGGTCTTTACACTTACCTTCCGCTGGCTTGGAAAAGCATCAAAAAGATTGAGCGCATCATCCGTGAGGAAATGGACGCCATCGATTCACAGGAAATCATGATGCCAATCGTACAGCCTTCCGAAATCTGGAAGGAAAGCGGCCGTTGGGATGTCTATGGGGCAGAAATGTTCCGTGTGCGGGATCGCCATGGCCGGGAATTCTGCTTGGGACCCACTCATGAAGAAATGATTACCACCCTCGTTAAGAACGAGCTTCATTCCTATCGTCAGCTGCCGACGAGCCTTTATCAGATCCAGAGCAAGTTCCGTGATGAAAAGCGGCCTCGTTTTGGTCTCATGAGAAGCCGTGAATTCATCATGAAGGATGCCTATACCTTCGATGCGGATGAAGCGGGTCTTGATGTATCCTATCAGAAGATGTATGATGCCTACGCCCGCATCTTTGATCGCTGCGGACTCATCTACCGGCCGGTTGAGGCAGACCCGGGGGCGATTGGCGGCAATGGGTCCCATGAATTCATGGGAATCGCGGATAGCGGTGAAGCAGGCATTGTATATTGTGATACTTGTGATTATGCAGCTGACGTGGAAAAGGCGGAATGTGAAGCCCTGCCGGCCCAAGAAGAAGCCCCGCGTGAGCTTAATACTGTCGCAACACCGGGCTGCAATACCATTGAAGCCGTTTGTGAGTATCTCCATGCACCGATTGAAAAGAGCGTCAAGGCCGTTGCCCTTACAAGCGACAAGGGCGGCCTGATCCTTTGCTTTGTCCGCGGTGACCATGAAGTCAATGAAATCAAGGTCACCAATGCAGTTGGTGCCAATGAAGTCATGATGGCTTCCGAAGAACAAATCCGGGCAGCTGGGACCGTTCCGGGCTTTATGGGCCCTATTGGTCTTGACCTTAATAAGTGCACCATCCTCATTGACGCCACGGTCATGAATATGCATAATGTCTGCTGTGGTGCCAACCAAGTGGATACCCACTATGTTGACGCCGAGCCTTCCCGTGACTTTGTCTATACCAAGGTCCTTGACATCCGCACGGCCCGTGAAGGGGACCAGTGCCCACACTGCAAAGGGCATTTGAAAGAAGCCCGCGGCATTGAAGTGGGTCAGGTCTTCAAGCTCTATACCAAATATTCCGAAGCTCTCCACGCCACGTTCCTTGATCCTGAAGGAAAGGAAAAGCCGTTCTACATGGGCTGCTATGGCATCGGTGTCGGCCGGACTCTGGCAGCTGTCATGGAACAGTACCATGATGAAAACGGGGCCATCATGCCCAAAAACATCGCCCCTTATGAAGTCATCGTTTTGCCTGTCAACGTAAAGGATGAAGCAAGCTTTGCCAAGGCAGAGGAAATCTACAAGGCCCTCAATGCCCAGGGAATCGATGCCATCCTTGATGACCGTGATGAACGGGCCGGCGTCAAATTCAAAGATGCTGACCTTATTGGCTATCCGGTCCGCGTCGTGGTTGGTCCCAAGACCTTGAAGCGGGGCGCTATGGAAGTCAAGATCCGCTATACAGGTGAAATGTGCGATTTGCCCTTGGAAGGGGATTACGTTTCCGCTTTGAAGGATATCCTTTCCAAGACGTTGTAAGCTCATCGTGAAGGAGGTTTGACCCATGTTTGACACTCAGTTCATGCATCTTGTGCTCCGGCTGCTCCTGACTGCTTTTCTCGGCGGGATCATTGGCTTGGAGCGCAGCGCCGGAGACCGTCCGGCGGGCCTTAGGACCCATGTGCTGGTGGCAACGGGGTCAGCCCTTTTGATGATTGTTTCCATTTATGGCATTGACGGTCATCCCCTGAACCGCGACCCTTCGCGGATTGCCTCCCAGGTTGTGACCGGTGTCGGTTTCTTAGGTGCCGGCACTATCCTGCATGAGGGTCTTACAGTCAAGGGGCTTACAACTGCGGCCAGTGTCTGGATGGTTTCTGCCATTGGGCTTACTGTTGGCTGCGGTATGTTGGGCCTAGGGGTCGTGGCCACCATTGTGTCGCTCATTACCCTGATGGCCATTCGGGGGATTGAAAGAAAGGTCCTTCCTTCGGGACGCAATGTGAAAGTAAAGCTCGCCATCGTCTGTGAGAGCAATCCGGACAGTATGATGGATGTCATGGACTATTTTTCACGTCATAACGTGAAGACCCGTGTCCTTGATATGGCAAGCCGGCCAGAAGAACAGACCTTACGGATTGTTGTCAATGCCAAAATCAGTAAATATGAAAATGCCAATGAAATCCTTGATGGACTCCTTCAGCTGCAGGCCGTCAAGAAAATAAAGAATCTGTCAAATATGGAAGAATAGGAGGCATCATGCATTCTGAGAGTTATCGGATCATTCCGGACAGACATAACTTCCTTTCCTTCCTGCAAACGTTGGAACTGTCCCCGGAACAGAATGCCTGTATCAGGAAAATTCCGCTTGATTATGTTGAAATCAATGAGCGGACCAATACGTGGAAGATCTCCTATGGTGTAGAAACCAATCCGCTGGAAGAGCAGAACCTCATGGCAGTGGCAAAGAAAATTGCCGCTGCCTGCTGCGTTGAGGAGGTCTCCTTCATCAATGAAAAGGCGAGGGACGTCTATCCTCCCTGTGAGGAAGATAAGCCGAGGGATTCCGTGGATGCTGCTTTTTCCTTGCCCGAAATGCCGGAAATGGAGTCAATTCCCCTTCCCGAAGAACCGCCGGATATGATGGAAGAGGATGAAGAACCTATGGACGCGGCCGCGGAAATGACCTTCCAAAGCAAGGCCTATCAAAATGCCTTGCGCGCCCTGCAGCAGCAGGGTGGTCAAAAAAGCGGCGGCAAGGATGTCGTCTATGGCCGTAAGATTACGAAAAAACCGCGGACCATGGATGAAATTGTTGAAGAGGAAAACGGCGTTGTCGTTGAAGGTGACATCGTTGGTTTTGAAGAACGAGAACTGAGGACCAATGCCGTCATCCTCTCTATTTTGCTGCGCGACGATACAAATGGCCTTTTGGCCAAGATTCGTTTTGGGTCCTTCAAGGAAGAAAATGATCTGATCAAGAACAAGCAGGAAGCGGAAGCCCTCCAGAAAAAGATTCCCAAGGGATCCCATGTCCTCATCCAGGGCAATGTCGAAGTGGATCGCTATGAAAACAGCGAACTTGTCATGACCATTGTAAAAGGCATCATGCTCCTGCCCCAAAAGACACGGGAAGACAAGGCTGAAGTCAAACGGATTGAGCTTCACTGCCACACCAAGATGAGCAAGATGGACGGTTTGACGCCCATTGAGGAACTTGTCGATACGGCGGCAAAATGGGGCCATAAGGCCCTTGCCATTACGGACCATGGTGTGGTCCAGGCTTATCCTTTTGCCTATGATGAAGCGGTGAAGTTCAAGGACTTCAAGCTGATCTTTGGGGTAGAAGGGTATCTCTGCCACAGCAAGGAAGATAAGAAAAATTACCACATCATCCTTCTGGCCAAAAGCTTTGCAGGCCTGCGGAACCTATACCGTCTCGTGTCCCTTTCCCATTTGCAGTATTTTGGGGGAAAGCCCAAGCGGCCCCGTATGACCAAGGGGCTCATTGAGCAGTACCGCGATGACATCATCATTGGTTCAGCCTGTGCGGCCGGTGAAGTTTACCGCGCAATCCTTTCCGGGGCAAGCCACGAAGAGCTCCTGCAAATTGCCGATTTTTATGATTATCTTGAAATCCAGCCCTGCGGCAACAACCAGTACCTGCTCCGCGATGATCGTTATCCGGAAATCAATACTTGGGAAGACCTGCAGGCCATCAATAAAAAGATCCTCGCCTTGGGGGATGAACTGGGAAAACTTGTTGTTGCCACTTGCGACGTCCACTTCCTTAATCCTGAGGACGCCATTGCCCGCCGCATCCTGCAGGCCGGTATGGGCTATCCTGATGAAGAGCAGCCGCCTTTGTACCTGCGGACAACGGAAGAGATGCTTGAAGAATTTTCCTATTTGGGGAAGGAACGGGCCTATGAGGTCGTTGTTGAAAACACCAATAAGATCAACGACCTGATTGAAAAGTTTAAACCTGTCCCAGACCGGGACCAGCTCTATTCCCCGATGATTCCCGGGGCGAAGGAAAAAGTGGAATCCATGAGTTATGGCAGGGCCCATGAGTGGTACGGTCCAAAGCTGCCACAAATCGTGGAAGACCGCCTTAAGTTGGAGCTGTCCTCCATCATTGGCAATGGCTTTTCCGTCCTGTATTACATTGCCCACCTGCTCGTCAAAAAATCCAATGACGACGGGTATATGGTAGGATCCAGAGGCAGTGTAGGTTCTTCCTTTGTTGCAACCATGCTGAACATTACGGAAGTCAACCCCCTGCCGCCGCATTATCGCTGTCCCCATTGCTACCATACGGAGTGGTTTACCGATGGCAGCGTCGGTTCTGGTTTTGACCTTAAAGACAAGGCCTGCCCGGAATGCGGGACCATGATGGTCAAGGACGGCCACAATATCCCGTTTGCCGTCTTCCTGGGATTCCACGGGGATAAAGTCCCTGATATCGACCTGAACTTTTCTGGCGAATACCAGCCGCGGGCCCATAAATACACAGAAGACCTCTTTGGCCGGGATAACGTCTTCCGCGCCGGAACGCTGGGCACCATTGCCGACAAGACGGCTTATGGCTATATCAAGAAGTACTATGAAAACCGCAATGAACCCAAACGGACGGCTTTTATCGAAGGACTCATCCCGAAGCTTGTCGGTGTCAAAAGGACCACTGGTCAGCACCCGGCCGGGATCATGGTTGTGCCGCGGGATCTTGACGTCCATTATCTGACACCTGTTTCCTACCCGGCTGACGATCCGACGTGCGGCACCATCACGACTCATTATGATTATCATTCCATCAATGACCGTATCGTTAAGCTTGATATCCTCGGCCACGATGATCCGACCATGATCCGTATGCTGGATAATATGCTGGGGGAGGGCTACTGCAAGCATATTCCCGTAGGCGACCCTGATACGATGGAACTGTTCCTTAGCACCCAATCCATTGGTGTGTCTCCCGAAGATATCATGACCGATGTTGCAACCTACGGGGTTCCGGAATGCGGGACCCGCTTTGTACGGCAGATGATTTCTGACGTTAAGCCAAAGAACTTTTCCGACCTCCTGCGTATTTCCGGATACTCCCACGGAACCGACGTATGGCTCAACAATGCCCAGGACCTGATCAAAAACGGAACACCAACAGAAGATACCATCTCAACCCGTGACGATATCATGAACTGGCTCATCAATAAAGGCATGGAGCCCAGCATGGCTTTTGGCATCATGGAGTGGGCCCGTAAAGGAAAGGCTCATAAACAGGGCTTCAAGGCCGAGCAGGAAGAAGCTTTCAAAAAGGCCAATATCCCTGAATTCTATATAAAGAGCTGCAAAACGCTGCAGTATCTGTTCCCTAAGGCCCATGCCGTAGCATACGTCCTGTCGGCTTATCGCATTGCTTACTGCAAGGTCCATCATCCGAAGGAATTTTATTCGGCCTATTTTACGATCCGGGCCCCGAAGTTTGACTTTGTGGAAGTCCATAAGGGCATTAATTTCATGCGTACCTTCATTAAGAATGTAGGGCAGCAGGGAACAAAAGCTTCCGTTAACGACAAGGAAACGGCTACTTATATGGAACTTGCCGTAGAAATGCTCGCCCGGGGGTTTGAGTTTGAAGACGTGGATCTGTACCGCTCTGATGCCCATCAGTTCATTGTAACCGACAAGGGCCTGCTGCCGCCTTTGGGCGCCATTGGGGGAATTGGAGGTGTCGCAGCGGAAAACATTGTGAAAGCCCGCAGCAAGGGCCCCTTCATTTCAAGGGAAGACCTGCGTAACCGGGCCAAAATCAGCAATACCGCTGTGGAAGTCCTGGCCGACCTAGGTGTCCTTGAAGGCCTGCCTGAGACGGACCAGATTGAACTTTTTTGATGTCCTTTCCCTGCAGGGAGCCTGAGTGGCTTTTTGCAGGGAGTTTTTTTGGCAAAAAGAAAAAAAAGGGGGCAATTTTTTCCTCTTTTTGTCACATATACATGATATAATATAGAAAATAATCAGAAAATATTTCCGCAAGGAAGGTGACTACCATGAAAATCCGGTTCCTCGGCGCTGATAAGGTCGTAACAGGTTCCTGTCATATGCTTGAAGTGGGCGGCAAGAAAATCCTTCTTGACTGCGGCATGTTCCAAGGACCTAAATTGATCCGCAGCCTCAATCGCAAACCTTTTGCCTTTCACCCCGGTGAAATTGACGCAGTTGTTCTCAGCCATGCCCATGTCGACCACAGCGGTCTTTTGCCCCGTCTGGTCAAAGAAGGCTTTAAAGGCCCCATTTACTGTACCCATGTGACAAAGGAGCTGTGCGAGATTCTCCTGCCGGACTGCGGCCATATCCAGGAACAGGACGCGGAAATCGAGACCCGTAAAGGACTGCGTAAAGGCAAAGAAGCCGTGACGCCCCTTTATACCGTGGATGACGCGTATCTGGCGTTAAAGCAGTTTGTCTGTCACGATTATGATGAAAATTTCGAGGTCTGTGACGGGGTGACCATCCGCTTCCGTGTTGCCGGGCATATTCTGGGAAGTGCCCTTGTGAACGTCCTTGTAAGTGAAAACGGCAAGGAAACAAAGATCATCTACACGGGTGATATTGGCCAGCCCAACGTGCCCATCCTCGATGATCCCCATCAGCTTTCCGGGGCGGATTTCATCATCACGGAATCCACCTATGGCAACCGGGTCCATGAGACGGCAGACCGCGAGGCAGAACTTCTCGAAATCATCAAGGATGCCCTGTCCCGCGGCGGCAACATCATCATCCCTGCCTTTGCCGTTGGCCGTACGCAGGTCATGCTCTATTATTTCCAGAAACTCATGTCAAGCGGCAAGCTTCCTGTCGTACCCATTATGGTTGACAGCCCCATGGCCATCAAGGCCACCAAAGTCATGCTCTTTAATCCGGATGAGTATGATGAAGAGGCACGGTCCATCTATCAAAAACAGGGGGGACGCCTCATTGACATGACCAACGTCCACTATACGGAAACTCCGGAAGAATCACGGGCCATCAATGACATGCCAAGTCCGATGATCATCATTTCGGCCAGCGGCATGGCAGATGCAGGCCGCGTACTCCATCATTTGAAACACAATCTGTGGCGCAAGGACAGTTCTGTTATTTTCGCTGGATATCAAGCCGAAGGCAGTTTGGGACGGCAGCTTGTGGATGGCGCCAAGAAAGTCAAGATCATGGGCGAAGATATTGTTGTCGCCGCCAAGATCTATAATATGACCGGTTTTTCGGCCCATGCGGATAAACACCAGATGATGGACCTTTATAAGGGCATGATCCGGCGGCCCAAAGCGTTCTTTGTAGTCCATGGTGAATATGATTCTGCCGCTTCCTTTGCTGAATCGCTTCGGACAGAATTGGGAACAGCCGCCTACATCCCCAATTATGGCGATACGGCCGTCATTGAGGGAACGCAGTGGCATATCATCCCGACGGAGGTTGTCCAGATGGAGCCGGCTGTCCAGGAACTGAGCGATCTGATGCACAGTCTCGAAAAGACCTACTTGGTCTACAAGGGACGGATCATGCAGAAAGTGGTCCACAATGCAGCGCTTGTCCCGGACATCAAGACGCGCCTTATGAAGATCAAGAAATACATCGACGACATTATGAAAAATGTGTAAGCCGTCTTTCCACTAATAAAACTTTTTTCCCCCTCTTCATGAAGCCAGGCGGCCCTTTTCCAGGCGGTGGGGAAATCAGGGGGATAAGGATTTTCTGTTGACAGTATTCCCTTAAAAGAATATAATTGTTAAGTCGAATTTTGTAGTCTAAGGAGGATGCTTTCTATAAGCATCCTCTTGATTTATCTATCTGAATCAAGTGTAGAGGGGATAAGGCTTTTATGATTAGAAATGATTTGCGTAACATTGCCATCATCGCTCACGTTGACCATGGTAAGACGACTTTGGTCGATGCCATGCTGAAACAGAGCCATGTCTTCCGTGCCAACGAAAAGGTGCAGGAACGCGTCATGGACTCCAATGATCAGGAACGTGAACGCGGCATTACGATCCTTGCCAAGAACACGTCCGTCATGCATGAAGGCACCAAGATCAATATCTTGGATACGCCGGGCCACGCTGACTTCGGCGGCGAAGTGGAACGCGTGCTCAATATGGTAGACGGTGTTTTGTTGCTCGTAGATGCGTATGAAGGCCCGATGCCCCAGACCAAATATGTGCTCCGCAAGGCCTTGGAACATCATCTGAAACCGGTTGTTGTCATCAATAAGATCGACCGTCCGGATCAGCGCGTGGATGAAGTTGTTGATGAGGTCCTTGACCTTTTCATTGAGCTGAATGCCTCCGATGATCAGCTTGATTTCCCTGTTGTCTATTGCTCTGCCAAAAAGGGGATTGCGAAACTCTCCATGGATGACGACAGTGATAACCTCGATCCGCTCTTTAAGGTCATCATGGACACCATCCCGGCTCCTGATGTCGATGTGGACGGCCCGCTCCAGATGCTCGCCAATACCCTCGACTATGATGACTATGTCGGCCGCATCGTTGTCGGCCGTATTGTCCGCGGGACCATCAAGAATGGCCAGATGATCTGCCTCATGCACGATGATCAGCGGACCAATGAGAAGATTGGCCGTCTGTACACCTATGAAGGTCTGAAACGGGTTGAGACTCAGGAAGCTAAAGCGGGTGAAATCATTGCCCTTATTGGGCTGCAGGATGTCGAAATCGGCGATACCATTGCTGATACGGAAAATCCGGAACAGCTTGCTGGCATTAAAGTCGATGAACCGACCCTGTCCATGACCTTTTCGGTCAACGATAGTCCTTTTGCCGGTCAGGAAGGGGATTTCATCACGAGCCGCCATATTCGCGAACGCCTCTATAAGGAAGTGGAAACAAACGTGTCCATGCGTGTTGAGGACACGGATTCCCCGGATACCTTCAAGGTTTCCGGCCGTGGTGAACTCCATCTGTCCGTCCTTATTGAAGCTATGCGCCGTGAAGGGTTTGAACTGCAGGTTGGTAAACCGAGCGTTATCATGCGCCGTGACGAAAACGGCAAGCTCCTGGAACCAATGGAAGCCTTGACCATTGACGTACCGCAGGACTTCATGGGCCCTGTCATGGAAGGACTGGGCATTCGCAAGGCCGAGCTCCAGAACATGACGGAAATGTCCGGATATCTGCGCATGGAATTCATCATTCCGGCCCGCGGCCTTATTGGCTTCCGCAGTCAGTTCCTCACCGATACCAAAGGCAACGGCATCATGAACCATGTCTTTGCCGGTTGGGGTGCCTATAAGGGGGATATCCCCGGCCGTACGCGCGGCAGCCTTGTCGCTTTTGAAGCCGGTGAAACGACCGCTTATGGCATTGATAAGTGCCAGGCTCGCGGCACCATGTATATCAACCCGGGCGAACAGGTCTATGAAGGCCAGATTGTAGGGGAAAACAGCCGTGAAGACGATATGGACGTCAACCCCTGCAAGAAGAAGCACGTTTCCAACATGCGTGCTGCCGGCAGTGATGATGCCGTTCGGCTCATTCCGCCGCAAACCTTCTCTTTGGAAGGGGCCTTGGAACATATCAACGAAGATGAAACGGTGGAAGTGACGCCGAAGAGCATCCGGATGAGAAAGAAAATCCTTTCCCGTTTGGAACGCGCCCGTCAACGAGCCCGTAACGCAAAGGCTTGACCAACATATTGAAAGGGTACCGCTTCGGTGGTGCCCTTTTTTCATGCTTATGAGGTATGGACCATCATGCATAAGAAATAGTTTCCTTCCGTTTGATTTTACAGTATGATAGGAGCCAGTAAAACGAAAGGACCAGATTTACACCATGAAAAGAAGAAAATACGCGCTGACTGCCGTCGTGCTCCTTCTAGCTGCCTTGGCCGCATGCTTCCAATTGCCCCAGCTGGCAGAACCCCGCTTTCAAATCGAAAATAGGATCCGTTCCCTTCTCCTTCGTTATGACCTGACAAACCGTGCGGATGCTTATGAAATCCGGCAGATCATGACCCAAGATCCTTCCACGAGTCGGACCTTGATGTGGCAGTCCCAGGAGGAAGACAATGGAGCGCTTGCCGAAATCCGGGAAAAAGGGGCGCCCGTGAGCCAGGTTGTCCCAGCCCAGTCTTCCGTCTTGACCGATAACGGAGTCACGCGCTACCTCCATACGGCAGCCGTGACTGGCCTTACGCCCGGTACAAGCTACGAATACCGCGTTGGCAATGACCGGAAACGCAGTTCCTGGATGCCCCTTGAAACGCCGGCAGGAAACACTTTTTCGGCGCTTATCTTTCCCGATTCCCAGTCAGCTGATTACAGCGGCTGGAAAACCCTTGCCCAAAAGGCCTATAAGGACCATCCTGATGTGTCCTTTTTTGTGAATATGGGGGACCTTGTGGATAACGGGGAACATGCCTACCAGTGGGATGCCTGGTTTGACGCCCTTCAAGGCGTGATTGAGCGGATTCCCGTGGCCCCCATCCTTGGTAATCACGAGACCTATACCCTTGATTGGAAAGTGCGCCGACCCCTGGCCTATCTCCAGCTTTTTCAGCTGCCTGCTGGCGATTCCCGCTATGCTGGGGAATTTTATTCCTTTGATGTTGGGGAGGTCCATTTCGTTGTCCTCAATACCCAGGACAGTGAACTGAAGGAATGGGAACCGAATCTTTTTAAGGATGAAGCTGAATGGCTGCGGCGCGACCTGACTGGAACAAAAAAGAAATGGAAAGTTATTCTTATGCACCGTGATGTGCTGCAGTATGGATTTGCTTCAAGACCGACACCGCGGGAAGAAGGCTTTTCCGATACAGGACGTTTTTTCATGCCCATTTTTGACGAGTTTCAAGTGGATGCCGTGCTTACGGCTCATCTCCATACCTTCCGGGACCGCGGTCACATCAAAGGCTTTCGCCGTGATGGAACAGGCCCCCTTTACCTATTGACCGGAGTTGCCGGCGATGTGCAGTACCGGGGGCTGTGGAAGCGGCATGCCCTTGATGAAATGGTGGCACCCCAACCGGAGGACCGGAATTATCTTCTCCTTCAGGCTTCCAAAGAGGCACTGGAGTTTATCTGTTATGATAAAAATGGACAAAAGATGCATGCCGTATCCATAACAAAGTAAGGGATGGAAAGAAACGTTCTGTGCCGCCTTGGGGACACTAAGCGTAAAATGTTTCTCGGTAGGGAAAAATAGTCCTTGCAAAATAAAGGGG
>ERZ839947.747-NODE-747-length-39039-cov-9.002950_pt1 | contig 39039 bp, 39 predicted proteins | sample MGYA00519908_ERZ839947 | MGnify/ENA primary metagenome ERZ839947 (study PRJEB31850, sample SAMEA3708857) | human gut metagenome | biome: human gut; feature: human-associated habitat; material: faeces | place: China | collected 2014 ... | reverse complement strand
TTTTTCAATATTTATTTGTCCATGACCCCACAAATTTCCGTGAAGAACCAAAAAAGAACAATCAACGTGGACAAGCAGCTCCAGAAAGGGAACGAGAGGAAGTACTATATCCTTTCTACAAAAACCAAGGCCGGAGCCAGGCTGCTGCCCATGACGGATGAGGTTTACCAATGCTTTGTGACCATCCTGCAGCGCAGAAGACCTCCGAAGGTAGAACCCATCATCGATGGCGTTGGTAAATTTCTCTTTTATGATAAAAATGGGAATCCAATGGTAGCCTTGCATTGGGAACATTATTTTAAGCAAATCGTGAATAAATACAACCGCATCTATAAATATCAGCTTCCAAAAGTTACACCTCATGTCTGCCGCCACACCTACTGCACCAATATGGCTCTGTCCGGGGTCAGTGCCAAGACCCTCCAGTACCTGATGGGCCACAGCGACATTTCCATCACCCTCAATGTGTACACCCATATCAAGTTCGATGATGCCCAAAAGGAAGTGGAACTGATCCAGGCCCGGCAGCAGAAGGAGATGGAAAGCGTAAGGGAAGAACTGGAAAAGGTGGGAGAGATCCAGCCGAAGGTGATCCGGTTTCCGAATAAGGCGTAGGGAAAAAGAAAGGCCCGCAGTCAAAATTGCTGCGGGCCTTTTTGCTGTCCGGATGTTTACGTATTTCGGTATGAGCCAGCCCATCCGGATGATTAATGAATCAGCTTTCTGTCGCCTTTTTTACTCATGTCATATGCTATAATGAAAATGCATGGAAATAAGGCAGGCTAAAGACAGGAGGCCGGAATATGGGAAAATTCACTTTTGTAAAAGGAAATCATTTCTATAATCCTGAAAACGTAACAACGCCGCTGGAAGAAGGCTTTATAGAAGGTGACGGGAGACTGGATGCGCAGGTCAGCGCTGAACATATTCGTACGGTTATGGAAAATTATCTGGCTTTAAATCAAAAAGCAGATATTTTTTTTCTTTATGGAAGTGCCTTTGAATCTTGATCAGGAAAAAGTTGAAAAAGAACCGGAAGGAAATAATCCGGGCATCCTGAAATCTCAGCACAGGATGGTTTACTATCTGGATGGCATTGATTCAGAAGAGGGGATGGAAATCCTGGATACTTTTGGAGAAGTTTTGATCAATGATGGCCTGTCCGCTTTTGGCTTTGGTACAAAAGATTCGGAAATAGGGAAATATCAGTATAACGAAATGCTGGTGCATGTGTATGAAGATATGGATCCATGGAAGAAAGTTTTTCTTCTGGCAGGTGTTCCCGAAAGAAAAGACCTGACATTTGCCGATGATGTTTTTTCGTGGAAAAATCCTGGCGTAGCTGAACGGTATGAAGACGATCAGGGCCGCAGCGTTTATGATGTCGTTGATGTACTGAAAAAGGCAGGCCTGTATGAAGCAGAAGTACGGGAGGAGAATCCGGACGATGGCGATTCTTCTCCAGAAGATGACCCACCTGATAAGGAGCAAATGGAAGCATTTATTAAGAAATTAATGGATAAGTAGAAAAAACAATGAAAAAGAAACGTTAAGAAAGGCTCTTGATTTTAAGAATCTATGAGGAGAGAAGAAAAAACGATAGAGCTCCTGCTTGAAGAAATAACGGATAGCACTGCCATTTATAAATACGTTACTGTTGGGGAAGAGGTCTGTTCTTATGGACGTATTTTAATTGACAGAAATACTGGAGATGTGCATATACTGAAAAGGGATGGCTCTGGTTATCAATCATCGCTGTGGCATGCAGTTTTAACTGTACATTCGTTTTTTGAGGAAAATCTGTACCCCAAAAAGAGGGAAGTTGCGTGGTATTAAAAATTTCTAGAAGGAAAAATAAAGAAAATAATTTATACTTTCTAAGGTCCATGATTTGCAGAAGGTATGGTTTGCTTAGTAGGAATCGCCCAAAATACTACTACTTTTACTACTTAGAGGGGAAAAGTTGTGCCAGGTTATGCCATTTCTTATCTTCCCTGCATGGACTGGCAAAATCCGGGAACCGGCATTAATTCGGCCTATTTTGGCACAACCTGGCATAGAGAGGAGTTCGTGTCTTTGGTGAAAGTACTTTTTATTTGCCATGGCAATATTTGTAGAAGCCCCGTTGCGGAGTTTGTTTTTAGGGATATAGCCAAAAAGGCCGGTCAGGAGGCAGATTTCCTCATTGCTTCCGCGGCAACGACAACGGACGAAATTGCTGGCGGTGTAGGAAATCCTGTCTATCCGCCGGCTCGGGAGACACTTCTGCGTCATGGCATTGACCCTGTAGGAAAGCGGGCAGTCCTGTTGACGCGGGCTGATTATGCTTTCTATGATCATCTCATCGGCATGGACGCGGAAAACCTCCATGACATGCGGCGCATCTGTGGTGGGGATAGGGACCATAAACTATCGCTGCTCCTTGATTATACGGATCATCCCCGGGATGTAGCCGATCCTTGGTATACCCGGGACTTTGAAGCAAGCTATCGTGATATTGTGGCTGGCTGCAGGGCTCTTTGGTCATTTCTTCAAAAAAATGCCCTCTCAGCTGACAGAAAGGACTTATTGTGAAACTTGATCCTCTCTATTTTTTCCTACCCATGATTGAGGCCCTTGACCGGGAGGAACATGACCTTGTCGGCGCCACGGTCGGGCATGGTAAGCGAGTTGCCTATCTGTCCTACCTGATGACGCGCAGCCTTCCGTGGTCCCCTGATGAGCGGCTGGCCTTTGTCCTTGCTGCTTTGCTCCATGACTGCGGGTCTGTAGAGACCATTCGGGAAATGCGGGATGCTGCCCGAAATAGGAAACCCTTCAGCGGCACTTTTTCCAATGGTCGGGTTGTAGATGACGCCAGTATCCATGCCCAAAAAGGGAAGGACCTTTTGCAGGATATGCCTTTTTATTCCCAAATCAAAGGGGTTGTCATGATGCACCACGAATGGGCCAATGGAACAGGCCCCATGGGGCTTAGGGAAGATGCCATTGACAAGCGAGCCCAAGTGCTCTACCTTGCTGACCGCATGGATATCCGTTACGATTTATTGTCCCTGTCGGAAAGCGGATTTAGGGAGATGGTCCGTGATCTGCTTGGGCTCGAACATATCGAATTTTCCCATGATGCCTTGGTCCTTCTTGAAAAGAACCTGACCTATGAGGCTGTACAAAAACTCCAGGAGATTCCTCTAAATAGGCTCCTCAAATCGGTCGTACCAAGCCATGCCTGTGAGTACAGCCTAAAAGATATGCTTACCATCACCCGGTTTTTTGAGCGGATTGTCGATAATAAGTCCTCCTTTACGAAGGACCATTCTCACGGAATTGCCATGAAGGCCCTTGCCATGGCCCAAAAATATGGATGGAATGAAGAAAAGCAGGAACGTTTTCTTCTGGCGGCGAGCCTCCATGATTATGGAAAATTGCAGGTGCCTTCTTCCATCCTTGAAAAAGCAGGGCCGTTGACTGCAGAAGAGTTCCAAATCATGAAGAACCATGTCCGCTGGACCTATGAAGTCCTTGATGAAATCCCTGGGTTTGAAGATATCCGGGACTGGGCCTCTTTCCATCATGAGAAACTGGATGGAAGCGGTTACGTAAAGGGCCTTTGCAGCAAGGAACTTTCCTTTGAAGACCGCCTCATGGCCTGTCTCGATATTTATCAGGCCCTGACGGAAAAAAGGCCGTATAAAGAGGGATTCTCACATGAAAAGACCATTGCCATCATGAGGGAACTAGCCTGTAAAGGAAAAATTGACGGCGCCATCGTGAGGGATCTCGACGCCTTTTTTGAGCCGACTAGGCTTCCTTCCTAATGAAATAAAAGGCAGGGAGCAGAAAGATACTCCAACAAGGTAGGGAGGATTGATGATGGATCTGATTCGAAAGGTACAGGAACAAGACTGGACTGCTATTGAGGACCTAGTAAAGCAGGCTTTTGCCACGGCTTCTTATTCGGATGGGACGGAAGCCGCGCTTGTGGCCCGGCTGCGGCAAGGGCCTGCCTTTCTCCCAGACTTAGCCCTTATGGCTGAACGGGAAGCTAAGCCCGCAGGGTTTATCCTTTTTACAAAAGCAAGGGTATCCCAAGAAACCATCCTTGCCTTGGCGCCCCTTGCTGTGAAGCCTTGTTTTCAAAAAAGCGGGATTGGGACCGCTCTTGTAAAAAAAGGTCATACGCTTGCCGCAAAGGCGGGATTTGCTTATGCAGCCGTTTTGGGGGATCCTGCATTTTATGGCCGGTTGGGTTATGAAGCGGCAGAAAAATGGGGAATTACGCCGCCAGCAGCTTTTCCTAAAGAATATTTTATGGCCATAAAGCTCATTCCTGATGCGGCTCCGCTTGCAGGGACCATTGTCTACGACAGGGCGTTTGGCCTTTAGGAAACAGAGCAGAAAATGAGACTGGAAAGAAAAGGGATGGAATCATGAAAGAAGCCATCAAGGTCCGCGGTGCGCGGGTCCATAATCTTAAAAATATTGATGTCGATATTCCTCTTGGAAAAATTGTCGGCATTGCCGGTGTGTCGGGATCGGGCAAATCATCCCTTGCCTTAGGCGTCCTCTATGCGGAAGGGTCCCGGCGCTACCTCGATTCCCTGTCGACGTACACAAGGCGGCGCATGAGCTTTTCCCCCAAGGCGGACGTGGATGAAGTCCTTTACGTTCCGGCTGCCCTTGCCATGCACCAGCGTCCCAGTGTTCCTGGCATGCGCAGTACCTTTGGGACAGGAACGGAGCTTCTTAGTAGTCTGCGTCTCCTTTTTTCCCGTCTTGCGGTGCACCGCTGCCCAAAGGGTCATGAGGTCCCACCGTCCCTTGCCGTCGCGGCGGAAAAAGAACTTATCTGCCCGACCTGCGGAGCCCATTTTTACGCTCCCTCTGCAGAAGAACTGTCTTTCAACAGCCAAGGCGCCTGCCCGCGCTGTGAGGGGACGGGAAAGGTCAAGACCGTCAATGTGGATGCCCTCGTCCCTGACGAGACCTTAACCATTGATGAAGGGGCCGTCCTTCCTTGGCAGACCCTGATGTGGTCCCTGATGAAGGAGGTTGCCCGCGCCATGGGCGTGCGGACCGATGTTCCCTTTAAGGATCTTACAGCAAAGGAAAAGGACATCGTCTATCATGGTCCTGCCGTGAAGAAACATATCTTTTACAAGGCTAAAAGTACGAACGTTGCCGGTGAACTTGACTTCACGTACTATAATGCCATCTATACCGTCGAAAATGCGCTTGCCAAAGTAAAGGACGAAAAGGGCATGAAGAAAGTCGAACGCTTCCTGACCCAGGAAACCTGCCCGGAGTGCCATGGCACCCGTCTTTCCGAAAAGGCGCGGGCCCCGAAAGTGCGCGGGATCTCCCTTGCCGACGCGACGCATATGACCTTGAAGGACCTCGTCTTGTGGGTCAAAGGAGTTCCCGAAAGTCTTCCTGAAACCATGCGCCCCATGGCCCAAAGCATTTGCGATGCTTTTCTCGAAAACGCCAAGCGTCTTATGGATCTGGGCCTTTCTTATTTGACCTTGGACCGGGAAGCTGCGACCTTATCAAACGGAGAGAGGCAGCGGATGCAGCTGGCTCGGGCTGTACGGAACCGAACGACGGGTGTCCTCTATATCCTTGATGAGCCATCCATTGGTCTTCATCCGGAGAATCTCAAAGGCCTCATGGGTGTCATGCAGGACCTTATCCGCGACGGAAACTCCATCGTTCTTGTAGACCATGATACGCAGGTCCTGTCTACGTGTGATTGGCTCATTGAAATGGGGCCCGGCGCCGGCTCCAAAGGAGGTCGCGTCATCGGAACGGGGACTGTGGCTGATACGGCAAAGCGTCACACTTCAAAGATCGGCCCTTTCCTTCAAAAAGGCGGTCACCACTTAGTCCGTGATGCCTGCGGGAAAAAAGCACTTTTTGAAAAGGGCACCATCCATATGGAAACAAGTGGAATCCATACCGTAAAACCCCTCAGTGTGACCTTTCCCAAAGGCCGTCTTACGGTGGTCACCGGTGTTTCCGGCTCAGGCAAGACAACCATGGTTCTTGAAAGTCTTATCCCGGCCGTCCTTGCCCAAACGAAAGGGGAGGCACTTCCGCCCCATGTGACACGTCTTGACGCGTCAGGCATTCACGGGATTAAACTCATCGACGCATCGCCCATAGGAATCAATGTCCGCTCTACGGTGGCAACGTACGCCGATGTCCATGATGAACTGCGCAAAGTCTACGGCCGCCTGCCGGAGGCAAAGGCACAGGGCCTTAAAGCAGGGGACTTTTCCTATAATACGGGGAGCCTGCGCTGCCCGCTCTGCGATGGCACGGGGGAAATCAACCTTGACGTCCAGTTCCTGCCTGATGTGATCATTACCTGTCCGGAGTGTCATGGAACGAGGTACCGAAAAGAAGCGGACCTTGTGAAAAAGAAGATGCAGAAAAGCAACGCGGCATATTCCTTGCCGGAACTCATGGCTATGGATATCGATGATGCCCTTGAGGCTGCCAAGGGGCTCAAGAAGGTCTCGGAAAAACTGCGCATCCTGAAAGACTTGGGCCTGGGGTATCTGACGCTGAAAGAAGCAACGCCCCGCCTTTCCGGCGGTGAAGCGCAGCGGCTGAAACTTGCCAGCGACATGGGGAAGGGGCAGGAAGATACAATCTTTGTCTTTGATGAACCGACCATCGGCCTTCATCCCCTTGATACGGAGACACTCCTTCACGTCTTTGATGAGCTTGTTTCGCAAGGAGCGACCGTTGTTGTTATTGAGCATGACCTCGACGTCATCCGCAATGCCGACTATCTCATTGACATGGGTCCCGGCGGTGGGGCAGAAGGCGGCACCATCGTTACGTGCGGTACGCCGGGAGAAGTGGCCCAATGCAAGGAAAGTAAAACAGGAAAGTACATCTAAAGAAAGAGCAAAGCAGTTTCCACGAAGTCCTTATGGCTTTAGGGGAACTGCTTTTTTAGAAAGGAGAAAGGATCAAAGGCCCGACCTGATTCTTGTGTCAAAAATGTATTGATAAATCGAAAATTATAGATATCATAAAACCATGAATCAGGTAGAACTTTTTAAAGCCCTTTCCAATCCCATACGGCTCCAGATCCTCACCTGGCTGAAAGACCCCTCTGCCTATTTTCCTCCTCAGGGTCTTCATATCCCCGAAGGGGACAGCTTCGAGAACGCTGTCTGTGTTGGAAGCATCCAAGAAAAGCTGGGCATTTCCCAATCGACTGTTTCCCATTACCTCGATCTGATGCAGCGTTCAGGCCTTTTGGAGTCTGCCCGTTTTGGAAAGTGGACCTATTACCGAAGAAATGAAGCGAATATCCAAGCCTTAGCCGAGTTTATCAAGACAGAACTATAAAGGAGGGAAAAGAGCAAGACCATGTAAACTGTCCTCGCAGGCAGTTTATTTTTTACCCTAATATATCGAAAATAAGCGATATATAGATTTAAAAGGAGACACTTTTAGGCATTTTCATGGCCCTGTCATTCGCCGGCCAATAGATGCGGACAGTCCTTTTATCGAAGTCACAGCAGGCTCAACGCATAATGCCCGTACGTTTTGCAATTTCTATCACGATACACCCTTTATGGTGGCGCCTTTATCCCAAATTGAGGCCGATCTCAAAGAAGCAAAGGAGAAATGGCCTGATGCAAGAAAAATCTGGGCGTCCGGCGGTGATTCCTTTGCTCTCAGCACGGAAAAGCAGATTGCTGTCTGGGATCTCATGCGGACCTATTACCCGAAGGCACGGATTTCCACGTATGCCATCATTTCTGATTTTAAGCACAAAAGCGTCGAAGAGATTTGCAAAATCAAGGCCCATGGACTTGATGAAATCATGATCGGTATCGAGAGCGGGGACGATGAAGTCCTTTCCTTTGTCAATAAGGGCTGCACATCGGAAGAAATCATCGAAGCGGGCCTTCCATATGAAGTGATTTTCTTCAGCGGATTGGGGGGCGCGGCTACGGTCTCGGACACGCCCAAAAGAGTGCTGACATCCTCAATCAGCTGCACCCTGACAGGATCCTTATTGCAGGACTCACCCTATTCCCCGATACGCCGCTCATGAAGGACGTGAGAAGCGGTGTATTCAAGGAGGCAACAGAAGAAGAACGCGTTTTGGAACTGAAGGAATTCCTGACACGTCTTAAGAATCCGACGCTGATTGACGCAACAAATGCCTCCATCATCACCCCTATCTATGGGAGGATTCCTGAATAAAAGGATAAGATGATTGCCCAGCTTGACGCCATCTTTATCTGCTATGGGGAAGCGGGTCTGCGTCAGGCCCGTGAATCCCTGTCTGCCATTTGAGATTTTCTGCTTCCAGACGGCAGAAGCCATCCCGCCTTGGCAAGGCAATTTGGAAAAGTTTCGTCATGGTTTTTCTCTCTTTTGAGCAAAGGCCCAACAGCCAATATTGGCTGTTGGGCCTTTGTCATAGATTCATGATAGGGTAGAAAGCGATGCATAAAGGTGGAAAAATGAGCTTATTTCGGGTTCTTTCATCAGTTTTCCCTGCGTCTCCAGACAAGATACAAGACAGCAGCCCCGACAAGTACGGCAGGACAAATGACACCATACATCATGGCATAGCCCCATTCAGCCGCCGCAAGTCCCAGTAAATAGGCCGCTAGGCCGACACTGATGTCAAGAGCCCAAAAATAAGTGGCTGTGGCGACCCCGGCCCGGGAGGGCGGTGCCATGGTCACGGCAAGGGTCTGAAAAGCCGGTGAGAGGGCCCCAAAACCAAGTCCCAGCACGGCTCCTGAAAGCAGCAGCCCCGTGAGACTTGAAATGGATGCAAAAAGGATGAATCCCAGAAGAAAGACGATGAACCCCGGATAAACGATATAATCCGGGCCCTTTGTATCAAAAAGATGTCCAATGACCGGCCGTGTGACGATGATGATGAGGGCAAAGACAACAAAAAAGAGACTTGTTACAGAAGCCAGTCCAAGGCTTCTGGCATAAAGCGGGATAAAGGTGAGCATACCGCCATAGGAAAAAAAGACCAAGCCCCCAAATAAAGAAGGGATGACGGAGCGGGGTTCAATGAGATCTGTTACTGAAAAAGAGCGGAAGGAGGCACTGGGACGGGTCACAGAGGACGGCAGCGCGTTGCAGATCATAGCAATCAGCGTAAAGAGAGCCCCGAGGATCAAAAAGAAAAAGACCGCGGATGGTCCCCAATACTGCATGAGAAGAAGTCCAACGAGGGGGCCTACAACCATGGCAAGATTGGTTGAAAGGGCAAAGTAACCGATGCCTTCCCCTTTGCGTGAAAGCGGCAGGACAAGAGCTGCTACGGCAGCAGCCGCCGTCGATGTGACGCCAAAAATAGCACCGTGCAAGAAGCGCAGTCCAAAGACGGCCGGCAAGGTTCGTAAAAAGAAAAAGGCCGTCATGATGAGAAGGAACGCACATGATCCCGCCACGAGCAGCCTGTGTTTGTTCAAGGAATCAATGATCTTTCCTGCAAACGGACGGCATAAAACGGTCCCCAGCTGAAAATACGTCATGGCAAGGCCCGCGTCCCTTTCGTTTCCATGAAGTTCTTCCAGGATGTATAACGGCATGGCCGCAACCAGCAGATATTGGGATAGAAAATAAAAGAAATTCCCTCCCCCCATAGTCATGAATTGAGGTGTCCATAAACGATCTTTTGACAAATGAAATCCTCCTTATGAATCAGAAAATACGTTGTAATCCTGTCTTATTGTACTGCATGGAAAGAGCTTGTCAAGATTTTGGGCGCGTAGGGGACGGGAAAACTTCTATTTTATTCTATGAGAAATGCTCTATTTGGGAGTGCATAAAAAAGAGGCCCCATATGGGACCTTTTTGATTTATGATTTACAATTGGATCCAATCTATTTCCCTTGTTGATGAGGCAAAATCTTGGCACTTAGATAGGACGCCAGAAGACAAAACACGATATCGATTCCCCAGATGCCTTGATAGCTTCCTGTTGCAGCCACGGTCATGCCGCCCAAAAATGCACTGAGAAAGGCGCCTAGCTGATGCCCTAAAAAAAGGAGTCCCACAAGTGCTGCCGATTGGGCAAGAGGAAAACGCTCCGTGACGATTCCTGACGTCGGCGTAACTGTGGCCCCGCCGGACATGCCGAGACCTATGCAAAAGAAAAGGGCCGACAGGAAAGTTTTTGGCAGGAAAAAGAGATATATGGCTGTCAAACCCGCACGGAAGCCATAGTAAATGGTCAGAAGACGGTTTTTGGAAACATGGCCGGACAAATATCCGGAAATCAGCGCACCAATGACTGTTGACAGACCATAGGCTGCAAAGGCGTGGGCGGCGCGTGGCCTTTGAAGACCATAGGAGAGCAGCTGTGAGAAAAGATGGGCTTCAATCAGCGCCATATGAAAGCCGCAAGTAGTAAATGCTCCCAATAGATATCGAAATTCCGGCCGCTTTAGGGCTCCTTGAAGGAGGAGGCCAAAAGAAGCTTCGGGAACAGGACCTTTTTCCTGAAGAACCATTCTTTTTAGGGGCTGCGTCAAATAAAAAAGAAAGGGAAGGGTTCCAATCATGATCAGACTGAGCACAACAGAGACCGTCGGGATTCCGCCTACAAGGGAAAGCCTGGAAAGAAGCGGGGAAAAAAAGGTTGAGCCCAGGCCGGCTGCAGCATTGATAAAGCCCGAAATGAGGGCCCCTTTTTGAGGTCCTACGGCGAAAATGACGGTTTCAAGAAGCAGACCAAATGAGATTGCTCCAGCGCCGCAGCCTAGACATAGACCAAGGGTGAGCACAAGGCCCCAAAGGGAGCGGAAGAGGGACAGCCCCAGTAACCCTAGAAGGAAAAGCCCCACGCCGCTAAGAAGGACGAAACGGTGGGAACGCCTAGCTGCAAGGAGCCCCCAAAAAGGCTGCGAAAGACCAAAGGAAAGCTGCAGGACCGCAATGGCAAAACTCAGGCCCCCATAAGAAAGGCCTGTAGCTTCCCTGAGTGGCTCCAGAAGGATTCCAATATCGCTGCGGATGCCGCCGCTGATGCCATAAAGGAGGACGGCGGATAACCCGCAGAAAAATAGAGAGGGCCCCGAAGCGGGGTGACTGGGTGCCTGCATAGAAAACCTCCGTTTAGACGCAGTCAGATAGGATAAAGGGGAAAACTTGGATGAAAAGCTTCCTCTAAATGATCAGAGAACCTTTTGGAAGGCAATCTTTGTGCTATTATCAAACCAAATTGTTCCCGTATAGACGAACCCCATCTTTTCGAGGATGTGGCGCATGATTTTGTTGTCCTCATCCGTATCGACACGGATGTTTTGAATCCCTTCACGCCTGGCTAAGTTTTCACAGGCCTTGAACATTTCCTGGGAAAGGCCCTTGCCGCGGATGGTGCAGTCGACAGCCATCCGATGGATGACAAGATAAGGCTCGTCATTGAGCCAGTGACCCTGAAGCGTGTCATAGGCAGCCTCGCCGCGGGCATCGATGCCGGCATAGCCGACAATCCGTCCCTGATCCTTGAGCACATAGCCGATGCCGTCTGATAAATCCTTGTTGATATCCGCCATGGCCGGATATCCCGTCTGCCATTGATTGACGCCCTGACTCCTTAGAAAAGCCTTGGCCTCGTTGATGATTTCCATGATGCGAATGGCATCTGTTCTTTCTGCTTTTACCAGTTTCATGCTGCCAGCCTCCTTATTCATGATTTTTCCAATCAATCTGGATATTGGTCCTCAGTTTCTGCATGAGATCCAGCAGGGTCCGGACCTCTTCCTGGGAAAACCCCGCAAGACCCACTGCAATCTGGCGATTTTCCTCTTCAATCAATTTTTCATAAAGTTTCTTTCCGATATCCGTTGGATAAAGATGCCACATCCGTTTGTCCGTCTTTATCTTTCGGCGGCTGATGAGATGTGCGTCCTCAAGCTTTTTTACCGCCTTGGCCGTTGTCCCCTTGTCTACGCTGACGAGCTCAGTCAGGTCTGTCTGACAGAGGCCAGGCGTTTCACAGATGCGGGTCAAAAAGATAAATTGGCCGCGTTTGAGTCCATAGGATTGGAACTTCATATCCATCAGGGAATGGATGACGCGGCTGATGGTGCCCAAATGGCGAAGCAGTTCATTGGTCAGGTTCATGGTTCCTCCTTAATAGTTGAACTTTCAACTAAATATAGGATAAACGAAAGAATCCGCCTTGTCAAGATGAAAAAAAGGACTGCCGAAGCGCCATACAGGTGGGAAAGGGACCGTTTTTAGGGTTCTTCCAGGCCCCTCATCCTTTTTGCCATAATCAGGATCCATTCAGCTTATTCAGGAACAGCTTTCGCTGCTTTTTCCTAAAAAAAACGGCACCGCCAAGCGGTGCCGTTAGTTTTCTTATTAGAATGTTTCACCCGTAATCTTTTCGTAGGCTTCTTTATACTTTTCAATGGTCTTATCAATGACATCCTGGGGCAGGAGATAGTTGCTGTCAGGATTGGCCTTCAGCCAGTCACGGACATACTGTTTGTCGTAGCTGGGCTGGCTCTTTCCAACTTCGTAGCCAGCAAGCGGCCAGAAGCGGGAACTGTCCGGTGTCAGCATTTCATCGCCAAGGACGAGCCGGCCATTTTCATCAAGGCCAAATTCAAATTTGGTGTCGGCAATGATGATGCCCTTCGTGTAAGCATAATCAGCACATTTTTTATAAAGGGCAATGGTCGCTTCTTTGATGGCTTTAGTGTATTGAGCCCCTTTGCCGGGGAAGCGTTTTTCAAGGTAGTCCACACATTGGGCTTCGGAGATGTTTTCATCATGATCGCCCAGTTCTGCCTTGGTGCTCGGCGTGAAGATCGGTTCAGCCAGTTTCTGGGATTCCTTAAGGCCTGCCGGCAGGGTGATACCGCAGACAGTCCCATTTTTTTGATAGGATTCCCAGCCGGAGCCAGTAATATAACCACGGACGATGCATTCTACAGGAATCATGTTCAGCTTCCGGCATTTCATGCTTTTGCCAGCAAATTCCGGTGTGCGGAAGAATTCCGGCATGTCCGCTGGATCCACAGAGAGCATATGGTTCGGAATGACATCTTTGGTGAATTCAAACCAGAATTTGGAAAGGCGGGTCAGGACGGCCCCTTTATCGGTGATGGTGTTTTTCAAGATGTGGTCGAAAGCGGAAATGCGATCGGAAGCCACCATGATAAGGCTGTCACCAATGTCGTAGATTTCGCGGACTTTACCGGACTTAAAGGGTTTATATTCCTGCATGATACATCCTCCTTATATTTTGGTATCCTTATCATAGCACAAGGAACTATATTTGTCGAATGATATCTTTATTTTTTTATAAAATGTTTGTAAAGAATGAAACAAGGAGGAGCCTGTATGACCGTACACATTTTCTTGTCTTTTTCCCGTTTAGACGATTCCTTGGATGACGAAAAAAGTATGAAGGAATTTCAAACATTGTTCTGAATCCGTTGAAGAGTTTTCATTCCTATCGTATAATAAAAGAACAACTCTATTTTAGTTCTAGTTAAGGAAGGATGGGAGACCATGCGCATTGTCATGACGATTGTGGGAATTGATAAAGTGGGAATCATTGCTCGGGCCAGTGACCTGTTGGCTAAACATCAAGTGAATATCCTCAATATCAATCAAAATATTACGGATGATTTTTTCAACATGGTGCTGATCGGTGACATGAGCAAAGCCACCATCTGTGTTGAAGACCTAAAGGATAAAGCGGCTGCCTTAGGAAAAGAACTGGGCCTTGAGATCCGCGTCCAGAGTGAAGAAATCTTTACGGCTATGCACCGGATCTGATTGCTGAGGAGGTTTCCATGCTGTACAACACAAACGATATCCTTGAAACAACCCGGATGATCACGGAAAATAACCTGGACGTCCGAACCATTACGATGGGCATCAGCCTGCGCGACTGCGCCGACCCTGATGTAACTGTCTGCGCCCGTAAGATCTATGATAAGATTACACGCTGCGCCAAGGACCTGGTCAAGGTGGGGACCAACCTTGAAGCAGAGCTTGGTGTGCCCATCATTCATAAACGCATTTCCGTAACGCCCATTTCCCTTGTTGGTGAAGCCTGCCGGAGCGATACCTATGTGCCGCTGGCCAAAGCCCTTGACGACGCGGCCAAGGCTGTTGGCGTCAACTTCATTGGAGGCTTCAGCGCCCTTGTGGAAAAAGGCTGCACCCATGGTGATTCCATCCTGATTGATTCCATCCCAGAAGCCCTTGCCACGACGGATATTGTCTGCTCTTCCGTAGCTGTTGGGTCCACTAAGGCCGGTATCAACATGAATGCTGTGCGCCGCATGGGGGAGGTTGTCAAAAAAACGGCCGCTCTGACCCGTGATCAGGATGCCTTAGGCTGTGCCAAGCTCGTTGTTTTCTGCAACCCTGTCCAAGATAATCCCTTTATGGCGGGCGCTTTCCACGGCGTTACGGAACCGGAAACGGTCATCAACGTTGGTGTCTCCGGTCCTGGCGTTGTAAAACACGCTCTTGAAGGCTGCCGCGGGGCCGATATTGGTGTCGTTGCCGAAACCATCAAGAAAACAGCCTTCAAGATTACCCGCGTCGGGCAGCTTGTGGCCCAGGAAGCCGCCAAACGGCTGGGAACCCAATTCGGGATCATTGACCTGTCCCTTGCTCCAACGCCGGCTGTTGGTGACAGTGTGGCCCACATCCTTGAGGAGATTGGTCTGGAATGCTGCGGAGCTCCCGGCACGACAGCGGCCCTTGCCATGCTGAACGATGCGGTCAAAAAAGGCGGTCTCATGGCTTCCAGTTATGTCGGCGGCCTGTCCGGTGCCTTCATTCCTGTAAGTGAAGATGCTGGCATGATCCATGCTGTGGAACAAGGGTGCCTCACTATTGAAAAACTTGAAGCTATGACCTGTGTCTGCTCCGTCGGTCTTGACATGATTGCCATTCCTGGCGATACGACGGCAGAAACCATTTCCGCCATCATTGCAGATGAATCGGCCATTGGCATGATCAATAATAAAACCACGGCTGTTCGCGTCATTCCCGTACCGGGCAAGAGCGTGGGCGATAAAGTTGAATTTGGCGGCCTGTTAGGATATGCGCCTATCATTGCCGTCAATACCTTTAAGCCCGATACCTTTATCCATCGCGGTGGGCGCATTCCAGCCCCAGTTAGGAGCCTGACAAACTGATGCGCAAGAAAGAACGCAATAAGCTCATCTTGGAACGTCTTGAAGAAACCTATAAAGGACAGGGAACGGCCCTGCATTATACCACCCCTTTTGAACTCTTGGTGGCGGTCATCCTTTCTGCTCAGTGCACGGATGAACGGGTCAATATTGTTACAAAGCGCCTTTTTCCAAAGTACAATACGCCGGAGAAGCTGGGCGCCCTGACCCTTGAACAAATGGAAGCCCTCATCCATGACTGCGGCCTTTATCATTCCAAAGCACGCAATATCCTTGCTACGTGCCGAAAACTTATTGATGACTTCCATTCCGAGATTCCTCAGGAGATGAAGGCCCTCTTGAGTCTTCCCGGTGTAGGACGCAAGACTGCCGATGTCATGCTGAGTGTGGCCTTTGGAAAACCGGCCATTGCCGTTGATACTCATGTTTTCCGTGTCTCCCATCGGTTGGGTCTTTCCGCTGGAAAAGATCCCCTGGAGACTGAGCATGACCTGCAAAAGCAGATTCCCAAGGAAAAGTGGGGCGAGGCCCATCACTGGCTCATCTGGCATGGCCGTAAGGTCTGCAAGGCCCCTAACCCCCGCTGCAGCGAGTGCCCCGTTTTGGATCTTTGTCCTTCACGGGTGATGGAATAATCAATTTCAGTTAGGAAATCCCAAATGGATAACGTCTACGATTACATCAACGATTTTTATACGAACGACGACGGCTGGAACATGGTCATACCCCGGGATGACGTTGAAACCTATATCCGCAAATGTGCTTGGCAGAGCATGGATGACAAGGCCCTTCAAAAAGAGTGGGACAATCTCAGCATCTTCTGCATCTATCTGGAAAATGATATGTTGGAGATGCAGGATGTAACGGAGGAAATCCTTGTAGGCTGCGTGATTTGGGCCTGCCGCTATATTGTTGAATTCATGGGGACGTACGACGCAATCAAGGCGTTCCTTGACACACTGGAGCGTTTCTTTGTCCTTATGAAGGAACGCGGCGTTCTCATGAGCGTCCTGGCGCCGCACCTTGCAGCGAAAACCCTTTTAAATGAAGATGGGACCGTGGCCATTGTGACATGCCACGGACAGCTGCAAAAAGGGGAGGAGGAATGGGAAACGTGGGTTGGCCCACCCCCGGAAGGCAACATCTTCCTGCATGCCGGTGTGGGACTTGAGGAAATCATGGGAGAAATCAACATGTTCTTCCAGACAAGCCGCTTTACGCCGGACCTTGACCGCGCCATGCGGCTCTACCGGCATGCCGAAGGCCGCCTGGACCTTGAAGGACCGGAAGAAACGGACTTCTGGAAAGGCTTCTGGGATTACTTTCTTTTTAATTATCGGACCATGGATACGGCCGATACCCCCATTTCATTTTTTGCCGAACACAGCGGCACACATTACGAAACCCTTGCCTATGAACTGAGCCGTGCCCGCCTGCGTCTATTTGTCCTCGGTGAGGTCCTTGATGAAACGCGCTGCCTGGCAGAAGACCTGATGACGGGGGATCACTTTTATGTCAATATGACCCCGGAAATGGCAAGTCATCATGACTTGGGGGACGTCATTTTGGGCAATATCTTCCAGAACCAAAGTTTGTGCATGAACTATGAAAAGAGTTTCCGCCTGTCCCCCCTTTCAAGAAATAAGCTTCATACCATCCTGCAGCAATGTCTGGATTGGTTCCTGATCCAAGGCCCTGATCTTACGTGGAGTGACTTCATGGCGGCCAATCCTCTTTTTGTCCGCAGGATTGTTTCCCTTGTGTCAAATAATCCTGCCGCTGTGGCGTTTCCCTATAAGACGGCCATCAAGGACTATAAACCGCCCCGCATGACCCCCGCGCTGGACCGGTCGGAACAGGCCGTCAAGGAAATCATGGCCGCTGCGGGTTTTGGCATTACGGAGTTTTATTTTGCTCGCCGGCTGTGGCAGGATTTTTTGAAGACGGATCCCAACCTTTCTGCCCTTGGGCCGGAACGCTGGGCCGCCGGTATTTTTGAAAACTTCCTTGAAATCAATGAAAAACGGGCTGCCCAGAAGAAACCTTTCTTCTCTGAATCCCTGGGCCTTCCGCAGCATCATATTGCCGAAGCCTACCAGACCATCCGCAGCGCCCTTTCCCTGGAACCATCCGATCCCCGCTATCTGACGGAAGTGGGATATATGATGATGTTCAGCAATTTATCGTAGGAGGAAACCATGATCTGTTCTCATTGCGGTTTGGAATATCCCGATCATTTGGCGGAATGTCCCAATTGCCATACGCCCAATGACGATATTGCCGCTGAAGTCCTGACGGAAGATGAACGGGACGCTTTTGAAGGCGTGACCATCGATCAGGTTCCCGATTCGGATACATATCGCGTGATGGACCAGGATGACCTGAAACAGGCCCAGGAAGAAGCAAAACCTTTCCGCTTGCGGGTCCTGAACTTCCTTTTGGGCCATCTGGGACTTGTTGCCGTGGGCATCATCATCTTTTTGGTCCTTCTTATCCCCGTCTTTCTTTCCCTTATGCTTCCTTTTGTGGGATACTTCATCATCATTGCCGCCATTTTTTTTGTTCTGCGGCTGATTGGACTGCGTTAAGGCGGTCCCTTATAAAAAGGCGCCCTGAAGAAATGAACGTGTCATTTCTTCAGGGCGCCTTTTGCGTCTATGCTGAAAATAGGAGGGCGGCATAAGCGCCTTGTTAGGAAAGATATGCGCCTTTTTGGCTCGTGCCGCGGCCTATACCAGTTTACATTACAATCAAATCAATTTTTTAGCCGTAAGGATTTGCCCCTATGGCAAGAAGCGCAATCCATACATGGGGAAAAGTAAATTTCACATTTTGCGCTTACAGCAGTGACGTGATTTCACAGCGCTCAATCTTGGCGCTGTAGGTCCTCCGATACTGGAGGGGCGTCATGCCATACCGATGCCTGAACTGCTGGATAAAATGACTGATCTGACCATAACCCACGTCCTCGCTGATCTCGGATACGCTCCGTTCTGACTTAAGGAGCTGTGTCCGGGCCTCATCAAGCCGATAGGTGTTAAGAAAATGGATGGGCGGCATGCCTGTATATTTCTGAAAGAGTGCCGTCAGTTTGTTCTTATTAAGATGGGCGGCCGCTGATAGTTGGGAAATGGTGAGGGTTTCGCTGAAATGGTCCTTGATGAAGGAGAGAATTTCATCAAAAAGCATGCGTTCTTCTGTATTTTTTGCCTCACCGCTTTCTTTAAAAGTCTCCATGATTTCTTCCATGACTTCCATAATGAAGGTCGTGACGGAAAAAAGGCCCGTAGAATCATCGACATGGTGGATAAAGCGGCCAAGTTTTTCAAGGGCTTGAGCAGTCAGGTTGATGAGTTCATACGTGCAGTAAGGATTTTCCGTAAGGGGGCGCAGGAATTTGTTCCAAAGGGCAGGGGAAAAGATATCCTTTCTGAAATCAATGCATAAGGTCTTGACTTCTGTCGTAATGGGTTGCGAGCTATGCAGGATGGCATCGTTGATGAAAAGAAGCTGGCTGCGGTCAAGGGGAAACTCCATGCCATTGACGCGGTAGGACAGGGTGCCTTCATAGACCCAAAGCAGCTGCATCTCCTGGTGCCAGTGAATGGGAATATGGCTCCCTAAATGGGACTGATAACGCTGTGTAAACATGGCAATGGGAATTTCACTCTGGGAATACCAAATTTCTTCCTGTGCCTTTTCTGTTGTCGAAATCCGATACTGGACGCCTTCACGGCGGCATTGGGGAAATGACGATTGAGCCATGGGTTCTGCCCTCCTTGTCTGCTTTTTCCCAGTATAGCATATTCTCGCGCAGCGTTCCTAAAAATGGGAAGAAAATGATAAAAATAGGGATGATTGACATAGAAACCGTGCTTAAAATAAAATATACTGAATTTAACAAAAATTCAAATACTCTGGGAAAGAAAAGGAGTGGCAATTATGGATATCAATAAGAAAAGACTGCTGGATTCGATCTTTACGCTTGGGAAAATTGGCATTGATGCCTCCGGAGAACGGACGCGACTTGCAGCTTCCGACACGGAAAAAGAAGGCCGTGATTTTGTTGTAAAGCAAATGAAGGACGCCGGTCTTGATGTGGTCGTCGACCGCATTGGCAACATTTTTGGCATTTGGGAAACGGAAGAAAACAAGAAGGAAGCGCCTCTCATGATTGGCTCCCATATTGATACGGTCATCAATGCCGGCCAATATGATGGCTGCTACGGCGTTTTGACGGGGATTGAAATCGTCCGCACCTTGAAGGAACAAAAGGCCCAGCTCAAACGGCCCCTTGTCGTTGGTGCTTTTACCAATGAAGAAGGCGTTCGTTATCAGCCGGATATGATGGGCTCCTTGGTCTATGCCGGCGGTCTAGCCCTTAATGAAGCCCTTGACAGCGTAGGAACCGATGGAACTATCCTGCGGGATGAACTGACCCGTATTGGTTACGGCGGAACGGTCGATCCTGGTTTCATCAAACCCTATGCATTCATCGAACTGCATATTGAGCAGGGTCCCATCATGGATGCCAAAGGCATTTCCATTGGTGCCGTTGAAAATCTTCAAGGCATTTCCTGGCAGCGCATTACCATCGAAGGAACAGCAAACCATGCAGGAACGACACCGACAGATATGCGCATTGACGCAGGCCTTGCCGCTTCCAAAGTCAATGTCTTTATGCGGGAACGCTGCCTTGCTTCCAGAGGCAAGACCGTCTGCACCGTTGGAACCATGGCCCTTGAACCGAATGCGGTTAACGTCATTCCTTCCAAGGCTGTTTTTACGGTGGATGTGCGAAATCCGAATGAAGAAAAACTAAAGGAAGAAGAAATGGCGCTTGCTACTTATTTGAAGAAACTTGAAGAAACGGACCATGTCAGGATCCACACAGAACGGCTCGTGCGCTTTGAACCGGTTGAATTTGATGACGGAATCTGTAAGATAACCGAAATCATGGCAGAAAAAAGAGGCCTCAGCCATTGCCGGATGACAAGCGGGGCCGGGCAGGATGCCCAGATGATGGCGCGCATTTGCCCGACTGCCATGATTTTTGTACCGAGCGTGAAGGGTATCAGCCACAATCCCAAGGAATATACCCGTGATGAGGATCTTGTTGGCGGGGCAAACGTCTTCCTTGATGTCGTTGCTGAGATACTTCTTGCTTAAGTTGCATGTAAGGAGGAACTGATATGACCATTTCCATAACGCCGTTTCCATGTGATGGAAAATGCGGGGCCTGGGATGCGCCTTTTTCCACGGAAGAGGCAGAAAAGGTCCGTGCCTTCCACAAGACCTTGGACGGCTACGCAAAGACACCGCTGAGAAATCTTGCGGAAACGGCCAAGATCCTGGGACTCAAGGGGCTTTACGTCAAGGATGAAAGTTACCGTTTTGGTCTCAATGCCTTCAAGGGACTTGGCGGAAGCTATGCTCTTGCTAAAGTCCTTGCAGAAAAGACGGGAAAAGCCATGGATGACTTGACTTCCATTGCCCGCGGCACCTATACCTTCGTAACCGCGACCGATGGCAACCATGGGCGGGGCGTTGCCTGGGCCGCCCAGCGCCTTGGACAGAAGGCAGTGATTTATATGCCCAAAGGCTCCCGTCAGGAACGACTTGACAATATCCGCAAATTAGGGGCGGAGGCGGAAGTTACGAGCGTCAACTATGACGACACGGTCCGTTTGGCAAGCCGTATAGCAGAAGAAAAAGGCTGGATCCTGGTCCAGGATACGGCGTGGAAAGGGTATGAAACGATTCCCCGCTGGATCATGCAGGGCTATATGACCATGGCCCATGAAGCGGTGGAGGACCTAAAGGACGTTGTTCCTACTCACGTCTTTTTGCAAGCCGGCGTCGGAGCTATGGCAGGGGCCATTACGGGCTTTTTGGCCCGCTATTATGGGAAGAACATGCCCCAGCTTTCTATTGTCGAGCCTAAAGCGGCCAACTGCCTTTATGAAACGGCTGAGGCCAATGATGGCAAGCTCCACGCTGTAACCGGTGGTCTTGCGTCCATGATGGCGGGGCTCTGCTGCGGCGAAGTCTGTACTTTGGGCTGGAACGTCATCAAGCATCATGCTTCCCATTTCTTTTCTGTTGATGACAGCGTAGCTGCTTGCGGCATGCGCCTTTTGGGCAACCCCGCAAAAGGGGATCCGGCCATTGTTTCAGGTGAAAGCGGTGCTGTGACTACGGGGCTTGTGTACCGCCTCATGATCGATCCTGAGCTTATGGGTATGAAGCATGCACTGGGGCTCACGGCCGATTCCATTGTCCTGTGCATCAGTACGGAAGGAGATACGGACCAAGAGAATTATCGGAAGGTCGTTTGGGATGGCATGAACCATTCCTGATGACGCACAATGCGGTGTAGCATAGCATGACAGGCTGACTGCACCGCTTACTTTACCTACTAAGAAGAATTCCCTTATAGATTTAGGAAAGTGGTGAATAAAAAATGACCTTCATCAGTGAATTCAACTCCCTTATGTGGGGATATGTCCTTTCCATCATTCTTTTAGGAACGGGGCTTATTTACAGCGTGGCCACAGGATTTCCCCAGCTCACTCAATTTGGCAAGATCTGGGGCTCCCTCAAGGCCAATATGGACGGCGAAGGTGGTATTTCCGGCTTCAGTGCCCTATGTGCTACCGTTGGCGGCCAGGTTGGGACGGGGTCCCTTGTTGGCGTAGCAAGTGCTCTTTTGGCCGGCGGTCCGGGCGCTCTTTTCTGGATGTGGGTGACGGCCCTTCTCGGCATGGTCATTTCCTTTGCTGAAGCCGTCTTGGGGCAGCTCTACCATGAAAAAAGCCCTGATGGCAACTTTTATGGCGGGGCGCCTTATTACATGACAAAGGGCCTGCACAATAAGACGTTGGCCCTTTTGTATGCGGCCTTTACAATCTTTGCCATTGGGATTGCTATTGTCATGCTCCAGACCCATTCCATTGCTTCGGCTGTGACCGTGATTTATCCTCTTCCTACCTGGGTCCTTGGTATTGGCGTCGCCCTCTTGACTGCCCTCGTTGTGCTGGGCGGAGTCAAACGGATTACAGAGACGGCTTCCCTTGTGGTTCCATTCATGGCTGTCATCTATTTGCTGGGCGTCATCTATATCGTCATTACCCATTTCTCCCAGATTCCTGCCCTTTTTACGCAAATCATGTCGTCGGCCTTTACAACAGAAGCTACCGCTGGCGGTGCTGTAGGCTATACGATCAAAGAGGCTGTTCGTAACGGCGTAGCCCGCGGTCTTTTTTCCAATGATGCGGGAAATGGCTGTGCCGCTGCCATGCATGCTTCTGCGAAGGTCAAACATCCGGCGAACCAAGGATTTTCCGCCATGTTTGGGACTTTTATGACGACCATCGTCATCTGCAGCTGCACAGAATTTGCCATTCTTTTATCCGGTGTCCTTCACTCTGGAGCCATCGGTGTCAATCTTGTCCAAGCGGCCTTTTCAGCAAATCTTGGCAGTTTTGGCAATTATTTTGTCATGCTCATGACCTTCCTTTTCTGCTTTACAACCATCATTGCCGATGTCTTCTATGGCGAAGTGGGCGTTCGCTATCTATTTAAGGAGACTCCGGAAAAAGTGGAAGGGTATGTCAAGATGTTTAAAATCTTGGTTTTACTCCTCATCATCGTGGGGTCCATGATGCAGCTTGATGATTTGTGGGACCTTGTGGACTTTGGTGTGGCCTTCCTTGTTTTCTTCAATGTTTACGCCTTGCTCAAGATGAAGGGGGACGTGGTCCATGTCCTCAAGGATTATTTGGAAAAATTAAAGTCAGGAAAGACCCCAAGCTGGGAGACAGAAGGCAGTCAGCCTAGGTAAGGAGGCAGTCTAATGGATGAAGAAAAAGTAAAGAAAACCCTTATTTCGTGGCGGCATACTCTCCATGCTCAGCCAGAAACGGCCTTTGAAGAAGTCAAAACAGCCAGCTTTTTGGCGGATAAACTGTGTGCCATGGGCTGCACCGTCCATGAAGGTATTGGCGGTACGGGCATTGTGGCAGACCTTACCGTGGGCGACGGGGAAAAAGTGATTGGCCTGCGAGCTGACATGGATGCGATCAATGTCGAGGAAAAGGGAGCCTTTTCATATCGTTCGGCCGTTCCTGGAAAAATGCACGGTTGCGGTCATGATGGACATATGGTGATCCTTTTGGGAGCCATGTGGCTGCTTTCTGAATCGAGGAATTTTAACGGTACGGTCCGGGCTATCTTCCAGCCTGCCGAAGAACCGGGAAAAGGGGCTCAGGCCATGATTGATGACGGCCTTTTTGAAAAGTATCCTGTCGATGAAATCTATGGCCTTCATAATATTCCTTTCCTTCCCGAAGGCGAGATCCATACCCGTCCCGGTGGGATCATGGCAAGCGAGGATAACTTTACCATCAAGATCCATGGCCGCGGCGGACATGCATCTAGTCCCCATGTGGGCATTGATCCCTTGATTCCGGCGGCCCAGATCATCTTGGGCCTCCAGACCATTGTCTCAAGAAATGCCAACCCCTTGAAACCGGCTGTCGTGTCTGTGACGGAACTTCATACGGACGGCGCCCATAATGCCATTCCGTCGAATATCGTCATGACCGGCGATACGCGCAGCACGTCGCCTGAGATGCAGACCCTCATTGAAACCCGTATGCAGGCCATTGTGGAGCATGCCTGCGCTATGGCGGGGGCAGACTACGAATTCAGCTATACCCATGAATTTGCACCGACGGTCAACTGGCCTGAATGTACGTCGCATGCAGCGGCTGCAGCCCGTAAAGCTGTAGGTGAGGGAAAGGTAAAAGATAACTGCCAGCCTTGGATGGCTTCTGAAGATTTTGGCAGCTTCCTTGCAAAGATCCCGGGGTGTTTCGTGTTTTTAGGAAGCGGGAAAGCGGGAAAAGAAAACTATATGTGCCATAATGCCCACTTTGATTTCAACGACAACGTCCTTCTCACTGGGGCGGCCTTCTTCAAAGCCCTTGTCGAGGAACGTCTGCCAGAAAAGTAAAAAGGGGAACCCCAATGCGTATAATTGAAACGAAAAAAGCTCCCGGTGCCATTGACCCTTATTCATATCCCTTTGAAGCCCGTGGCTTTGTCACCACAAGCGGCCAGATTCCCGTCGCTCCCAAAACGGGGCTGGTTCCTGATGACATAGAAAAACAGACTCATCAGAGCTGCAAAAATGTGGCGGCTATTTTGGAAACTACAGGCACGAGCCTGGAAAAAAGTCGTCAAGACCACTTGTTTTTTGGCGGATATGAAGGACTTTGCCGCCTTTAATGAAGTGTACGCCACATATTTTATGTCTCATCCAGCTAGAAGCTGTGTAGCTGTAAAGAGTCTGCCCAAATGCGCTATTTGTGAAATTGAGGCCATTGCCGAAAAATCATGAGGTCCGTCACGAATCAGACCAAGGGATATATCCCCTGATTGCAATAAAACACCTACCCCCTTAAAAGAGGGCCGTGAAAAATAAGGATTATTTTTCACGGCCCTTTTTACCCGCCTAGAAAAAATCTTGGCTGCAAGGATCAAAAGATGGGGTCAAAAAGGAAAAAGACAGGGAAAGGAAGGGGAGGGGGACTTATTTATTCCGCCCTCATCAAGGGTTTTTCTTCGATTTCCTCCTAATTTTCACAATTTTTGGTTTTCCCGTTCCATTCAAATCATAATTAGTGTATAATTGAATACATAAGTGAAACCTGAAACTATGGGCCTTGGTCCATATGTGTCCTTACCTGTTAAGGCGGCCTTCACTTATCGGTGAAAAGGTCACCGACAACTTGTTGAAGAAGGGATGATTTAGTTATGCGCGAAGTTGTAATTGCAAGTGCTGTAAGAACGGCTATCGGCAAATTTGGTGGCAGCCTGCTTCCCCTGTCTGCCCCTGAACTCGGTGCAATTGTCATCAAGGAAGCCCTGAAAAGAGCCAATGTCCCTGGTGAAAAAGTTGACGAAGTTATTTTTGGCAACGTTCTCCAAGCTGGACTGGGTCAAAACCCTGCTCGTCAGGCATCCATCAAAGCTGGCCTGCCTATTGAAGTTCCTGCTTTTACTGTCAATAAAGTCTGCGGTTCCGGTCTCAAATGTGTGGAACTGGCTGCTCAGTCTATCCTGGCTGGCGATAACGACATCGTCGTTGCCGGCGGTATGGAAAGCATGTCCAACGCGCCTTTCGTCACTAGCGGCAAAGCTCGTTGGGGCCTGCGCATGGGCGACAGCAAACTCGTCGATGTCATGATCAAAGATGGTCTGTGGGATGCGTTCAACAATTATCACATGGGCATCACTTCCGAAAACGTCGCTGAAAAATTCGGTGTCACCCGTGAAGACCAGGATGAAGTTTCTGCCCGTTCCCAGCAAAGAGCCATTGCGGCCATCAAGAGCGGTGCATTTAAGGACGAAATCGTTCCTGTTACCATTAAAACCAAAAAAGGCGAAACTGTATTTGATACGGATGAATTCCCGCGCGAAGGGACCACGACGGAAATCCTGGGCAAGCTGCGTCCTGCCTTCAAACAAGGCGGCACGGTCACGGCTGGCAACGCTTCCGGTCTGAACGACGGGGCTGCTGCCCTTGTCATCATGAGCGCGGAAAAGGCTCAGGAACTTGGCATCAAACCAATGGCAAAGATCCTGTCCTATGCTTCTGCCGGTGTCGATCCCGCCATCATGGGCATTGGGCCTATCCCTGCAAGCCGCAAAGCCCTCTCCAAGGCAGGTCTGGAAGTGAAGGACCTCGACCTCATCGAAGCCAATGAAGCTTTCGCTGCTCAGTTTGTAGAAGTCGGCCGTGAGCTGAACTTCGATCCTGAAAAAGTCAACGTCAATGGCGGTGCCATTGCCCTCGGTCACCCGATTGGGGCTTCTGGCGCCCGCATCCTTGTAACGCTTCTGTACGCACTGAAAAACCGCGACAAGAAGCTTGGACTGGCAACGCTCTGCATCGGCGGCGGTATGGGTACGTCTGCTGTTGTGGAAATGTTATAATCATCAATCACTTAAAAAAAGTGGAGAAAGAGGGAATTATTCATGGATTTTAATCTGACTGAAGACCAACAAATGATTAAGGAGCAGGCTGCTGATTTTGCAGAAAGATTCCTGGCTCCGACCATTGAAGAAAGAGACAAGAACCACGTTTGGGACCGCAAGATCATCAACGAAATGATTGAAAATGGCTTCCAAGGCATCTGCTTCCCTGAAGAATACGGCGGAGCTGGCATGGACGTTCTCAGCTACATCTTGGCTGTTGAAGAAATGTCCAAAGTTGATGATGGTACGGGTATCACCCTTTCCGCTTCCGTTTCCCTGTGCGCAACGCCGATCTATATGTTCGGTACGGAAGAACAGAAACAAAAATACCTGACCCCGATCTGCGAAGGCCGCACCATCGGTGCTTTCGGCCTGACCGAACCGGCTGCTGGTACGGATGCTTCCGCTCAGCAGACCACGGCTGTCCTGAAGGGTGACAAATACATCCTGAACGGTTCCAAAATCTTCATCACCAACGGCAGCGAAGCTGAAACCTATGTCATTTTTGCTATGACCGACAAGAGCGCTGGCGTACACGGCATTTCCGCTTTCATCGTTGAAAAAGGCATGCCGGGCTTCCGCTTCGGTAAGATCGAAGACAAAATGGGCGGTCACACCTCCCTGACGGCAGAATTGATTTTTGAAGACTGCGAAGTTCCTAAAGAAAACCTGCTCGGCAAAGAAGGCGAAGGCTTCAAGATTGCTATGCAGACCCTGGACGGCGGCCGTATCGGCGTTGCTGCACAGGCTCTGGGTATTGCGCAGGGCGCCCTCGACGCTGCTGTGAAATACTCCAAGGAACGTGAACAGTTCGGCCGCAGCATTTGCAAATTCCAGGCCCTGAGCTTCAAGATGGCTGATATGGCGATGAAGATCGAAGCTGCCCGTCTGCTCGTTTATCGTGCAGCTAACCTGAAGAACGAAGGCAAACCGTACTCTGCAGCCGCTGCTATGGCTAAGTGCTTTGCTTCCGACGTTGCCATGGAAGTTACGACTGATGCTGTCCAGATTTTTGGTGGTTACGGCTACACCGTTGACTATCCGGCTGAACGCTATATGCGTAATGCAAAGATCACCCAGATCTATGAAGGCACCAACGAAGTTCAGCGTATGGTCATCTCCCGTGATCTCTTGAGCGACAAAAAGAAGAAATAATCTCGCTCGGCATTCCTGCTGATTGATGACACTTTGATCCCTCGCCCCCTATGGGGACGGGGGATATAAAGTATCGATCGTTCTCTGAAAAGTTGTAAATATCTTTCTGCACATTAGAGGGTGCAGGAGGATCGCTGTGGGTATACTGACAGAACCCGGAAGCCGCGCTTGCTTCCAAAACCTTTTGCGGCACTGTTTCCCATGCAGCTATCCACTGCATGAATTTACCTTAAAAGGAGATATTCAGTTATGGAATTAAAGAAAGTTATGGTTATCGGCGCTGGTCAGATGGGCAGCGGTATTGCACAAGTCATGGCTGCTCATGGTGTAGAAGTTGTACTCCGCGATATCAAACAGGAATTTGTTGACCGCGGGATCAAAAATATCGAAAAGAACCTCACGCGCAGCGTAGAAAAAGGCCGCATCACCGAAGATGAGAAAAATGCAACCCTGGGCCGCATCACCGGTGTTGTTGAGATGACGAAAGAAACCTGCAACGTTCATCTGGCGATTGAAGCCGCTACGGAAAACGTCAAGATCAAAAAAGACATTTTCCAGACCCTTGATGAACTCTGCCCGGAAGACGCCATCATTGCCAGCAACACCTCTTCCGTTTCCATCACCATGCTCGGCGGGTTCACGAAGAGAGCTGATAAATTCATCGGCATGCACTTCTTTAACCCGGCTCCGGTCATGAAACTGGTGGAAGTCACCCGCGGCCTTGCTACGAGCGACGATACCTTCAAGAAAGTGTATGACCTGGCTGCAGCCCTTGATAAGACCCCTGTAGCTGTCAAGGATTCTGCTGGATTTGTCGGCAACCGGATCATGATCCCCATGCTGAACGAAGCCATCTTCACCCTGATGGAAGGCGTTGCCAGTGCAGAAGATATCGATGCCGTTGCCAAACTCGGCTTCAACCATCCAATGGGACCTCTGGCCCTTGCTGACCTTATCGGCAACGACACGGTCCTTGCCATCATGGAAGTCCTCTATAAGGAATTTGGTGATCCGAAATATCGTCCGTGCCCGCTGCTCCGCAAGATGGTCGAAGCTGGTTATTTGGGACGCAAGACCGGCAAAGGATTCTACGATTACAAGAAATGATGGGCGGTGAACAGGATGTATGAATACAAGAACCTGCTTGTTAATACAGCAGAAGACGGCATCACGACGGTAACCATCAACCGTCCGAAAGCCTTGAATGCCCTGGACACGCTGACCCTGGAAGAAATGAAGGACTGTTTCAATCGCCTGGCTTCTGACGTTGCGACAAAATCCGTCCTCATTACCGGTGCCGGCCCCAAATCCTTTGTTGCTGGTGCTGACCTTGGCGCCATGAGCAAAATGACCGTAACGGAAGCCCGCTGCTTCTCCGTCCTTGGTCATGCTGTCTTTAACGCCATTGAACGCATCCCTGTTGCTGTCGTAGCAGCCATCAACGGATTTGCCCTGGGCGGCGGCTGCGAACTGGCCCTTGCCTGTGATTTCCGTTTTGCTTCCGACAACGCCAAATTTGGTCAGCCGGAAGTCAACTACGGCATCATTCCGGGATTCGGTGGCTCCCAGCGTCTGGCCCGCCTTATCGGGACGGGCGAAGCAAAAGAGATGATTTATACCGGGTCCATGATTGACGCTGAAGAAGCCCTGCGGATTGGTCTCATCAACCGCATTACGACTCAGGAAAACCTCATCCCAGAATGCGAAGCCATTCTCCGCAAGATCATGAGCAAAGCTCCGATGGCCATTGCGTCTGCAAAAAATGCCATCAATACGGGCATGAACATGGACCTGCGCAGCGGTCTTGCTTACGAAGCACAGGTCTTTGGATCCTGCTTTGCTACACGCGACCAAAAAGAAGGCATGGCAGCCTTCCTCGAAAAGAGAAAACCTGTCTTTACCAATCGGTAACAAGCATCGCGCAGGCGATGATGGAAAGACCGTGAAGCTAGGTGCTTCATGGTCTTTTTGTGTATAGGAGGGGAAAGGACGGCGCGAAATTAGGGTAAAATGGATGGCCCGTCCGGCAGATTGGCCCGGAGCTTAAGGGGGGATGGCCGCCAGCCGCTCATAAGGGAATCTTTGCAAGATGCGGACATAAAGACATAGGAGCGTCAGGTATCAGTCCAAGTCCATGTGCAGCGCGCCATTATAGCGCAAATCCCTTTCCCTCCTTTCTTATCTTGTGTTATACTTTTCTCATCATATTGTGAGGAGGAACATCATGAAAACAACATACAGCAGAACCGAATCCGTATGGCAGCGCATGAATAACAGTGAGAAAAAAGCCGTGATGGCCTATGGCGAGAAATATAAGGCTTTTCTTGACAAAGCCCGCACGGAACGGCAGTCTGTCAATTTCATCATAGAGGCGGCCGAAAAAAAAGGCTTTAAGCCGCTCTACGACATGAAGGCCCTTCATGAGGGAGATAAGGTTTACTGGAACCAAAAAGGCAAATCCGTCATCCTTGCCGTAATCGGCAAAGAACCCGTCAAGGCAGGGCTGAAGATTGTGGGATCCCATATCGATGCACCGCGTCTTGACCTTAAAGGCAACCCTGTCCATGAGCAGGATGGCCTCGTTTACTTCCGTACCCACTACTACGGCGGCATCAAGAAGTATCAGTGGCCCTGCATCCCCTTGGCCCTGTGCGGTGTTATCTACACGCAGAAAGGCAAGAAGATCGAGGTCAATATTGGCATGGACGAAAACGATCCCGTTTTTTATATTACGGACCTTTTGATCCACATGGCCCAAGACCAAATGAAAAAGACCATGGCCGAAGGCGTGACCGGTGAACAGCTCCAGGCCATCATCGGATCCCATGCCGGAAAACAGGAGAAAGTGAAGGACGCCATCCTCACCCTCCTCAAAAAGACCTATGGGATTACAGAAGAAGATTTTACGACGGCTGAACTCGAATTGGTACCGGCCATGAAAAGCCGCGATGTCGGTTTTGACCGCTCTCTCATTGCCGCCTATGGCCAGGATGACCGTGTCTGCTCCTATGCCAATCTGGAAGCCCTGCTTGCTGCCAAACCGGGGAATAAGACCCAGGTAGCCCTCTTTACGGATAAAGAAGAGATTGGCTCCTACGGGAATACGGGGATGATGAGCTCCTATTTCGTGAAGTTTGTCATGAAAATGCTGGCCCTTCAAGGCAGCGGGGCCCTGCTGGACTTTTACGAAACCATGGAAAAGAGCGAAATGCTCTCTGGCGACGTCAATAGCTGCCTTGACCCCATGTTCCCTGAAGTTACGGAAAAGGATAATTCTTCCCTTTGCGGCTATGGACTTGCCCTGACCAAATACACCGGGGCTCGCGGTAAAGCCGGCAGCAATGACGCCAACAGCGAATTCATCCAAAAAGTCCGTCAGATCTTTAATGACGGCGGTGTAGCTTGGCAGATTGGTGAGCTGGGCAAGGTGGACCAGGGCGGCGGCGGAACCATTGCCTTCATGATGGCTGATTGGGGCTGCGAAGTCGTTGACTGCGGAACTGCCATGCTGAGCATGCATTCTCCCTATGATCTTCTGTCAAAGGCTGATGCGTACGAAACCTACTTGGGATACAAAGTTTTTTTTGAAAGCAATTAAGCATGACTGAATTGACACTGCTTCTTCGGAGGCAGTGTTTTTTTTATACGGGAAGTCTCAAAAGGAACATAAATAATAATGATTCTTAAAATAATAAAAGCATAAGAAAACAAAATGTTGGATTTTCTGTGAAAAATGAACTGTAACTCAAAAAGGTATAGTATAATATGTTCATCCATCCACACAAGTTAAACGGTGGATGGATAACCTAACAAATCCAATGATCAAAAGTAGTTTTTATGATAGTGATGCAAACTTGAAAGGAGCATGAACGATGCAAAAAGTCGATCTTTTAAAAGAATATGGTCTGTACATCAACGGTGAATTTGTACCCGCCTCAGACGGAACTACGTTTGCCGCCCATAATCCAGCCAATGGGGAAGCCTTGGCTCTGTGCGCCGAAGCCACCAAACAAGACGTGGACCGCGCCGTCAAGGCGGCCCGTGAGGCACTCCCCAGCTGGTCCAAAACCTCTCCCATTGAGCGTCAGAACCTGCTCCTTAAGATTGCGGACATCATCGATGAGAATAAGGAACGGCTGGCCCTTGTGGAGACCCTCGACAACGGCAAACCCATCCGTGAGACCATGGCCGCTGATATTCCTTTAGGCTCGGATCACTTCCGTTATTTTGCCGGCTGCCTGCGCGCATGGGAAGGCTCTGCCACCATGCTTGACGACAACACCATGTCCCTTGTTCTCCATGAACCTGTAGGTGTCGTCGGTCAGGTCATCCCTTGGAACTTCCCCTTTACCATGGCCTGCTGGAAGCTTGCACCGGCTCTTGCTGCAGGCAATACGGTTGTCATTAAGCCGTCTTCCCATACCTCTTTGTCCCTGCTGGAACTGCTCCGCCTCATTGACGGCGTCCTGCCCAAAGGGGTCGTGAACCTCATTACCGGCAAAGGTTCCCGCAGCGGTCAGTGGCTTCTGGATCATCCGGACCTTGATAAACTGGCCTTTACCGGTTCCACAGAAGTTGGTCACGGCGTCTATCAGGCCGCTTGTGACAAACTGATTCCTGTGACTTTGGAACTTGGCGGTAAATCGGCGAATATCGTTTTTGATGACGCTGACCTTAAGCAAGCCATTGACGGTGCCTGCAAGGGCATCCTCTTCAATCAGGGCCAGGTCTGCTGTGCCGGTTCCCGTCTCTTTGTCCAGGAAGGCATCTTTGATGAATTTGTCAGCCACCTGAAAGACACCTTTGAACATGTCCGGATTGGGGATCCGACAGACCCGAATACCCAGCTGGGCGCCCAGATTTATCGTTCCCAGCAGGAAAAAGTCCTGAACTATGTCAAAATCGGCGTGGAAGAAGGGGCAGAACTTGTGACAGGCGGCGAACGCTACACTGAAAATGGCTGCGATAAGGGCTTTTTTATGAAACCAACCATCCTTATCAGCCATACCAACGACTGCCGCGTCTGCCAGGAAGAAATCTTTGGACCTGTTGTTGTCATCCAGAAATTTAAGACCCTTGACGAAGTGATTGACCTTGCAAATGCCAGTGAATACGGTCTTGGCGGTGCCGTCTTTACAAAGAACATTGATACGGCCCTTAAGGTAGCCCGTTCCGTCCGCACGGGACGCATGTGGGTCAACACCTATAACGACCTGCCCGCCGGCGCTCCTTTCGGCGGCTACAAAAAATCCGGTATTGGCCGGGAAACCCATAAGGTCCTTCTGGAACATTACAGCCAGTTGAAAAATATCCTCATCAACCTGCGTGAAGGGGTGAGTGGGATGTATGACGTGAAATGATTGGGCCTAAAGCAGCAAACGCTCCGATTTAATGGAATTACGTGCTCCCATTGTTCTATGAAAAACGAGGTGGAAACAATGGGAGCATGGCCTGTCGTGGAATGGGTCGTCTCACGTTTAGGGACAGGGAACGCCTGGATGCTTCCTGCTCTGTCTTTTTACTCGAAGCAAAATAGGGGGTAAGGCGCGGATGGAAACCGCCCCCTGACGGGGGAACGGGTCCGAAATGATTCGCCCTAAACCATGATTTTTCGCTTTCCGCTCACGCTCCAAAAAAGCCTCAGGACCCGGGCGAATCGGCCTTGGTAACCGCTCGCAAAAAAACATTACTTGCTTTTTTCATCCACCACCAAAAGACGCGTGCTGCCTCATTTTATGAGGCAGCATGCGTTTTTTGTTTTCTACGTTTTAAAAAGACCAGCTTTTTGCAATCGTTATAAAAAGCGAAGCGCCCAAAACTGAACCTACGATTAGGCTTGGTTTTGGGCCTACTCTGCCGTCTTTTTTCTTACGGTCTTTGGCCTCCGTGTTTTTGCCTCAGGGCGGCGAAAGCCGTTCCGCCTTACTAGGGCGGGGGTATCCACCAACTAGGCTTGGTGGGTGGTGGATGAGCCGGGCGGTTTGGCGCCAGCCGCCAAAAATGCTATAATATCCCTATCTATCAGAAGGGAGCCTTCATCCTTGTACGTCATCACACGCAATGTCCAGACGGAACTTGTGGTCCAAAAATCCCGGTTCCTGACAAGTTTATACCGCGTTTCCACTGAACAAGAGGCCCAGATTCAGATCAAGGCCCTCAAAAAAGAATATTGGGACGCCAGTCATAATTGCTCGGCTTATATCGTCGGCATCAATCCCCGGGCGGAGCGGTCCAGTGACGATGGGGAACCAGCCGGCACGGCAGGCGCGCCCATGCTTGAAGTGCTGCGCCAAAAAGAGCTCTATAACGTCGTTGCTGTTGTAACCCGTTATTTCGGTGGAATCAAATTGGGCGCCGGCGGCCTTACCCGCACGTATGCCAAGGCCGTTTCAGAAGCTATCAAGGCGTCTGGGCTTTCCTGCATGATTCCCATGGGAGACTATGCCTTTACCTGGCCCATTGACGATGTGGGGCGCGTCTTGAACCATCTTTACGGCAAACCGCTTTTTTCTGTCAAAGATGTTCAGTATGATGACCAAGCAACCATCATTCTTACCTGTAAGCGCGCCGATCAGGCGGACGTGACGCATTTTCTAACAGAAAGTTTGCGCAGCCCTGTCAGCCTTGAGGAGCTGCGCCTTTTTGAAGCAGAAGAACCGCTGGAAGCGTCTCATTCTTGACCCTGCTTCACAGATACAGTAAAATAGGAGTATTAAGGAAAAAGAAGGAGACTGCGCACCATGTTAAAAAAGACAATGGCCATCCTCATGAGCTGTGCCTTCCTGGAAACAAGCATTCCTGCGTGGGCAGCTGTCAGTGCGCCTGTTCGGACCGTGACGCGGACGGAGCAATCCGTGACCGTGGAATGCCCGGAAGTGACAGGCGGAACCAAGGCGGCAACGGATAAGATCAATTCGGCCCTTTCGAGCAAAGTGGCCTCTTTTGTAAGCGAAGCATCGACTCTTGGCGGAGGCAAGGTCCATTATGATGTTCATCGGGCCAACGATCACGTTATCAGCCTGACCCTCGTTATGACGCCGGAAATGGGCGTTGAAGAAACGCAGGGCATGACCTTTGACCGCAAGACCGGCGAGCTGAGACCCCTGAGCTATTATTACAGCGGGACCGAGCTGGAAAACCGTACCCAAAGCGGCCTTCAGTACCTTTACGACGTGGATCCGGCAAAAGCAAAGGCCCTTCCCGATACGTATTATGTCGATGACGACGGAAGCATCATCGGTCTTTATCACGCAGGTTCCATCCTCGATAAGAGCGAGGGCGAAGTAGAAGTCAACCTGTCCGCGTCGGAAATCCCGCCTGATACGGTTTCCGCTCCCGCACCCAAGAAGGAAACGCCCGCTCCGGAAGCGGCTTCTTCCAAGACGGATGAAGCTGCGGCCGCGGATCCATCGGCCCAAAAGGAACCGGCTGCTGAAACTCCTTCTGAACCCAAAGCCGCTTCCCAAGCCGCGGACGTAGAAGCAGCGGCTTCGGCATCGCCTGTTAAGGAAACACCGGCACAGCCTGCCGTACAGGGAAAACCGGGTCATGTCCAGGGAACGGAAGTCCGCATGAGACGCGGACCTGGTCTTGATCAGGACATCATTGGTGTCTTTGATGACGGGGAAGTCCTGAGCGTCCTCAAAAGCGATGTGGCAAGCGGCATGAAGTGGTATGAAGTGACCCGTGCTAATGGAGCCACTGGCTGGATTGCTGCTGATTACTGCGTCGTTGCCGATGAATATGAAGTTCCCAGCGATGCTGTCCAAAATGGACGCAAGGGCGTCATTACCGGTACGGAAGTCCGTATGCGCGGCGATGCCAGCCTTAACGGCGATGTCCTGGGCTACTTTGAACAAGGGGAGACGGTGACCATCCTTGACGCTGCCGATGGCGGCGGCATGAACTGGCTTCGCGTCAGACGGGAAAACGGCGAGACTGGTTGGGTCGCTGCTGCCTACTGCAAAGAAGCCTAATTTGTTGACTCTATGGTCAATTTCCTAATTTTGTGGTACAATCGCTCTATCATCCTGAAAGAAAATAGGAGGCCCTACAAATGAATAAATTCGTTAAAATGGCTGCTGCCGCGCTTTTTTCTGCTTTACTCGTCCTTCCCGGCATGAGTCGTGCCGACGCCGCGATGAAGCTTGCTGTCGTGCCGCTCATCATCGGCGAAAATGTGGAAGACGACGCTGGTCTCAAACCCATTGCCTATAGCACGGAAGTTTCGGAACTCTTCCAGTATCCGGAATATGACCTTGTTGATTCCGATATCGTAAGAAAAGCCGCCCTTGCCCAGCAGGATAACCTTTTTACCAAAGAAGGTCTGGAAGCCATCGCTAAAGCCAGCGGCGCTGACTGCGTTGTGGCCATGAGTGTTGATAAGTTCGATGTGGAAGAAGATAATTTCCGCCGCGAACCGGTGACAAAACTCCGTTTTGAAGGGAATTTTGCCACTATCAACATGCTGAATGGCAGCTACAAGGAAGATCATTACCGCTTCCGTGATGAACGTGAATCCGGCGCCATCCATCCGAAGTTCGATTATCCCCATAATCGCTTCCAGTACTTGTGCAAACGGGAACTGAACAAGGCCATCAAGAACAACAAATAATCATGCTGAAAGAGGCTGTAACAATTCACCTTGTTGCAGCCCTTTTTCTTAAGCAGACGCTCATCGAAGAAAGGATGGAAAAGATGGATTGGAACGAAATCCGGGAAACGGGTCATGCCTGTTATAACTGCTCACATCTCAAGGAACGCAAACGCTACTGGGTCTTTTTGCTGCGCACCTACTTTCATCAAAGGGAAATGAAAGGACTCCAGCATTTTTTTCATGAAACACCCATACGGGCACGGGTTCGGGCCGGCATGCCCTGTCTCATGGAACAGGCTACACGGGCTTTTTTTTATAAGGGTGCCTCCTTTAGTGACCGCATTGCCCTCATCAAGCAGCACATTGGCCATTTGGAAACGCACCTGACGGATGATTTTCTTTTAACGATCTACGAGGCCCATGATAAGATCACCCTTTGGTCCGATACATTTGAGGAAAAGCCCCTTACGATGGACCTGTTGTTCCATCCGGGTCAGCGCAAGGAAGGCTGCCTGTCTTTGGTTCTTCATTGGGGTTCCCTTGACTTTTACCAGATCATGTTTTGGTTTGGTCCTTCCCCTGAAACGGGAAAACCGGCTCTTTTTGTGGGGGCCCTCCAAGGAACGACCTTAGGAAACGAGGCCGTCAAGGCCATGACCAAGAAATTTTTTGGCTACCGTACCAAGAACCTGATCTTTTACGGCCTTCGCACGGCAGCGGGCCTTATGGGGGCAGAAACCATCTATGCCGTGACCAATATAGGGTATTATGCCATGAATCATGTCCGCATGGACCGCAAGCTCAAAACTAATTTTGGCGACTTCTGGGCAGAATGTGGGGGCGCGCCCACCCAGGATCCGCGCTTTTATGAAATCCCCTTAGCAGAGCATCGCCGTGACCTGTCGGAACTGAAACCTTCCAAACGGGCCAACCACCGCCGCCGCTATGAACTCATGGATCGTATAAATGAAAGCATGGAAGCCGCCCTTGCGCCGTGGCTGGCTCATTAACCGGTTGTCAGCAAACTGTGAAAAATTTAGTTTTACTACCGTAAGCTTTCTATTTATGCTACAATGAAGGGAGAATTTCAGTGTGAAGAATCTGACGGAGGTGTATCCCTTGAAAAAACAAATGCTAAGTATGATGATGGCGGCCCTTGTAAGCCTTACTTGTCTTACACCGGCTTTTGCAGCTGAATCCCTTGCTTCTGGCACCGTGTCCGATAAAGTGGGTGTATCCGAACAGTTTCTTTATGGGACCGAACAGAGCGGGTCCCTTGTAAGCCGTGTGGATAAGATGGAAAAGGACCTTTATGGACAAACCTCGAGCGGCAGTGTCATGAGCCGTGTGGACCGCGTCTATAATCGCCTTGAAGGTACGCCAAGCGGCACACAGCTTTCCATTGCTAGTCAGATGAACGCCATCGAGTGGCAGTTTGCTGACCGGATGAGTGATGAAGGCGTGAAGACCCGTATTGGGAACCTTGAAACGGATCTGTTTGGGACCCAGTACACGCAGGATACAATCCTGTCCCGTCTGTCCCGTCTCACAAAGAGTGCCTTTCCCTCAGGCAGCCTTTCCCGTCAGACTGTGACGCTGCCGAAAGATTCCCTCATTAAGATCAAATTCATGGAAGACATCAACAGTAAGACGGCCCAAGCCGGTGATAAAGTCGATTTTATCGCCGATGACAATGTGTACGTTGGGGAAGCCCTTGTCCTGCCAAAAGGCGCCCGAGGCAATGCCACAATCAAAAAAGTGGTACAGCCCCGCATCTTTGGACGTGATGCCCGCATTGACATCGACTTTTCTTCTGTGACCGCCGTAAACGGGGAAAAGATTCCCGTAACCGTTGGGGAACTGGCTAAACAGCAGGCCAAGACCGTTGCCGGTGCAGCCGGTGCTTCCATTGGCGGCATGGTCCTTTTTGGCCCAGTCGGGATTGTTGGCGGCGCCTTTGTCAAGGGAGCCCAAGTGACCATTCCGGCAGGCAGCAACACCTATGTCCAGGTCCTTGAAGATACGACCGTTCAAGGGATTGTGCTCCATGGCGCATCGACAGCAGGCGTCCAGGCTGTTCCTGCCAGTGAAGAAGAACGGGATGACAAGCTTGATACGGTGGAAAAGCCCGCCGTAAGTGAAAAGAAGACGGACAAGGCTGATGATAAGGCAGCTGCAGAAAAAGAAAGCGACGATAAAGCAGACGCCGAAACGGAAAAGACCCTCGCCGCTGACGAAAAGAAAGACGCCGACGTGAAAGCCAATTCTCATACCGACGAAGACGCTGAATATGATGAAGACGAGGACGTCGATCTCGATCTTGCTGAAGAATAACAATCATAGGAATCCTAACGGGACCATGAAGAAATGAAAGAATCATTTCTTCATGGTCCCATTTTTATTTTTCGTATGACGTGAGAAGAAAAGGACGTAAAACACTAAATAAGGGAGGGCACCTGGGACGGCTTTAGGAACATGGCTCCGTGACGACGGGGCAGGGCGCTAGCGTCCTAAAAAGACCTGCTGGGGGAGGACCTATTGGTTATGAAGCAGTTATTCCCTACTTTCATACCTAAAAGGTATGAAAGTAGGGAATAACTGCTATCGGCAGAATCCTACCGATAAAAATAAGGAGAATGGACAGACATCATGATTGTATATGATAAAAAGACAAATAAATGCGTTTATGGTAAGATAAAAGGGTAAAAGTGAGGACATGATGAGTAAAAAGATGATATGGTAAGCTAAAGGAAAATAACCTAGTAAAATAATCTAGAAGCAATCGCGATGATAATCGATAAAAAAGCATAACATCGCGATTATGATATTTAAAATTTTGATTAAAAACATATAATTAGAAAAGAAAAATCAGATGGATAACTTCTCTGATAATCGTCAATAAAAATGGCCGTAAGGCGCCTGGAACCATAGTTCATAAAGGTGTGGAAATTCGCTTGTTTTGTCAATAATGGATGAATCAATTGAGTGAAAATGATACAATATCACAAGGTTTTGGCGGATTGTATAATTAAGTTGAACACTTAAAAATCCATAGCGAACCCTTGTGGT
>ERZ839947.744-NODE-744-length-39263-cov-6.638467_pt1 | contig 39263 bp, 22 predicted proteins | sample MGYA00519908_ERZ839947 | MGnify/ENA primary metagenome ERZ839947 (study PRJEB31850, sample SAMEA3708857) | human gut metagenome | biome: human gut; feature: human-associated habitat; material: faeces | place: China | collected 2014 ... | reverse complement strand
ATGAAGGTAATTTTAATCAAGAAACACTAATGGAATATTTTGACGAGTATAATTATTCTACTTTGTATGAAATATCACCTTATAAAATAGCGAAAGATTTATCATTATCCATAAATACAGTAAAAGCTAGATTGCGTTATTTAATCCAATCCAAAATTATAGATCTCGACAATAATATATACATATTTCCTGCTATTAAAAATAGTACATATTTTAAATTAGAAATGGGAACTGGATTGAAAGGTAATGATTTAGTCGTTTATTCATTTTTATTTGGAAAGGCTGAAAGATTTCATGGCAAAATAACAACTTACAATGGAATACAATGTAAAGAATTGGGCATGAGTAAGAAAAACTACGAGAAAGTATTATGTAGTTTATCACAAAAAGGATTTATATACAGAGATAAAAATAACGCATTATTAATAAACTAAATCAAAAAAGTATGAGACAAAAGTGGAAGTGATTAAGTATTATTAGCAGATATTATGCTTGTGAATTAAGTATAACTTAGTATCTTTGAAACCAAATAAGAAGAGCTGCATCTACTAAATGCAGCTCCCAACAAAGCCTACTTCTTGTTAGTAGGAGGACAACGTTTATAAGGTTTGACAATTACCACTTGATTATCTCTAATGGCAATATATCCATCAACCTCAACGGTCTTTTCTTTGTTGCAGATATGCTTTTTCATAATAAAAAAGTTTTTAATTTATAGTCAAAAGCCTAACTACGTAGACCCTTTCCAATTATCCACGTAGTATTATGACAAGCATACTGTCTCTTATTTGCAAAGATAAAGGTTTGATCTGAATATCCAAATTTATATCAAACAAAGAAACGTGCTCTTTCCAGTTAACACCAACTAGAAAGAGCTTTTTTATTATAACTAAAAGTTATGGCACAAGGCTAGGTGTTGAGTCGTATATAAGTGCCATAATTAAAAACAAAAGCAATGAAGAAAATTCTATTTTTACTGCTCACTGTCGTTACAGTATGCAGTTGCTACAATGACGATGATCTCTGGGATAAAGTCAATGATCTCGACGGACGAGTAGAAACACTAGAAACAACAGTCAAGAAAATGAACTCTGAAATTACAACTTTACAGAGTTTGGTAGACGCATTAAATCAAGGGAAAGTAATCACCAACACGGAACAGACATCTGATGGCTACACATTAACTTTCAGTGATGGAAGCACCGTATCTATAAAAAATGGAAAGAATGGTACAGATGCTCCTGTGATTGGAGTGAAAGCTGACGAAGACGGAATATATTACTGGACCATTACTACCAACGGTACTACAGAATGGCTGCCGGATGCAACTAACAAGTTAAAAGTGACAGGTACAACTCCAGTTATGGGAGTTGACAGTGACGGATACTGGACCGTTGATACAGGTGAAGGAGCCAAACGTATTAACGGAACAGACGGCAAACCTGTGAAAGCGGAAGGACAAGACGGAGACTCTTTCTTCAAATCTGTTACAGTTAATGACAATCATGTACTAGTTACTCTTGCAGATGGAACATCGTTCACATTGCCCAAAGGGGAAACATATACATTTGACATTGCCAATAGGGATTATACCTTGTTCTCGTCTAATGAAACAAGGACGTATCTTCTTACAACTGCCAATATAGACGACGCAACATTAATTACTATTCCGCAAGGATGGACAGCGGTTCTTAATGATAAAGACTTAAGAATCACAGCTCCGGCAGTTTCAGGTGATGATGTCAAAGATGGTGAACTTAAAATACTTGTCACTCCGTCCAAAGCTTTCGGTAAAGTAATAAAAATGCAATTAAGAGCAGTGCGTGAAGCCCACTTCTTGACATTCGAGGATGTTGATTATAAAGGTGATGCTAACATGGTAGGAGAAAGAAACTGGTCATCATTAATTGACAGCCAACAATATGGTGGCTCACTACTTTATCCTAAGAATAACCAACTCTATAACTGGAGTGATGCAAACAATACTTTTCTTGCTTCCGAACTTCCTAACGGATGGGGTGATTACCAATACTGGGGTGGCGGACACGCAATTTCCAATTATCTGGATATGGACCTTACTCATGGAGACTTCCAGCACCAACTAGCGGTTTATTATCAGGATGCAAAAACAGGTTTCGGAGGACATAATGGTTCCAAAAACTTCTGCGTACATTACGGCTATGCAGACAATTCCGGATATGCCAACGGTCCATTACCCTATATTTACTTTGGAGACGGAGTTGCTCGTGTAGTTGACCACATGTATGTGACTATGACGACCTACCTAGCCAACTGTGTGGCCAACGGTAACGGTTTGACCGCACCCGCAGGCAAAGATGATTGGGTGAAACTGGTTGCTATCGGTTATGATGAAGATGGAAATGAAGTAGCTGCGCGTCCGGAATTTTATCTGGTTGGAGCCGAGGGTAATATACTTGAATGGACAAAATGGGATTTATCCGCATTAGGCAAAGTGGTCAAAATAGACTTTAATGTCACTGGAAGTAATGATAACGGATATGGTTTCAGCCAACCCGCCTATTTTGCTTATGATGACGTAGCAGTGAGATTCTAATGAAACATATTATACTTCTTTTATTTGTTCTGTTAGCATTAGTATCATGCGTGAAAGAAGAGGAGGACTCTCCTCTTCTTTCCGCTCCTGTCATTACCCTGAAAGAAGAATCCCCCATCTATAAAACAAAAATTGGTCGAGAGATAACCATCGCTCCTGTTTATGAAAATACCGATTCGGAAACGACCTTTAACTGGACAATAGATGGAAAGAGTATCTGTACCGCTTCCACCCTGACATTTTCAGCCGATGAAGCAGGCAGGTATTTCATTCTGATTTCTGCCACCAATGCCGGAGGGACAACAGAAAAAGAGATACGTATCGATGTCTTTCAACTTGATGTACCGACTATCTCTATTGCGGATGCCGACAAAGGTTTCAAAGTGCTTCAAGGCTCTGAACTAACCATTACACCCATAGTAGATTCTTTTCTGGAAACCAGTTACTCCTGGCAAATAAACGGTGAAGATATTTCGAGCGAATTAACCTGTACTCTCCCCACAACCGAACTTGGCGAATATCAGGTTCGTTTTGCTACTCACAATGAAGATGGCGATGACGAAGTAACTTTCAAAGTAGAAGTTTGTTCACCAGATCAAGTAGATTTCAGCTGGACATTCCTGCAAACGGAATATAACATGTCAGTCGGCAGAACTATCCGTATCAGACCGGTTGACGTGAATAATGCACTGGATGCAGTCTATACATGGACTGCGGACAATGAACAAGTGCAATCCGGAGAAAATGATACTTATCTGTTTACATCCGAGCAGCAGGGAGAACACACGGTAAAGGTAGAAATGAGGAACTCATATATACTCGCTACGCAAACATTAAAAATCAATGTTTGCCCTCCCGCAGGAACATACCAGCGCAAGATTAGCGCCACAAGTTCTGCATCAATGAACAAAGTATATGAATATTTACCGGCTCCCGGTCAATTCATCAATGAGAACCATACCACAACAACTATGGCAGAAGCCTGTACCTATGCAGAAGAACGAATCAATCAGACGGCTTATGTTTCCCTAGGCGGATTCGGTGGATACATCATCGTTGGATTCGATCATAGCATCGTGAATGATGGAGATTACAACATCGCTATTACAGGAAATGCTTTTGATGGTTCGTCAGAACCGGGAATTGTATGGGTAATGCAGGACGAAAATGGTGATGGGTTACCTAATGACACTTGGTATGAATTGCGCGGATCCGAATATGGGAAAGCCGAAACCTGGCAGGATTATGCCGTCACCTATCATAAACCAACCGGTATTCAGCTTCCCACCCCATGGACAGACAATCATGGTCAAAGTGGGTCTATTGATTATCTGGGCGCTTTTCACCGGCAAGATTATTATTATCCCGCCTGGGTAAAGGAAAAACAATATACTTTGCGAGGTACTCGCCTGAAAGAGCGTAATTACGATCAATCCGGTAATGGTACTTATTGGGTAAATGATAGTTATGAATGGGGATATGCTGATAATTTCAGCGCCATTGATCGTCTGACAGATGATGACAACTATAATGCCGGACCGTCTGACAATCATTTCAAGATATCTCATGCTGTAACTTTCGACGGTAAGGATGCAAACCTGAAGTACGTTGATTTTATCAAAGTACAAGTGGGTGTTAATAGTAAAAGCGGTTGGTTGGGTGAAATATCCACTGAAGTTTTTGGAATAAAGGATTTCAACATGCTCAAGTAACAATAAAGAGGGGAATGAAAGAATCTGTTCTTAAATAAAGAATCTGTAGTGAGTTACTACGTCTTAGTTCCCCTCTGCTTTCTTGTGCTCTTTCCATCTATTTCCTTTCAAATGATTGCGTTCTTTGATCGCACAATCCACTTCCGGGCACAATCGTCTCAATTTTACGAAAATCGTTTGAGAAAAGCCCAACTTCAGACAAATTTCTTTTATAGTAAGTCCAGCCTTAATACAATCTATTATTTCTGTCTTCCTTTTCACCACCTCACGAAACAGATAGTCCGAACCATGAGTTCTTCCTATATGCTGTCCATTTGCTTTTCTTACCGCCAAAGCTTCGCGTGTACGTTGTGAAATCAGCTTATGTTCAATCTCTGCAGCCAGACCAAAAGCAAAACTCAACACTTTACTATTAAGACTATCATCAAAAATATATCTTTCTTTAGTACTGTGAATCACAACCCCCGCATCAATGCAATGCTTCATTATAAGCATTATTTCATGAAGCGAGCGACTCAAACGGGATATTTCCGTCACAATCAATACATCACCAGACTTCAAACTTTTGATAAGTTTTCCCAACTTACGAGAATTCTGACTCATCTTGCCACTAACGACTTCTTCCATCCACCGATCAATGGTAAGCTCCTTACTCGAAGCATATCGTATAATCTCTTCTTTCTGATTTTCAAGGTGTTGCTTACCTGTACTCACCCTTAAATAAGCTGTTACCATAATTACAATTTATATAAGGTAATAAGTAAAGTAAGTAGCAAATTGTTTTGCATGTGTATTTACATTCGTTAAAAAAAGTGCATACTACGATAGATAGAAGATAAGTAAACGGCAATCATAAAAAAAGTACAATATTATTCCTGACAGGTTGATTATAGGCAGTATATAAGATTAGTTCACTTGATTCTTTTTTAACGAAGGATTAAAATCCATCTCAATTATAGAACAAAGATAGGAAAAAAAAATAAATAATATCATTCATTCTTAAATATTTATTTCGAAACAATTGTTTTTTATTCACTTGAAAGATGCTTTATATATTCACAAATATGTACTTTTTTAATCCTTCGTTAAAAATACTTCGTGCACACCTAAAACAAACAAAGCAAGAAGCAAAAACAAACAAAGCGATCAAGTCCAGCAGAGGGAAACAGGAATATCTACTTTTTTAAATAAAGACGATATTATGGAAAAAGACCAAGCTGAAAAAAGAGAAAAAAAAAAATCCTCCATCAGAATACTGGTAGCAGAGGATAATGACACAAATTTCTTACTATTAACCATCATGCTCAAAGGGTATCAATTAGTAAGAGCAATCAATGGTAAAGAAGCCGTAGAAAGGATGAAAAAAGAAAATTACCATATCGTCTTAATGGATATTCGTATGCCCATTATGGATGGTATAGAAGCAACCAAAAGTATCCGGGAATTCAATAAGGACATTCCAATCATAGCTGTCACAGCAGATAATTCTTCTATGATTTTCACAGAAGCATTTGAAGCAGGTTGTACAGGGTTCGTCTCCAAACCTATACAAATAAAAGAACTATTGCAAGAAATTACTCTTGAAATAAGCAAACTAAAACAAACAATCAAGTAAAAAACCAAAAGTCGATTTAATACTTTTTCATCATGAAACAGTTGCTTCTCATAGCCCTGCTGTTCGTCTCTACTTCCCTCAAATCGCAAGTCGAAAGCAAAGACAGTCTACAATCGTCGAAAGAGATTGTACTCTATTTTCCATGGGATAAAGACGCACTCTATACAGATTACATGACCAACAAGGAGACATTGAAAGAGATTGACCGTCTCTTCTCCAACTCTATTCTATTGTCACAAATGGATTCTGTTGTCATCAGTGCGACAGCTTCTCCCGAAGGTCCTCCTGTCTATAATCAGAAACTTTCGGAACGTCGATTAACTACTGTCTTGAGATTTCTACAAGATAGATATCCGTCCATAGAATCAGGAAAGGTACGCGCCTATGCTTTAGGTGAAAACTGGGAGGGACTTCTGCGCATGGTAAAAGCTGATGAACAGGTACCTTATCGTGATGAGGTGATACAACTCATCGAAATGCCTATTAATAAGGTAGAAATGGAACGCAGGCTCAACCGGATTGGTAAAGGGGCTGCCTATCAGTACATAAAATATCATATATTGCCTTACCTGCGTATTGGAGGGACCTGTGTTGTTTTTTATCCCGAACGGATGAAAGTGCTGCACGCCTCTCCCACTATGGCGAATTTCCCCGTAATAAATCCTCCTGCACCAGCATGCGAAATGCAGACACCACCTCTTCCCAACTACAGATACATACGACCGTTGGCTTTGAAAACCAACCTGCTATTTGATATTGCCACCTTATTTAATATAGAGCTTGAAGTTCCGATTGGTAAACACTGGTCATTGGCAGGCGAATGGATATTCCCATGGTGGGGCGGGTTGGGTAATGATGGTGGTGTGTCACCTGTCCCACGTTATTCGGAGAAGTATACCATGCAGATGCTTTCCGGCGGACTGGAAGCACGTTATTGGTTCCCTCGCAGCAAATCACAGAATCGCAAGGCAGAACGCTGGGGAGATTATAATCCGCTCAACGGATGGTTTGTAGGGCTGTATGCAGGTGCCGGCAAATATGATTTTCAATTGGGAGGAGACGGAATGCAAGGAGAATTTTTCATTGCATCGGGCATTAGTGCCGGTTATGCACATCCCATTGCCAAACACTGGCACATGGAGTACTCCATCGGAATCGGTTATCTGGACACCAAATACTATAATTATACCCCTCTCGATGGACATAAAGTAGTGAAAATTTTATCGAACGGACAGTACGACCGTCGCAAGCAGAAATGGTTTGGTCCTACAAAAGCGAAAGTCTCACTCGTGTGGATCCCGCGGTTTAAACTCAAAAATAAAAAGTAATCAGTATGAAAAAGTCATTCAACATATCATCTACTCTTTTTCTGCTACTTGCTTTTGCAATTATGCTTCTGTCAGGTTGCCGGCGTGATGAACTCTGTTTCCTCCATCCCAGCGATGCACTGATTGAGTTGAAAATAGACTGGAGCCGTTCTGCATTGTCTCCGAACAGTGCAAGTGCCATTATTTATAAAGATGGCAGGTATTACCGTACAGAGGTATTCTCGGTGTATCCTCCTGTACGCAAGGTAGTTGATTTACCTGTCGGACACTACAGCATTGTCACTATCAACGAACAGCTATCCGACTTCGAGAAATATGTACATTGGGGAGGAATGGAACAATGGAACACATTCGAAACAAAGGTGCTGGACGACACGCAGTATGACCGTGGACTTACCCGTTCGCTGAAACTGGAAGTAGATACGATAGCAGCCGACCGGATTGCAGAATTCGATGTTACGGAAGATATGATATACAAGGCACATATACATCCCACCTCTAAAGAAGATGCAGCCAATTTCAACGAAGTAGCCTATTCTGTAACATTTGTGCCGAGAAGGGTATTTACTGCCGTATCCATTACTCTCAATGTACGCAACGGGGCAAGCTATTACTTTGCATTGCGCAATCCACCCATCCTGTCGGGAATGGCAGAATCTTATTTACCGGCATTAGATCAGTATTCAACCAATGCGGTGTCTCATGCTATTAGTTTCAGCCAGGACACCAGAAACAGCGGAAGTAAAGATGCGGTATTCAAAGGAACATTGTTGGTGGTTCGCCCGGTGGCAGGATATGACGATGCCACTCTCAACCATACAGATGTATATAAGTTGACATTACCTTTTGTCTACCCCGGTGGTATTGTCTCCAAAGAAGTCAATCTGAAAACAGAAGCCCGAAAGTTTCTCTTTACCCCCGAAGATCCGAATGACCCGAAGAACAACTGGGATAAACTGGAGATAGAAGTAGATTTAGACTTACCGGAACAAATTCCTATCGGCGGAATGGATGTCGGTGTGGAAGACTGGAATGATGTAGATATTCCTCTTGACGGACCGCAACGTCTTCATTTTGTAGCCAACAATGGCAGTAGTGAATCATTCTGGTGGACAAATCTTCCGGGAGTTATTGTTAATCTGCCCGAACCACTGTTTAGTCCGGTAGAAGGATTGACTTTCAGAGAATGGAACACTAACGCTGATGGTACAGGAACCATATTCTATCCGGGAGACTCTTATGAAATGAAACGAGGAGGATTTATCTTTTATGCTATCTGGAACACACCGGATAGTCGAAATAAATGAGATCGACTAAACATAATTTATTAACCTTTTTAAAACGCTATTACAAGAAACAGAAAGTACCAAAACAAACAGAAAGCAAAAGATCGGCAATCAAATTGACATTTTATATGTATGGGAAATAATGCTAGGGATTGATTGCCCAATTATTAAAAATTAAAAAATTATATTTATGAAAAATTTAGTAACAAAACTGGCGGCTACTTTATTCATTCTAAGTGGCTGCGCACAAAATGAACTGATCGATTCACCCAATCAAGGGACGCCTAATGATGGTAGAATCCGCTTTGCTGCAACTTCTGCTTTGACCAGCACCAGAGCTGCCGATGGTAATCCGTTCAACAATACGTCTAATCTACAGACTCTTGGGGAATTTACTGTGGATGGTTATCTTGATGGTACATCTGTATATGGAGCCACTGCTCAAACCGTTAAATGGGACGGTGGTTCTTGGGAGTATGCAAATGAACCTTATTGGCCATCGGGAGATGTAAAAATCAACTTCTTCGCTTATGCAAACTGGCCAACCGGTGACGCTGGTACCGTAAATGCTACAATTGCTAGTACAGGAATTACTGTAGCCGCTAAAAGTGGTAACATTACCATAGGAGAAGACAAATTGGATAAAACAGGACAGAAAGATCTTTTAGTTGGAGGTCAAATAGGAGCAACCAAACAATCACGTACATTAATTACTTTCAAACACGCTTTGACACAGATTGTCTTTAAAGCAGGAAATGTAAATCCAGGCAGATTGGACGTACGCATTGGTGGCGTTCGTATTGTGAACGTTGATAATGCTGCAACAAAAATGACATTTAATGGTACAGCAATTAACTGGGAGTTGTCAGGTACTAAAACTGCACAATACCATGTACAAGGCTTGGAAACAGAAACAAGTTGGAGCCTTGATGCTGGAACTTGGAACACCAATTTAAATGTTAATGCAGACAAAGTATTTACAGCCCCTACTGATGCAACATTAGGAGATTATAGCAAATATCAAGTCATTCAAAAAACTGCCGGCGTGAAGAATAATGCATTATTACTTTTACCACAAACATTTGCTGCATGGAATCCAAATGAAAATGCGACACCAATTACTGGAAGTTTTATCGAACTTCTAGCTGTGGTAAAAGATCCGACCAATGCGAGCACTGCAAAACTCGCAGCAGCTGATAAGCAAGACGCTATTGATGCTCTAAAACCATATTACTACTGTGGAACACCCAACTACAATGCTGATGGTAACACTGAATCTTATGGTATCATCCGTATTCCTCTAAGCTCTGTAAGTGGAGATTTAGGCGAATGGATTGCCGGTAAACGAATTACCTATCTTATTACATTCGGCGATAGTGATTCTGGTTCAGGCGGTGGTGGCTACAATCCTGGTGGTGATCCTATCCTTGTACCTATTCGCTTCAATGCTATCGTAGAAAATTGGGTGGATGTTAATGTTCCTTTATTGACAGCAACATTCAATGCACAATCAGATGCAGTGAAAGCAGATTTTATTAATGGATATACCAACCAACTGGTCAATGACATAAAATCAGCACGTGTACCGAAAGTATATAAGTCCTCTGTTGCTATTACAGGAAAATTAGATCAGACAACAACAGGTGATATAGCTCTTACTTTCACAGATTTCACAACTAATAATATGCTTGTAGGTAGCACTGTAACTTACGACTTTACAGGTATTGATGTATGGAACAGAAAGATAACATTGACTGCACCGACCGGCTGGACGGCTAAATATTATAAGAATACAACTGAAGTAGTAGACAGCCCAATACTGAATGGTACTTCAGCCAATAAAGTAATATTGACTAAGACAGCAGAAAGTATAACAGCATATTCAACAACTCCGGAATACATCAGCGACTTTATTTCTGCTATCCGCATCAATGAAGGAACTGCTGTCCGTGAAGCAGGATGGACTATCACTGTAAAAGGAACACTAAACAAAGATATTACTTTCTCTGCCGATGAATTAGCTATATTAGGTGGTGTTACAGATAAGAGCCCTATTACAATTGACATTACAGGTCTTGATTTTGACAGTAAAAAAGTCAGTGTAATTGTACCTGCCAGTTGGAAAGCTACTTGCGGTAGCACCATTAAATATGCAGGTGAGAAACTTGAAGTAGGCACAGCTGACAATAAGATTATTTTCACTAAACTTTAAAACTCTCCTTTTAATAAAACTTTTAGATTGTGCGGGCTTAACCGCCTGCACAATCATTTTTCAATAAATAAGGAAGAATAAAAACAACTCTCATTATGCATAGAATAAAAATACCCCAATCTGGATTCCTTTTTATATCTTTCGTCACCCTTAGCCTATTATTAGCAACAGGATGTACGGGTGACATAGCTTCTAGTACAGGAGAAGAAACAGTCTTGCGTTTTCGATGCGACAGTGTAGAGACTCGCAGCACAGGATACGTACAGTCCGGAGCAAATGCCATTTTAACGATGGGGATATATGCATCACACACATCAAACAATTGGACAAATAGTTCCACCCTTAACTTCATGATAAACCAACAAGTGAAACGTGACAATGCCAATTCACCTTGGGAATACTCTCCCGAAAACTATTGGCCATCAAGCGGACAGATTTCATTTTTCACTTATGCACCCTATAATGCGACCGGACTGTCTATCACCGACCAAAGCGGAAATGCAATCGGTTCTGCAACAAGTGGTGTACCACAACTCTCATTCAATGTTCAGCAGCAACCTGCGGATCAGGTAGACCTTCTGGTAGCCCCATCCCGAATGGATCAAACCAGAATGACAGCAGGAGGGTACGTCAATGTACTTCTGCGTCATGCTCTGACCCGTATTTGCTTCGCTGCCCGTGTAAACACAACAAGCTCACAAAAACTCCCGACATTTCATATCACCCAAATCAAACTAAATGGATTATACCATAAAGGAAGTTGCCCGATGGATGGTAGTAACCGTCAATGGTCAGCTACCACTTCCGACGCCGATGCAACAACATCCTACACATTAACAGAAACACCGGATACCCCGGATACTGAAGAAAAAGAACTTAAAAATATACACTTGGAACAAGAATATCTGGATATCACCACTTCATCTGGCTATCTCTTCCTTCTTCCACAAGACATTCCGGCTGATGCAGAAATCTCTGTATCCTATACAATGGATGGTACAGCTGCAACACCACTGACTATCAAACTTGCTGAAGCACTAGCTAAATGGCAACCTGGTGAATCCATACGTTTCCTTATAAGTCTTGAATATAAAGGCAAAGACGAACCCATTGAATTTACATTGACGCCCACCTTTACCGCATGGGATAACATAGATACCGAAGTCAATATAGACTCCGATCCTTTTCTTGATGTGACAGATGTCAGTACATACAGTTACGATGCAGCAGCTACCCGAATCTATTTCTATACCAATCAACCCGCAAGTAGCGTTTATATAGATCCCGAAGGTATAGTAACCGCTACCGGTGAAAACGTTACCATCGCTAATGAATTTTGCAACATAGCCAAAGGAGACAACCTGTCTGACGGAACTTCCAATTTCTTCTTCGATGAGACAACGCATAAAGGTTATTTTGACCTTATCAACTATGATACAGGAACCACTGGAAGTGGTACCAATAAAGGCCGTCAAGCCATTTCTGTGAAACTCCATGCAGGGAAATTGGTACGCTATATCAGTGTGCAGCCCGTCATATCTACTGAAGTGGCACGAAAAGACGGAACCCGCTACATTGGGACTTTTCATCGTGGCACTGAAACAGGTGAACGTATCATCACCTGGTACGTCCCCTCTACGGTAGAATGGACTGTTACAATAGAATCTGCCGGAGTTAACACTGATTACGAACAACTCTGTATGGATCGTATGGCAAGTCCCGATTATCAGACTAATTCACTCTATTCCTACTCGCCGCGTAATCCGGAAGGAGCTACGATAACAAATCCTACAACCACCGTCAGAGGTAAAGGCCGCGTTTATTTCCGGGTAGGATGGAAAAGCACTTCTCCTACCGCCAATCGACATGCCCGAATTAAAGTTACCTACAATAATGCAGATGGAACAGTTTCAAGCCTATCACCTAATTATATTTATTGCCGACAAGGAGAAGAACCTGAAGGACTTGCCCTAACCACTACTGATGATCCTTTCAGCGTATATAATTTAATGAGTGACGGCATACAAGCAGACTATCCTACACAAGGAGGCCTCCTTTCACAGTGGGGACGCCCTCGTTCGTGGGCTCCTATTGGTTCCACAAGTAAACCTGCAGATTATCCTAATACAGTCGACTTGGATTTAGACCTTGATGTCAATATCTGTCCGGTCACTTATGCATATCCTGACAAGGAAACCATTATAGCACTGGAAACCGGACTGGCTGCCTTATACAAGACATGGGGATATTACGCTGATGGATATTTCGACCGACGGGAAATTTCAAGTCACCGGGTAGAGTACAATTCCAGTGACGTTGCCTCTGCAGGAGTGATGCTTTATCATCCTCTTACTTTACATTCTGTATTTATGCCCACCACAGGTTATCGGGATCAGGAGGGCTATCTCCAGGGAGTAGGAACAGCTGCTGGTTATTGGTCAAAAGAAAATGGAGTCGACAAACAAAATGCCACTAGTATGTTCGTACAAAACAATGCGGATGAAAGTAAAATGGCTATTGTAGGAGACTACATCAAAACTCACTCTTTCTTTATGCGATGCGTAAAAATACTCGATCCTGTCACTCTCTACTTTGATGCTAATGGTGGAGACAATCCACCACGCCCCATATCTGTGACTAAAGGAGCCAATGCAACAGTCTATATTCCTTTAAAAATCAAACCAGATGGATATTGGAAAGATGGATATGAGTTTAAATCCTGGAATACGAAAAAGAATGGAACAGGAGATGAATATGTTGCAGGAGCCATATACCCTAGTGCAGGCGTAATGACAGAAGATGTCACTTTGTATGCTCAATGGAAAGGTAAGGCTACAACGATTGATTTCACAAAAGACTTTGATAACATCAGTAGTAATTACATCATAACTGGTGAAGATATATTTACTAAATATACTACAACAAGTAATGGTACTAAGTTTGATAAATATACCGATTATGCTTCAAGCGATGCTCAAACCGAGAAAGTATACTACAAACTTGAATTTTCAGACATGCAGGAGGCTACAGATTGGACTACCGCCTATAATTCATGCAAAAGTATGGATAACAATAGTAATAAATGGCGTCTTCCGCGTGCTTCCGAACTGTATTGGATTAGCAAAAATTCTGATTTAAGTAGTAAAATTATTAATAAAACATCAATCTGGGTTGGCACCTCTGCAGACAGTGGTCGTGCATGGATGTTTTTATATAGTACATATTATAAAGACTTCGATCGGTCAACCATCACAAACAAATTCCCATACCGTTGTGTACGAGGGTATTAGTGTTAATATTAATATAAAAAACAAACATGAATCTACGCCATCTAACATATAGTTTAATAACAACTACTTTTTTATTGAGTGGTTGTTCCGATGACCCATTTAATAAATATGGTTCTCTTACCGATGACGGAATGGTAAACATGCGTATTCAGCTTTCAACAGCTAATGAAAGTTCAATTATTACCCGGACAACCAATCCTTCTAATAGTGAGAAAGAATTAAAGAATGCCGTTATTATGGTATTCGACAAAGTTGCAGATAACGGAATGTTACGACAAGTACCTGTAGAAGCCACTGTTACCAACAGTAGTTCTAATCCAACCCTTACTGCCAAACTTGTACCGGAAACGTCTTGTTATCTTTGCGTAGTAGCTAATATTACAACCTGTCAGATTCAAGAACTTTGCGCCTTACAAGCAGGAAAATCACTCTCTGACATTCGTATTATGCTTAAAGCAAACATCAGTAAAACTGATACAAGCATAGGGATATTCAAGCCACTCCCCATGAGTGGATGGTCAGGGCAAACCACCATAAGCGCAACAACAGCTTCACCTACAATTCCACTTTCGCGTTCAGTAGCAAGAATAGATGTAAATGGAATCTCTACAACCCCTGCAGATCCTGCCGATCCTACTGCCGATGCATTCCAAGTATCTGGCATTAGACTAGCTAATGGCTCCCCCTCGGGCTATGTGCTCCAACAACCCTCACTACCCTTTTGGGGTTCAACCGATGTAGTGACATACTCTCTGGCAGAAACGACCGCTACAACTCCTGTCGAATCTGCCAAGTTGGAGGGTGCCGTTTATTGTTTCGAAAATAAAGGGTCGGTAGGTGATACTCCCAATGCGACCCGGGTAGTAATACGGGGACACCGTAACGGAATCTCAACTGACACTTGGTATCCAATCGACATTGTATACGACCAGACCATTATCAGTGAAAGTACCAGTACCACCAAGAAATGTTACGATATAGAACGCAATAAAATATATACTATCCGACTGAACAGAGTAGAGAAAGAGGGATATCACACTTACGAAGAAGCAGCTAAAAGTGAAGCATTCAACACAATGGTGGATGCTGAAATCATCGTAACCGACCCGTATGCATACGACATTGTCACCAACGGACGACAATATATGGGAGTCACTAATGCCGAATTCGTTGTTTATCCCGCAGAATCCAATAAGGTAATCAGCAATTTACATATTACTACACTCTCGTATACCAGTGACCCCAACTGGACGAATGGCAGTATCACTTGTTCAGAGGGAATCTCTCTGTCAGCCGGTTCTTATCCTCTTTTGGATATACGCGGAGATGCCAATCCTACTTATAGAGATATTGTAGTAGATATAGATCCTACTGTTAAAACAGAAGGCCTCGTCACTATTCAGATTGGCAATTTGATGAAAGAAATCAAAGTACGGGTAAAAGAGACAACTCCCAAAGTAGGTACAATTTTGAACGACTATTTCGCTGATACAGATGCAACTACTGACTTTAAAGTGGGGGAAATTATCTCACCATCAGAAGATACATCTTGGTTGAAAGTATCCACTTCTGACGAAGATACAGGAAATTCATCACTCAATAACAAGATTACCAATCCGGCAGGAGGTATCTATCTCCATGTAGAACCTAACATTGGTTTCGACACTCAAATGACTACCCGGGAAGCATCTGCATATATCGCCGGAGAAGAAGACAATCAACGCATTAAGATCGTAGTACAACAAGTAGGATATGACGTTTATTCAGGAAAACAGCAGCTCGAACCTTTTACCTATGTAGGTACTTTCCATCGTTGGAATCAGATGGGAGAAAGGCTTATCCGTATTGATGCCGGCAATACAAAAATTGAAGCTAAAAACGGTTCTAATAGTGACTATTATATCAAAGTTGCTTGGTGGGAGGCTACTGTAGTGGCTGGTCGGGAATTTATTGTTTTGGATACCAAACAAAGTCCGGACCCTAAGGTTCATATTTATCAAAATAACGATAATAGCACCCCCAACGCTTATGGAATAGGTGATGATGACGCAGGTTTTATCACTACAGACGAAGAAGTAGAAAGTTATCCGGTTGAAAGCAAACTACGTACGGTAAAAGGTACAGGATCTTACATCTATTTCAGAGTAGGGCTTACAGGCAAACTTAGCAGTGCAGCCTCCCAACCGCGTTATGGCCTCATCACTATCTCGTATGGTACAACAGCAGGAGTAACTCTTGGCACACACAATATATATGTCCGTCAAGGAGAAGCTCCGGATTATCTGATGCGTCCCTGGGATGCCAGTACTACTCCGATAAATGAAAAAACCGGAGCTATCAGCCGAGCTAACGAATTTATTAGTGGCACACGCCCCAAAGCTGCTAAATTCGGAGTATACAATCTAACAGATTCTGAGCCGGAAGAAACTGTAAACAGCAAAGGATATGTAAACCGCGGCACACGTGGATACACATTTACCAAGTACCCATCACAGGGCGGTTACTATTTTCCTTCAAGCGGTACTCTCGCTGTTGATCCCCGTATTGGGAAGCAAAATCTGAAGTTGGCTACTAATGCTGATGTTCCCAGTTTTAACAAACTAAATCCATGGACTGATGATTGGGAAAGCTGCCCGAAAGGTTATCGTCGTCCGTCAGATGGTGAAATAAGACAGGTTAATAATGGAGATTCTAATAAAGATAAGTATCCAAATGATATCATAAATTCGGAAGTTAGACAATCCTTGTGGTTATTTCCCCTACACGGAGCAGAACGAAGTGACTTCTCCAATCAGCTGACAGGTTATATAGCAGATGGTTATTTTGACAGACATGAAATAAAAGTGGTGGAAGATAATAAAGAAACTCCCCAACCTTTAGGCATCGTCAACAAAGGCGCATTTGGTGCAGCTTATCGCGGATACCTGATCTTCAATCCACACAATTATGCTTCTATATTCTTACCCTTTGCAGGTTTTTACCGCGAAGCAATAGGACCCGGCTGTGGATATTTCGGTTCTGAAGGGTACTTTAACACCCGGACTACTCAAGATGGTAATTCAAGTTGGCTTGTTGCTTTTGGTTATATATTTCCGGGACAAGGGAGAAATGGCTACGTATTCGATAGCTATTCCAGCACAAGTGATGCAGCCGCACATTCCATCCGTTGTATCAAAGACGAACTTCCTCCTGCTATCACCGATAGTACCGGAATAACGCCACCGATAGAAAATACGGACAACCTGTTGGTGACAAACTTTTCCTATGACAGTGAAAAGATGACTCTTCAAGCCAGTGTAGAAGCCAAATTCGACGGTTCAACCCCAGAGCTGAAAATGCAACGCATAAACACCATCGCAATCAATATCGTACACGAATTGACAACAACTGATTATGCATTTCTAAATCAATGGGCAGATGGTACTGGCTCCTATGCAGGTTATCACCTGCGTCATATTATTATTCGCGGGACAGGTTATAATACATTACCAGCCAACGCATTCACTAGTTCGGGTTGGTATTCAATTGCGTTAATAGACACCGAGTATATAGCTGATAATGCCTTGACAAGCGGATTAACAGGTTTGCTAAACCTATCTCTTCCCTATCTGGATACAATCAAAGCAAGCAGTAGTGCTTTCTCATTTGATACAAGTAAAGTACAACTTCACTTAAGAGGAAATGATTATAGCAATGCTGACAAAACCAATAACAAATGGAAAGATAAATCCTGGAAAGCAATCAAGCAATATTAATAACCTGAATTAATACAAACAATCATGACCAACAGATATCATCTTCATCAAATCAGCCATACAGCATGCATCACCTGCCTATTACTTCTATCCGGTTGCTCTGAAGAAAAATTCCCGCAACAAGAGGAAGAAACTGGCATTACTGTACATTTTGCCTCCGATGGCATACCAGTAACCCGTGATGTTACCTACGAACAATTTGCAGACGGGACAGTACTGGGAGTTTTTGCCTATACCTGTGATGCAGATGGGAATTACACAACTCCTGATCTGCTGTATAACGCCAGCCTTACACGAGTGACAAGCGACAATCTGACCAGCTATCAATGTAATCCTGCAGCTCACTGGCCATCTGCTACAGGTAAAGTGCTGTTTACCGCCTATCATCCACATAATAGTTCAGTAGCTGCCGGAACGATCATTCCCAGTCCTCAATCTTCATCCGGACTGCCGGAGATTACAGTAGAATTGGGTAAGGAAAAGGGAAAAGTGGATTTCGCTGTTGCCACTGTAGGTCCTATCACTCCTACATTTGATGCCAACAATCCGAATGATATTATTACCCGGGAGAACTATTATGTAAACTTCCGCTTCAAACGTGAATTATCCGAAATTGTATTCCGTGCCAAAACGGCCAATATCAATGCCTTGACCAAACTCTACATCAATGCCATCAGTATCAAGAATGTCCATAAAAAAGGAGTTTTTCATGTAGGTACGGATAAGTGGGAACTTTCCAATGAGGATGTGGATGCCACTACCGGAGCGACCATGAAAATGGCTACGGGTGGTGCTCCTGTGCCCGATGACAAATATGACTATCTGATGAATCCGGGCAGTACTTCACCACGCGATGCAAGTATTGTCATGATCCCACAAAAATACGATAATGTGGAATTTGAAGCCATTTATACTCTTGAGTATCTAAAGGCCAGTGGAGGATGCGAGTACCGCATTGTCGGAACTAAAAAGATACCGCTCACCATTAATTGGGAACCGGGAACCATCTATGTATATGACCTGGAATTCGGATTCTACGAAGCGGAAGACGAAAAAGCCAACTTCAACTTCAAGGTAGATGCATGGAAAAAAGAGAATATAACAACAGATATTCACTAAAAACGAATATACAATGACACATATCAAACAAATCATATATTGGTTGCCGGTTCTCGCACTGGCTTTATCCGCCTGCACTCGCGAAGTTTTAGTCGAGAACTCTTCTGACATCATTGAAGGAGAAAAAGCTACTCTCTACCTCCGTGTGAATGCCCCGGAGATGAAAGTGCATAGTCGTGCAGCTCTTACGGATGACGATGAAAAGAAAATCATCTCGCTCTGTATCTTCATATTCGACCACTCTACCGGAGCATTGATTAGTAATACCATTCACGAAAATGCCGGAGCTCATGCTTCGGACAAACCGGCAGATGCAGACGGAGTAATCAGTCCCGATGGCAACAACTACATTGCTATTGAAACTCTGACCGGTAACGGTCGTGACATCTATGTAATAGCCAATTATCACTCATACACGATAGAAAACCTGAAAGGAGTATCCACCATCGACGACGTAAAACAACTGATAGCCCAGACTTATGGCAATCCCATCACACGCAATTATGGCATGATAATGACAGGTACTCTTATCAATCAACCTGTAAGAAAAACGACTGATATAACCGTACCTCTGAAATTCATGTCAGCCAAGATCACAGTAAAGGTAATCAACAAATGTGACAACCTTGACATTAATGGCTGGACAACAGACGGACTCTCCATTAAATCATACGTATTTGAGCGTACCATCACTTCTGACCCCAACTACCATGATGCCACTAATATTATTGACAAACACGACTATTACTACGACTTCAGCGACCAGTGTTTCGATTTCGAAACAATCACAGCTCCCACTGCTCCTACTGATGGAACTACCTATGAATCGACTTTCTACATGCTCGAGAATCGCCGTGGAGGTCAGGTGGCAGACAGACAGGACCCTCCCGCAACTGCCGAACCACGCCAGCCTTATCAACTCAAAGCATGGTATGCGCCGGATAATGCCGCTCGTGTACGAATATTGGGAAAACTAAATAATGCACAACCAATATCGGTATGTATTAATCATTATTTGGGAGCTAATAATACGGACGACTACAACGTATGCCGTTCCACTCATTACACATATACCATCACCATCCATAGTCTGACCAGTATTGATATTGATACTAATATTGAGCAAGAAGAGGTTTCACTGAACATCACTCCTCCCGCCGATCTGGAAAACTTGGACGCACATTTCGACTTCCGTCCTTTCCTGCTTAAAACAAATGAATTGACAGACCCAAATGTGAAAGTGAGCGCGGAAGTACTACAGGCAGTCAACAGCGACCTCCATGCCGACTGGTTAAATTTAAGCATTTTCCCTTCCATGCAACATCATATCAGAAAAAGCACAGATGCTGCCGATGAAGATATCGCCCGCTGGCAACAAGAAGGAGCCGACAACACCTATGTACGTCCTAAATATATACCCAATTCTGCTACCCGGACTTCCTTAATAAAGCAAGGAAAGGCCTATATGGGATCGTCCATTATATCTTCCGATACCAGCTCTGACTTCCCAAGTGCAGACGAATCCCTACCCTACACCAAAGCAACTCACCGGATGTGTAAGAAAATCACAGAAATTCCTACCGGAGGATCCAATCCTATCGGTATTTATCTGTATGCCGACGAATATGAATATAATCCATCTGCCACCGCCCCATCCTATCGTGAAGCAGTTATCCGATTCACCATACAGAAAGGTAGTGAGTCACCTAAATACACACATTTCACAGTAAGGCAATATCCACCCTACCGATTTGCCCGGTTCACTGTGAATAATGTGGAATATATGCTGGTCACAGAGCGTATGGAAGAGTACGAGCACTGTCTTCAATCCCAACTTCCCATGAATCTGCAAATGTCAACAGGTATGCAATGGGGACCTTATGATCTTACCAGTGCCGCCACTAATGATAGGGATGGGTTTACTAATACACTGAAAGGTGTGTATACCTCTACAACAGGAGATAGCTATTATAAGACCTACTTGTCTCCGAAATATGGCAGCGCAACCTCCGGTTGGGATAAAAGCAATTACGGAGAAATTTATGAAGGTCCTGGAATCAGTACTCAGGGAGCGCCCTATTTCAATCTCCCTCTAATGAGCAATACAGACGCTTACCATACGATTTATAACAGCACCGCTGCCCGCTATTGCCATGAGAAGAACCACGATCTCAATGGAGACGGTCAGATTGATGCCAGTGAAACTTTCTGGTATCTACCCTCCAGGCAAGAGATGCAACTTTTCTGGACTTTCCATGAAGCGATCAACTTACATGCCGATTATTATTGGTCATCTACAGAATCAGATGCAGAAAAAGCCTATGCCATATCCATGCAAAACAGTCCGGCTGCTCCGCACCAGACTTATAACGGAGTACCGCAAGCATTGAGCAAGACCACTGCATTAGGAGCTAATTTTCCACGTGTACGCTGTGTGCGCCGGGTCAATGTGCCTAAAGGTACAAACATGGTATCTCCCCTCCAACCCATCGTTTCACATCGGGCAGATGGTACTACAGTGGTGGATTGTTCCAATTTACCCAATAATATGTATACATCCGATAGTAAATCGGATATAGTCTGGGGGGATGTATCCAGTATCCAGCATGCCAACCAGAAAGTTTTCAAGAAATTTGAAATAGAACGCAAGGACAATGCCGCCGTGGACTACAACACGCTCCACAAAGGCTATGGAAAATGTGATACCAACAAAGGATGGAGACTACCCACTCAACGAGAAATGTTGATGGTTTATACTGTAAAAGATTTACTTGAAGCTAATAGTAATTTCAGTAAATTCGGAGATAAAACATACTGGACAATGACTTGCGACTTGTCTGCCCAGTATGTGATTGATTTCAAAACGGGACTGTGTCAATACGGTAACTATTTCGATTCGAGCAATCAATTCTATTATCGTTGCATCCGGGAAATACAATAGTAAAAATTACCAAATGGTAATTTTTATCTCCTCTCATAACCCTACCTTTGTCGCCATTTTCAACGACAAAGGTAGAAAGTTATGAAAGATAGTATTGATTTCGGCAGTATGAACATCTCCACGTTGTTCCGTAAGTTACTAATTCCTACGGTACTTGGGATGGTATTCTCGGCTCTGTTCGTTATTACGGACGGTATATTTGTAGGAAAAGGAATTGGCAGTGACGCACTGGCAGCAGTAAATATCACTGCACCGCTTTTTATGATTGCAGCGGGCATCGGACTGATGTTCGGAGTGGGAGCTTCGGTGGTGGCTTCCATTCATTTATCTCAGGGAAAACGCAAAGTGGCAAGTATTAATATCACTCAGGCAATTGCTTTTTCCGCATTGCTCATACTTATCCTGTCTGCTCTGTGTCTTTATTTTATAGAGCCATTAGCCAGATTATTGGGTAGTTCGGACCGATTGTTGCCGTTAGCCGTAGAATATATGGCATGGTACATCCCTTTTCTCGTATTCTACGAAGTATTAAATATAGGAATGTTCTGCATCCGCCTGGATGGTTCGCCCACCTATGCCATGATGTGTAATGCGGTTGCAGCCATACTCAATATCATACTGGATTATATATTCATCTTCGAATTTGGTTGGGGAATGATGGGAGCAGCTTTTGCCACAAGTCTAGGGACTGTTGTGGGAGGGTTGATGACACTGATTTATCTGCTCCGTTTCTCTCGTACCCTCCATCTATGCCGGATAAAGTTAAGTATCAAAAGTCTGTTACTGACTCTTCGTAACATCGGTTATATGATTAAACTGGGAAGTTCTGCTTTTATCAGTGAAGCCTCCATTGCCTGTATGATGTTTCTGGGGAACTACGTTTTCATCCACCATCTCGGTGAAGACGGAGTGGCAGCATTTAGTATTGCCTGTTACTTCTTCCCTATCATCTTCATGGTCTATAATGCCATTGCACAATCCGCACAACCCATTATCAGCTATAACTTCGGAGCCGGACAGCCCGAGCGTGTACGAAAGACACTGCGTCTCGCCATTCGGACCGCTTTAATCTGCGGTATCAGCTTTTTCATTCTTACCGTACTATGCTGCCAAGACATTGTTTCGCTATTCATTGACCGCAGCTACGCTGCATTCGATATAGCAGTAAACGGGCTTCCTTATTTCGGAGTAGGATTCATTTTCTTTGCCGTCAACATGATTGGCATTGGTTATTATCAAAGCGTTGAAAGAGGTCAGCGGGCAACAATTATCACCCTTCTCCGGGGAGTAGTGTTTATGTTGATCGGATTCTTTGCGCTCCCTCCGGTATTGGGTACACCGGGTATCTGGCTAGCCGTACCATTAGCAGAGTTATTAACCACTTTCTATATTTTCGGAATTTATTTGAAAGATCGTTTCATTGTCTGCCGACGATAAGTATCTTTGCAATATGAGAACATTCATTGAAAAACTTTGCGATAGATACAAGGTATCAGAAACCGATGTACAGTCTCTACTAAACTGTATGGAAGAGGTACATTTCAAAAAGAGAGATTTAATAGTACGCGAGGGGACAAAGAACTGTAATCTTTATTTTATCAAGACAGGAATATGGCGAGCCTATTATCATAAAGACGGAGTGGACACTACCATCTGGTTTGCTTCAGACGGAGAAGCTGCTTTCTCCGTCTGGGGTTATGTAGATAATGCCTACTCATTAATAAATATTGAGGTCATGTGTGACAGTGTGGCCTATTGTATTTCCCGAACAGCTCTGAATCAGCTATTCGCCTCATCCATCGGACTCGCTAATTTGGGGCTCCGCCTCATGGATCATCAGTTTCTTCAACAGGAAAACTGGCTTATCAGTTCGGGAAGCCCACGGGCTAAAGAACGCTATCTCAACCTTATCAAAGAAACTCCGGAATTATTGCAATATGTGCCTTTAAAACATATTGCGTCTTACTTGTGGATAACTCCGCAGTCGCTAAGTAGGATTCGGGCGAAGATAGCATCTTCTTCTCTTTAATAGACGCCTCTAAAAGAAGTGGTTCTGTCAACATGATTAGTTATAACAGAACCACTACTCGGCATTTAATGCCATAATCGGCATTATTCCAGTCACTTAATAGAGAAATAGCAACTGTTTTATTTCAATTATAAATCTGAGTCCGGAGCCAAATATTTAAGTTTTCCCCACGATTTATTGGGTTCATTACCTAACCATAGCTCAAGCTTTCCTCCTTTCGTAAAGTCTGCATGATTAAATTGTGCATAATTCCATTCCATATCGTTCAATTGCGCACGTTGGATATAACAATTTTCAGCAGAATTATTGTGGGTAGTTATAGTAAATGTACTTCCTTCATAATAATCCCCATTCAGTTTGATTGTGATCTTATCAAAAATAGGTGAAGTAATATCGTAGTATGGAGTATCAGATTCCGTACCTGTTACACTAAATAGTCCAAGTGCCATCAATGCACTGACCCCTCCCATTTGACCTTCATCTTCATCATGACCACCGTACCCTTTATCTGGAGTAATTCCTCCATACGCACGTTCTTTTACCTGACGTACCCAATATTGTGTCAACCAAGGTTTTCCACCATAAGCAAAGATGTGTGCATTAGAACATCCGGGCTGATTAGCATAACTTACGTATCCTCCACTGTAAGCATAAACAAAATCTAAATCTCTTGCCTGCTCAAATGCGAAATTTAATTTCTCGCAAAACTTATCTGCTCCTCCCATCATCTTTACCAGCTTAGGCAGTTCATGAGACAAAGACCAGGTGGCCTGCCAGGAATTCGCTTCCACCCAACCGTTTCCACTCAATGCATCCTGATGCAACCATTCACCATTTCTCTTTTTCGGAAATACCAAGCCCTGTTCCGCATTGAATAAAGGAGTCCATGCTCGTGAGCGTTTTTCAAACATACGTGCATCCGAGTGTTTTCCCAACCTTGCAGCCATCCGGCTTGCTCCCCAATCTTGAAATGCCCATTCCAGAGTTTTACTTGCATTGTCCGGACAATAACCATGACTGATATAAAACTTTAAATCATCAGCACTCTCATAGCTCATCATTCCGCCAGGCATATGATTACGTTTTATGACATCAAATGTATGCAAAGGATCGGCTTTTTTCATAATTCCTTTCATATATGTACTTACCAGTAAGCTGGTAGCCGGACAACCGGTCATAATAAATGAATATCCACCCGAACATGCCCCACGAGGCAACAGCTTACCATTATCAGCATACTGAACTAAACAAGCAGATAAATCATCCATGACTTCGGGCCATGCCAGACCCCATAATACGTTCAAATTCCAGTGTGTCAACCAAAGCCCGTCAAAGCCATACATATTAAACTTAGGTTTTCCATCCGCCGTAAGTGGAAGACGACGTACCTTCATAGGTTCAGACGTACGTTTATTGACGTATTTATTTCCGGCATAATCCGGATAATAGCCATTCACATCATTTATTTTATGTCGCCCTAGCAATACATGCCAAAGGTCAGTGTAGAATTTGATGCGTTGAGCATCCGTACCACCTTCAACAGCTATACGTCCTAAAGCCTCATTCCAGACAGAACGGGTTTCTTTACATACCTTGTCAAAATCCCAATGGTTCAGTTCCGCATCCATATTGGCTATTGCATTGTCTACGCTTGTATATGAGAATGCCATTTTAAAAAGCAACTCTTCAGCATTCAATTGTCCAAAGTTCAAAACCATACCGGCAGCATTCCCCGCAATAGCCTCAACATCGGGCAAGACACCTTTCTCATTCCATCCGTCAATGCTTTTTATGGGACGGTTACAATCTAGTACAAAGCTTATTTTTATGCTGTCAGGACCACCCCAAAAGCGTTCTGTCGTGAAAAATTCTCCTACAACACGTGTATTGCTGACACGCAGTAAGGTAGCTTTATCCATAGAGCAATTCCCTAAAACACTACCTACATCCACCAATAATTTGGCATTTACATTTTCGGTATAATTCAAACGGTAGAATGTAGCCCGCTCTGTTGCCGTATACTCCACCCAAGTCTTATACCGGTCCAAATACAGACGATGATAGCCTGGCTGAATTATTTCACTTTCATGTTTAAAAGGTGATTTCCATCCTGCCATACCTTCAGTAGGATTTATTTCCCCTACAACCGGCATTATGTTCGGACCGGAAATCATCCACTCATTTATTTGAGAGAATCCTAAGATATCCGGAAAATTATAATTATATCCGCCACCTCCCTGATTTTTATTGCGGGTGAAAGCATGAGCAGCCACCATACCAAAGGGACGTCCACCCGGAGTACAGAAGAACCACCGTCCCCGGGTAGTTTCAATATAAGGGTCAACCCACTCTACATAGTCAGTTTGATTACCATGTGCGGCAAAAACTTCGATTTCAGACAACCCCAAATTCTTTCCATTCCCATCTGTTGCCTCAAAACGAATCCATTTCACCTTTTTCTTGGGGAAAGAGATACTTTTCGGGCTTCCATCATTGGGAATAGCTGTTACACTAAGCTGAGATCCATCACTGAAATGAAGAGTTCCACCGGCAAGGTGTTCAGCAAGAGATACCCGGTCATACAGCACCACTCGATCCACACACACTTCTTCATCCCATTCCAACTGTGCCCACGGGGTATACATGACTCCCCACGATGTAACACTTCCCTTGCAAGCCCACTCGCCCTTATCATCATACATTATTTTACCGTCAACCAGGTTGTCGGCAGCATAATTCTCATTCAACACATTAGATACCGTGACATGCGCCCGTGGGGCTATATTATCTTGTGCTGCCTGAAGTACAAGAATATTGCTGCACCATATAGCAGCTACTAGCAATCCTTTTATTATGTTTTGATTCATCATTATATTTTTATTTATTATAAAGTTGTCTGCTCTCCACATTTCCGTTCTCTTACCGCAAAAGCACAATAGGTGAGATACAACACACAAAGTAAAATGACAATAACTCCAGCCGTAATTCCGGCGTTATCTATTGCAAACCCAATAACAGGAGTTACCACTCCCCCTCCGGCTACAGCCGTCAGCATTAACCCGGAAATCTGATTCATTTTTGTGGGACACTCTTGAAATGCCATCGAGTAAATAATAGAAAATACAGACGAAGCAAAAAAGCCAATTCCGCCAATACATAATAGACTAACAGCTGGATTCTGAACACCAATCAATAATACAAGCATCATGATACATGCCAGAATATTGACTTTGAAATAGCGAGCACCTGCAATGCGGGTCAGCAAGAAAGCACCGAGAAGAGCACCAACCGTTCTACTAAAGAAATATACTTGTGGAGCAAACTTCACTTGTTCCGCAGTCCAATCATACCGGATGCTCATTAATTTTGAACTGACATAATTTGTAGCGACATCCACACCTACAATAAAGAATATTCCAAAAAAAAGAATGAGTATGGTTCTATTTTTCAGCAGGTTGAAAGAATCAGAAACAGATACTTTACTCTCTTCCACCTGCTCTCTCCGAATGGGAGTAAACGTCAACCATAAAGCAAAGAATAATGTAATAGCGCCTAAAATGGGGAAACAATAATACCATTTATCATCACCAAAATGCAGGGTGGCAAATAATACAATTTCAGGACCTACCAACGAAGAGACAGCCTTGATAACCTGTCCGGCCGTCAGACTGCTAGTCAATAGCCGAGGGCTGGAAATAACATTATTCAATAACGGATTTAAAGAGATCTGTAATATGGCGTTCCCTATACCTAGCAAAACATACGCAATAATACATGTTACACTACTGTAGACCAACAATGGCAAAAACATCCCAACAACTGTTACCGCCATACTGGCGAGTACTGTATTTTTCCGTCCGTATTTACTCATTCTGTTACCAACAGGAATCCCTAAAAATAGAAACCAGATAAATACCATTGAAGGAACAAAACCTGTCATAGTTGGAGACCAATTAAAGCTCTTCTGCATATAGTCGGATGAAATACCGACTATATCACAGAATCCCATAACAAAAAAAGCGGCAAGCACGGGAATGGCTTTCAAATAAGAGTTATTCTTTACCATAACTATCACTTTAATATATGATCTACGGGTACCCAGAAGAAACGAGGCTGGTACAATGATGCCTTCTCAAATACCTTCTTCAAATCATAGGTATTAACGTTATAACACATCAATATTTTATCATTTTTCATGTATTGAGGATGTACCATTGTATTATAAGTCATCATACTGTCTTGTTCAAAATTAGGTTCATCGACCGTATAGAGCAATTTCTCATGACTAAATGCACCTTCAGGGCTGTCGGCAATATAGGAATAAATTTCTTTGGCATTTCCCGAACGATTTTGGGAAACCAACACAATTTTTTCATTTAGACTAAATACATTGAATTGTTCAGAGATATTTTTCTGAAGTCCTTCAAGTTTCGCTGTTTTAGTAGCATCCGCCTGCCAGCTAGCCCCATCCCAATACACAAAGTTCGCCAGCTTATTATCAACCAATTCAGCCTTCGCCACATGAACAACTGCCTTTGCTCCTGTCGAGTCCGACTTTGTTCCGTAAATGTAGATTGCATTTTGATAAGGCATCACTGCATGTCCATAGTGTACACCATTCTGATTGGCAGCAGGGATATTCATCTTATCAATGATCTTCATGGTTTTCACATCCAGACGAAAATAGTCACAACACATATATTCAAAACCAAAAGATCCCTCACCCACTTTCCTGAACTTGGACATGAACAAATGAAGAATACCATCTTTCACAAATCCATCTCCAGGCCAATACCAACGGGGTGAATCCCCATCCTGCTCTGCCGGTATATATGCAGAAGGATTCTTCAAATCACCACTATACAAAGTCTCCAGTTCTCCTTTCTCATTGATAATCGTAAAAGTGTTACCCATCACAAATTTAGAGTCTTTACTCCTTTTATCATCGACAACATCTCCAAAAAACGAGTCACCCCACATAAAAAGATTCCGTCCATCCTTCAAGTCTATTGATATAGCACCGTCACCTCCTGTCACTCCACCGCCAAGTCCGGGCATCAACCGTGTACACCACATTGAATCCAGTTCGACTTCCATCTGTGTTACAGATGACTTATTGTTGTTTTGGCAAGATACAAATAATGTACAGGCCAACAAATAGATAAACTTATTCATAATTCTATCATTTTGGTTATTGTCCATAGCCTTCATTCTGCGTAATCATGTTTTGTGACAGGTCTATTTCTCTTTGAGGAATAGGAAATTTCACATGGTATTCTTTAGGAGTAGATTCCGGTTTGGCAGCCTTTATGATAGACACAAATTCTTGCGGTGTACACATCCTGGTCAAATCAAACCAACGATGTCCTTCCATCACAAATTCATGACGATACTCATTCAATACGGCCTTCTTAAATCCCTTATAGTCGGTAGGTACAGCCGTGGTCAGTCCGGCACGGTTCCTTACAGCATTAATTGCGATCACCGCCTCCTCATTAGCTCCTTGATTTATTTCATTCAAAGCTTCGGCTATAATCAAATACATCTCTGCTGTACGAATTGCCGGAAATATAGCCTCTGTGTTATTCCCTTTAGGTTCGGCTTGACTATCCCAATACTTAAAAACATAGGGCTTATCGAAATCCTTAATGCTACCATCACTATAAGTAAAACTTCTCTTCAAAGTAACATCCAAGCGCTGGTCATTCTGCTGGTCAAAGCTATTCCATAAATCTTCGGTAGCATTTTCCCATCCTTGGGCATTGCTTACTCCGTCAAGGGCAGGCAATAAACGTACCAAAAACTGTGCACCTTTCCAACCTTCACTCAACGTTGCGCTAAAGTTTACTCCCCAGATTATTTCCGTATTAAAACGATTGGCCACTTTAAATAAATCACCGTAGTTTTCAAGCATAGGGAAATTCGGGATGACAGATTTAGCCTTGTCTACAGCAAGCTGGTAATGCTCCTGACTATGATGTTCTGCTGCATAAGTTAGATAAACCCTGGCTAACAAAGCTGATGCAGATGCAGGATAAGGTCTTCCTCCGCCAAAGCGTTCAGTGTACTTCAAATCGGTTTCAGCAGTCTTAAGATCCGAAAAGATCAATTCATAAATTGTCTCTTTAGAGGTCCGGCTAGTTGCATCTTCCTCTGCACTTTCAACATTATGTTCGCGTAAAGGAACATCACCAAACATCCGGATCAAATCAAAATACATCATTGCTCTAAAGAATTTTGCTTCGGCCACCAACTGATTTCTTAAAGTCACATCCATATCAATAGATGGAACTTTATCAATCACGACATTACAACATTTTATCGTTTGATAAAAATCTCTCCACAGCAATTCTACAGGCTGATTATATTGGTCTATTTGCATATTTTCCACCGATTGGTAGTCAATGCTGGTCTGATTAGTTTCCGAATTATCAGCAAACATATCCTGAAGAACCCAATAATCATTGTAGAAAGTACCACCATAGTTTTTATCCCATAACCCATTCGGAGCATATCCGATAATCAAATAATCATAAATAGCATTGGTGGCAGATATAGCATGCTGAGCTGTTTTATAATATCCTTCACTTGTAATATTCCCTTTAGGCACTTCGTCGAGGAAATCCGAACAAGCAGTGAACATGAATGCTCCACTCAATAAAATGCTTAATATGTATTTTTTCATAATCTATTCTTTTTTAAAAATTCATTCTTAAACCAAACTCATACGATTTAGACATCGGATAAGAACCATAATCAGCTCCCATTGAAAGATTGTCGTTAGAAAAACGACTTACCTCAGGATCATATCCGGAATAATTGGTGAACGTATAAATATTCTTTAATCCGGCAAAGATTGTAAGTCCCTCACAATAAAATTTCTGAAGGATGCTTTTGGGGAAAGTATAACTTAACGTGATATCTTTTATTCTGAGATATGAACCGTCTTCCACATAATGATCGGACAAAATAGTACCAGATGATTTAGTCGTGGCACGAGGATATTTATTAGTAGGATTCTCAGGAGTCCATCTTTCCAATGCTGCCACAGAATTATTTTTATGTCCGTCAAAACTTTCCAATGAAAACTTATTGAAGTTCACAATCTCATTACCTACCGCACCTTGCAAATAGACTGTCAGCCCAATGGATGAATGATCGCGCAGGTTATAAGTAAAGGTATTATTGAATCCGAAAGTAAAATCCGGATTAGCATTTCCCAACTCATATAAATCGTCCTCATTAATCACATTATCACCATTCTTATTGACATATTTACGATCACCATGTTTCAAGGTTTTTCCAGAGAAATATGGAATTTTAGACAAGTCTTCGCTCAATTGTGCTATTCCATCAGTTTTATATCCATAAATTGTACCGATAGGCTTACCCTCATTTATTTTAGTCCAATAGGTTACTCCCAAAATAGATGCCCCCGAAAGATTTTCCTGGCTTCCAGCTAAATCTGTAATTTCATTCTTATTGTAACCGAGAGTAAAATTCATATCCCAGCCGAATTTACCGGCAAAAGGTACTGCACCCAAAGCAAATTCAAAACCCTCATTACGCAGACTGCCAACATTCTTTACGGCTGTATCATAACCGGTATTAAACGACACAGGCATAGCAAGCAGCAAGTCGCGCGTATTTTTTCGGTAATAGTCCACAGTTAAGGTAAGACGATTATTAAATAAACCCAAGTCAAAACCAAAATTCACCTGCGAAGTTGTTTCCCACTTCAAGTCTTGATTACTCAATGTATAAGGCACCACGCCGGTTGCCACTTCACTATTGCCAAAATACGCTTCTGTGTTATACATCAACCCTTGCGAACTATATGGAGGAATTCCTTCATTGCCCACAATACCATAACTTACTCTCAACTTCATATTTGAAATGGCTTGCGCCCGCTTCATGAAATTCTCTTCTGAAATTCTCCATGCACCCGAGATTGAAGGGAAAAAGCCATATTTATTGCCCTTACCAAATTTTGAAGATCCGTCAATACGACCGGTCAGACTCACTAAATAACGACCACCGTAATTATAATTCACACGAGCCAGATAAGATAACATCTGCCATTCGGAGATACCCGAACTTGCAGCTTGACGCAACGCTCCTGATTGTATTGAGTTGAATCCTAAAAATCCGTCTGTAAAATCAGCTGTTGAAACTGACGAATTTTCCGAGACAAAAGCTTGCGCTGTCATACCGGCCAAAGCGCTAATCGTATGCTTCTCAAAAGTGTTTGTATAGTTGACGGTATTCTCCCATACCCAGTTGTAACCGTCACGATTTCCTATGCTGGCATAGCCACCATTCGATTCTGCACGTTTAATCTCCCCGGGAGCAAAAGCCTGATCCTTTATATAGAAATAGTCAACACCGATACTAGTCTTAAAGGTTAGATTTTTAATTGGAACCCATTCTAAATAAGCATTAGCCAATGTCCGGAATGAAGTATTTCTATTTTTCGCTTCATAGGCATCTTGCACAGGATTACCCACATTATTAGTTGTAGTCAAATTGTTTTCATAAATGTAATCTCCGGATTCATTTCTCACGGGAAGAGCCGGATTCATTTCCAACGCCCAAGAAGTGATAGAAGAAGCAAATCCTCCTTCCGAGTTCGTTACTACACCATTTGAACGGCTATAACTCAGATTCACAGAAACGCCAGTCTTCAGCCATTTATTTATTTGCTGCCCCAGGTTAATACGGAAGCTTCCTTTTCCAAAATCTGAACCAATAATTATACCATCTTGCAACAGTAAATTACCGGAAACAAAATAAGTAGTTTTATCATTTCCACCTGATACTGAAATATCATAGTTCTGCATAGGTGCTGTACGGAATATCTCATCTTGCCAGTCCGTATTTAGTTTGGACAGATTATTCAACCCAGCAAAAACGGGATTTCTTTCTTCACCAGCATTGTCCGTTGCCTCATTTCCCAACTCGGCCAATTGGACCGCATTCAGCATATCCATTTTTTTAGTTACCTGCTGCAATGTGTATTTAGCTCCGATAGAGACTTTAGGCTTTCCATTCTTACCTTGTTTGGTAGTGACCAGCACCACACCATTCGCCCCACGGGCACCGTATATGGAAGTTGCAGAAGCATCTTTCAAAATTTCAATAGATTCAATATCATTGGGATTGATATTAGTCAAAGGATTAAGAGCCGGATTCTTTAAAGTCCCGGTGCTGAATGTATTTGCATCACTAATCACAGGAACACCATCAATCACATACAAAGGTTCATTGTTTCCATTAATAGAACTGGTACCTCTGATTCGAATAGAAGTTCCGGCACCTGGCTGACCCGAAGTGTTTAAAACAGCCACACCGGCTGCTCTTCCCTGAATACCCTGATCTAAAGAGGTTATCGAAGTGGAAGATAATTGTTCTGACTTAATAGTAGAAATTGACGAAGTCAGATCACTTTTCTTTTGCACACCATATCCTACCACTACCACATCAGCCAATACTTGCATATCATCTTCCAGCACTATGTGAAATTCTCTCTTTTGTGCGGTAACTTTAACGATCTTTGTTTGGTATCCTACAAAAGAAATCTCAAGTACTGATTTGTCAGGAACAGATAATGAAAATTCTCCATCCTTATTAGAAATGGTTCCATAAGTTGAACCTTGCTGTAAAATAGTAGCTCCGATAATGGGGTCACCCATTGCATCACGAACTGTACCCTTGACGTTCAAACTTTTATTCTGTGCACTAACACTTCCCAGAATAAACATCAACAACAATAAAGTTATGCTCCTAAATAAATTATTCATGTGTTTTTATGATTAGATTGTTTATTAATAAGATCCCGGATTACAAGACGCTACAATATAGTTATCCGGATTTTGTCCCCGATAAGGAGTAAAATCTTCAGTTTTGGATACTGGCGTATAAACTTCCAACACTCTTTCATTTGAAGAATAGCCATCCCCCAGCCCTGAAAGGTCTTGATAACTTTCCAATATCATTTTACGATCCGACAACTGCAATACATTATAATGAGTTATCAAGGCTTCGGCCGGCGAAAACACATTATAGTGAATAGTAGATAAAGTCTTTACAGTAGCTCCGTCCATGGTAACCTGCCATGCACAATAGGAATTTAACGTTTCCAAAGCAGCACTTGAGAATATGTATCCCCAATCGACCTGCCAAGTCAAGTCCGAATTAAACCGATGTATATCATCTTTCAAATCAGGAGTAGCTGTATCTTCCCCTTTAATAGTTTGCGATGCCAATACCCAGTCATATTTTAACAATAATGGAATCTGTGCCAGCTCCACTGTTAAAACCAGATCTCCGGCATCCACCACTTTGTTGTTCTCATCCATTCCATAAAAGGAGTACACTAATATTCCATTTTCATCACCGGCGATAATCTCCTCAGTGAATGTATATGGAAAGCTCAACTCACTCACATTCAGTTCCTTTAAATAAGAACTGACTTCTTTTCCTTCGATACTTTTCTTAACCACAATTTTTGAAATCAAATCAGGATCAGACAGTGACAGTTCTACAGAAACATGATCCCCAATCTTAATTTTCCCCTCCAAAATACTTAAGGTTAGTAAACCTGTCTGTTGCTTATCATCACTCTTACACGAAATAATTAATGATGATATCATTCCTAATACAATAGAAATGAAAATGATTTTTTTTAGTGTTTTCATACGATATTTAGTTTACGAATATTACGTTAAATCTATTTTTTGCAGCGCATAGGCATAAGCACCTCGCATAATAGAGCGGCTAGCACCTTCTCTACTGCACAGCACCAAGGTCTGTTTTAATTGATGGTAGGTAGTAGTCAAATGAGTACCTGGAATGACAACCTGACTATCAGATAAACTCAAGAAACGAGCTCTTTCCGATTCATCTTCTCCATTATATACTTGCATAGAAACGCATGGAAACTTATTTCCCGAAAAAGTTGTCAGTTGTGCCCTAAGTTCTGTTATCAGAGCTGGTAATATATATTTTGAGGCTCCTGCGACTCCTCCACCTATAACCACCAAACCATCCACAACATTCAGTACCGAAGCAATAGCAGCACCTGCCATCATACCAAGTTCATTAAAACTTGCGATTGCTGCATGACGGTTACCTTCCTTTATACCTTCAGCAATGTCATAAATATCTTTTGGACTTAATGAAGCAGAGCTTTGTCCGGACAAATCGCTGTATACTCTTCTCACAGCGCGTATGCTAACACTTTCTTCAGCAAGCATATCCGGATATTTCTTATTTCTCATAAGCCAGATGTCCCCTCCACAACCATTATCTCCGGTCAACAAGACTTTATTTATAACAACTCCTGCGCCGAATCCGGTTCCCAATGTTATACCAATCAAATTTTTATATTCCCTGCTGCAACCAGCTAAAGATAATTCCCTGTTTATCATAGGCAATGCACCCGATAAGGCTTCACCGTAAGCAAACAGATTTCCATCATTTTCTATAAAAACCGGAATTCCGTATTTATGCTTCAAAAAAGGACCTAATGCAACACCTCCTCTGAATGAAGGAAAATTGGGCAAATCTCCTATGATTCCATTCTCATAATCAGCAGGACCCGGAAAAGCAAAACTGATTGCAACTGGGGGAACTGGTATAGCAGCTATTACTCTATCAAATCCCTTCACCAACACTTCCAGGCATTCGTCTAAATTATCAGAAACTGCCGGAAGCCCTATTGGACTTATCATTTCATTATTCCCTTGAATGGCAGAAAATACAAAATTTGTTCCTCCTGCATCCAGAGTCAAAACTACCCGTTTATCATATTCATACATATACTATTTTAGGTTTAAAAGTTCAACTACTAAAATCTGACATATGCCTTGATAGTGACACATTCCTTATCGCGACACTTTCCATAAGGTTTGATTGTATATTCGCCAACAGAGGCAGGAATGATAAATGTTTCCGCATAATGCACCACGAAAGGTTCAAAGGCGTGAGTAGGACTCTCAACGACGGCCTCTTCTCCCTCCAGCAGATTCAGCACATTTACACTGTCGTTTGTGTGATGCAGCACCGGTGACGAGAAACGGTGACGGCGGGTTTCGATAAATTCATTCGGATGCAATCCGGTACGTTCCTCAATCCACCCATCTCCGGAAGCCACTTCTTTAAACTGGTTGCGAAGATGTTCATTTACATATTCCGTATCCCGGTTCCAGTTGATTACGCATTTACCACGTTCCACATTGATTGGGCGTGGTTTTCCGTCCAGTCCCAGACGTTGCCAGTCCCATAGTTTGAAAGTAAAGAGGTTCGGAGTCGAACTTATTTCAAGCACCATGCTATTCGCACCGGAACAATGAATCGTCCCTCCCGGAATCAGGAAGTGATCGTGTTTCTTTGTCGGAATCTTATTGACATACTTTTCTGCGTCGAACACCAATTCACCTTTTTGTGCCTTACGCAAATCGTCGATCATCGCTTCTTTATCAACGCCCGTTTTCACTCCCAGATAAACTACGGCATCTTCTTCCGCATCTACCATGTAGTAACTTTCATCCTGTGTATAGTACATACCGAAACTATCACGGATAAATTGAGTGGTAGGATGTACCTGCAAACTCAAATTACCTCCACCTATCGTATCCAAAAAGTCGAAACGGATGGGGAAGTCTTTTCCAAAGCGTGCTTCCACCGGTTCGCCAAGCAACTCTTTACTTTTCAGCAAAACCAAATCGACCGAAGGAAGTTCGAAGCGCACTCCGTTCACCTCAAAATAGAGGCTGTTTTCTTCGGGCACACAGTCAAAGCACCAGCCAAAATTTTCGCGTTCACGATCCAAGTCGCAAACTTCTTTCATCCATTGACCACCCCAGGGAGCCGGATCGAAGAAAGGAACTACCCGGAACGGCGTGTTCACCGTTGCCTCTACCCCTTTAAAGAAAGTATCCTTATCAATCATCTTCGGTGTTCCGGCCACATGGGTGTCAATCCAGAATTCTACCCTGTCAAACAATCTTTCCTTATACCTATCACATACTCTCCAATCATTGAAATAGCCTCTCTTGTATTGCAAAGAAACGGCATCTTTCCGATTGTCTATCCCTAAAGCTTTTACCTCATGCCGACGGAAACGTTGTTGAATTTCCCAACGTGCCATATCCGCATATACAATCATCGCATCCTGCGGAGCCACCATGGCAGCTCCCGTACCTATTATTACAATAGTATCCTCCGCTTCACTAATTTGCTTTTGCGCAGCAGCCAATTTATCCGCATCAAAATAATCTTCCAGCTTCAAATTGGTCACATAGCCAAACAACACATCTTCCGTCATGAAGCGTTCCGTCAAAGTTTGGATCTCTTGTTCCGGTTTCATCAAATTACGTACATTCATCACCTTTCCGGAGAATTCTTTTGAAAAAGCATCCAGCACTTCTTCTTCATATACTCCAGTATATAAATCCACTGCCAGCACTTTTCTTGCATCCATTTGCTTTTTTAACACAGAAATGATAGCATCCCAACCCTGAACAAGCATCCCCGTCAACTTCGTAGAAGGAAATTTATCATAATTAGCTTTTCTCATATTATAGTTGTTTTTAATTTTATATGTTCATACATACTTTAGATTGTGCAAATATATAGATTTTATTTTTATTCCAAACAAAACTTGGATTATTTTTTGATAAATCTTATATTTGCTGAAAATAAACCAATCAGGATAGATATGAAAATAGACCATAGTAGTGATAAACCTCTTCATATTCAGGCAGAAGAGATACTTAGAAGACTCATAGAATCTGAAGAGTACAAAAACGGAAAGCTATTTCCCAATGAAGTCGAATTGTCTGAACAATTACACATTTCAAGGAACACATTAAGACAAGCTATCAACAAACTCGTATTTGAGGGACTTCTGGTACGAAAGAAAGGATACGGAACGAAGGTGGTAAAGAAAGGTATCGTAGGCGGAGTAAAGAACTGGCTTAGTTTCTCGCAGGAAATGAAGATGTTAGGTATCGAAATTCGTAATTTCGAACTACATATCAGTTTGAAACGTCCGACTGAAGAAATCGGCACATTCTTTAATTTAGGTTCTAACCCTGATGCCCGCTGCGTAGTAATGGAGCGCGTCAGAGGAAAAAAGGAATACCCGTTTGTCTACTTTATCTCTTATTTCAATCCGAACATTCCATTGACTGGAGAAGAAGACTACACACGCCCATTATATGAAATGCTGGAAACTCAATATAACATAGTGGTAAAAACCAGCAAGGAGGAGATTTCAGCGAGACTTGCAGGAGAATTTATCGCAGAAAAACTGGAAATAAAATCCAGCGATCCTATATTAATAAGGAAAAGATTTGTTTATGATGTGAACGGAGTGCCGATTGAATACAACATCGGATACTACCGGGCAGACAGTTTTACTTATACAATAGAGGCGGAAAGATAAAGAGTATGTTCATACATACACGATATAAAAAGACTATTTTAAAGGCCGAAATTCTTATCTTCCTTTAAAATAGTCTTTTTACATTCCATTTCTTTGCATTATGCTTTATCCATCATTTATCATCTCTTCTCAAACCGACCAACAGAGTGTCCGGCAAGAATCCGGTCCAAACTTTCATCCACAACACCTATCATCTGAAGCTTGGACAATAAATGATAATAGGAGATTTTTCCTACTCCTTCTATTCTCAACAGGCTTTTCCACCCTCTTCCCGATACGATTTCCAATAAGTCCTTTACCGTTCGAACATCTTGATTATACAAGACATTAGCCAACCGGGTATCAGCTACTTTACAAACAGGCAATTGAAGTATCCACTCCTCCTGCCCAACATTTTATTGTCTGCCAAAGATAAAAAACGAGCATTGATAGCACGCTTTCGATAAGTAGCCAATATATCTTTCTTCAAATTCAACCCTTTAAGTATAGAGTTATACATTTGCAATGTCTTCCCATAGGTAATTCGATGCCGATCAGCCACTTTCGCTACTGATTCTCCTGTAGAAATTGAATAGAAGATATCGCGGGTAACAGGGTGAAGAATCAATGCTGCCAGTTCACGAATGATTATTTCATATAGCGGTTTACAAGTGTTCTGTGTTCTCAACACATATAGCAAATCATCGTATTTGGAAATGACAAACTCTCATCACCCAAAAACAACTGATCGTTGATTCAGGAACTCGCAATGTATCCAAGATTTGCCCGTATGTATATAAATAGACAGGCTTCAATTAGTTATCTTATTCATATAAGAAACCACTCTACAATTAAAGCACCTCTCTCTTACATAAACTAGCTACTTTTGTAGCACACATCAATTCGTTCCACAAATATGGAACGAAACAATAACAGATGTGGAACTAAAGGGAAACAACTGTGGAACGAAAAG
>ERZ839947.730-NODE-730-length-40025-cov-9.567250_pt1 | contig 40025 bp, 41 predicted proteins | sample MGYA00519908_ERZ839947 | MGnify/ENA primary metagenome ERZ839947 (study PRJEB31850, sample SAMEA3708857) | human gut metagenome | biome: human gut; feature: human-associated habitat; material: faeces | place: China | collected 2014 ... | reverse complement strand
CCAAAAGATTTCCTGTATGTCTTTTTATATGTCCTATTTCATTTTACAATTAACCCTACGCTCATTTTTATAGAAAAAAAGAGATTTTCCTCCGCCAAAGGAGACAGACGATGTATAATGAAAGAATACTACGCTTTCGAGGTGAATCCCATGATTTCCATCCTGCCCCAAGGTTTCAATGATTTCCACTGCAAGGCCGGTGCCTGCCGCCATACATGCTGCCAGAAATGGGAAATCGATATTGATGACGATACAGCGGACTACTACCGCGGCCTCAAGACGCCCCTGGGCCAAAAGCTCCGGGACCATATGGAAAAAGGTCCTGATGGCTGGCATTTCAAATTAACGGATAAAGGCTTCTGTGCCCTGCTGCGGCCGGACGGGCTTTGCGAAGTCATCACAGCGCTGGGGGAAGATAAGCTCTGTGATATCTGCACGGTCCATCCCCGATTTTTCACGTATGTCGATGAATTCATTCTCTGCGGCACAGGACTTTGCTGCGAAGCCTCGTGCGAGCTTCTTTTAGCCCCTCACGAGCCGCTTACCTTTTCCGAAGAAGACACGGCTTTTGTCTATACCTTCAAGGAACTCATGGACTTCATGGGCTTTCCCCTGCCGGAAAGCCTGATCCACTATGCCCCCCTTTTCAGCAGCAAATCATGTCAAAGCATCCTGGATGATCTCATGATCACTGAACCCATTGATGAAGCATGGACGGAAGAGCTCCGCCGCCTGCAGGACATGATTCCCGTCCTGCTGAAAAAAGTGGCTTCTTATGAAAAGGTCTATGACCCCATTTCGTTTGACCGGATCTATCAATTTATCTTTTACCGTCAGCTCGATAAAGTCGAAGCCTATGGCCTTGATGCGGTCAGCGCCTATGCCCGCCGCAGCACGGACTTCATCTTTATGGAAACGGCCCTTCACGGCAATCTGGAGGAAGCCCTGCGCCGCTGGTCTGAACAGATCGAATATGATACGGAGAATGTAGATTGGCTGCTGGAACGGTTATAATTTTTTACTCATTCCATCAACCGGGCTGGGTTGATGGAGTTACGTGTCCTCATTCTTTGATAAAAGATTTTTTGATCGCAATGAGGGCCTAACCTATCGCAGAAAAGATTGTTTCACAATTTCCGATAGCTGACGCCTGGCCGCTTACGCCTTCTTCTTTTTACTTAGCTCACAAATCGCGCCGATTTTCTGCACAGGGCGCCTTCATTGCCTTTTTAAGATTCATGGAGGGCAATGAAGCCATGGCCCATCATAAGATGCTTTGATACACAAATTCACGGTAAAGCCGCCCGAAAACATAAGAATCATTTCCCAAGCAAGGAAGGGACGGTTTGGCGCCGTGCCTCACGGGCTTTCAAAAAAATTCGAAGAAAGCGGCAACGCTGGACCCAATCCGCCCCTTGACGGGGGAAGGTGTTCGAAATGATTCGCCTGGAAACATGCCCCGGTGCCCTTCCGCTAGTGCTTCAAAAGCGGCCTTCAAAACTCCGGGCGAAGGGTCCTCACTGCCACTTGCAAAGAAACGGCGCGCAGCTTTTTCTAAGACACAAGGCGGCTTGCGAATCAATCGGCGATGCCCTTAACTACGGCTTGATGCGTTGTACCAAGGACCAAGAAAAATCACGAAGGCAGATTGTTCCAGAAGCTATCGCTGTCTATACGTTATCTACAAAGTTCAAAATAAGAAAAAAGCGCTCCACCTTTTGGAGCGCTTTTTGGCTTTTACCCGTCTTTTTTCGGTTTGAATTCTTCCAAAGTCAGCTGCTTATCGCTGGCAAGCATCTCCTGCGCCAACCGGTCAGGATACGGATGAGCATAGACGATGCGTTCGATCCCGGCGTTGATGAGGATCTTGGAGCAGACTACGCAGGGCTGATGCGTGCAGTACAGCGTCGCGCCTTTGGTGGATACGCCATTTACAGCAGCCTGGATGACGGCATTTTGTTCGGCATGTATCCCTCGGCAAAGTTCGTGGTTCTGACCGCTGGGGACATGGAGCTGCTCCCGAAGGCATCCCACTTCTTCACAATGGGCAATCCCCTTGGGCGTCCCATTGTAGCCCGTAGCAAGGATCTGCCGGTCCTTGACCAAAACAGCACCCACTTGTCGGCGCAGACAGGTGGAGCGCTTGGCAACCACCTCAGCAATTTCCATAAAATAACTGTCCCAGTCCGGTCTTTTCATCGGTTACTCCAGCGTACCAAAGACGCGGTCGCCGGCATCACCAAGACCGGGAACGATATAGCCATCTTCATTCAGATGGTCATCAAGGGCTGCCGTATAGATGGGCACTTCCGGATGGCTGCGGTTGACAAGGGCAACCCCTTCCGGCGCGGCCACAAGGCACATAAAACGGAAATGTTTGTAGCCATCCTGTTTGAGCATGGTGATGGCAGCTTCGGCACTGCCGCCCGTAGCGAGCATGGGATCGATAAGGATGATTTCCGCATCCTTGTCCTTGGGCATCTTGCAGTAATATTTGATGGGCTGCAGCGTTTCCTCATCGCGGGTAAGGCCAATATGCCCCACCTTGGCTTCCGGCACAAGGTCCATGACCGCATCGAGGAACCCCAGACCAGCGCGGAGGATCGGTACTACCGTAATCCCTGATACAGCAAGTTCATAGCCCGTTGTTTCAGCAAGAGGTGTCGTGACTTTCTTATGACGGACAGGAAGATCACGGGTCACTTCAAAAAGCAGCAGCTGGGCAATTTGGTCAAGGAGCTGTCTGAAATCCTTGGGCTGTGTGTTCTTATCTCGAAGACGGGTCATTTTTTCTTTAATCAAGGGATGGTCAACGACATGGATTTGCATCTTCATTTCTCCTTTATCTTGTTCACTTTTATGGGATAGATAGAGCCCACCGTACCAGGGTCAGCGCAGCTGCTTATCCGGATATACGGCCCGGGCACCACCAATGAGGGGCGGACGGGTAAAGGCCGCCGTAAGAACGGCTTCGCCCAATCTCTTTCGCGAAAGACGGACAGGAACGGCAACGGGTTTAAGGTGCATGCCAATCAAGGTTTGACCAATATCAAGCCCCAGATCGGCGCGGATGGCAAGGACCACCGCCGGTTTGGAAAAGCCCTCATAGGCCGCCGTCGCCCAAGCACCGCCAGCGTGTTCAACAGGGCGCACCGTAACTTCTTGGAGCCCCAGTTTTTCCATGGTCTTTTCCTCGACCACAAGGGCCCGGTTCAAATGCTCGCAGCACTGGGCAGCCAGCATAATCTTATGCTTTTTGGTTACTTTATGGACAGCGGCAAAAAAGGCTTTCGCCGCTTTGAGACTGCCTCCTGTACCAATGCGATTGCCCAAGACCTCGCTCGTAGAGCAGCCAATGACAAGAACGCTGCCTGCCTTGGCATTGCCCTTGCGAATAAGTTCCTCAATGGATTCTTCCAGTTCCTGCACCAATTCTTCCAGTTTCATGTTCAAGACCTCTTTTATTTTTCAAGGGCCATCATCTTTTCCACACGGCCTTCATGATAGCTGCCAAGGAAGGAAGCATTGAGATAGGCTTCCATAATTTCTTGGGCAAGGCCCGGCCCCAGGACGCGGGCCCCCATGCAGAGCACATTGGCATTGTTGTGCTGTCTGGCTTTGGCAGCCGAATAGCAGTCATTGCAAAGGGCAGCGCGGACGCCCTTCACCTTATTGGCTGCGATGCTCATACCGATTCCCGTGCCGCAGATGAGGATGCCTTGGTCACCCTTGCCGCTGGCAATAGCTTCTCCCACCTTTTGGGCATAGTCCGGATAATCGACACGCTCCTGTTTATGGATTCCATAGTCCTCCACTTCATAGCCTTTTTCAATGAGGACCTTCTTCAGGATTTCCTTGAGTTCAAAGCCGCCGTGATCGCAGCCCATAATGATTCTCATCATCGTTCCCCCTTTGCTTGGTTACGGTTGGATTACTCTACCTTTCATTTTAACACAAAGGCTTCTTCTTGTTGTTACTTAATTTTATACATCATTTTTGCATAAGTTTACACAAAAAAACTGTGAAGAAATCCCCTCCATTCCCTCACAGCCATATTTCATTGTTTTCAAAGAGCCTTCGCCTAGGCCTCGTGAAAAGAAAGGTCCGGCCCACCCTTCAGGGCTGGAACGAACCATTCAAGACTTTTTCCCACGGCCCATTATCTTTCCGGCATACCTTCCATGACAAGGGTTCCCAGACAGTCAGGAACGGAACCGCTTTGATGATAAAGCAGGCCCCCTTCGGCCCAGATAAGGTTATGCCCGGCCGATTTGCGCAGACGGTTCATGATGGCAAGGCCGATTTGGTCCTCACGCACCCCTTCGCCCAGGATGAGGTCCACGCCTTCGCTGTCAAAGGCGCGCAGGTCGTGGAAAAGTGTTTCGGCGTACGCTTCAAGGGTGGCCCCTCCATTATGAATGACAAAATTGCCGCCCTTGGGGAGATGGTCCACGGTCTCCTTCAAGGCAATGACACCGGTCCTAAGGCCATGGGCTTCGGCCATGATGGCAAGGCGGATGAGGCCCAAAGAAGCTTCTGGTCCTTCCACAAGAAGCATGGGTGCAGTCGGGGCATAGTGCCGATACTTCATGCCCGGAGCCTTGGGCGTTTCCCCTTTTTTGACAAGCCCTGGGTCCAGGACCACGCGCCCCATGACGGCCTTGATCATTTCCCGCGTGATTCCGCCGGGACGCAGGATCACCGGGTCCTTGCCCGTTGTGTCAATGATGGTCGATTCGACACCGATGTCGCAGGTACCGCCATCAAGGACGCCAGCAATGACGCCGTCCATATCAAGGAGCACATCCTGGGCGGTTGTGGGACTCGGTTTTCCTGATTTATTGGCTGACGGCGCCGCAATGGGGCAGCCCGCTGCCCGGATCAGGCCGCGCGCGACAGGATGACTGGGAAACCGCACAGCCACCGTATCAAGGCCCGCCGTCACAACGTCAGGGATCTTGTCCGATTTCGGCACAATGAGAGTCATCGGGCCAGGCCAAAAGGCGTCCATCAAGGCTTGGGCCAGAGGCGAAAGCCCGCTCGTAAGCGCCTCCATATCTTCTTTTTCGGCAATATGGAGAATCAGGGGATTATCGGCCGGACGGCCCTTAGCGGCAAAGATTTTCCGGCATGCCGCACCATCAAGGCCATTAGCACCAAGGCCATAGACCGTTTCCGTCGGGAAAGCGACAACTTTCCCTTTCCGGATCAAGGCAGCGGCTTCCTCTATCGCTTGATTCCGCTTATTGTCCAATTTCCATAATTTTGTCTGCATAGGTTGTCCCCTCTTTTGCTGCTAGGACCATGCGGTCAATCCCTGCATAGTCAAGGAAGACGCGGGCCGCTCCGCAGCCATTTTGAACAAGAAGGTCGGCCGTTGCCGCGCCTTCACCAATACCCACTTCAAAAGCAATCAGACCATCTTCTTTAAGATAAGTCCTTGTTTCCCGCACGATGCGTCGGTAAAAATCAAGACCGTCTTCCCCGCCGTCAAGGGCGCCTAAAGGTTCCTTCTGAACTTCCGGTGAAAGGCAGGCCAGGTCTTTTTTCGGGATGTAGGGTGGATTGGAAACGATGAGATCAAACTTGCGGCCTTCAGGCACCTTTTCAAAAAGATTGGATACGATGATTTCACTGCGGTCCTTGACCCCTAGGGTCTCAGCGTTTTTCTGCGCGACCGCGACAGCCCCTTCCGAAATATCGACGCCAAGACCTCGAGCCTCTGGACGTTTAAGCAGGAGGGAAATAAGAATGGCACCGCTTCCCACACCGAGCTCCAAGATGTCAAGGGGCCCGTCTGCTAGCACAGCCAGGATCTTTTCGACAAGCAGCTCTGTTTCCGGACGGGGAATGAGCGTATCCGCCGTCACGGCAAAGGTATAATCGAGAAAGCCTTTCTCGCCGAGGATATAAGCCACCGGTTCCCGCTTGGCCCGGCGCATAACGTAGCCTCGATACGCCGCCAGCTCCTGTTTTTCCAAGGGCTGGTCAAAATGGGTATACAGGTCTATGCGCCGCATCCCAAGGACGGCGCAAAGGAGCAGTTCCGCATCAAGGCGCGGCGACTCGATGCCCTTATCCTCAAAATAAGCCTTGGTCCAATTGAGGATCCGTAAGATCGTCCACATCTCCTGCATCATTTCACCTGCTGTAATTTTTTGGTCTGTTCTTCCGTCATGAGGGCTCCCAAGAGTTCATCCAAGTCGCCGTTCATGACATCCGTCAATTTATGGAGCGTCAGGCCAATGCGATGGTCCGTGACACGTCCTTGAGGAAAGTTGTAGGTCCGGATGCGTTCACTCCGGTCCCCCGTTCCAACCTGGCTGCGGCGCTCACTTTCCTCGGCCGCGCGCTGTGCTTGCTGGGCGGCCTCGTAGATGCGGGAGCGAAGGACGCGAAGACACTTTTCCCGGTTCTTTGCCTGGGATTTTTCATCCTGGCACTGGGCTACGATGCCCGTGGGGATATGCGTCATGCGCACGGCTGATTCCGTCTTGTTGACATACTGTCCGCCGGCACCGCCAGCGCGGTACGTATCGATGCGGATATCGCTCATCTTGATATCAACATCCACTTCCTCTGCTTCCGGCATGACGGCCACCGTTGCTGTCGACGTATGGATACGTCCCTGGGCTTCTGTTTCGGGAACGCGCTGCACGCGGTGGACGCCGCTTTCAAATTTCATGTGGCTGTAGACATCGGTCCCGGACACCATGAAGATGACTTCCTTGAAACCGCCAAGTCCCGTAGGGCTGGAGTCCATGAGTTCCACGCGCCATCCCTTGGTTTCGGCATAGCGGGTATACATGCGGAAAAGGTCACCGGCAAAAAGGGCCGCTTCATCCCCGCCAGCACCGGCGCGGATTTCCATGATGATGTTCTTTTCATCGTTGGGGTCTTTAGGAAGAAGGAGGATGGTCAGCCGCTTTTCGTAGTCTTCCAGCTGCGGGACCAGTTCCTTCATTTCCATTTCGGCCATGGCCGCCAGTTCCTCATCGCCCTCCCCCATTTCCAGGAGGGACCGGTCGTCATCATAGGTCTTCTTCAATTTTTGGTAGGCCCGATAGGTTTCCACCACATCGGTCAGTTTTGCGTGGGCCTTGGTATATTTCTGCCATTGCGCTTGATCACTGATCACGGAAGGATCGCTGATCTTTGCTTCCAGGTCAATATAGCGGTCTTCCAAGGCCTGGAGTTTATCCAAATGTTCAAACATGGCTTTGTCTTCCTTTATTCTTGTTCATGGCTTTCGTCAGGAGGCAGGACCGCCTTAAGGGAGGCAATGGCCACCTCAATCTGACTGTCATCCGGTTCCCTTGTCGTCAATTTCTGCAGGAGCAGACCCGGCAGGATGGCCCGGCGTACCCAGGGATGCTCAATATGGCTTCCCGCATAGCGAATGATTTCATAACTGATCCCCGCCACGACAGGCATAAGCACAATGCGGCTCACGATCCGTATGGGAAGGCTGGGCCAGCCCAAAAAGGCAAAGATGAAGATGCTGATGAGCATGACAATCATGAGGAAGTTCGTCCCACAGCGAGGATGAAGCGTCGAAAAAGGACGCACATTCTCCACGACAAGAGCAAGTCCGTGTTCATAAGTATAAATGGTCTTGTGCTCAGCCCCATGGTATTGGAAGACCCGCTGAATATCTTTCTGCTGCGAAATGCCCCCAATATATAGAAGGAAAATGCCCAGGCGCAGGAACCCTTCCATCAAGTTCAAGGCAACAGGTCCGACGCCGCGGTCCTGTAAAAGCCGCATAGCCCCGGTCGGCACAACGACAAATAAAAGGACGGCAAGAAGGACGCTCACCGTAATGGTAAGGGCCATTTCCTTATCGTCCAGCTTTTCCTCTTCTTCACCTGATATCTGGGCCGAATAGGACAGGGCCTTCATTCCATCAACCAGGGATTCAACGAGAGAAACGATGCCTCGCAGAAACGGTTTCTTAAAAATGGGATAGCGGTCCCTGATACTTGAAATCGGTTTGACATCTACGGCAATTTCCCCATTTGCCTGCCGCACGGCAACGGCCATCTTTTCCGGCCCCTTCATCATGACCCCTTCAATGACAGCTTGGCCGCCGACACTGAGTTTTTTCGTCATTTTGGTTCTTCTCCGTATAGCAATACAGCAGAGCCAAGGCTCTGCTGTCGGTTCGCATTTTTATTTGGAATCCTTGCCGTATCTCTTGTTGAACTTTTCGATGCGGCCTCTTGCGGACATATCACGCTGCTTGCCCGTGTAGAACGGATGGCATTTGGAGCATACATCTACGCGAAGTTCCTTTTTTACGCTGCCCGTCTTGAACGTGTTGCCACAGCCACAGATGACCGTGCATTCACCATAGTTAGGATGAATTCCTTCTTTCATGTCTTTGACACCTCTTTCTCATATTACACCAATATATCCAGACATTAATGCCTTAGTATTGTACCACACAAGAAAGAGGGACGCAAGGCATTATTTATGGGGAGTTTAGAGCTTTCCCCCTTCCACAAGGTCCAAGATGGTCTTCATGCCGCTGGTGAGCCATTTGTTCTTATGATAGAAAAGCTGGCGGTACATGTGCATATGAAAGCCCGGTACGTTGACAATCTTGAGCTTATCCCGATAATAGGAATTTTCCATGACGTAGCGGGGCAGGAAAGTAAAGCCCATGCTGCGCTGCACCATATCAAGGATGAAGTCCGTATCGCCCACTTCAAGAAAAGGCTGGATTTCAAGCTCCTTGGAGGCCAGGAATTGGTCCAGGGCGCGTCGGTAGTTGTCCTCTTTTTCCGTGAGGAAGAAGGGCTGGCTGATAAGTTCTTCAAGGGCCACTTCATTTCGGTAGACCAAGGGAGAATCAATGGACCCAATGAAGACAATGTCCTCTTTTTCTTCAAGTACTTTTTCCCATTTGACGTTGTAGACCTTTTCATCAAGGATATAGACAAAGTCCACTTGGTTATGGTCCATTTTGTCCAGAAGGGCCGACGGGCTGTCAAGCGTGATGGTCAGGTTCATGTTGGGATAGTTTTCCCGGAAGAACTGGATCAATTTCGGCATCTTGCATTTGCATAGGGACTGGATCATCCCGAGGTGAAGCGTCTCTGCCGGCGGTTTTTCCTGCATCACGACGCGAATCTCTTCCAATTGATGAAGTACGGGGACAATGCGCTGGCAAAGTTCCTTACCCGGCTGGGTGAGACCTACCTGTTTTCCCATACGGTCAAAAAGACGCACGCCAAGTTCTTGTTCCAACCCATGAATTTGTACACTCAGAGCGGACTGTGAGTATCCTAAATCTTTCGCCGCTTTTGAGAAACTTTGCAGTTCCACAATTTTCAAAAAGCTTCTCAATTGTCTTAGTTCCATTTTATTTCCACGCGCCTTTCGCTTTCATATTTTTTCATTACTCATTTTAATTTTATTAATTTGATTTATATTATACCATATAGTATAGTGAAATTACAGAAAAATCAAACGTGATGTTCCTGACCGATGGAACCAGTTTGATCCATTTACAAAAGGGGAGGATTTTATTTCATGAAACTCGGTCTTGTTCCTAAAATCATCATTGGTATCATCCTAGGTACCCTCATTGGGCAGTACATGCCGACAGAGGTCTGCCGCCTTGTTGTCACCTTATCGGGGATCTTCAGCAACTTCCTGAAGTTTGTCATCCCGATGATGATCCTGGCTTATGTCACGATGGGGATTGCTGACCTTACCCAAGGCGCCGGCAAACTGCTTCTCATCACGGCCCTATTGGCCTATGGTTCCACCCTCGTTGGCGGCACGTTCTCTTTTTTCGTCGCTGACAATCTTTTTCCTTCTTTTATTAGCAGCAACGTTACGGAACAGCTTTCCAAGGTCGCTGGCGTTACCCTCGAACCGTTCTTTTCCATTTCCATTCCGCCAATCCTTGATACGATTTCCGCTGTTGTACTCGCCTTCATCCTGGGCCTGTCCCTGTCCGCCCTTAAAGGCAAGACCATTGGCGACACCCTCTATGGTACTGTAAAGGATTTTTCCGGCATCATCGACGCTGTCCTGACCCATGCCATCATCCCGTTCCTTCCGCTTTATGTCTGCGGGACCTTCGTCGATATGACCAAATCGGGTAAGACCTTCGTCATCCTGGGCGTTTTGTGGAAAGTCTTCCTTGTGGTCATCGCCATGCACTTCATCCTGCTCTTTGTTCAGTTCATGGTTGCCGGCACCATTGGCCACAAGAACCCCTTCATGCTCATGAAGAACCAGATTGCTGGCTATACCACCGCATTGGGAACCCAGTCTTCTGCCGCCACCATTCCGGTTAACCTGGAATGCGCCAAAGCCAACGGCGTCAGCGAACAGATCCGTAACTTTGTCATTCCGCTTTGCGCCAACATCCATATGTGCGGTTCCATGATCACCATCACGGCCTGTGCTACGGCAGTCTGCCTCATGAACCAGATTCCTATCCATCTGGGCACGGTTGTTCCTTTCATCATGACCCTCGGCATTGCCATGGTTGCTTCTCCGGGTGCTCCTGGCGGCTCCATCATGACGGCCCTTCCTTTCCTTTGGATGATTTTTGGTAAGCAGCTGGGTGACCCCAACGGCCCGATCTGCGCCCTCATGGTTGCCCTTTACATCACCCAGGATTCCTTCGGCACGGCCTGCAACGTTTCCGGTGATAACGCCATTGCCGTCGTCGTTGATAAAGTTTATAAAACTTGGATTGAAAAATAAGCATTTTGCTTTCATTTTGCCAAGGGTGCCACTCCAATATTGAAACAACTTCTTTCTTCATTGGATCAAAGGGGCACCCTTCCCTTTTACCCTAAAGGAGGGTTATCATGAACGTATTTGACATTATCGGGCCGATCATGATCGGTCCTTCCAGTTCCCATACAGCCGGTGCCGTCCGTCTGGGCCGCGTCGCCAACAAGGTCTTGAACCAGGAAGCGCCCAAGGAAGTCACCGTTGAACTGTCTGGTTCCTTTGCCAAGACCTATCGGGGCCATGGCACGGATCGGGCGCTGCTGGCAGGTATCATGGGCTACCACAGCTATTCCGAGGAAATCCGCGATATCTTCTCCATTGCCGATAAAGCCGGCATCACCTATCGTTTTGTGCCCACCCAGATTCCGGGCAGTCATCCCAATACGGCCCGCATCCACGTCAAGGGCGTCAATGGCACCCCCGTTGTGGTCCAAGGGGCCAGCATCGGCGGCGGCAATATCCGAGTCGACTCCATCAATGGCATGGATGTTGACTTTAGCGGGGAACACAACACCATCCTGGTCCCCCATTACGACCGTCCGGGCGTCATTGCAGAAGTCACGAACATCATGTGGCAAAAATACAAAGAAGTCAATATTGGAAACTTCAAGCTTTCCCGTCCTGTTAAAGGGGGCATTGCCATGATGACGATTGAAATCGATGGCATGCCGCCGGAAGGCATGATTGAAGATATCCGGACCGTGAAGAACGTGACCAACGTCTTCCTCATCCGTTCCATCTAATTGCCGCGTAAAGGAGAACCACCATGTTAAGTTATGATTCCATTGCTTCCCTTGTGGAAGCTGCTGAAAAAGAAGGAAAAAAGATCAGTGAAGTCGTCCTTGCCGATCAGGCCGCCGATATGGGCCTTTCGGAAGAAGAAGTCTTCGCAAAGATGGACCATGATGTCGATGTCATGATTGAAGCGGTCCAATTTGGCAAACGGAAGGACCAAAAATCCACATCCGGTCTCACTGGTGGAGAAGGCTACAAAATGGATGTGTACAGCACGGAAACCAAGGGCGGCCTATCGGGCAGCATTGTGAGCCGTGCCATGATGCGGGCCCTTTCCGTATCCGGCTGCAACGCTTCCATGGGGCGCATCGTAGCCACGCCGACGGCCGGCAGCTGCGGCATCATGCCGGGCTGTCTCCTTACCCTCATGGAAGATAAGGGCATGGCCCGCAAGGATGTGGTCATGAGCATGTTCACGGCAGCAGCCTTTGGAATGGTCATCGCCAAAAACGCCTGCATCGCTGGCGCCCAAGGCGGCTGCCAGGCAGAATGCGGCAGTGCAGCCGGCATGACGGCTGCTGCCATGGTCGAACTATCGGGCGGTACCCCTTCGCAGTGTGCTGACGCCTGTGCCGTTGCCATTGCTAACCAGCTCGGCCTAGTCTGCGACCCTGTCGCCGGCCTTGTAGAAATTCCCTGCGTAAAGCGTAATGCCGGCGGTGTTGTCATCGCTTTTTCCTCCGCCGATATCGCCCTTGCCGGCATCGGCTCCTGCATTCCTGTTGATGAATGCATCATCGCCATGAGAAATGTCGGCAATGCCCTTCCTGCCAGCCTTCGGGAAACCGCCGGCGGCGGGCTTGCTGCCACGCCGACAGGCCGCCGCATGAAAGAACAAGTTTTTGGCAAAGATAAGGAATAAGAACCACAAAAGACCTTCCAGCCGCCGCTGGAAGGTCTTTTTATGTCAGATGGACTTTTTCTCCCGTTTGACTTTTTGATTGTATTTTTGGCTCAGCTCGCCTATGGAAGCGCCCTTCATCCAGTCTTCCACGGCATCTGCCGCCTTTTCCAGGATTTGGGCAACCGTTTCCCGGTCCGTTCCCTCAAACCGGTGCAGGACATGGGAAACAACGGCTTCCTGGACACGCATGGGGTGACCGATCCCGACTTTGATGCGGGGATAGTGTTCACTTCCCAGCGCTTTTTCAATGGACTTGAGCCCATTATGACCGCCGGAGGTTCCTTGTTTACGGATCCGGAGCGACCCTACGGGAAGGTCCATATCGTCCTGGATGACAAGGATGTCTTCCGGCTGAAGATGGTAAAAACCGGCAAAATCACGGACAGCATCGCCGCTAAGGTTCATGTACGTTGTGGGTTTGATGAGAAACACTTTTTCCGGAACCCGTTTTTCCAAATAAAAGGCCCGTTCCGCCTTTCTCCAATCCCCTTCCATACCCCAGCGCCGGGCCAAAATATCAGCTGTCATAAAGCCAATATTATGGCGCGTCATCGCATATTCCGAACCAATATTGCCGAGGGCAACGACGAGTTTCACTCCCTGTTCCTCCTTTTTAGGTGACAAAAGGAGCTGCTGCAGGGTGTACTGCAGCAGCTCCCGAATGGCCCCAAAGCTCACTTTCCTTACTCCTCGAAGAGCTGGCTGATGGACAGCTGATTATAAATGCGAAGAATGGTCTCCGCCAGGATGGGAGCCACGGAAAGTTGGGTGATCTTCGGATGTTTCTTGTTCGGAGGCAGGGGAATTGTGTTCGTAACGATCAGTTCCTTGATGTTACTCTTGGCGATGCGGCTGAGGGCCGGATCGGTCAGGATGGGATGGGTGCAGCAGGCATAGATTTCCTTGGCACCGAACTTTTCAAGGGCCTTGGCCCCCTCAGTCAGGGAACCTGCCGTATCCACAATGTCATCCACCATGATGCAGATCTTGCCCTTTACATCACCGATAAGGTTCATGACTTCTGCTACCCCCGGTTCCGGACGGCGCTTGTCGATAATGGCAATGCCGCAGTTGAGGCGCGTGGCAATCTTACGGGCACGGCTGACACCCCCTAAATCCGGGGAAACAACAATCATGTCTTCATGGCTGAACCCTTTTTCCTTGATGTAGTCAGCAAGGATTGGGCCGCCAGGCATATGGTCTACAGGGATATCAAAGAAACCTTGGATCTGGGCAGCATGCAGGTCAATGGTGACAACGCGGGTAATACCGGAAACAGCCATCAGGTCAGCCATCAGTTTTGCCGTAATCGGTTCACGGCCGCGGGCTTTGCGGTCCTGACGGGCATAGCCATAAAAAGGCACAACCGCCGTAATGTGTCTGGCGCTGGCACGTTTGAAGGCATCACACATGATGAGCAGTTCCATGACATTGTCATTGACGCTGGGTCCGCAGGTCGGCTGGATAACAAATACATCCTTGCCGCGGACACTTTCATTGATCATGACCTGGACTTCACCGTTGTTGAAACGGTTGATGACGGCATCCCCTACTTGTGTGCCCAGATACGCAGCAATTTCGCGTGCCAGGTCCGGATTGGCGTTACCGGAGAAAATCTTCATGTCATCGCCTGTCTTATTACCCAACATTCTTATACCCCCAACTATTTTGTAAAAAATTTATCAGTACGCTACCAATAGGTAAAGTATACAACGGGAGGCCGTCAAAAACAACCTCATTTTTCCCGATGCTTCTTGGCCCAGCCCTCGAGGTTCACCTGTTTGCCCCGAGCTACGGCAAGTGCATCTTCCGGTACATTTTTCGTAATGGTCGAGCCGGCCGCGACATAACTTCCCCGGCCAATGGTAACCGGTGCCACAAGGTTGCTGTTGCAGCCCACAAAGGCGTTATCCTCGATGGTGGTGCGGTGTTTTTCCTTGCCGTCATAATTGACCGTGATGGTGCCGCAGCCCATATTGACGCCGCTGCCAATGTCGCTGTCACCGATGTACTGGAGATGGGGCAGCTTGCTTCCTTCACCGACCGTGGAATTTTTCACTTCGACAAAGTTGCCGACCTTGACGTGATCGAAAAGCACGGTATGAGGGCGCAGGTGATTGAAGCAGCCCATCGTAACCTCATTTCCGACCCGGCAGTCATGGGCATAGGCGAACTGAATGGATGAACCATTGCCGACAGCGACATTCGTAAAACGAACATTCGGACCAATGACGCAGTCCTCGCCGATTTCCGTTTCCCCTTCGAGCAGGGTAAAGGGATACAGAATCGTATCGCGGCCCACTTTGACCCCTTTTTCCACAAAGGTCGTGTCAGGATCCATGATGGTTACGCCTTCATCCATGAGGCGGCCCACAATGCGCTCATTCATGACGCGCTGTGCCTGGGCCAGCTGGCGGCGGGAATTGATGCCCATGACCATGTCAAAATCCTGGGTCTTGATGCCGCACACATCACGGCCCCGTTTCAGGCATTCAGCCAAGATATCTGTCAAATAGTATTCCCCTTGGGCATTGTCATTGGACAAGTTTTCCAAAAGGTCAAAGAGCAGCGGCATTTCCACGCAATAAATCCCCGTATTGATTTCGTGGATTTTCCGCTGGGCCTCACTGGCATCCTTTTCTTCCACGATTCCCGTAACGCGGCCTACACGGTCACGCAGAATGCGTCCATAGCCGAAGGGATTGGGAGCGTCTGCAGTAAGGACGCTGACGCCGGCACCGCTTTCAAGGTGCGTCTCATAAAATTTCTTCAGCTCCGCACCTTCCAAAAGGGGCGTATCCCCGCAGAGGATAAGGGCCGTTCCTTTTTCCCCGCCTAAAAGATCCCGTGCCTGGAGAACGGCATGACCGGTTCCCAGCTGTTCTTTCTGGATGGCCACACGGGCCCGGGTTCCGAGGAACTCCGTGACCTTTTCCGAGCCAAACCCCACGATGACAATCTCATCATCGACACCGGCTTCCCCTGCTGCGTCAAGGACATGTTCCAGCATGGGTTTTCCCGATAATTTATGTAGGACCTTAGGAAGTTTGGATTTCATCCGCGTTCCCTTACCTGCCGCAAGAATAATGGCAGCAAATTCTGACATGGTTTAATAGCCTCCTCATGGAGAGGCCCGCATAAAAACTTTTAGCGGACCTCGATAGTATATCCTGCTTGACGCAGCTCTTCTTCGATTTCATTTACATGGGCTGCGTTCTTGGTTTCCAATTCGACGGAAACGATGGTTTCACCAAGGGGCAGGCTGCGATCCACACGCTCGTGGGCGATGGACAGGATGTTGGCCTGCATTTTTTCAAGGTGTTTAATGAATTTTACGAGTTCGCCCGGACGGTCAGCCATTCTCGTTTCCAATTTCACGCGCCGTCCCGTCCGCATGAGCCCCGTTTCGATGATCCGGGAAACAGTATTGACATCAATGTTGCCGCCGCTGATGACAAGGGCCGTCTTGCCCGGTGTAGGAATAAGATGCTGCAGGGCAGCTGCTACCGGCATGGCACCGGCCCCTTCCATGACCAGTTTTCCCCGTTCGAGAACAAGCAGCATGGCGGCTGCAATATCTTCTTCCTTGACCAAAAGCATGTCATCTACATATTTTTGGATCAGGGAAAAGGTCAATTTTCCCGGCATCCCAACAGCACAGCCATCGGCAATGGTCTTGCCCGACGGATGGCTGACCCATTTGTGCTGCTTCTTGCCCAGGTAAATGGCCGGTGCCTTTTCACTCTGCACGCCATAGACCTTGACATGAGGTGCCTTATTCTTGATGGCCGTGGCAATCCCAGAAAGCAGTCCGCCGCCGCCAGCAGGAACAACAATGTTTTCAACGTCAGGGCACTGTTCAAGGATTTCAAGCCCTACCGTACCCTGACCGGCAATGACCATGGGATCATCATAGGGATGAACAAAATAAGCGCCAGTTTCCTTTTGGATTTCCATGGCCTTAGCCAAGGATTCATCAAAAGTTTTGCCGTGAAGGACAACATTGGCGCCATAGCCCTTGGTTGCCTGGACCTTGGCCAAGGGGGCAGCTTCCGGCATGACGACCGTGGAACGAATGGAGTTCATGGTCCCGCCGAGAGCAACGCCTTGGGCATGGTTGCCGGCAGAGGCCGCAATGATCCCACGCTGCTTTTGTTCCGGGCTCAAGGTCATGATGCAGTTTGAAGCACCACGGATCTTGAAGGAACCTGTGCGCTGGAGATTTTCAAGTTTCAGGTAGGTTTCCCTATCTGCCAAGGTGGTAATCGTGTGGGACATGTCAAGGGGCGTCTCATGAATCAGTCCCTTCAAACGGGCTCTTGCTTCTTCGATGGCATTGAGTGTTACACTTGCTTCGTTCATGTTTGGTTTTCCTCCTTAAAAGAAAATCTTGAATGGGATGATGGGGATGGATGTTTATAACATTTCGGGAACGATATCAACCGCTTTACTGGTTTCGTCGACACCCCGAAGCGTCAGCAGGGATGCATATTCACGAACAAGTTTCTTGGCAGGTTCCTTGGCAGCAATGAAGAGATAGACACCAACCACTTCTGCGCCTACTTCTTCAGCCAGTTCGCACAAGCCGTTGGCGGTGCCGCCGGCGCGCATGAAGTCATCGATGACAAGGACGCGGGCGCCATGGGGCAGGGCTTTTTTAGGAAGCGACATGGACTGGATTTTCTTGGTGGAACCGGACAGATAGCTGATGCTCACAGCCGGGCCTTCCGTAATGCGCGCTTCCTTGCGGGCCATGACCATGGGAATATTGAAAGCCTTGGCAGCAGACAGGCCCAAAGGAATGCCTTTTGTTTCAACAGTCATGATATATTGAGGTTTCAGTTCGATGCTGCGCTGCATGATGATTTCGCCCAGACGCGAAACAATCTGAGGATTGAGGATGAGGTCATTCATATAGATCATGCCGCCCGGCAGGACGCGGTCCGGTGAATTGAGGCGTTCACAAAGCTCACCCAGGAACTGATTGTCCGATTTGGCCGTGTGGTAAGGAATGAAACGGACGCCCCCGCTGGCGCCGGCCACCGTCTCAATGATGCCAAGGTCATAGGCCGCAAGACCGTTGCGAACAGTCTGCACGTCCTCACTCAGCGTGGATTTGGCGACAGTGAATTTGTCGCAGAAATAGGAAAATGGAAACAGCTGGAAAGGCTTATCCGTCAGTTCCTTGGTCAGGGCCACGATCCTTTCCAAACGTTTTACTCTAGCCATAAGATCCCCTCTACTTTCTGATGCATGACTTGCGCTTTTTTCTTTTTTATGGTTCGTGTTTCTTTGTTGGTACCAGGTGCTGTTCTTCAATGACGCGGAGCAAGGTCCGTTCCGCATTTTCCATATGGGTCTTGACGGCCATCTGGGCTTTTTCCACGTCCCGCTGGGCAATGGCATCCACAATAGCCCGGTGTTCCAAAAGCATTTCATCAAGACGCCCCGGGTAAGGCATACTCCGTTCGCGGATGCTTGTGATCTGCTGCCGGAGGGTACTGATAATGTTCATGCAGCGTTTATTGCGGCTGGCCTTATAGATGACATCATGGAAAGCCGTATCCATTTCAACGATTTTTGTATAGTCAAGACGGCTCACATAGGTCCTAGTAGCAATGAGATATTTATCCATTTCCTCGATTTCAGAATCCTCAATGCGTTCCGCGGCAAGCCCTGCCGCCAAGGTTTCAAGGGCCGTACGGATCTCATAGACTTCATTGATGTCATGGATCGACACGTCGGCAACGTAAGCGCCGCGCCGTGGGATCATAACCACAAGGCCTTCCTGTTCCAGGTTGCGGATGGCTTCCCGGATCGGGGTCCGGCTGACACCCATTTCGTCAGCAAGCTGCAGTTCCGTCAGACGCATCCCGGCAGGAAAGTCCCCGCTCAAGATGGCATCCCGGATATTTTCAATGACCACTTCCCGAAGCGGTTTATAAGTATCCAAGGGAATCTGCCTCAAATGTTTAACCATAATACTCCTCCTCCGTACATGCCACATCCAGAAGCAGGTCCTGAGAAAAGGTTTCCCGGAGCTTTTCCTTCAGTCGGCATGCCGTTTCTTCATCTTTTACAAGGCCAAAGACGGTAGGACCGCTGCCGCTCATCATGGCCTTTTCCGCACCTAAACGGATCATGGCCGCTTTCAAGGCAGCCAGAAAGGGCACCTTTTCCAAGGTAACCGCTTCCAGGTCATTGCTGAGCGCAGAAAGAAGGGCCTTTGTGTCGTGGTGCTCGAGCGCGGCCACACAGGCATCGGTATCCGTTTCTTTCCGTTCCTTTACGCCGTCCAGGGCGCGATAGACCTCTGCCGTCGAGACCCCCAGTGCCGCTGGTTTGGCAAGGACCATCCAGAGCGTAGGCGACGGGGGCAGCGGTCTCATCAGTTCCCCTCTTCCAAGGGCACGCTGCGTCCCGCCGGCAATACAGAAAGGAACATCACTGCCAATTTCAGCAGCCCCTTCCTCCAATTGGCCCCTTGTAAGAGGCTTTCCATAGTACCGGTTGAGGATGCGCAGGACCCCTGCTGCATCTGCACTGCCGCCAGCCAGACCGGCAGCAAGATAAATGCGTTTTTGGATGTGGATGTGAACGGCCGGCTTTATTTTTGTCCATTTTTCAAAAACAAGGGCTGCTTTGTAAGCTAGGTTGCTTTCATCACAAGGCAAGGCCGCGCCATCCATGGTCAAGGTAAGGGTAGGAGCTTCTTCCAGCGTAATCGTGTCCGCAAGGGAGATACTCTGCATGACCATATCGACATCATGAAACCCGTCGGCACGGCGTTTTCCAACGCGCAGGGCCAGGTTGATCTTGCCAGGGGCGAATTCCTTCATGTTCACTTTCCACCTCTTTGTATTTTGTATTCATTGTACCGTGAAACGGCAATAAAAACAAGTAAATTGTGAACATTCGTAAGAATATTTTCAAAAAACGTTCTTATTCAAAATGTCCATCTGTCAAAGTACATAAAAACATGATAGAATAGGACAAGCAATGGAAAAAGCAAAACCAAATGGAAGGGATAAGTACGGGCTTAAAATGCGGCTATCCCTTCCTGTGCCCGCTCCCGATCAAGCAAAGAAGGTGACCTCCATGAAAAAACACATCATCAAGTATCTCCATTTTACCCTGGGCTGCTTCATCATGGCCCTTGCCATCAACGTTTTCCTCGTCCAGCACCATTTCCTTTCCGGAGGAATTGCAGGTCTTGCCATGCTGATTTACTATATTGCAGGCTTTCCCATGGGCATTACAAGCTTTCTGCTCAACGTGCCGCTCTTTTACATGGCCTATAAATTCATGAGCCGCAAATTCCTCATGGACAGCCTCATTGGAACTGCACTCTTTTCTATTTTCCTTGATGGTACGGCCTTCCTTTCCCACACAACCTATGTCACAGATCCGCTTCTTACCTGTATCGCTGGCGGCGCCCTTGAAGGCATTGGGGCGGCCCTGGTCTACCGGGTTGATGGATCGACAGGCGGCGTCGATATCCTAGGATTCATTGCCAAGAAATTCTACAATATCAGCATCAGCACAACCAACTTTATCTTCAACGCCATCGTCGTTACCTGCGCCCTCTACTTTGTCGGCCTTGAACCGGTTCTCTACAGCCTTGTCCTGTTCTTCCTCTGCTTTAAGGCGACAAACGTCGCGATGGTTGGCTTTGACTACAAAAAAAGTGTGCTCATCATCACCCAGCAGCCCGATACAATCCGCAAGCTCGTCATCGGCGAGGTGAACCGTGGCATTACCATTCTCAAAGGGGCCGGCGGCTATACGGGAAAAGACAAGGAAATCCTTCTTGTCGTCGTAAAGATCCGCCAGTTGGGGCACCTGCTAAAACTCATTGAGCGTGTCGACCCCGCTGCTTTTGTCCTCGTCCAAGACGCAAACGATGTCTTTGGACGGGGCTTTACCCAGCCCGATGTCTACCTGCCGCCAGCAGATGGGGGAAAAGAAAAGCACGCATAATAAAAAAGGGCACCTAAAGAAAAACCGGCGTTCCATAGGCACAAGATCCTATGGAAGGCCGGTTTTTACGTCCTCAGGGTACCCATGACGGGGCAGCTTGACGCCGCGCGCCAGGGTTGCGATGGTAGGCCATGGGGGCAAAGAAAAAGGCGGATCTCCCCTTTTTAGGATGGTCCAAGCTCCTTTTCCCTGACGCCACACCATCCTACACATCCTACACCATCCAAGGAGCCTTTTTTCATGAAAAGGAAACGGGACCAGACGCCGGCTTTCCTTGCCCCCATCTTCCCCCACAAAAAAGGGGCTATGAAGAAATGATAGACTCATTTCTTCATAGCCCCTTTGATCTGTTCTAGGACCTTTATTTGAACAAGTTCGTAAAGATCATGATGACACTGGAGTTGATAAAGTCAATGAACAAGGCACCAACCAGCGGTACGCAGAAGAAAGCGCGCGTGGAAGGACCATGAACGGCCGTAACAGCACTCATGTTGGCCATTGCGTTCGGCGTTGCGCCCATCCCGAAGCCGCAGACAGCGGAAACTTCGACGGCAGCATCGTAATCGCGGCCCATAGCGTTGAATATGACAAAGTAGGTGAACAGGGCCATGAAAATAACCTGGGCTACTGCGATGATGGAGAGCGCACCAGCGATATCGAAGAGTTCCCAAATGCGCAGACTCATAAGGGCCATGGACAGGAAGATGTTGAGGCCAACATCACCCATGGTTTGGATTTCAGGAATTGGCACATCAAGGCTCGAGGAATGGTCAGCCGTGTTGCGAAGAACGGCAGCGACCAGCATGGAGCTGATATAGAACGGGAACACAAGGCCAATGCTCTTGAAGAAAGCCGCTACATAGGTACCAACACCCATGCAGAGCAGGATTTCGCCCGTAGCCAGCATGAACTTTTCCGGAACCATGGGAACAACTGCAGCCGATTCCACATCAGAAGCCTGATCAACAGCCGATACATTCGTTTCGTTGCTGTGCAGGTTATACTTAGAAATCAGGCGATGCGCAATCGGGCCGCCCATAAGGGAACCGGAAATCAGGCCGAAGGTTGCCATAGCGATGGCAACGGCACTGGCGCGTTCAACACCCATGTTTTCAAAGAAAGGACCAAAAGCAGCACTCGTACCATGGCCGCCGACAAGCGGTACGGAACCGGCGCAGAGGCCAAGGAGCGGATGCAGGCCCACAACTTTGGCAAGGCCGACACCAATGACGTCCTGCAAGGTAACAAGGATAGCGCAGATAATCGTGAGGATCAGAACGTCGCGGCCGCCTTTTTTAAGAAGGGCAAAGGATGCCGTAAAACCGATGCTCGTAAAGAACATGTTCATAAAGAAGCTCTGCTGTACCGTATCAAGTTTGACGGCACCGACACCGCTTTGATGAAGGGCGAGGTTCAAAAGAGCAAAGAGGATACCGCCAATAACCGGGTTCGGGATGCAGTACGTACGCAGGAACTTAATGCGGGCTTTCAGGAACTTACCCAGATAATACAGCAAAATGCCGACTGCCATTGTTTGATAAGAATTCAAAGCTAAGGTCATCGTAATACTTCCTCCTCAAGTTCAATCTCTTCCTACTAATGAAATGATAATTTCCTCAAGACGTGACCACTTCCATCCTTTGTCCCCGCCTCCACTGCGGTAAGAAATGGCCAGCACCGCCAGGTCCACCAAGGCTTTTTGTAAGGATTCATGGGAATAATTTCGTGCACGCTGCATGGCAAGCTTGGCGATGTAGGGATTCTTTTTCAGGGTTTGGGCAATCTCGTCCTGTCGAGCACCTTTTGCCATCATGGCTTTGACTTGGGTCAGCAGACGCAGGGAAGAAGTAACGACATAAAGGGCCAAAACAAATTTAGAGTCATCCTTCCGTTCTGCTGCAATCAGTTCCAGCGCCAAGGTCAGGTTCCTTTCTTCGATGGCCCGGCCTAGGGCAAAATTTGATACTTGGGGCAACTGGGAAAACATCTGCCGTACATCATCAACGGTCCAGATCTTACGGTCCCCGGCAAAAAGAGCAATCTTCTCGATTTCCCGCTCCAAAAAAAGGAGGGGCACTTCATCGGCCGCTGCTACATAGTCTTCAATCAAGGCTTTGGCTCCTTGATCGAAGCGGGCGCCGTATCGCTCAGCCTGTTCCTGCAGAAAAGGCATGAGGGCATTGTTCTGATACCATTTGATGGGTTGACACTCAACCAAGGGTGCTATCGCTCCGAGCTTTTTGGCCGCGCTCGTCCGCTTATCGATGGCGCTAAGCTGGATAAGGACGTAAGTCGAAGCAGGGATATCACTGACAAGTTCAAGGAAGGCCTCTAAAGCGCTTTCCTTTTTTTTGCTTTTTCCTTTGGTCGGCGGAACACTTGCTGCGTCTTTGGTCTTTTGAAGAACAAAGGGATCACTGACAATGACCCAATTGAGCCCCCCAAAAAAAGACTGGGAACAAATGGCTTCCCGCAGGTCGACAAGATTGAATCGATCCTCGAAAGTCCACGTGTTAAGTTCCTCACCTTTATGGTCAAAGGCAATCCGTTTTTTCATGGTTTCCTTGATGGCCTCTTGGTAGTAGTCCTCATTTCCAATGGCGACCGCAAGATGGGGACAGGGCCTGCCCTTTTTCCTGAGGTCCGCCAGGAACTGGTCCGCTGTCACGTTCAACCTTGATCACTCCTAGAAACAGTTTCGCTGACAGCGATAACTATACCACTTCGGTCCGGTCTCGTCAAAAACAACCTTGATGGCACCTCCTTCGTCCGTTCTTGCCACGGGAATTCCTAAATATTCCAGGCGTTCAAGGACCGTTTCATGGGGATGGCCAAACCGGTTGTTCCGGCCAACGGAAATGACTGCAACCTTAGACGATACGGCTTTAAGGAAGGCCATTTCCGAAGAAGTTGACGAACCGTGATGGGAAACCTTCAGCACATCGCTCCGAATCGGGGCTGCCGCTGCGGCAAGTTCGATTTCACTTGTCGCATCCCCGGTAAGGAGCACCTTGCTTTTCCCGCACGCAACAAGCACCACTGCAGAGCTCTCGTTTGCATTGCCTCCTTTCTCTGCCATTTTCGGTGCGTCTACGATATTAATTATATGCGATTTAAAGCGGATGTGAATTGTTTTTTGCATTTTGTATACAATTTTGTGATTTGTTTTTTTCATGGTATATATCAATTTTTCTATATCATCACTGTTTTTTTCCTGCGGAAGGAGCAGCCGTTTCACCGGCAGCCAGCGTGCGATTCCAGCGGCCCCGCCAGCATGGTCATGATGGCCATGGCTGATGATCATCGTGTCGATCTGGGTTACGCCAAGGGCCCGGAGCGCGGGTACGACAACCCGCTCCCCTATATCATAGTGTCCGTTTAATCCCCCCGTATCGATAAGTACGGTCTTCCTGTCCGGCATAACAAGAAGGCAGCAGTCGCCCTGCCCCACATCAAGGAAATAAGCCGTAAAAGGGACTTTTTGAAAGCGAGGGTAAAGAAAAAGGACAGCAAGGCAAAAGGCAGAGGCAAGCGCCGCCTTTTGCCGGCAGCGGTCGAGACAGGAGCCCTGTGGAAAATTGCCAAGGAGCAAGCTGAGCAAAAGACCATAGCAAAAAAGCGCTCCAAAGCCCAAGGTGCCCGTTGTGACCAGGAAGGGCCTACTTTCTGAAAGCAGGCGCCCCAGGTCAAGGGAGAGACTGACCAGGCTGCCGGCCATGACAAAAAGAATCCTTCCCAAAAAGGGCAGGATAAGTCCCCCGAAAACGGCACATACGGCAAGAACGAGGGAAAGACTCAAAAGCGGTACAAGAAGCAGATTGGCCGGAAGGGACAGGAGGCTCACGGCGTGGAAATAATGGACAAGCAAAGGAAGGGAAAAGATATGCGCCGCAAGGGGAACAGAAAGAGCTGCCCCGAGCCGCTGCCCCAGATAAGGCGTAAGCCCTCTTTCCACCCGGTCCCTTAGGAGCATCAGTCCGGCTGCTGCCGCAAAGGAGAGTGCAAAACCAATATCCCAGATCCAAAAAGGATGGATGCCCAGGAGCAAGATGGCCGAAAAACCAAGGAAGGACGGGCCGCTTGCCCGGCGCCCCAACAGCTCTCCCAGCAAAACACCGCTGCCAAGGAGCACTGCACGGCAGACAGACGCCCGAAGCCCGCAAAGGATGGCGTAGCAGATTAGAAAAAAGATGCCCACCAAGGGTTTGACAGGGCGCGGCAGCGGAAGATGCCCTGCCACCAGGACATAGAGGCTGGCAAGGAGTGCCACATGGCTTCCGGACACAGAAAGAAGATGGGACAGACCGCAGGCCGTAAAGATCTGGAGTGACGGGGCGTCCATCCCCTCACTGCCGCCAAGGAGCATGCCCCCAAGGAGCGCGGCCTCCCGCGGAGGAAGGGCCTCTGAAAGCCGCTTTCTTACGGCGCTGCCCAATGCGGCGATCCGGTCGAGGCTATCTTTTTCTCCCCCTTCATAGTGCAGACCGCCCTTTTGGGTCATTAGCCTTCCCGGAATCTTTCGGGCGGCACTGCGCTTTTTTTCATCCGCCATCCCAGGATTATAGAACGTCTCCATCGGTTCCAGACGGCCTTCTGCCGTGTAGCTCCCCCATAAAGGTCCAGGAAGGGCGCCCAAATGAAGAACGGGGATGCGCATGCCTTCATAAAGGAGCGTAAAAGAAACGGATTGATTCCGAACGCGCAGGGAACCTGGCTCAAGCCGCCCCGTAAGCCTTACGGGTTTCCCCAAAAAAGGAGCCATGCGGCTTGCCGCACTTTGCCGATGCCGGCCGGAAAGGGCCCCTATGAACAGGGCCGGCAGCAGAAAGAAGACGAGGACGCCCCCTTTTTTCCCTTCCTTCCAGAATAGAGCAACAAGTAGGCTGACCCCTAGCAATCCCCAAACAAGCCATCTGGAAGGCTGGGCCGAAATCCCCCACAGCGTGCCCAGACTAAAGCCCAATCCAGCCCAGGAAAGGGGCGTCATGGAAGGACCTCCACAAGCTCCCGGAAACGGGAAAGCGTTTTGGGGCCGATGCCCTTGACGCGCAGCAGGTCATCTACGGACCGGAAAGGGGCGGCGTTCCTTTCTGATATGATGCGCCGCGCCGTCTCGGGGCCGATTCCGGGAAGGCGTTCCAGTTCTTCCTGGGGTGCCTCATTTGGATTGATCTTTGGGGTCCTAGCGGCGCCTTGTTCTTTCCGTCTTCCTTTTTCCCGAGCAGGCAGGACGCCTGCAGAAGGCGGAGCCTTTCCTGCTGCAGGACGCCGATTCTTCCGCAGCGGGACGTTCACCTGACAGCCATCCTTGATTTTTTTCGCCAAGTTTACCCTCGTTTCATCGGCCTCATCCGTCATGCCGCCAGCCTTGTAAATGGCGTCGGCATAGCGCAGGCCCGGGGCAAGGTCATAAAGGCCAGGGTACATGACGGCACCGCTGACATAGACATGAAGACTGGGGCGCGCTTTCTGCTCCCGCTGCTTTGTCATGACCGCCTCAGGATCCAGCGGAATTTTTCCCTGCTGCGGCGTCTCTTCCCAGTAGAGGGCAGCTCCTACAATAAGGACCATGAGGACGAAGATGACAGCTGCCTTCCTGCGGTTCCATAGGTTCATGGTGCGACCTCCTTTTCAAAAAAAAAGCAGGTCATCTCCCCGCGAAGGGGTGATAACCTGCTTTTGAACGACTATTTTCGTCTAAAAGGGCATCCTTATTTCAGTAAAACGCCTTACGGTTTTACCACAATGTTGACCAGACGGCCCGGGACAGCAATGACGCGGATAACCTTGCCGCTGCCGATGGCCTCCTTGACAGCCTGGCTTTCCAAGGCGACCTTGCCCAAGGCCTCCTTATCCATTTCCGGATCGACCATGATACGGTCCTTTGGCTTGCCGTTGACTTCAACAAGGACCTCTACTTCGTCGACCTTGATGGCTTCTTCATCATACTTCGGCCAAGCCTGCTTATGGATGCTTTCCGAATCATTGATGGTGCCGTGCCAGAGTTCTTCCGTAATATGCGGAACGAAGGGGGCCATTACAAGGAGCAGATCCGTAATGACTTCCCAGATGAGACCCGGATGTACTTTCTTGGCCTTATCCTTATAGGCGTAAAGGGCATTGACCAGTTCCATCATGGTACTGATGGCGGTATTGAAGTTAAAGCGGCTGTCCAGGTCCTCTGTGATCTTCTTCAGGCTCACGTGGAGGATATGGCGCATTTCCCGCCCTGCTTCATCCAGTTCCTTCACATCATAGGTCTTGACCTGTTTCTGGAGTTCATCCTGGAAGTGGTAGACAATACGCCATACACGGTTCAGGAAGCGGAAGGACCCTTCAACACCCTGGTCACTCCATTCCAGTTCCCGTTCCACAGGAGCGGCAAACATGATGAACAGACGGGCCGTATCGGCGCCATACTTGCCAATGATTTCTTCCGGGGAAACGACATTTCCCAGGGACTTACTCATCTTGGCCCCGTCCTTGATGACCATTCCTTGGGTCAGGAGGTTTGCGAAGGGTTCGTCAACCTTGACAAGACCGGCGTCCCGCAGGACCTTCACAAAGAAGCGGGAGTAAAGCAGATGGAGGATGGCATGTTCAATACCGCCGATATATTGATCCACGCTCATCCAATGATCGACCGCTTCATGGCTGAAAGGGGCCTCATCATTGTGGGGATCGGTATAGCGCAAATAGTACCAGCTCGAGCAGACGAAAGTATCCATCGTATCGAGTTCACGTGTTGCCGAACCGCCGCATTTTGGGCAGGTACAGTGCACGAAAGACTCACTCGTAGCAAGGGGGCTCTTGGCGCCGGCCGTAAACTTGACGTCTGTCGGCAGCTTCACGGGCAGGTCCTTTTCCGGAACGAGGACTTCGCCGCATTTCGGGCAGTTGATGACCGGAATGGGTGCGCCCCAATAGCGCTGACGGCTGATCAGCCAGTCGCGAAGACGATAATTGACGCGCCGTTTGCCCAGGCCCTTTTCTTCCATGTAGTCCATGATGGCCCCCATGGCTTTATGCATTTCCATCCCTGTGAAGGGCCCGGAATTAACCAAGACACCGTCTTTTTCTGTATAGGCATCATCCATTTCCTCAAGCTTCAGTTCCTTATCCTTTGGCTGGAGGGTGAGGATTTTCTTGATCCCGTACTTCGTGGCAAACATCCAGTCACGATGGTCCCCGCTCGGTACCCCCATGACAGCGCCCGTGCCGTAGTCAAAAAGGACATAGTTCGTAATCCAGATTTCCACCTTATGTCCCGTCAGGGGATGGACACAGTCGCAGCCCGTGTACATGCCCACTTTTTCCGACTCAGCACTGGTCCGCTCAATATCCGATGTATTGCGGACCTTGTCGCAGAAGGCTTCGAGTTCAGCCCGTTTGGGGTTATTTTCAAGGATCTTGGCAACAAGGGGATGCTCCGGCGGGATAACGACGAAGGTGACGCCATAGATCGTATCGGGACGGGTCGTATAGACCGGGAGCTTGGTTCCAAGGTCCGGGCAGTCAAAGCTGAATTCCAGTCCTTCACTGCGGCCAATCCAGTTGCGCTGCATGGTTTTGACCGGTTCAGGCCAGCCCTTCAAGAGGTCAAGGTCCTTCAGGAGTTCATCGGCATAATCGGTAATCTTAAAGAACCACTGGGACAGGTCCTTTTTGATGACCGGTGTATCACAGCGCCAGCATTTCCCATCAATGACCTGTTCGTTGGCAAGGACGGTATTGCATTTTTCGCACCAGTTGACCGGGGCTGTTTTCTTGACGGCCAGACCGCGTTTATACATGAGTTCAAAGAACCACTGGGTCCACTTGTAGTAATCTTCCATACAAGTCTTGACTTCACGATCCCAATCATAGGAAAGACCCATGCGTTTTTGCTGATCCTCCATGTTGGCAATGTTTTCAAGAGTCCATTTGGCCGGCGGAATGTTATGTTTGATGGCGGCGTTTTCCGCAGGCATGCCAAAGGAGTCAAAACCCATGGGATGAAGGACGTTGTAGCCGCGCATGGTGCGGAAACGGGCGACTACATCGCCGATGGAATAGTTCCGTACGTGCCCCATATGGAGGTTTCCCGAAGGATACGGGAACATCTCAAGGACGTAATATTTGGGGCGGGGATCATCATTGCTGACCTTGTAGGTATGATGGTCCTCCCAATACTTTTGCCATTTGGCTTCCGCCTTATGGGGTTCATACTTTTCACTGATCATGGCTTGGCCTCCCTATTTTGGAAACATAAGTGAAATCCCTTGCAATACGGCATCCGATTCTGTAACATAGTAGTATTGAAGGAAGTGAACGTACCCCCGCCGGATAGAGGCGGGTGCTTCCTGCTTCAACGAGAACGGCACCGCTGACTTGAAAAAAGCCGCGATGACTTGCACACTCTCCACAAGCATAGATTTCCGTGCGGCCCACGGAATTTCCGCAGTGAAACAATTGTTTTCCAAGGGCACCGACCCCTTGGAAAGACCTGCCATCCATCCCACCGCCTATAGCGCTAGAAGGGGACTTTTTGCAGGATAGATTGCCATTCACTGCAATAGATTTATTATATAGTTGACGCCTCATAAAGTCAACGCAGGAAGGAGCACCATTCATGGCCTTTTATGCAATTGGAGACCTGCATCTATCCGGGGCTCCCCCGACAAAACCCATGGACGTCTTCGGCCCGCAGTGGAAAGGCCATCGGGAAAAAATCATCGAGCACTGGAAAAAAGCCATTGGCGCTGACGATACGATCATTCTTTGCGGTGATACGTCGTGGTCCATGGACCTAGCCGATGCCATCGAAAAAGATTTTTCCATGCTTTCCACACTTCCAGGAAAGAAGATCGTCCTCAAGGGGAACCACGATTATTGGTGGTCCAGCATGCGCAAGATGGAACAAGCCTTTAAGGGCAGCTTCCAATTTCTCCATAATAGCTGCGTCGTCGAAAAGGACACGGCCATCTGCGGCACCAGGGGATGGAACCTTCCCTCCATGCCGGAATTTACGGATCACGATGACCTCCTTTATAAACGTGAGGTTCAGCGCCTCGAGCATTCCCTTAAAGAAGCCAAGGCGTCCGGTGCCAAACGGATCATTGCGGCCCTCCACTACCCGCCCCTATACGAGCCGGAAGAAGTGACAGGCTTTACCGAGCTCTGCCGGGACTACGAAGTTACGGCCTGCATCTACGGCCACGTCCACGGTGACGCCGCCCATTTCCTGAACCTTTTCCAAGGCCTCCGGGATGGCACGCAGTACCGCCTCGTCGCGTCTGATTACATTGATTTTTGTCCGGTCAAGATCCTTGACTGACCGGAGAAAGGATTTCCTGTGCATCAATATCTCTTTTTTATCGGCAATTTTCCCATCCGCATGTATGGTCTCATGCTCTGCACGGCCATCTTCATGGCAACGGGAACGGCTTATTTCCTTGCCTATAAGGATGGACGGGGCTGGGAAAAGTACCTGCCCGACATCGGGATTTATGGCGGTTTTGCCGGCATTGTCGGCGCTCGCCTCTGGGATGTGTTCTTTTTTGACTGGGCCTACTACAGTGACCACCTGTCAGAGATTTTCTTTGTCTGGCAGGGCGGTATGGCCATCCAAGGCGGCATCGTCGGCGGTATTCTCGCCGGGGCCCTCTACTGCAGAGCCCACAAAATCAATTGGATCGATATGCTGGACGTTGTTTCCCCGGCCCTATTCATCGGCCAGTCCATCGGGCGCATGGCAAATCTCTTAAACGGCGATGCTTTCGGCGCGCCCACTGGCGGCGATTTCGGCATTCTCTATCCCGTTGGGACCCTGGCCCGCAGCACCTATGGAAACGCGCCCCTGTGGCCGGCAGAAGTTTGGGAAGGACAGATTGACATCATCCTTTTCGCCCTGCTGCTCATGTTCCAGTCCCGACCCTACAAACGGGGTCAGTGCTGCTTTGTCTACGTCATGCTCTATTCGGCGCTGCGCTTTTTCCTTGAATTCCTCCGCGGCGATTATGTGGAGCCTTTCCTCTTTGGCCTCAAATCGGCCCAGGCAACAAGCCTCGTCTTCTTTCTCCTTGCTCTCATCGGTTTTATTGGGAGCGGCCGCAGGAAGACGCAGGCCTAGGACAAGACATAAAAAAACTGCCCTTGCGGGGGCAGTTTTTTATTTTCCCAAGGTTTCTTATGCGCCCTGCCGCGCCGCAAAGGCTGCCTTTCCAAGGCGCCATAAAGGCAGGGCATATAGATAAAAGGCAAAGAGCATACTTGAAATGGGCGCGCCGATAAAAGCCAAAGGCACAGCGCCGGCAATGCACCAAGGCACCAGGGCGCTCATGACAACGGCCGTATCTTCAATGGCAAGGGCAAGTTCCTTGCCGTCGGGCATGATCTTGCGGGAAAGGTCGCGCGTCATGATGATGGCAAGGGTTTGGTTCGACCCAATGAGGGAACTGATTGCCGCCGCGCCAAAGACGCCGGCAAAAGGAAAGAAGCGCTTTGTCAGGGCAAGAAGGACCGATTCAATATTTCGGAGCAGCCCCGTCTTGCTGAAAATGCCGGAGTAACAGGACCCGATCATGACGATGCCCGTCGTACTCGCCATGGAAAGAAGGCCCCCGCCGCGGAGCATGGCATTGAGCTGAGGGTCCGAGGAGATAAAGCCAAAGAACATGACGTGAAAGATGGCGGGAAGGGAAAGGCCCTGATAGACATAAGCGCAGAGGAAACTTAAGACAACGCTCACAAAAAGGGTCTTTTTCACAGCCACGCGGAAAAAAGCCAAAATAAGGATGCTTGCTGCCGGGATGAGCATGGCATAGGATACGTCAAAATGGGACGCAAAAAGATGCTTCACGGCGCTTGCCGTCTCCGCCGTGCCTTCTCCCCCGCCCATGAGGCCATAGAACACAAGGGAAAGGAGAAAGGGCACCAAGGCACTTTTCATCATGCCCTGGATGTTGTCATAAAGGTTCGTTCCCGTCAGGTCTGCCGTAAGGAGCGCGCTTGTCGATACAGGTGAGCAGCGGTCCCCAAAGTAGATTCCCGACAGGACGGCCCCGCCAATGAGCGCCTTGGGTGCCCCCAAGGCTGCTGCAATGGTCATGGAGATGAGCCCCATCGTTGCCGCTGTCCCAAAGCTCGTTCCCATAAGAAAGGACAGGAGACAGTTAAGGACAAAGGTAAGGAGGACGATGAGCGCCGGGTCGATAACGCCGGACGCATAATAGACAATGGTCGGGATGGTCCCGCCAGCCCGCCAAAGCCCTGTCAAAAAGCCAATGATGACAAAGGTCATGAGGATATTGCGGATGGTCTTCACGCCAGCGGCCCACATGCCAAAGATTTCCTTGAAGGAAAATCCCTGGTAACGGGCATAGCCGCTAAAGAGCAAGAGCCCAGCAAAAAGAGCGGCCAAAATGGGAATCCCGGTAAAAACACTGCCTAAAAGAAGCAAGGAAAAAATCAATAAAATGGCATTTTCAAGCATGGCTGGGGACGCCTCCTAAAATAAATCCGCAAAATGGGCATAATGGAGGATTTTCCCGCTTTCGCCAAGGGCCCTGACCTCTTGGGGACTCAGAAGGGCAAACCCTTTGACCTCCGCTTGTTGGATCGTAACCGCTTCTTCCGTAAAGGGAAGGCGCACTTCATAGATGTCGACAAAGTAGTTGTTCTGTTCTTTTGGGGAATCATTGCGGTACGTATGGACGAGGCGGACCGCCTCTTTATCCGGCACAAGACCTGTTTCTTCCCGCGTTTCCCGCAGGACCGCTTCCAGTGACGTTTCGCCTGCCTTGACACCGCCGCCGGGGATCTCCCATTTCCCTGGAGCCCACTGCTTATCAAGCTGACGCTGGGTAAGCAGGATGTGTCCCTTTTCATTCACAATGAGGGCAAGGACCGTCAAGTGATAGTCGCCCGGTTTCATATGCCAATCATTGCGCATCATGGTGCGGCCTGTGCGTTCTTTTTTCTCGTTATAGATATCCCAATATTCCATGCTAGTCCTTCTCCTTTGCGCAAAGTGCGTCAAAACGCTGCAGGACGGCTTTCATTTCCTCTGTAAAATACCCTTCCGCGGCTTTATAGATGGAGGCAGGAATGCCAAAATAAGGTTCTGCAAGGCTTCCGCTGATGGCGGCAAGGGTATCTGTATCGCCACCGAGACTGACAGCGCGCCTTAGGGCATCCTCAAAACTGTCCGATGCCAAAAAAGCCGTCAGGGCCTGGGGCACGGATCCGTCGCAAGTTGCATTCCCTTCGTAATGGCTTCTAAGCTCGTCAAAAGGTTCCGAAAGGTCATAAAAACGCCCCAGATAGGTACGGATCACGTCCTTCCTGGCTCCCGAGCGGGCAAGGAAAATCGCTCCTGAAACGGCTTGGGCCGCCTTTTCCGCACTTTTTTCATTATGGCTCACACGGCAGGAAATAAGGGCCAGTTCCTCCGCTTCCGCCAAGGTATAGGCAAACCAGCCAGCCGGAGAAACGCGCATGGCCGCCCCATTTCCACAGCTGCCATAAGGTCCCATGGTCTCATCCATAAGCCACGCCTTAAATTTCTGTCCATACCCAGCATCTGGATATGTGCGCCCCAACTTACGCATCCTTTCGCAAAGAAGAGGACCCAATACGCTTTCTGTTTCTGGAAGGTCTGCTTCCCGCATCGTCAGGAAGGCTTCTGCCACGGCAGCCGTCATAAGGGAGTCATCCGTCACGCGGCATCCTTTGGCAAACAAGTCGAATTCCTTTTCCCGAAATCCAGTCCACTCAAAACGGGATCCTACAATATCTCCAATAAAGGCGCCCTTCACGTCCTATCCCTCCCTTTTGGCAGCAGTTATACCCCATACTCCAGGACAACAGGACAGTGATCACTGCCCATAATCTCGTTCATGATGGTTACATCCCGGATCTTGTCACGACCCGCTTCCGAAACAAGGAAATAGTCAATGCGCCACCCCGCGTTCCGTTCGCGGGCCTTGAACATATAGGACCACCAGGTATAGGCCCCTTCCCGATCAGGATAGAGCATACGGAAGGAGTCAACGAATCCCCGGGCAAGGAACGCATCAAGCTTTTGCCGCTCCTCGTCAGAAAAGCCGGCATTGTGATGATTGGAATCAGGGTTCTTGAGGTCAATGGGTTCATGGGCCACATTCATGTCCCCGCAGACGATGGTTACTTTCTTCTGTGAAAGGGCCTCGCAGTACGCCTGGAACGCATCTTCCCAAGTCATGCGGTAGCTCAGGCGGGCCAGCTCGCGCTGCGAATTGGGCGTGTAGACATTGACAAGGTAAAAACCGTCATACTCCGCTGTAATGACACGGCCTTCCTGGTCATGTTCCTCGATGCCCAGTCCATAGGTCACGGAAAGGGGCTTGATACGGGAAAAGATGGCCGTTCCGGAGTAGCCTTTTTTAACGGCACTGTTCCAATATTCATAATAACCGGGAAAATCAAAACTGGCCTGTTCCCGCTGCATCTTCGTTTCCTGGATACAAATGATATCGGCGTCCAGTTTTTCCATGGACTCCTTAAAACCTTTATTCATACAGGCCCGAAGTCCGTTGACATTCCAAGTGACAAGTTTCATGAGATTCCTCCATTCACTCATAAGGAGGGAAAGATCCAGTAAAGGGTCCCTAGGGCAAAGAGCCAAAGAAGAAGATAAATGGGATCTCCCGCCATCCAGATAAAGGATACATAGAAAAGGCCAAGGATAAGGCCTATTGAAGCAAAATAAAAGAGAAACAGCAGGCGGCATTTCCTTTGGACCGCCTTTTTCATTTCCCAAAGGGCCCGAAATAAACCATAGCCGCCCATAAGAAGGGCCGCCTCAAAAGCGCCCCCATCCGCGTCAAGTTGGTTAAGAAAAAGGGCTGTTCCCAAAAAGAAGGGAAAAAGGATAGAAGGCCCCCGCTTGGCCAATTCCCTGCTTTCCCAAAAAAGAAGATAAGCGCCCCACAGGATAAAGATCAGCATCCAAAAAACGGCACCAGGAAGGGCCAAGGGATAGCTGTGAGGGGATACAAAAAGCGCCGTAAGGAGCATGCCAAGCGCTCTGCCAAGGATTGAGGGGGCGCCCAGCCTTTTTTCTAGGTCCAACTGATAAGCATCAAGGGCGCCAAGAAGGAGACCGCCCCAAAGCACCCAAGGCTCATTGAGAAAAAAGAGCAGCAGGGCAGCGGCCGCCAGAAAGAGGGGTTCCTTTTTGCGGGCACGCGCCCAAACCCTATGAAGTCCATAGATCCACCGGTTCATAGGGCCCCCTTGCCAAGCTGCGTCAGAAATTGGAGGCTCTTAAGCGGCCGGTCCGTTTGAAAAGTCAGGAACCGATAGAGAATCTTTTCCACTTCCATCAGCTCCTTTCCCCGTACCGTAAAAGGTTCGGGGGTCTCAAAATCAAGGGTCAGGAGATGCTGCAGGAGCGCCTTTGCCTTAACCGTAAGGGGCAGATCATGGTCCAAGGCACAGTCCCTGCAGAGAAAACCGCCTTGGACGGGACTGAAATAACCGTCTTCTTCCATGGGTTTTCCGCAGGTTGTACAATAGTCAAGAACCGGTTCGAAACCACAAAGGGCCAGAAGTTTAAAGAGGGTGCTGTCCGTTACGAGCCGCTTATTATGGTTTGAAAAGAGGGTAAAAGCCTGACAAATGAGGAAAAAGGCCTCTTCCAGCGGTTCTTCCTCTTCAAACAGCTGCATCACGGCCTCGGCTATGATGGCACCATAAGCCATGCCTTCAATATCCATGGCATTGGGCAGGTTCATAAACTCACAGCTGCGAAGGGTCGCCACCTTGCGGCCCGGCATGAGGGTCACGCGCAGCTGGGCAAAAGGCTGGACAATCCGACCGCTCGTACTCTTGGGATAGGCTGCTCCATAGGCGATAAAGGGCACTTTCCCATGATGACGACAAAAGCAGACTGCGTACTTATCCGCAGTCTGCCAATTCCTTACTTCCAATATGACCGCTTCATCCTGAAAGGCTTCACTCGTCATGGACTGTCTCTTCCTTTTTGTCTTTCTTCAGGGGGATGACACGGACCCGAAGGACACGGAATCCGGATGAATCAAGCACTTCAAAACGATTGCCCCGCTCATCGACGGTATCTCCCACAACAGGCTGACGTCCGATGAGGCCAAAGACATAACCGCCAATGGTATCTTCCTCAGGGTCATCAAACTGGATACCCATCGTCTCTGATACTTCGTCCAAAAGGACCAAGCCGTCAAACACATAGGACCCATCAGGCATCTTGTTGATTTCCGGCATTTCCGTATCGTGCTCATCCTGGATATCACCAACGATTTCCTCCAAGAGGTCTTCCATGGTGACAAGGCCCGCTGTCCCGCCATATTCATCAGCAACGGCCACCATCTGGACATGTTTGTGCTGCATGAGCTGGAGGATCTTCACAATGGACATGCTTTCAGGCACCACGTCAATTTCCCTCATGATAGACTTTAGGTCTGCGTGGGGATCTTGTTGGTCAAGGTTCATGAGTTCCCGGATATGGATCATTCCCAGGATATGATCTCGGTCTTCCTCGCAAAGCGGATAGCGGGTGTGACCGGAATCATGGACAACCTTCAGGTTTTCTTCCAAGGAATCTTCCACAAACAGGCAGATCATATCCTGCCGGGGAACCATGACCTCCCGGGCAACCCGGTCGGCAAAATCAAAGACATTATCAATTAGGCGGCTTTCTACGGGATCGATTTCCCCGCCTTTTTCGCTGTCACTGACCATCCGCCGAATATCATCTTCCGAACGGCTCATATCAGGATCATAGGGCTGGATGCCCATGAAGCGATAAAGGCTGCGGCCCACATGCCAAAAAAGATAAGCAAAAGGATATACAATCGGTTTCAATATGCGTCCAAGCGCAGGACCCGCGTCGATAAGTCATCTCTCCTTTTTTCCAAGGCCTGTGATCTTTCGGCAAAGAACCATCTCGGAACCACAGCGCCACTTCAACGAATCACAGTGTGCCATTTTTCGGCACTTTTTGGCTGTCAATGTTAATTTTCATTATACAATAGGTGCCGCTGCATGGTCAATATGCCGTATGATCGGAGCTCAGCCCAAGCTGCCGCAGCTCGGTTTCCTTTTCCCGCCATTTAGGACGTACCTTAACCCAGATTTCAAGATAGACCCGACTGCCGACAAGGTCCTCGATGTCCTTGCGGGCTTCTTGGCTGATCTGCTTGAGCATCTGTCCCTTGCGCCCAATAAGGATTCCTTTTTGGGAATCCCGTTCCACATAGATATCGGCCCGCACATAAACCATCCCATTATCACGGGTCTTCATTTCATTTACCTTGACGGCAACGGCATGGGGCACTTCATCGTGAGTGAGGCGCAGAATCTTTTCCCGGATGATTTCGCTGGCCATGACCCGTTCCGTCTGGTCCGTGTAAAGATCTTCCGGATAAAAGCTGGGGCCTTCCGGCATGAGGCCTGTCAACTCATCGAGAAGCGGCGTAAAATCCGTATCTTCCAAAGCAGATAGGGTCATGATGCCATGAAAGGGATAGGCCTTTTGAAAAGCGTCGATGCGCGGCAGAAGGTGTTCTTTCCGATCAATGAGATCCACCTTGTTGAGGACAAGTATGACCGGAACCTGGACCTTTTTGAGCCGTTCCAGGATATAAGTCTCCCCTTTACCCCGTTTTTCCGTGGCGTCAACGACATAGAGCACGGCGTCGACATCCTTTAAGGCGTCCTCGGCGGCTTTGACCATATGCTCCCCCAATTTGTCCATAGGTTTATGGAGTCCTGGCGTATCAAGGAAAATGAGCTGGGCCTTTTCCGTCGATAGAATGCAGAGGATGCGATTGCGTGTCGTTTGGGGACGGTCTGACACAATGGCGGCCTTTTCCCCGATCAGTTTATCAATGAGGGTCGACTTGCCCGCATTGGGGCGTCCAATAACGGCGATATAGCCGGCCCGATGTTCTTGCTGCTGTACTTGCATGATGCTTATTCCTTTTCTTTTAGAGTAAAGCCGTAAGGCAGGAGTTCTTCAAGGCTCAGGCACTTGCTGAGCCCCTTGAGGTTTGTCAGTTCAATATGGGAAATCCTAAATTCAGCCATGACCTGGCGGCAGGCCCCGCAGGGGGAAACAGGTCCCTCCGTATCAGCCGTCACGAGCAGGGTCTCAAAGTCGCGCACGCCTTCTTTTACGGCTGCAAAGATGGCATTTCGTTCGGCGCAGACCGTCAGTCCGTAGGATGCATTTTCGATATTGCAGCCCGTAAAGATGCGGCCGTCCTTCGTCCTGACTGCCGCTCCCACGGCAAAGTGGGAATACGGGACATAGGCATTTTTCCGTGCCGCTTTTGCCGCTTCAAAAAGAATCCGGTCCATCGTCAGCCTCCAAAGTTTTCCTCGGCAAGGTCGAGCCTGCGCAGGACTTCTTCCTCCCGTTTGCGCATAATAAGCTTGTCCTTTTCTTCCATGTGATCGTATCCCAGGAGATGGAGCATGCCATGAACAGCCAGATAGGTCATTTCCCGTTCGAGTCCGTGCCCATATTCCTCACCTTGGCGGACCGCTGTCGGAGCGGAAATGATGACATCACCCAAAAGATGCTCGATCTCGTCATCGTCCACTTCCGGTTCCTCTTCCCCTTCGTCAAGGGCAAAGGAAAGCACATCCGTCGGCCGATCAATGCCGCGGTAGGTGCGGTTGAGTTCGTGGATTGCAGCATCATCGACAAGGGTAATATCCACTTCCGTCTGTGGAGACAGGCCTTCCAGCTCTGCAACAACATTCATGGCCTTGGTCAGGTCCGCTTCCAGTTCTTCAGGAATGATAACCTTTTCCTGATTATTTTCGAGTGTGACGATCATAGCCGTCCCTTCCTTTCTTTTTGGCATCATCGTATTTCTTGTACGCCCGGATGATGGCCGCCACGATTTCATGCCGGATGACATCGCCGTCTGTAAAGTGGACAATGCCAATGCCTGGGATTGCCTGAAGAACATGGGCGGCATTGGTGAGTCCGGACTCCTTGCCCGGCGGCAGGTCCACCTGGGAATCATCACCGGTCACAACGAGCTTGGAGCCAAAACCAAAACGGGTAAGAGCCATCCGCATCTGTTCAGCCGTCGTATTTTGGGCCTCATCGATAATGATGAAGGCATCGCTCAAGGTCCGTCCGCGCATATAGGCAAGGGGCGCCACTTCAATGGTTCCCCGGGTCAGGTATTTCTGGAAGGATTCCATGCCGAGCATTTCGTAAAGGGCATCATAAAGGGGACGCAGGTATGGGTCCACCTTTTCCTGCAGGTCCCCAGGCAGAAAACCCAACTTTTCCCCAGCTTCCACCGCCGGTCGCGTGAGGATGATCCGCTCCACTTCGTGGTTTTTAAGGGCCTTGACTGCCATAGCCACGGCAAGGTAAGTCTTGCCCGTGCCCGCCGGTCCAACGGCAATGGTCATCTGGTTTTCCCCAATGGTCTTGAGGTACTGCCATTGGCCCAAAGTCTTGGCCTTTACCTGCTTTCCCCGGTAGGTCGTAATGACCGTATCCGTATGGAGCTGATGCAAGGCCTCTTCCTTGCCGTCACGAACTAGCTTCAGCGTGTATGTCACATCATGGGTCGTAATGGGCAGTCCCTGACGATAGAGATAGAGCAGTTCCGAAAAGGCCCGTTCCATCCGCCTGAGGGCTGCTTCCGTCCCGGTAAGGAGCAGTTCATTGCCCCGGGGAATGATCCGGCATTCCGGATCCAGCATCAGTTTCAGGTATTCATCATTTTTTCCCAGGACAGCCACCATTTCCCGATTGTCCTTAAAGGTCAGCTTCTTTTCCAGCGTTTCTGGCAACCCGATTTCCTCCTTAGCCTTTTACGATCTTGATTTTCTTGATGACAACGGGCGTCACCGGCCGGTCATTGGCATTCGTTTTAACCTTACCAATCTTTTGGACTACATCAAGGCCCTTGACGACGCGGCCAAAGACAGCATGATGGTCATCCAGCCAAGGAGTCTTTTCCAAGGTAATGAAAAACTGGCTTCCGCCTGTATCAGGGCCCGCGTTTGCCATAGACAAGATTCCCGGTCCATCGTGACGCAGGTTCTTCGAAAATTCATCTTTAATGGTATAGCCCGGTCCGCCCGTCCCATCGCCTTTGGGATCGCCTCCTTGGATCATGAAGCCATCAATGACACGGTGGAAGGTAAGTCCATCGTAAAAACCGGATTCCGCAAGCTTTACAAAATTGACACAGGTCTTGGGCGCCCCTTCGACGGCAAGGCGGACCTCAAAATTGCCGAGACTGGTCTCAAATTGGGCTGTGACAGGGCCCTTTAGGGCCGGTGCGTCCGTTCCAGCCGCTTTGCCGCTTTTACCGCAGGCAGCCGTGAAAAGTGCCGTAATGACGGCAATCAGTAAGAACAGCTTCTTCATGGTCGATCTCCTTTACCAAAAAAAGGACCCGTGGGTCCCACTATTAAAGTCTTCGTCTTCCTTATTATATCTGTTTAGGGCAAAAAAATAAATATCACCGTCCCTCCCCTTATCACTGGATTATTTTTTTGGTTGATTGCAATAGCAAATAGGACACTAGACAAAAAGTTTATGAGGACG
>ERZ839947.726-NODE-726-length-40352-cov-5.640519_pt1 | contig 40352 bp, 42 predicted proteins | sample MGYA00519908_ERZ839947 | MGnify/ENA primary metagenome ERZ839947 (study PRJEB31850, sample SAMEA3708857) | human gut metagenome | biome: human gut; feature: human-associated habitat; material: faeces | place: China | collected 2014 ... | reverse complement strand
AGAGCAACGCCCTTCTAAGGCGTGGGTCAAGCGTTCGAATCGCTTCGGAATCACTTAAATAAAACGCTGATTATCAACAGATAATTAGCGTTTTATTTTTCTAAAAAAGTTCATTTCTGAATAAAAGAAACATCAATCTGCATATATATTTGCACAAAATTGTATAGTAGAATTGTGTTTTGATTATTCGACTATGGCAACAATCAGATTAACAGTTTTAAGTTCCATTAAGGAACAAGATGGCAGACTCCCAATCCTAGTCTGTATTTCGCAAAAAAAAGATCGTTCTTACATCAAAACAAAATTTCTGTTAGATGATATTGCAGAATTTGATAGGGGGAAAAGTAGTCTATAGAAAAGACGCTGGCATTTTAAACAAACGTATAGAGTTCGTTTTCTCCCAATTTAAAGAGAAATTTGAATCTATAGAAGACATAGACTTCTTTTCAGCTTCTCAAATAAAATACATCATAACGGCTCAGGAACATCCTTTCTATATTTCTTTTATCTCCTTTTGGAAGAAAAGAATAGAAGATTTCAACAACGAAAAAAGATTAAGTTATGCACAAATGAATGAAGATAGTATTAAACTTTTTATTAAAGCAGAAGGAGATGTACCTATTTCAGCAATTAACTATAAACTCATAGGACATTACAGGAAATGGATGATTTCAAAAGGATATGCAGACGGAAATATAGAATACTATTTCTTATGAAAGAACGAAAACTCTAAACTCAAAGAGAGGAAAAGACAGTTTAACCCTTCCTATCCCATTTGAGGCAAAGAATATAATAAGTAAATACATAGATAAAAAAGGGGTTCTAAATCTTGGTTACTCATATACATACAAGAACCTGCAACGATATATTAACTTATGCATGAAAGAAATGAAAAACTACTTAAATATAGAAGGAATAATATGTTTTTATTCTGCCCAAAAGACTTTCTCACAGTTTGCATCAGAACTAGGCATTCCTGATGAGGTTATTGATTATTGTCTTGGACACTCCAATAAAAGTAAAGGTGTTATCCGTTTTTATACCAAGGTAAAACAGAAACAAGCAGAGATAGCCATTAACAGGGTTATAGACTTAATTTATTTCTTGATATTTCCACGCTATTACCATGTGTTTTAATTTTAAGTCCTCCATTTATTCACTCAATCCATATTTGGACAGAATGAATAAAGAGACAGAAGACAATTGTCTTACGCTTCCTATTGATGGGCTTTCAAGTAATCGTACGCTTTCCTGGCTAACTTATATCCTAAAAACAATCCAAATAAAAGGAAGAATAAATAAGACAGCAATATAGGAATTTCTTTACCTATAAAAAAACGATAGATAAACATCAGCAAATAATATCCCCAAAAAACACGATCTACTATTATATTTGAATAATCAAATAGTTTGTATATTACACCTTTATTTTTCATGTTTCTTTTTATTAAAGAGATTACAACTTATAATGACTAAAAATAGTATGGAAAAAATTATTCCATAGTGCTTATCAATTACCCCCAAATCAATGTAATTATCAAAAAACATCATTTTGCCAGCAAAAATTAAAGCCGTATACACTGCTATATTCTTTAGATACTTCATTATGTATGTTATTTAAATAAGTTTATTATTTCCTGCAGCCAATTAACCGGTTGGGGATAGGGCTTTATTTCAGGCTGATCTGAATGTTGTCCTGATACCGGTACCTGAAGTTGGGAGCCTTCAATAACTGAATCAAGAGTAACTGCAACAGCCCCTCCGCCAGTTACGACTATACCTAATTTTACCCAAATCCCTCCTTTAGACCCCCTTTTAGGAGCAGGATCTCCATTAGGCATATTACCAGAGAATTAGTATCAATGCCTTTAGCGACATTTGCTTGTTCCTGATCTCGTTTTTCTTTTGCCTCTCTATCTCGTTTTTGTTGGTGTTCGTATTCCGGAGAAAATACTGCATTTTGATTGGCAATACTTTCGATCCCAGCTAATATTGACTGCTGTGCCTCTGATGCTTGGTCAGGACTTAGAAATTGATTGTAACTATAAGTAACTGCCACACCTCCAGTCACCAAGGTTCCCATAGCATCTGCACTTTGGACCGTCGCAGTGGTCACCCTGGCAGCCCTATATGCTTTGTACCCTTTATAGGCTCTATATAACAAGATATAGGATCTTTTTCCGTCTGGATCAATATGCTTCAAAGGATTTCCCATACAATAAGCATATGGTGACCAGTGATAGTATTTCTCCGACATCGGATCAACACTGGTGAAACGTCTGGAAATAACATCCATCTGCCGGGCATCATAATCATACAGGTTCAATCCATTCTCCGTATCCAGCTCCTTGCCGTTATACTTATAAGGCTGCTTGTCTGCAAAGGTACCCTCGGAGAAAGACATACCATAAGGATAATAGTGAGTCATCTAGATAATGGTTCCATCAGACTTGGCCACAACACGGTTGTTACCCAAATGATCCTGAAGATAGAAGTGGTAGATACCATTCTCGATATAACCGCCATCTACCAGGATACGTTTCAAAGAACCATTCTCATAAATCATATTACCAACGTAGTCGGTTCGCTTCTCCGTAGATGACTTATGAATGACGGAAAGCTTCTTACCACCGGACGAGTAAACATACTCATTTACGGGATTGTTCACACCGGTGAAGGTTATACGTCTTGGCAAATTTAGGAAATTATATTCAATCATGCTAATTCTCTTATTCAAATCTTTCACCATATTGCCGTTACCGTCATAAGCTTATTCAACGGACTCGTGCGAGCCATCCTTGAAGTCCATAGACATGGAGAGACTGGGATTGGTACCCTTGTCTTCAACACTCACCAGCTGATTACCATCGTAACTCATGACCAAGTCATCAATAATGCCATAAGTACTTGTACCGATATTGCCATGACGGGTCAGATTCAACATATTACCATGCTTGTCATAACTGTACGAAGTACTAAACTTGTCACTGGACGTATTACCCTCCAGATAAGAGGCACCCGTCAATCGGGAAAGGTTGTCATAAGATAGATTATAAAACATTACCATTCAGTTCGTGAGGGCTGTCAATAGGTGGAAGGTCAATATACACGTCAGCAAACTCCGGAAACAGGAAACAAAATCATCTTCCAGAAGATGATTTTGTTTCAATACATACTTTCCCTCAAGAGTATTACATATTTCATTATAACATAATAGGTTCCAGATTTTACATATGCACTATTAATTAACGTGATGCATTACTATTCGCAAAAGGTGACATATATGGATTCAATACCACTTTTGTTGACTTTCATTTTTTGCTCCTGCTCAGAAGTTATGGGTTTTAACTGTTTAGCTTCTAATAAAACAGCAAATAAATTAGACGTAGTCATATATGATGGACATGGGCAATCTTCATCTATTACTTTCTCTAGATGTAGTAGTTTTTTTATATCTATGTTTGAATAGAGAGCTATAGTACCAGAAAATTGGTATATACTGTAAAGATTATCACTACCTTTAACTGTATAAAAAGAAATACTTCTGACAACCGGATTTATTATGTAATTGAATTCCGAAATTGTTAAATCATATGTGAAATCCGAATTTACAAAGTCTTGAAAATAATCTATAATATGATTAGGGACATTTAGCCCTTTTATCTTTCGAGTAATAGCATTGTTCATACTGGAATGTTCAAAGAAAGGAATGCTATCTCCTTCTAACAAAATAAAAGAACGCCCTTTGCAGTATGAGCGTGGTTGAGCAATATATTCATGTACTATTACTGCATTGGATATTGTATCAATTTTTACTGTTGCCTCTTGCCCATTAGCGAAGTTTGCAAATGTTGTTAAAAACAAAAGTGAGATAATATATTTCATAATTGTCTATTTTATTATTTTTGGAGACCATACCGTAGCTCCAGTTACATGTATTTTTAAATTCTTACTACTTGAAGTCTTGCTGTATTCAATATACGATTAGTACCATATTGAACTTCATGATTTTTGATAGAACGGTTTGCTCCATAACTCATAATTCCATTCTCGGATTTAATATCCTGCTCGTAAATAGGACTTCCTGGCATTTTATTTTCATGGGGTAATCCCCAAGAATGTCCAACTTCGTAAATAGTTGTAGAACCTCTTTCTGTATCATCAAGCCAACGTCTCCCACTTCCTATACTCAGAGTTCTATTATTAGGATTCCATGATCCTGCAGATTCCCAATTTTCATTATAACTTAATCTATTAGCTGTAGGATCATTATCCAATGCCTTTGTTACAGCATCGTCACCATCCAATCCTTCAAATGATACATTAAAACTAACACTCCAAGTTTGGGAACCAAATCCCTTTTTTTCCACAATTGACGTTTCTGACTTAAATGTAAGTGTCCCCATAGAATTATTGCTAATTGTTCTATCTTCTGTTATTCCTAAATTTGAAAAATATTCATCGTTTTTGTTATAGTAAAAAAATTGGCTAATTGTAATAGTTCTTTAGTCTTTATCAACAATAGCAATACCATCACGTCCATCAAGATCTATGACGTTTATTGGGTTATTCATACAATAAACATACGGTGATCAGTGATAGTATTTCTCCGACATCGGATCAACACTGGTGAAACGTCCGGAAATAACATCCATCTGTCGGGCACCATAGTCATACTGGTTCAATCCATTCTCCGTATCCAGCTCCTTGCCGTTATACTTATAAGGCTGCTTGTCTGCAAAGGTACCCTCGGAGAAAGACATACCATAAGGATAATAGTGAGTCATCTAGATAATGGTTCCATCAGACTTGGCCACAACACGGTTGTTACCCAAATGATCCTGAAGATAGAAGTGGTAGATACCATTCTCGATATAACCGCCATCTACCAGGATACGTTTCAAAGAACCATTCTCATAAATCATATTACCAACGTAGTCGGTTCGCTTCTCCGTAGATGACTTATGAATGACGGAAAGCTTCTTACCACCGGACGAGTAAACATACTCATTTACGGGATCGTTCACACCGGCGAAGGTTACACGTCTCGACAAATTTAGGGAATTATATTCAATCATGCTAATTCCCTTATTCAAATCTTTCACCATATTGCCGTTATAACAGGAGACATTCGTTCCGTTGGAACGACGGACGGTCATTGTAATAAAGACTCTCATTGAACAAAGGACCGGTGATACTCTTCACCCATGAACGAACATTGTAAGTATAGGCCTCTTCAGGTTGGACAGGTCAGTGCGGTTATTGGATTTTAAACGGCCCAGTTCATAATATTCATTAGAGACCAGAACGACGGGTGAACCGTCATTCAACTGATGAATGGTAGTCAGCAAACGGCCCGCATGATCATAAGTGTAGGAGTATATTTCCGTCTGTACAGCTTTACCTGTAGCAGAATGAACATGTTTTCGCTTGGTTGGCTGTCCCACAAAATTATATGCGATGTATTCCTTATCTTTTTCGTCAGTAAGATGATTGCTCGACTTGGATTGAATCAGACGACCATATGAGTCATAGTACAGCACAGAATAATCATAAAAAGGAGTAGCAGAATCATCAAGACGTGCGGTCTGCATGCCCGTCAACAAACCCTGCGCACTCGCTGTATAGCGTTGACCGAATCCTTCAGACTCAGCAGCCGTATCATAAGAAACACTTGGGTCAGTCTCAAGAGGAACACCATTCTTGCCTAAGAATGAATCGTTATTATAATAGTTGACCAAAAGAACAGTTGGAGAAACAAGGGAAACTCCGGAAAGATAGTAGCCTTTGTAAGGACCACTACCCACGAAGAAGAGGACTGCCAAGCCGCATTCATAACGATATCCTTCAAAGGATTAGAGAAAACATTGAAAGTGTTTTTACAGACTCCAGAGAAACAGTCCCGTCCCAAAGCATCAGGAATGGAGAAAGCCCATTCACCACGTGTACGCATATTGCCGTCCTGAGAAAAAATGAGACGGTCCCCCTTATCATAGATATAAAAAGTTCAGCTACAACCCAGAAGCCTCTTGGCGATCGAAAGGTTACGACTGTCGTATTTATAAAGGAAAGCATAATTTGCCAGAGTCTCATCCGTATCACTTCGTCAACTGGAGACACTAGCAGCTTGGAAAACTGCAGAAGCTTCGGGAGGGAGTACAGCAACAAGGTTACCGAAATCATCGTAGACATAATACGTATCAAGAATCGTTCTGGAAGTGCCTTTATGAAGAACCAAACGGGTCAAAATAACCTGCCCGAGCTTGTCCTTAAATTCAAAAGAAACACCGCTATCATCGTCTTCAATCCGGGTAACAAAAAGTTCGGAGGAAGCATAGTTCCTCACACGAGTCAGCGTCAGGATGGTATCATTCACCGAACTGTTTATCGAGTAATAGATACAATCAAGCGTATCATTATCGGATTTATTGACAAGATAACTCGTTTTAACACTACGGGAATGAACATGCCATTCTTCACCGGGAGCATTATTGCTCAAGAATACAGTTTAGTGGGGAAAGCTCATAAAGACATTTACAAATAATACTATTGTTTACAGCAACAACCTGATATATTTAAAGAATTAAGAACTGAATAACAAAAGCCGGATTCCTCCGGCTTTTTCTTTACCCACTATTCAGACTCCATAAAGCTAGAGCTTTTACGGAATTGAAGAAAATTGGGTCTGAAATCAAAGAAAAGCAAGAAAATGGTTGATTAGTTAATATTTGTGCCTATTTTTGCAGCATTATTAACACATTAATTACATGATTATGAAGAAACTTCTATTTTTACTTGCTATTGCACTGCCTTTGGTATTCACATCTTGTTCTAAAGATGATGATGAGTCATTCTCTTTAAAAGGAAAAACTTATGCAACAGCTAATTATAGTGCAACCATTTTCGGGGAAACTTATACAGCTTATAAAGTATGGAGATTTATATCTGACACAGAAGTTGAACAATCTACTCGCAAAAACAGCCCGACTGGGACATTTATAGGAGATGTAGAAAAGGGAACATATACTTTAAATTATCCCAAATTGAATGTTCAAATTCTCGATGGTGTTAGTAACAACAAGTATGAATGTGATTTTCTTGACGAAAATACATTTAGAAGCTACTGGTATAGCTTTGGAGGTAATAAAGAGCCACATGATTTTGCAAAACAATAGAAGTTATCTAAATACAAGTAAAGCCGGAGCCCTAACTCCGGCTTTCTGTTTACCCTTCGTTGAGTTTTACAAAGTCACTACATTAGCCAAATTGGAAAAAATCGTAAGGGAAATCAAAGAAAAGCCCAAGAAATTTTGATTATGTAAATATTTGTATGTTCTTTTGCTAAATGATTAATATTTAAAACACACGATTATGAAGACAACTGCTATATTATTAGCTACATTATTCATCCCATTAATAGGACTCTCTCAACAAAAACTATCTAAATTAGAAAAAGCAAAACAGATCATAAGAAACGAATTTAAAGAAACAATGAATGATTATGCAAGCTATTCCCCTGTTTCGTATGGGGTAATAGATAGTTTGTTCACTTTGGCATCTGAAGATGAAGGTTGTATAAAATCATATATGCGTGCCATGGAAGATAAAGAGAAAGCAGGGTTAGGTGAAGTAGAAGGACTTCCAGACGTATCAGAAACTATAAAGAAAATGAGAGCAAATGAACACAAATATAAAGAAGGTGCTATTCTAAACTGGGAAATATATCAATCTAGTAGAGGGATATTCTATCTATATCTGAAAAATTTCCACCCAACATTTATCGGTTGGAAACTCATCCATAAATATAGAACTAAGAATACATACAATGCAACCATATTAAAAGAACAGGAATTTCGCTTTAACAAAGAAATGACTAAGCTCATTGATATTAAAGATTTAGATGAATAATATCACAATCATCTACCCCAACTGTGGAGGTAAAATTCATTTTGACGGAGAACCGCGTATGCACGACCACGAAAACATACAAGAGAAGGAGTATTATAAATAGAGAAAGGATAATTATGTCATGATAAAAAGAGAGAAATGTAAAATATGTGGAGTTATCATAGAAGGTGTTTCCAAAGATAAATCTCGCCATCTACGATTGAAACATCAAATTGTTATAGACCGAAAAAATATTATAGGTTTTTCCGTACTCTATGAAAATGCAGAAGATATTGATGCGCCAGCTGTTATACGGAAATCTATTTTAAAAGAAAAAAACAAGAAAGACAATCTTAATCGAAGAAAAAAATATTCAAAGAAATTCGGAAAAGTAAAATCAAAATCTGTATTTTGGGGTGCAGTAATAAAAACTCCTAATGGTTCTAAATAAGCCGAAGTTTAGCGCTCCGGCTCACTAATTGATTAACCCCTTGAATTTTAACCGATTTACAAATTCAGTGTAAAGATACTCTATATCTCCGCTGAAATCTCCATAGTTCTGATAGAGAAACACGACATCTCCCTTTGTCAGTAAGGACAGGAGTAGTCAATACCCTCTCTTCTTCGGATAATTCAGACTTTTCTATCCGGATCTTTTTAAGACGAATAATTTTATTAAAATCAAGTTCCATAACACGATTAATTAAAAAGTAAATGGTATATTTGCATCATAATCGTGTAAGATTTGGGAATATTAATGTTTGTTTGGTCGTGCTCGCAGATTCTCCCTTTCTATTTTAAAAGTTTATTTCTTTTGAGGATTGCTTTATTTTTTCGTTCTACCTCTCTGCTCCATATTGAAGCGTTATAGATAGATGTTGCATACAATCTAAGTTCCTCACTATTTGAAATAAAATCTATCTTCAATGCTTTTTTCATAGCTTCAGCATAGAGGTTCTGATTTAGTTTATCCATTTGAATTTATTATTTTTGATTTGATTACTTTTCTTGAAACATTGTTTATCTTTGCTCGATCATTAAGAAAGCAAACTATGGATCCAATTAAGATTTATGAAGTAGGTGAGGTATTAGACACTTCTACCAGCCCTGAAGAACAACAGAAAATAAACACTTTGATGGAAGAAAGTAATAATATCGGGCTGGATTTGAGCCGGTGTACATACGTGTCTAGTGCCGGACTGCGTGTGATGCTTTTCTCATATAAACTTGCTAAGGCAAAAGGCGGTCAGTTGTCCCTGATCGGAGTTAACGATGATATTCGGGAAGTGATGACTATGACCGGATTTGATAAGTTCTTTACGTTCTACAAAACGGTAGAAGAGTGTATCAATATTTAAATCTTTTAATTCTTTTTTTGTCTAATAGTATAGGGGTCAAACTCTCAAATTATAGAATATGACAACACCAGATTCTAAGTATAGTGCAGAATACACCATGGACGTTGCGATAAAAGCTGGACAAGATAGTATGCCCGCCGGTTTGGCTAAAGTTCTTGAGCTTTTCTATTTACACAATTTTATGCAGAGCCCGTCACCAATAATAAAGCGATGAATTCAAATTCATCGCTTTATTATTAGCCCTAGATGGAAATATTTCCTTTACTCTTTTGTATTCTCATCCCCCACTATACCTGATGAAGAATTATCAGGAGCCTGATCTATCAAATCCATAAACTGATCCAGTTTAGGAGTTATAATAATCTCGGTCCGGCGGTTACGAGCTTTTCCTTCTGCCGTATCATTACCGGCTACCGGATTAAATTCACCTCGACCGGCAGCAGTCAGGCGTTTGGGATTTATACCATAAATATTCTGTAATGCCTGAACAACAGATGAAGCACGCAACGCACTCAGATCCCAATTATTACGTATATTCGTACGAGATATCGGATCGGTATCTGTATTTCCTTCTACCAAAACATCATAATCTTTGTAGTCCTGAATGATTTTGGCTATTTTACTAAGCACAGCCTCTGCTTTATTGCTAATTTCATAACTTCCTGATTTATAAAGCATGTTATCTGCTAAGGAAATATATACAACACCTTTCAATACCTTAATATCCAAGTCACGCATCTCTTCACGGGTAAGCGAACGGGTAAGTTTATTGACCATTACGAGATTCAAAGAGTCTGATCTATTCTTTTCTTTAACCAAATGCTGGATGAAACGGTTTGAAGCATTGATCTCATCTATCAACTTACCCATATTCATATTCCCTTGAGAGCTCTGTGTAAGACTCTTATTCAAGATGCTTTGCATATCGGACAAGCTCTTGCGTAACTCACTATTATTCCGCTGCGCTTCGGCAAGTCTCTCCTCAAGACTTGTTGAACGTGCCTGATTTTCTCTTAGCTGCAATTGACTTTCCTGATATTCTTTTTGCAACTTTGTATAATCAGTTTTTAAACCTTTAAATTGCTTCTGACTTACACAACTCGCCAATACTATACATCCTGTCAGTACTAACAACGGTCGAAAAAGATTCTTCATAACTCTATTATTTTAATTACTAACTTTTTAAGTGACCAACTGCAGCCGTTTCCACAACAATTGCGTAAATCGGTTGGTTATGAACACATTTATCGAGATAAAGCTCGAACGACCTTATAACATTTCAAAAGAACGAAAGGTTTAGTATGTAAATAAAATCTGTTTTTATCAGAGTTTGATCCATCCTGCCAAGTTATCCAACTTAATTTTATAAATTTGCACCATACTAAAACATTACTGCGTGAAAAACAAACGTTGGATTTATTTTGCAATTACTTTCGCAATTATAGTGTTAGGATTGGCTTCCCGAAAACATGGTGATATATTGCCCGAATTTATCGCAGAGTATTCAGGCGATACGCTTTGGGCAGCCATGGTATATTGTGGAATACGCTTTCTTTTCCCATCATTATCTATACTCAAGACCATTGTTATTTCCTTATTATTTTCTTATTGTATAGAAATTAGCCAACTATACCAAGCAGACTGGGCAAATACTGTACGAAACACCACACTTGGAGCATTAATCTTTGGACATGGTTTTCTATGGTCAGATATGATCTGTTATACTGTTGGAGTATCATTATCCGCTGTTATAGATTCAGGAAGGATTATTATCTCCCAAAAGAGAAACCCCTAGAAAAAAAGCACTGCAAACCTACTTTGTTTACAGTGCTCTTTCCGATTATCATTTAAACTACCTATCACAATCTACAATGAAAACTATCGCTCAAAGGTAACTTCTTATTAGTGGAAACAACCTTTATTTCATTTTCACCAGGTTCTAGTTCCACATTTTTCCATTCCAGAATAGCATACGAATCCGGTATTGCTTTACCATAACTCTTACCGTTTACAAACAATTCGGCTCCTGACAGATTCGTGAAAGCAGTAATTATTTGCAAACGTTGTGTACGTACTGTGTTACGTTTGCCTGTTAAATAAAGCATTGGTTCTTCCCTATTCCAGTTGGCCTTATAGAAGTAGAAAGCATCTTTACGAACTTTCCGGTCGAAGGTAACCAAACCTTTATCATTAATTCCGGGACGGTCTCCTTCAGTGCGATGTGCAGCGCCAAAATCAAACATATTCCAGACAAAGCTCCCCCATACATAAGGACGGGAAGAGATTGTTTTCCAGTTTTCAATGTGATAATACGTCTGCCAGTTTTCAGGATGCCACCAACTGGTTGGTACAGTTTTAACCAACGAATCTTGTTGATGGTAAATACTTGCACCGGCACCATATTCACTGATAGAGATACATATTTCCGGATGATCCTTATGCATTCGATCCAACCATTTCCCCAAATCAGCGGGAGTGCCACCATACCATCCATCATAACGGTTCCAAGCAATAGCATCCGTTATGAAATTCAAATCTCCCATTTGATTACTTGCGGAGGTCGTAGGCCGGGTAGGATCTTCCTGATGTGCCAGCACATTTAATTCTTTGATGTACTCAACCGGATTATCTCCCAACTCCGTCAACTCATTAAACACTCCCCATACACAAATAGAAGGATGATTATTATGTTGACGAATCAGTTCTTTGAGCTGTTCCTTTCCGTTGGCACGGAAAGCAGGTAAATCCACAAAACCCTTATCATTATATCCACCAGGCCCCACAAAAGGTATTTCAGCCCATACAATAATACCATTCTTATCCATCAGATCATAGAAATAAGTAGCCTGCGGATAATGTGCCAGACGAACAGCATTCACTCCCATCTCCAACATCAATGCCGCATCTTCCTCATGGTGTTGCGGGCGCAGCGCATTGCCCACCTCACTCCTATCCTGATGACGGCAAACGCCTTGAAGAGGCAAGTGTTTTCCATTCAAGAAAAAACCTTTATCAGGGTCAATCCGGTAAAAACGAAGTCCCAACGGTTGTATGACACGATCTACCATCTGACCATTCCGGGAAAGAATCACTTCCGCCTGATAAAGGAAAGGATCCTGGCGACCATTCCACAAATGAGGTTGATCGATTTCAAATGTAAATTCCTGCTGCATTGCTGCGTTTCCAGAAAGATTCACTTTCTTTGTTCCTTCTTTCACCACCCTTTGACCATCTAACAGGCGTACATTAAGCTCTACTTCCCGATTACTACTACCTCCGTTTGATAAATCAACAACAGCACGCACCTTAGCATACTTATGGCTCACACTATCCTGTATCAGACGTACTCCGGGAGAAGCATAATTCAAAGGAGAAATACACGTCTCATCAATAATCAGTAAATGTACATCCCGATAAATACCTCCATAAAAATTAAAGTCACCGACCAAAGGCATAATATCCAACTGTTCACCATTATTCACTCGTACCAATATAGAATTTTCTTTTCCATATTCCACCTTTCCTGTGATCTCAAAGATAAAAGCTCCATATCCCCCACGATGCTCACCTATATGACGACGATTGACAAACACATCCGCAATGTTATTCACTCCTTCGAAACGAATAAAAAGACGTTTTCCTTTCCATTCGGAACGAATAAATAAATTCTTCTCATAATTGCCAATTCCCCGTTTATAGTCTATCTTACCGGACAAAGCATCCTGCGCATTCCAAGTATGAGGCAAATCAACTCTTACCTCTGTTCCCTTCTGTACCTGATGCGAAAACCGGAAATTCCAATCATTATTTAGCAAGATATCCTGTCGCTGGGCAAACATCGACATACCGCAAAGCATGAATAAAACAACCGATACCAAACGGCTGGACTGTAAAAAAACTGTTCTCATATTATTTCTTTAATGATGACTTCTTTATTCTGATAAAAGAAGATAATGATTCGACCTTATTCTTATATTTTTTCTCATCTACCCGATTCTTGTTTTCCTTCTTATCAATCTGATGATCAAACAACATACTGGCTTTCTTCACGTCGCCTTTCATCCATTCCGCATAACTATAACGCCGGTCAACAGCATTATCTCCTCCTTCCCACTGAATATAGACTTCACCTTTCGTCTTAGCTTTCAAATTCTTGAAAACCCCGGCAAAGCTTTGCCCGCTTAACTGTTCAGCGGGAACAGGAAGTTTACAAAGTTCACATAAAGTCGGGTACAAATCAACAAATTCCACCATCGATTTTGTTTTTCCTTTTTTCATTCCCGGCACACGGACAATCAACGGTACATGAGTAGAAGTATCCATCAGATTATGTTTACCTATAAAATCATGTTCTCCCAGATTCCAGCCATGATCCCCCAACAAAACCACAATTGTATTATCCGATAATCCCAGTTCATCCAATGCATCCAATACCTTGCCGATCTGTGCATCCACATAACTCAAACAAGCATAATATCCATGTTTTACCTCTCGTTGGAAGTCAATATCACTCGTATCCGTAACCCGTGCATACGCATATATCTCGCTCGAATTACGAACCTGCTCCGGTAATCCTTCAGGCCGGAAACGATTGGTAGCCAAAGGTATTTCCTCTCGTTTATATAAATCCCAATATTTCTTTGGAGCATTGAACGGCAAATGAGGTTTCCAGAAACCACAAGCCAAGAAGAAAGGTTTGCCGGCCTCCTTCATCCTTTTCAAGTCACGAATAGCCCGGTTTGCAAGTTTTCCATCATCATAGGCAGTATCAGGGACATCAGCAGATTCACAGAAAGGTCCCCTCATCGTTTTCGGATTAATCGTTTTTCCCGATTCCGAATTCATCCAAAGTTCCCATTTATTATATTCCGCCCAATATACATCATATCCATCCGGATGATTCCGGTAAGGAGGCTCGCTCCACGAATCCGCATGATCGCTGATATGATGAAACACCTTGCCGTCCGAAATAGTATGATAACCATTCCGGGTGAACCATCCCGAAATAGGTATTGCTTCGGGACAATCTTTGCTGGCATAGGCGGAAAAACTAATAAAGCGATCGGGGTAATGAGGATATACACCCGTCAACAAACTAGCCCGGGATGCCCCACTCACAGGAATATTACAATACGCATTCTGAAACAAGACACCACTTGCCGCCAAACGGTCCATATTAGGAGTTTTCACTACATCCACCCCGTAACACCCCAGTTCGGGACGCATATCATCAGCCATTATAAAAAGGACATTCATTTGGGATGCATCCTGTTGTGCACGTAGTATAGATGAGATACAGCAAGCTGTTCCACAAAAAAACGCATATTTTATTGATATTCTATTTTTCATTTTCTACCTTAAATTTTCAAGACCTGCAATATACTAAAATATTACAGGTCTTGTGCATCATTTCAATTTAAAATTACTTTGTCCATACCGGATTTTGTTCCAGATTCGTATTTAAAGCCAATTGCTTCAAAGGCAACGGATACAGATAATAATGTTCCTGCCATCCAAGCGGGGTATCAAAGAAATAAACATATCCTTCATCAGCACCTGTACCACCTGTTACTTTCAGATTCTTGGCCGAAGCCCCTGTCACATAAGCACCCAGCGGTTGTTTGTTAACATAGTCTCCTTTCTTCCATCTGCGCAAATCATCCAGGCGGAAACCTTCGCCCATCAACTCAACTCGTCTCTCCCTACGCACTTCCCACAAGAGAGCAGGAACGGAAGGATCACGCTTCGGATCAAAAGCATCATTAATATCATTCACCACCATTTTCGCCACATTAGCTCTTGCCCGAAGTTTGTTAATAGACTTATCCGCAGCAGCCTGGTCTAGCTTATTCAATTCGCACATCGCTTCGGCATAATTTACCATTACCTCACCTATACGGAACAGCGGGGCATCTGTTGTATTCACCCCATTCGCGTTGGTAGCTACAGTATGTGTATTATAATATTTCCATACCCAGAATCCCATTTGGGAAGCATTCCAGCCCTGTCCCCAGTTCATATTCTTAAAATGAGGTTGTCCTTGCACAGTGAATCCTTTAAAGTTGGAAGACGGCAAACGATGATAAGTTTCACCGGAAATCGTAGCCATTAAATCTATAAATTCTCTGTCCTGCGCATTATCCGTATATTTCCAATCAGCCGTACTGGGTCCGTTTTCTTTCTTCACCATATATGGAGGACAGATCGTCAAATACAACCGGTAATCACGATCACGGAATTGTCCATACATATTCTTATCACCCCCATAATGACTAGTTGTCGTGCTAACCGGTCGTCCATCCGTACAAAGATAACTGTCTACCGCGTCTTTCGTTGCCTCAATATAAGATTCACCTGTACGCACCATACGAGTCAAACCATGCATTAACTGTCCGGTTTCATAAGCCTTATACAGAAGAATACCTGCCACCCCATCCAGTGTTTCCGAATTAAACAACTCATCATATTTAGGATGCACATTCGGATATTGCTTAATCACCTCTTCAGAAGCACGGGCACATTCTTCCAGATAAGTATCTGCCCCCGACAAACCATGATATTTTCTCCAAGTTCCTTCAAATAAAGTAAAACGGGAAATAAGAGCTTTCACCACATACATATTAATTGTATTTTTCCCATCCGCTTCGATATTACTGCCAATATGTGTTTCCGCATATTTCAAATTAGACAGAATATTGGAAGCCACCAAGTCACGACTATCACGTTTTCCATAAAGCTCGGGACTTTCCTCTGTCAAAGCATGTTCTACCCAGGGAATATCACCAAATTTGGAAAGCATCTGAAAGTATTTATAAGAACGGAAGAAATATCCCACACTTCTCCAATGCTCCCTCTCGGTCTCACTCATTTCCGAATGATCGATATTATCGAGCATCAGATTAACACGACGGATATAATCATAATCCCAATCTTTAGACTCATCCGTAGCCTTTGCTTTGCGATATGCCCACTGACCTTCATATCCATCCAATCCTTTTATCATGTTATCCGATTCAAAATCACCACGGAAAATCTCATCCGTTTGCCCTGTATCATACGTATATCCGAAGAACACATTATACAATCCCCATGTATACGTTTTAAAGTTGTCATAGGTAGTAAAGACCGATGCTTCTGTTTGCTGTCCTTTGGGATAAACCTCCAGAAATTCGTCATTCAGACAAGACGACATCAACAAACAAAGACTAACGCTTACACATAGTATATATTTATTCATAATATTAACTCTTTAAGTTGTGAAACAATCAGAATGAAAGGTTTATACCGAACGAATACTGTCTCATATACGGATAGGTAAAACCACGTTGTCCTAAATCATCCGTGACAGAACGTTCCGGATCAAGTCCCTTCGGCAAGTGGTCGAACGTATAAAGATTCTCACCACTGAAGAACACAGCCAGATTATTAACTCCAATCTTACTCATCCACTTAGACGGGAAATTATAAGAAAGCGTTATATTACGAATACTTAAGTACGATCCATCCTGTAGATAACGAGTCTGTACACGTGTATTGGCATCTGTATTTCCGGCCGCTTTCTCATAAATACGGGGGAAATAACTATTCGTATTTTCCGGAGTCCAGTAATTCAACTGTGAATCATAAACGGTAGTCCAAGCATCATAATGCGGATAAAACAGATCGTTCATCACCCACAAATCTCGTTTACCAACTCCTTGCAGCAAGAATGACAGAGAAAAACCGTTCCAACTTGCACTACCATGAATACCATACTGATAACGCCGAGTATTATTACCGATGATTTTACGGTCTCCCGGATCTTTCGTTGTACTGGTACCGCTGTTGATTATATTATTACCATCCAAATCCTTATATAATATATCTCCCGGATTCGGATTATATCCTTCCACTTTAGCAATACCCGGTTTCAATTTACCATCCGCATCAAAATCATCCACTGTATACAAACGATCGGTTACATATCCCCAGATTTCACCCAGCTCCATTCCTACACGATATGTTTCATTATTATTCTTATCCTTACCAAATAATCCCGTTTCGTTATTGTATTTGGTAATCTTAGTTTTTGCATCGTAAAGATTGAAACCTATACTATATTTCACTTTTCCGATCTGATCGTTCCAGTCAACCGAGATTTCCCAACCTTTAGAACGAAGGTCAGCCGTATTCTGTAAAGGAGCACTTGCACCTAATACACCCGGAAGTTCAGAGCCCGGAGCAAGCATGCCCTTGGTATCTCTGCGGTACCAGTCGAACACCATATTCAATCTGTTATCCAATAGCCCAAGATCGAATCCGACATCAATTGTCGTTACTTTTTCCCAAGTAAAGCTATTGCTAACCAAAGCAGCTGGTTTCAAAGTAGTAACTTTAATACCTGAAACAGTCCAATAAGCTTGCTCTGCATCCATGCCAGGGATATATGCATAAGGACTAATACTCTGATTCCCGATATTACCCCAAGAACCACGCAATTTCAAGTTAGAAAGAACAGAATTCAAAGGTTTCATAAATGCTTCCTCGCTGATACGCCATCCGGCGGAAACCGAAGGGAAGAAACCGAAACGGCTATTCTTCGGGAATTTGGAAGAACCGTCATAACGTCCGTTCGTTTCAAGCAAATACTTGCCGGCAAACGAATAGTTAATGCGATAGAACAACCCTCTTACCGTATAACGTTCAAATTTATCTTTAGCAAAATAATCACCTGTCGACTGCGAAATAGACGGCAGATCTTCATTAATCATATTCATACGCGACATCTCAGCATAACGATAATCACTACTCTCCTGATTGAAACCTCCCATCACCGTTACATCATGTTTGCCCCATGAGTTGTTATAGTTAGCATAGAAGTTCAATGCATTATAATCCGTAATACCATTGGAGTATTCATACTTGGAATTGGCAGTGGAAACCTCTTTCACAAAGTTACCTCCATGTGCATAATAGAACTTCTTCTCAAATTTCGTTTTCTCGTTACTTAGATGATTGAATGTATACTCACCAATCAACTTCACATTCTTCAAAGGACTGATTGTAACCTTTCCGAAAATACGAAGATTATTCTTTTGAATAGTTGTCGGATATGCCAGGTCAATCAAGTTACGAGGAGTATTGATCGGTAATTCTTCACCATCGATATTCATTGTTCCAGTAGGGAAATAAGAAGGGAATGCGACTGCTGCTCCCCATATACCATATCCTCCGGAAGTTTCCGGCAGAGAAGAGTTAGAGTTCGTATATTTAATATCCAATTCCGGAGTAATCCATGAAAACACATCTGAACGGAGATAAGAAGACACATTGTAACGCTTGTACGTATCTTTATCCGAAGCCAGTACCCCATTTTCATTCACCATACCGAAGGAGAAACGATAAGAAATATCTTTCGTACCGCCACCTACCGAGATATTATGAGTTTGCTGGAAACCAGTCTCCATCATATCATCGAAAAGATCAGTTTCTGCCAAGCTATAACGCAGCCCGTCCACCATTGCATAACCATCCGGATATGCAGACGGATTAGCATTATATTCCTTCAAAAGTCCCAACCAGGTATCTACGTTCTGCCCACTTTGATAATTGATTGTCCCCATGTCCTTATAAGCCTGTACCGTTTGGAGCGGAGTAGCCTTATGAGGCATATTGGCAGGTCTGCTAAAAGAAAAGTTATTTGAATAATTAATAGAGAGTTTAGTTGCATCCGAGCCTTTCTTTGTAGTAATCAAAATCACACCGAAAGCTGCCCGTGCTCCGTAAATAGCAGAAGATGCCGCATCCTTCAAAACAGTCACCGATTCAATATCGTTCGGATCGAGCATATTAATATCCATCTCCACGTTATCCACCAGCACCAGCGGTTTCCCATTCTTATCCAGACTGTTGACACCACGAATGTTGAAACTCATTTCTTCACCGGGTCTTCCTGAATTACCTGTAATCTGCAAGCCGGGCATTGCCCCTTTCAAAGCGTCACTCACAGACACCACCGGACGGTCACCTAAAACATCATCCATCTTCACACTGCTCACCGCACCTGTCAGGTTCGCTTTCTTTTGTACGCCGTAACCTACTACTACTACTTCGTCTATTAACCGAGTATCTTCTTTCAAAGTTACATTGAGAGGACGTTGATCTTTCACCACCACTTCCTGTGTGGCATAGCCGATATACGATATGGATAAACGGGCATTCGGAGTAACCATCAAAGAAAAATTGCCATCCATATCCGTAATGGTACCTTCCGTAGAATCGACCACTTTCACATTTGCCCCAATCACCCCTTCACCTGTAGGATCAGTGATTCTACCTTTTAAGACAAACGCTTTTTCCTGTTCTTTCTGCGGTGTCACTGCATGGAACATAATCACCCGGGTTCCGTTCACTTCATAACTGACGTCCGTACCGGCCAGCAATTGCCCCATCACATCATTAATAGTACCGTTATTTATATTCACAGAGACTTTCCTATTCAAATCAATGTCATTATTACGAATCAGGAAAGAGTAATTGCCTTGCTTCTTTATTACTTCAATGGCTTCTTTCAAAGTAATATTATCTACTTTCACACTGAATCGCTTACTTTGTTCCTGTGCCGATAGCTGGAAACCACCAGTCAAAACGTTTCCTACAGACAAAAGCAGAAGCATTAATAATATCCTTTTTACTATTAATCTCATATTTTTCACTATTAAAGGTTAACATAATATCTTTCTATACAACGCTGAACCGCCGATATATCTATCGACTAAGTTCCCAATCATACTTTACTTTTTCTTATTTTACCTCCTTTTTCTTGTCAGTTATAAAGATAGTGTCTCCACTAACTTTCCATGTATATTGCTTCTCAACGTTGATTTCTCCCAATATATCATTGATACTTTGATTACTATTGAAACATCCGGAAAAGCGTTCCGCCTTCAGACGTTCACTCTCTAAACTAATCTTCACCTGGAATTTGCGCTCCAGACGGTGTGCGATGTCGGCAAACGGAGCATCTTCAAATGTCAGGCCACCATCCAACCAGTCACAGGCAGAACTAGCATTTGATTTCATTTTCTCCATGCGGCCCGTATTCTTATCGTAAAAAGCCTGTTCGCTAGGGAATAGTTTCATTACCGAACCGGACAAAGTGGCTAAATTGACACGACCTTCCAACAAAGATACCATTACATAATTATCGTCATCATAAGCGCGTACATTAAAAACAGTCCCTACCACCTTTACCTGTACACCATTCGTATTCACAAAGAAAGGAATCTTCTCATTTTTCGCCACCTTGAAATATCCTTCGCCATCAAGCGTAACATCACGTTCACGAATACCGAACCCACGGCAATAACGTAACACAGAACCCGCATTCAATGAAACCTCTGTTCCATCCGGAAGCACAATATTCGTCCGCGAACCGGCCGGCACTTTAATTTCATAAGAAGAATCCGCATTCGTATATACTTCCGTAAGATTTTCAGTATAAGTGTACCAGAAGTAATTGCAACCCAACAACAAAATAATTGCAGCAGCTACCTTCAGCCACACAGGAACTATCTTCCGCGAACGGACAGGTTTCATCTCAGCAGCGGCTATTTTTTCTTTTATCTGTGATAAATTAGCATCCTCTACTTTGGCAAATGCAGGCACAGAAGAAACAGCCCATACTGCGGACATCTCCCGGAAAATTTTAGCAGCATCTTCATTGGAAGCCAGATAAGCGAGCAGAGCTTCTTTCTCTTCTTCGGTGCAGTTACCGGACAGATAGTTGCTTATCCGGATTTCCAATTCTTCTATATGATAAGAGTCATTCATAAACGTACTTTTTCTATGGGTGTATATAACTAGATACGCAATAAAAAAAGAAACGTTTAAAAGAAAAGCGATTTTTTTAGAGAAACATCAAAATAGCTATCATATAAGGAGTACCCAGTGATTCGCGTAGCTTAGTCAATGCTATTTTCATCTGTACTCTTACAGTGGTCACATTAATATTCTGCTCCTCGGCAATTTCACTGTATGTCTTACCCTCATACAAACTTGCTTTAAATATGGCACGGCATTTGGCAGGCAATTCCTCCACCTTCTTCATGATGATGGTATTCATTTCGCTATGCTCCAATGCCTGCAAAGGATTATCGGAAGAAAGAATATGATTTTCGAGAAAAGCCCAGATTTCTTCCATCTGTTCCGTCATCTGTTTTTCGTTGAAATAAGAAGAGCGCAGATAACTGATACTTGCATTTTGAATGGCACGCCGCAAATACGGAAGAGCCGGATAAGTGATGTGATGGCGATTCTGCCAGAAAGCAACAAAGACATCATTCACAATCTCCCCTGCCACCCTCTTGTCATGCACATAATAAACAGCTATCGCACACAAATAAAGGTAGTAGGTATGATAGATTTTATCAAATGCTTTTGTATTACCGTGATTTAACTGTTCAATTAGATTTTCAGAGATTTCTGGTAGATTCATTCGTTGTCTTTCTTTAAGGAACGGTGCAAATATAGCGATTAATTCAGAAAAACAAAATTCCAATCAGATAAACCGGAGCCCGGCAATCATTCCTTAGCCCTACAATCCCATCGGTATTTTCAACAAATACCAAACAATAAACAGCAATGTCCAGACAACCAGGATGCCTAATGAATATCTCCAAGTATATTTCAGCAATGAGCCATACGTAATCTGCTTATCATACTGCCGCATATAGGTAAGCACCAGAGGCATATAGAATAAGAAAGGAGTAATGGCATTCGTCGAGCTATCTCCGATACGAAAAGCACATTGTGCTATATCCGGAGCAATTCCCATCTGTGCAAACATAGGAATAAAGATAAAAGACATAAAAGCCCATTTGGAGGTAGCAGATACCATAATCAGATTTATCAATGCCGTAAACAGAATAAACAGGACAAGAGCAGACAAAGGAGCCGGTTCAAACGAAGAAAGCAGATCAGCACCCATGATAGCCAAACATTTGTCCAGATGAGAATATTCAAAACAGGCAAACATCTGCGCAGCGAAGAAAGCGATAACGAAATACACCCCAAGAAGCTTCATTGGCTGCGTAAGTCCTTCAATTACATCATTGTCAGTGCGATACCGTCCGGAACTGAATCCATAAGCCATTCCCGTAATACCTGCTCCCAAAGAAAGCAAAAACAAAATACCGGCAATAAAAGGCGAATGCATCAAACCACCATTCACCCCCCGCAAAATTCCATAAGAAGAAAAAGTAAGCCACAAGATAAGAGCCACATAGATAGCTGCCACAACAATGGAAATCATAATGGCACGCCGTTCTTTACGAGACAGAGGATGGTAAGCCACCACCTTCATACTGCCTTCATACTTACCTAACGTAGGAAGAAGCCATTTTTGAGTAATCCAATACACAATAGCCGTAATGGCCACCGTTGAAGCACTCATAAAAAAGTAATTGCAAAGAGGTTCCGTATTCCCCTGATAACCCGTTTGTGCCAGTGCAGCCTCTTGCGTGGTATGCGCCAACAACGGGTCCATCGTACTCAATACAATATTAGCACTATACCCGCACGCAACGGAAACATAAGCCGTTACAATCCCTGCAATCGGATGAAGCCCCACCCATTGAAACAGCATAGCAGCAATAGGCAATAAAATGATATATCCACCATCACCAATGGCATTCGACAACAAGCCAAGCACAATCACCCACAAGATGATCTTCCTCTTTTCCTGCCGGTTTCCCACCCCCATGCGGATACAAGCATCAATAAAACCGGAATGTTGTGCCACTCCCAATCCGAACATAGCAATAATCACCATGCCCAATGGAGCAAAACCTGTAAAGTTCTTAATAGCATTCCGCAACCACCAGCGGATTCCTTCCGGACTCAACAGGCTTTGTACACGGATATCCTCACCTGTCTGCGGCAATGTCACTTTCAATCCATAGATATCGCATATCCATGAAAGAAAGACCACTGCCATTGTCAGCAGAAGGAACATCGTAGCGGGATGGGGCATGCGCCATTTATTCTTCATCATTTTCCGACTAAGCAAGAAGCTACCGTTAATACTTAATTTACTCTTCGTCAGGCTCCAGATTATCCAGATCAATAATACGCAATTCCAATGCACGTACTGCCAACCGGGTAGCATTCACTCCCACCCGTTCACCATTCGGAAAAAGCCGTCCGATAAGATCATTCTGCCGTTTCTCCAATGATTTCACACCAAAAGGCATTCCTTTCAGATTGGCAATCATCTCTTTCGTATAACCCAAAGCCAGATGACGGAGAAAACGTTCATCGTATTCATCAATATCATAACTGATGACAGCCTCCTGACGTTTGGCATCATTGGCTACAGATTTTTTGAAACGATCTACAATCTTTTCCAGAATCGGATAGTTAAATACCAATTTCTTTCCATCCATCACAGCCTGTACATCTGTTTTCGTCAGTAGCTCACCCGTTTTGAGGATGATTCCATCGGCACCGGCATTCAATACGTCCACCCACAACTTTTCGTTCAGAATCTCACCCGTGAAGATCAATACCCGAACTCCTTTGTAACGTTTGAATATATTCTTGCAAATATCAACACCAATGGTCGTAGAACCTCCTAGTCCTAAGTCCAACAATACCAGATCGGGAAGCTGGGCCTCCATCAACGGCCAAAACTCACTTTCCGTCATTGCCGTGCCGATTACTTCTGCATTCGGTATTTCATGACGGAATATTTCTTCTGTCCCTTTCAACTCCAGTTTTACATCCTCTACAATAATAACTTTAAACTTCTGTTCTTCCATGTTCCTTATCTAATAACTTTTATGTGTTTTCCTTTTATCGGCGCGGAATAGTGAAATAAACTGTAAACCCGCCGCCTTCAGCCGGCTCGGCATTGATACGGCATCCCCTACGTCCCGCAAATTCGTCGTGGTCGCGGATAATCTGCTTACATACCAGATATTCCGTTCCCCTCAACTCCCCTTTTTCACCGGAAGTCATACGTGCCAGATTCGGATAAAATAGTTGATTCAACTCTTCCACACTCTTCTCGCGTCTCGTATCCGTAAAGAGGAAACGAACATATTCATTATCCTTACGTGCTTGCAGACGTATCACTCCATCTTCACGTACAGTCAATGCTTCATCAATCAAATTCTCCAATAGAAAACGCAACTGATTCACGTCTCCTATCACCTTCGCCTCCATCGGCTCTATTTCCAAGTCTATCCTCTCCGGCCGATTCTTCATCAACTTCTTGGAATATTTTCCGGCAGCATCCAAAAGTTCCTGTACCGGAATCACCGTACGCCGGAAAGTGACTTCCTCCAATTGACGAGAAGCGCACGAACTCAAAATCGTAAAAATTCCCTTATAATATTCGATCAATTCCGTCATAGTCTCCACCGCTTCACGCTCCTCCGTTTCCGAAAGATTCTGCGCATTCAACCGCCCTACAATCTGTTTGATCTTATTCGGATAATAAATCGTCTCATGTTTAATCGTCGACAGACAGTTGTCAAGCACCATATTCTGAACATGCAACATGCTGTCTTCCCAGGAAGCCCGGCGTGTTTCTTCGTGTGCCGACTCGATATCCCGGTATTTTGTAGCCAGTTTCACCACTGCGTTAAACACAACAATAGCCACATAGCGCGCTACCAGTTCAAAAAGCAGTCGATCCGTCTCCTGTTCCGTTCCTTCTCTGCGCTCCAGATAAAGCACACCGACACATTGATGCTCGCCCCCTGCTTCCACCATCAGCGGAATTGCCTGAAGATGCTGTTCGGAAAGATATTTCCCAGAACTAAAACACTGCTCTACCATTTCCGGCATTTCCTGTCCGGGACGAGAAGCATATTCCAGCCGGTGTGTCGTTTCATTATAAACGGCAATTCCCATCCGATCAATCGTCAGTAATTCATTAACAGAACCGAATGCTTCATCCACAATCCGCTGCGGAATTTCTTTAAGCGTACTCTCTTCCCGTTGAAGTGCCTCTGCATTTTCCTGTTCCTGCGGTCTCACCAAAGATGCAGCAAACACCTTCTGGTTAATCTCAAGTACCTGTTCGAGATTCAAACGATTCTGCAAACGTTTTCTCATGTACAGAAAATAATATCCGACCAACGAAACAATCAATAAAACAAAGCATAAAATAATTCCTACCGTCTTATTGGTATTCGAACGCTCCAACTGCCGGCAATATGCTTCGAGAGTTTGATCCTCTCCCTGCAACTTATACAAATCCGTAAATGCCGAATTATTATAACTATATGCATCCAACTGTTTCAAAGCCAGAAAAGCAACTGACGCCTCATTCCTTATATCCAAAATTACATGATAATCCGAATCAAACAGTTCGTTCCACCAACTGATTTCAGCAGGCGTTCCCTCACCTACCAGCTTCATATACCGATGTGGGCGATCCGGACGCGCATATTTTTCATAATGCTCATTCAGAAAAAGCATCGCAGAATCTATATATTGCAAAGCCAACTCATAATTTTCATCCACATTAGCAAAATAGGCAGCATTTGCATAATCCGACGCTACATCCAGTAAATCCTCATACGCAGAATCCGTAACTACTACAATCGAATCGCCATCCTGCAACATGGGAGGAATCGGATCATGCAGACAAGAAACCATCCCCAACGGAAGCAACAAGCAAAGCAACAATACCCCCATCGCTTTACGCACTCCCGAAGGCAAACGAAAATAGAAACGGCTTCCTTTCCCTAGTTCACTCTCCACATCAAAGACACATCCCCGGAATAAATCATTCGTCTTCTTATACTTCTCAATGATTCCCTTACAATTCATCAATCCGAAACCACTACCTTTGTTTTCTTTCAACACTTCCGGATCGGCTGCATTCTTCATTCCGATCACACGGGAATCATACACCTTCTCACCAATGATATGCGCCACATCCTCTTCAGAAATACCTCTTCCGTTATCCTCCACAGAGATCTCGACATACGCATCCTCCGTAGTACGGGCATACACTTTAATTGTTCCTCCTTCCGGAGTATATTTACGGGCATTTTCCGCCAGCGTATTAATCATAAACAAAGTTAGTGCCCGGTCGGCCTTCACCATAACCGTAGTCGGTTCAATTTCCAACTTCTGATTTTTCATTTCAAAAGCGCGTCTTCCCTTGCCTAGCAGCTCAAACAGTTCATTGAGACTGAAAGTTTCAATATTCAGGCTAAGCGTTCCTTGCTTCATCTTAATCCAAAGAGCCAGAATATCGTTGTACTCATTAATCGTAGTTACCAGCTCATCAATGTATTGATACTTCTCTTTCTTAATCTTCGCATTATCAATATACCCCCGCTCCGTCAACTTATGCACCTCGTTCAATATACGGTCGATATAAGGATTAATACCATTGACAATGGCCAGACAAGCCTTCTTTATAAGATTCTGACGTTTATTTCCCGCAATATGTTGTTCGTAAACATACCGTTGCTTTTCCAACTGCATCCGCTCGTCACTCAACGCTTCCACCATCTGCTCATTGTCCGCAGCCCAAACAATATACGGTTCAAGCACATGCACCAATGCTTTTTCATCACGGTTCAACCGATGCAGAGGAACCAGTGCCGCTTTTCCTTCCTCCGGAATTTCCAGTTGAAGACGTCCTTTCCCAAATAATTGATCGATACCTTGTTGAATTAATGGAACATTCATCGGAATGGACGAAGTTATATCCCGGCAAAGAGTCAGAATCCGTTGCAGACGCTCCACGTCTACCTGATTCCTTATTTTAGACCGTTTATTAAAAAACCACCAAAGAATAACCACCAATACAAGTCCGACAATAACCAAAGAAAGTACAAGCGTCATTTGTCGTGAATCGGCTTCCAATGAAAGATAGCGGCTCTCCAACTCCTTATCCTGACGGGTATAATTCAAAATATCCAAATATATATTCCGGTTGTAATCAGAAGCATACTTCATCCCGAGCCCCGCATACGACACACTCAATTGCTCCCGAATCCTTGAGATCCATTCAGGTACCGTTCTCACATCTTCCTGCATGATCCATGGAACCCCGGTATAAGTCGTATCTCCCTCCACAAAAACATGTAGTTTATCCAATGTATCCGCCGCATGGTGATAATAGAGCATGTGATGTTGATTCACACAATCCAACGCTTTTGCAAGCGTATCCAATGCCTCCGTATAACGTCCGTGCTCATTCATATATTTACCGATAGACACATACGCACCGGCAATCTGATACAAATCATTGTACTCACGAAATTTTTCAAGCGCACGCTGTGCCATTCGCAAAGGCAAAAGCGAATCTACAGGAAACCCAAACTGATCCAGCGCATATCCCCTTCTCGTCCGAAAAAGTTCGAAATTATTAGGTGAAACCATCAGATTAGCCAATCCTTGCAGACCATTTCCTTCGAAATAAGGATGATTAGTCTGAACAGCTGTCCGCCAAGTAATATAAAGTTGGTCGAACTCACGCATTTTCCGGTCTTCCGGCTTGGTTGCTTCCACCAACGAAGCCGAACCTTTAATATAATGATAATAAAGCAACTGATTAGTATCTGTCAAAGCTTCATCTTCCGGAATCCGGTTGAGAGATGTGATGGCCTCCTGCCGTTGCTGCAGATAGTAATAATAAATAGAAGAAACGATGAAAAATTCGGTGAATGCATAATCCAGGCGTAGCGCCTCGTGACGGTCGGCAAACAAATCACTCTCTTCACGAATACGTTTCATGCGCTTGAGCGCACTATTACGATAATCATAAAATTCTTTGTTCATAGCCGTTCGCTGACAGATTTTCATCAGTCCGATGTCGGCAATCAACAGTTCGAGTTCATTTTTAGTCAGTTTATATACTTCCTTATGCAATGCTTCCGCCCGGTCAAAGTCCATAGCCATAAAAGCACAGAATCCCAGATTGTTGGATGCTTCCGCTTTCCCCGACTTGTAGAAATTCCCCTGCCGATAGGCTTCATTGGCATATTTATAAGAAGAATCCAGGCTTCGATAACGATAAGCATACGCTTTCCCGTTTAATGAATCAATCAGGCGCACCTCTTTAGTCGGCACCATATCAGTGCACGAAAAAAAAGAGGCAAACAACACTATACCTATTATATATAAAGGAAAGCGTGAACTCATTTTTGACTATTAACTGTTTTCAGAAAGCAAATCTACAAATATTTCCGATAAGTTGGAGAGAAAAATATTTTTTATACAATAAGTCCTTCTAAATAATAAGAGAAATTCCTACCTTTGCAGGCAAATTAACAAATAGGTAACATCTATTACAAAATGAGCGAAAAAGCACCCTTTATGGTATTCTCGGGAACGAACTCGAGATATCTTGCAGAAAAAATCTGCGCAAGCCTGGATTGTCCTCTGGGAAATATGAACATTACCCATTTTGCCGATGGCGAATTTGCTGTTTCATATGAGGAGTCAATTCGTGGCGCACACGTATTCCTGGTTCAATCCACTTTCCCTAACTCAGACAACTTAATGGAACTTCTCCTGATGATCGATGCTGCAAAACGCGCGTCTGCAAAGAGCGTTGTAGCTGTAGTCCCCTATTTCGGATGGGCACGTCAGGATAGAAAAGACAAACCCCGTGTATCTATCGGCGCTAAGTTGGTAGCCGACCTGCTGTCTGTTGCAGGTATCGACCGCCTGATTACGATGGACTTGCATGCAGACCAGATTCAGGGATTCTTCAATATCCCGGTAGATCACCTGTACGCATCAGCTGTATTTCTCCCTTACATCCAGTCATTGCAACTGGAAAATCTGGTTATTGCTACACCGGACGTAGGAGGTTCAAAACGTGCCAGCACTTTCTCCAAATACCTCGGTGTACCATTGGTACTCTGTAACAAATCACGTGAAAAAGCCAATGAAGTAGCATCTATGCAAATCATCGGTGACGTAGAAGGTAAAAACGTCGTATTGATTGACGATATCGTTGACACAGCAGGAACAATCACCAAAGCAGCCAACATCATGCTGGATGCCGGTGCCAAATCTGTACGTGCCATCGCCAGCCACTGCGTAATGTCTGATCCGGCTTCTTTCCGTGTACAAGAGTCTGCCCTAACCGAAATGGTATTTACCGACAGCATCCCTTACGCAAAGAAATGCCCGAAAGTAAAACAGTTAAGCATTGCTGATATGTTTGCAGAAACAATCAAACGAGTAATGAATAACGAATCTATCAGTTCACAATACATCATTTAATAGATGATAGGTGACAAATGATAATTGATAGTTGAAGTTACTTTCAACAGGAAATTATAAAATGGATAATGACCGCTTTGGGTTATTATCCATTTTTCTTTGTACCATAAAAAAGAGGCCACGCAATGCGCAGCCCACTATCATTTATCATTTGTCACCTATCATCTATTGAAGTCTTCCGAATTTATAGGTTCCTTTTTTAATCACCTTTCCATCTTTATCTGTTTCTACAAAAGGACCATTTTTCTTTCCTTGTTTGAAAAATCCGTCAAAGCGATTACCATCTTTATCAATTTGTACGCCCTGTCCATCTTCCAATCCGTCAACAAAGCCACCTTTATATTGCATCCCAGCAACGGTTTTCAGAGTACCCTGTCCATTGGGACGGTTATCTTTCCAGTCACCGTCATAAACATCGCCATTGCTCCATTTATAGACTCCTCTGCCATCACGTTTATTGTTTTTCCAGCTTCCTTCGTACACAGCACCATTCGCCCAGGTAAAAGTACCTTTTCCGTCTTGCATGCCATTTTTGAAATTACCTACATACTTGTCGCCGTTAGCATGATAATAAACTCCTTCACCGGTGCGTTCACCTAAGAGATAAGAACCTTCATAACGATCGCCCGTGTGAAAGTAGTAAGTACCTCTTCCGTGTTGAATATCATCCGCCCAGTCACCATCGTATTTATCTCCATTGGTATATTCAAATACCCCTTTTCCGTGACGGACATCATCTTTCCAGTCTCCTTCATACTTACAGCCATCGTCCCAGTTCATGATACCTTTGCCGTTCTTCTTATCATTTTTCCAGTGACCGGTATATTTGGCTCCATTCGCCCAAGTGTATGTACCTTCGCCTTCACGCTTATCATTCACCCATTTACCTACATACAAATCCCCGTTATGATAATACATTGTTCCTTCACCATGCTGATAATCCTGATACCACATACCGTCGTAACGGTTATTATTCATAAAATAATAGATACCTTTTCCGTGCTGCTGGTCCTGAAACCACTGTCCTTCGTATTTTTCTCCATCGGGAAACATATAAATTCCATATCCTTCACGTTTCCCCTTCACATATTCTCCTTCAAAGACATCACCGTTTTTAAAGACTGTTTTTCCTTTTCCATTCGGTTTTCGTCCTTTCATTTCTCCCGTATAGACACTGCCATCCTTAAAAGTATAGTTGCCAATCTTTATTTCAGTGGAGAATGTATCTTTAATTTTTCCGAAAAATCCGCCTTTTTTTCCTTCATTTTCTTGTGCCATCACTCCCTCTTGTGCAAGAAGAGCCAGCAAAAGTGTAGTATATAGATATTTCCTCATTGGTTTTAGTCGTTACTCATTTTAGAATTACAATTTGGACAAAGATACAATTTCTATCCCAAACAGCCCACTTTCGGAAAGCAAATTATGACAACTTTTTACCTGCAATGACCTCTTTTAATGTCTCTTTGCACAAATAGCGCTGTGCCAAATCTTGTATTTCCATCGGAGTAACCTCATTCACAGCCAGCAGAGAACGTGAAAAGTAGTCATCATCCAGACCGGAAGTAGCAATGAAGATCCACGCATCCGAAAGTGAGAAAGGCGACTCATAACTACGGCACATTTCTCCCAACATATAGTTGCGTACAATAGTCAATTCTTCGGCTGACACAGGTTCCTGATGCAAGCGGTCTATTTCATGATACACTTCCTGTATCAACGGTTCCACATATTCATTATCCGTTTCTGTCGAGATAGCCAATAGTCCGCTATCCGGATAAAACATGATTCCTGCCGAAATACCATAAGTATATCCCTTCTCTTCACGAATATTAGACATCAGCCGACTACCGAAATAACCTCCGAATAAAGTCATCAATACCCGAAGCTTCAAATAATCAGGATGATTACGAGTAATGGTCGTATATCCCATCTTCACAGCACTCTGCATGGCGTCTTCACGCTCTGTAAAAATTCTCTTTTCGGGAACAGCAGTAAAAGGAAAACTTAATCTCGACACCTGCTGCTGATGCTGGCCGAAAGAAGTGCCGAATGTATCTGTCACCCGGCTGATAATATCCTCCGTCACCTTACCGGACAAAAAGATAGAGCAATTACCCGAATGATAATACCGTTCATAAAATTCACGGAGCACTTCCGGAGTGATGGCATGATAATCTTCCTCCACCACTATTTTACCACATGGATGCTGTTCACCGTAAAGCGACTGCAACAGACTGCGGTGTGCCAGAAAATCAACTTTGGAAGTATTGACCTGGTATTGTTGGATATTGGTATCGAGAATGGTATGCAATTCCTTTTCCGGGAAAAGCGGTTCTTTAATCATGGATTCCACCACCTCCAATGTTTTCGCCAAATACTTATTCAACGAATAAACAGTGATATATGCATATTCCGACGAACTGGACAATTCGAGCCATGAGCCGTAGTAATCCAGTTTTTCGGCAATGGTGGCAGCCGTATATTTTTTCGTGCCTTCGCGCAGCATCCGGTTCGTAAACAGAGCTTGCAGTTTCTGCGATTGCTGCCAGCGTCCCCCGGCAAAAAGCACATCTATGCGTACTACTTCCTGTTCACCCGCATTAATAACAGTCAACGGAATGCCGTTTGGCAACGTCATTCGAACGGGAGGAAGTATACGAAAATTTTTCAGGGTTTGTATTTCAGGTTGTATCGTACGATCCATAAGATTAGATTCTATTCTTCAAAAATTCTTCTGCCCGTTCCAAGTCTTGCGGGGTATCAATTCCAATAGTTTCCACTTCACTGATACCGACCTTTATTTTGTATCCGTTCTCCAGCCAGCGAAGCTGCTCCAAAGATTCGGCCAACTCCAAAGAAGACTGTGGAAGCATGGTAATCTCTTTCAGCACCTCTGTACGATAAGCATACAATCCGATGTGCTTGTAGTAGGTATGTCCCTTCAACCAGTCCTGTTTCTCGGCATTACGCTGATAAGGAATGATAGAACGACTGAAATAAAGTGCGTTCCAGTTCTTGTTGACTACTACTTTCGGTGAATTCACGTTTTCCAGTACGGCAAACGGTTCATCGGCAGTAAAAGGCTTCACCAACGTAGCAATCTGCGTGGTTACATCTTCAAAACAAGCCTTTACCGCATCCAGTTGTGAAGGCTGAATAAAAGGCTCATCTCCTTGTATATTCACTACGACGTCAAAATCACCTCCAATCTTGGTACAGGCTTCATAACAACGATCCGTACCACTTTTATGGTGAACGGAAGTCATCACAACCTTTCCCCCGAACGCCTTAACGGCAGCTTCAATGCGTTCATCATCCGTAGCTACATAAGCGTCATCCAAAACGCCTGCCACTTGTTCGTATACGCGTTGTATGACTGTTTTTCCGCCCAACATAGCCAACGGTTTCGCAGGAAAACGAGTGGATGCATAGCGGGCAGGTATAATTCCAAGAAATTTCATCTACTTAATAAATAATGAAGAATGGAAAGCAGATAATGACTGTTGTATATATCCCCTTTGCCAATCCTCCGGTTTTAATATTTTGTTATCATATAAAAGCATGTCAATATCCAGACAAACCTTTTCCTCTTTCTTATCCTCCGAACGACGTCCGGACCTCTGTTCTATATCTTTCAGCATTTTCCTCACCGTTTCTTCATCCTTATCGGAATAGAACAGAACCACTTGGTTGGAAAACAGAGCTGGATTCTTAAAAAACAAAGGTTTAGTTTCCAGTTCGGGAGCAAAACATATAGAAGAGAACGATTCTGTCAGCTTCTGCCTGGCAAAAGTCAAGTTCTCTTTCCTGTTGTAATTACTCCCTATGCAAACAATATACTTGTGCATTAAAATTAAGTATTAGGTATTAAGTATTAAATAGCACTATACTTAATACTTAATTAAACAGATCGTCCAGTCCTCTTTCTTCCACTTCGCCATCAGGAGTTTCCGAACCGGCACACGGGTCAAACCCTTCAGGGAGTTTGAATCTCTCCTGCTGGTCATATCCCAAAGTCGGATCGTCATACACTTTCTTCATATACATAGCCCAGATAGGCAAAGCTGCAGCAGCACCCTGTCCATAGGTCATTCTACCGAAGTGAATATCACGTTCGTCACCTCCTACCCAACAACCGGATACCAGTGAAGGAGTGAATCCCATAAACCAGGCATCGGAGTTATCATTGGTCGTTCCTGTTTTTCCACCCATATCGGCGGTAATTCCATATCGACGAACACGTCCACCCGTTCCTTCATTAATAACGGCACGCAGCATAACCAACATTTTGTAAGTGCTCGACGCGCTTATCACTTCTTCCATTTGCGGTGCAAAAGTAGAAATGACATTGCCATCACTATCCTCAATGCGGGTAACGAACAATGGAGCCACCCGGATTCCTTTATTGGCAAAAGCCGTGTATGCGCTGACCATTTCACCGACAGAAATTTCACAAGGTCCCAGACAAAGTGAAACCACCGGATCAATTGCTTTATTGCGTACACCGAAACTATGGATCAAGCGCACCAAATCATACGGATTCAGCTTACCCATCAGGTATGCAGAAATCCAGTTATCGGAGTTTGCCAATCCCCATTTCAGAGTCACCATTTCTCCATAACGCTTATCATTTGCATTACGTGGTGTCCAGGGAGTTCCATTCTCATCAATCAAAGTTTGCTCTACGTGGCGTGCCTGATCGCAAGGAGAAAATCCGTTCTCCATTGCCAATGTATATAAATACGGTTTAATAGTAGAACCTACCTGACGACGTCCCACCATCGCCATATCATACTGGAAGTATACATAATTCGGTCCGCCCACATAAGCTTTCACGTGTCCGTTTGCCGGATCCATTGACATAAATCCCGTCCGCAAGAAAGATTTGTAGTAGCGGATAGAATCCATCGGTGTCATAATCGTATCTTTATCACCCTTCCAGGAAAAGACAGTCATTTCTTCCGGTGTATCGAACGCCTTACGAATCTGTTGTTCCGAAGCTCCCGCCTCTTTCATGAGGCGATAACGTTCCGTTTGTTTCATTGCTTTCGTCAACAACTCTTCCACTCGTTTTTCCGGTAGTGATCTTGCATACGGGGCATTCTTACTTCCCTCTTTTTCCTTGAAGAATACAGGTTGCAGATAATCACCCAAATGCTCTTTTACAGCATCTTCGGCATACTGCTGCATACGTGAATTGATAGTTGTATAAATCTTCAATCCATCTGTATAGATATTATAATTTGTACCGTCTTTCTTCTTGTTTTTCGCACACCAGCCATATAACGGGTTAGTTTCCCAAGCGATAGAATCCTCATAGAATTTCTGCATTTGCCAACCACGATAATCACTTCTTACCGGTTTCGGTGCTGTCATGACGCCGCGGAGATATTCACGGAAATAAGTAGCCAATCCCTCTTTGTGGTCAACACGGTTATAAGTCAGTTTCAACGGAAGAGCCTGCAAAGAATCACATTCTGCATCTGTGATATATCCGGCTTTACGCATCTGCTCGAGCACCACATTACGACGACCACGTGAACGCTCGTTGAAACGAACCGGATTGTAGAGAGACGGATTCTTACACATACCCACCAATGTAGCTGCTTCTTCAATCTTCAAATCCTTCGGTTCACAGCCAAAATAGGTATATGCAGCAGTTTTGATACCAACAGCATTATTCAGAAAATCAAATTTATTGAGATACATACTCAATATTTCCTCTTTGGTGTAGTAACGTTCAAGTTTCACCGCAATCACCCATTCAATCGGTTTTTGGAAAAGACGCTGAAGTGTATTTCTCGCCACATTTTCCGTAAACAACTGTTTAGCTAGCTGTTGCGACAAGGTACTACCCCCACCTGCATTTTTCTGAAACATCAAACCACGTTTCACAAACGCACGGAACAATGCTTTGGCATCAATCCCGGAATGCTCGACAAAACGAACATCTTCCGTTGCAATAAGAGCATTGATAATACTGGGTGACAAATCCTTGTAAGCCGTGTACACCCGGTTTTCCTTGCTGTAAGACCATGTACCAAGCACTTTTTCATCTTCAGAAAAAATCTCCGTTGCAAATTTATAGCTCGGATTCTCAAGTTCCTCTACAGGAGGCATATAGCCAATCCAACCCTTTGAAATGGAGACAAAGACTATAACAATAGCCAATACTATGACTGCCAAGAATATCCAAAGAGCTTTTATTATTTTTCGAATCATGTTTTTTCTCGCTTAAAATGACGCATTTAATTAAGATGCAAAGGTAGATAAAATCCGCTATTCAGCCAACGAGTTTGATTATAATTTCTATTTTGTTAAAATATAGAGCGATACTCCTAACAAATAGCACGAAACAAAAAGAAAGAACGTTTGTTTGGGAAAATAGCGGAAAGAAAGTATCTTTGTATACACTTATTCAAAGTGCATTCATATAAAAGACATTAATTATGAAATACGTATCATCAGACAGGAAGTTATTACCTTATGGTATGATGAACTTCGAGGACATCCGTTTGGACAATTATTATTACGTGGATAAGACCTCTTTCATCCCCTTGATAGAGCAATCAGATCGTTTTTTCTTTTTTATCCGCCCGCGCCGATTCGGAAAAAGTCTGACTTTGAATATGCTTCAACATTATTATGATGTACGTGCCAAAGATAAGTTTGACGCTTTGTTTGGCGATCTTTATATTGGAAAGCATCCCACAAAGGATCGTAATAGCTATCTGGTAATAAAATTAAATTTCTCGGGAATAAGTGGAGATTTACACAGCTACCGCAAAGGTCTGGACGAACATTGTAGAATCGTATTTGACTATTTCTGTGATGTTTATGCTGACTATTTACCTGAAGGAATCAAAGAAAAAATGGACGAAAAGGACGGGGCCGTCAGCCAATTCGAATATCTGTTTACGGAGTGCGCCCGTGTAAATCAAAAGATTTATCTCTTCATTGATGAATACGACCATTTCACCAATACAATACTCTCTGATGTCGACAGCTTAAACCGTTACACTGATGAGACACACAAAGAAGGTTATTTACGTGCTTTCTTCAATAAAATAAAATCCGGCACAGACTCCAGCATTAAACGCTGTTTTATCACCGGTGTCAGTCCCGTGACAATGGATGACTTGACCAGCGGCTTCAATATCGGTACTAACTACTCACTGTCACCAAGATTCAACGAAATGATGGGATTCACAGAAAGTGAGGTTCGCGAAATGTTAACTTATTATTCTAATACAGGGCATTTCAATCATACCATCAATGAGTTGATAGAAATCATGAAACCATGGTATGACAATTACTGTTTTGCACAGGAATGCTATGGTAAAACCACGATGTACAATTCCAATATGGTGCTTTATTTCGTCAAAAATTATATCGAATATAACGGTGAAATACCTAAAGATATGGTAGAAGACAACATCCGTATTGACTACGAAAAATTGCGTATGCTCATCCGTAAAGATAAAGAGTTTGCGCACGATGCCTCCATCATACAGACTTTAGTAAGCCAAGGATACATCACTGGAGAAGTGAAAAAAGGATTTCCAGCCGCCAGTATTATTGACCCAGACAATTTCATAAGCCTACTCTATTATTTTGGCATGCTTACTATTAGTGGCGCACATGAAGGAAAGTGCAAACTCACCATTCCCAATCAGGTAGTGCGCGAACAACTTTACACCTATTTGTTGAACACTTACAATGAAGCCAACTTAAGCTTCAGTAATTATGAGAAAAATGAATTATCCAGCTCGCTTGCTTATCGAGGTACCTGGAAAGCTTATTTTGACTATATAGCCGATTGTCTGAAACGCTATGCCTCCCAACGCGACAAGCAAAAGGGAGAATTTTTCGTACATGGTTTCACATTAGCCATGACTGCACAAAACCGGTTCTACCGCCCTATTTCGGAAGCAGATACACAAGAAGGATATGCTGACATCTTCTTATCTCCATTATTAGATATTTATCCGGATATGAAACACAGTTACATAATCGAGTTGAAATATGCTAAATACAAAGATCCGGAAAATCGTGTGGATGAATTACGATTAGAAGGAATCGCTCAAACCAACCGTTATGCTGATACAGATACAGTAAAAAATGCTATTGGCACCACACAGTTGCATAAGATTATTGTAGTATATAAAGGAATGGAAATGAGAGTATGTGAAGAAGTGTAGCTCTCTTATTATATCCAAACACAAACAGGCGGGAAAAATCCCGCCTGTTATTCATTCATAAATATACCTATTTATAAGATAATCAATTACAAGGTTGCTGCCTGCACACCTACCACTCCGGCAATCGCACCGGCAACAGCAATAATCACTTTCAAAATAATACTCCACGTTTTTTTCATAGACATTTCTCTTTTTAAATTAAACACTAAATGAACACTCTAAACCGTCAGCTATTAATCAACAAGACATTAAGCTGCAGGATCCGGTGCCTCTCCACTATCATCGCCATCATCTCCACCATCTTCGCCTTCACCCGGTTTTTCAGGATTTGTGGGAGATACAGTAACACTAATTTTCTTCAGATATTCATCCAGACTGATCAGGTCTAACTTCTCATCTGCACGGGTAGCAGTTTTGGTGACACGCAACTCTTTATTGGCTTGGAAAAAGATACGAACACTATCCACACTCTTAGCATTAATATCCTTCGCCAACTCCGCACCCTTGGAACGGGCAGTCAACATAAACACACCTAAGCCTTCGATATTAATTGATTTACCTTCCAGCAACTGCTCCTTCATTTTTTCCACAAAATTCTGTATTACGCTCTTAATATCACCGACAGACAGCGAAGAACGATCCTGCATTTTCTGTGCAATATATTTCAGATTGACAGACTGACCTAAAGTGATCAGATGCGGATAATATCTCTTAGGAGAATTGGGAACACGCGGATCTGTTGGCCGCGTAATGACTTTGTAAATTACACTCATACTACGTTTTTTTAAGATTCAAATTCAAGTTATTTTATTCACATTTCGTTGATCAACGATGCAAAGGTGCAGTTTTTATTTCGTATAGAAAAGGAAAAAGCCCCTGTCGGAGCTCTTTTTATTTAGGATAGATTATAAACCGCTATTAATCAATAAAATATATCAACGATCTTCCCAGACAGTTGATATACAAAGGAAATTCATACTGGCATTTACGCCAACATGAGGGCATTGGTCAAGTATGTACCGCTGTACTTTCCCCAACCGATAAGATGTAGGGATTCATGTATATAGCATGAATTAGGGGCCTACATATTTCATAAATCTAATAGGATATATTCACGATTGCCTCTTTAATACAGTCAACGATATAGCGAACATCATCATCTGATACATAAGGACCGGCAGGGAGACACATACCTACCTTGAAGAGATCTTCCTCGACTCCATTTGTGTAGACAGGTGCATCAGCATATGCAGGCTGTTTATGCATTGGCTTCCAAACTGGACGACACTCAACCTTCTTGCTGAGCATGAACACACGCATAGCCTCCACATTATCATTTGGCTGACAATCGGTAGTAGGAGACTCAACAGCATGAATAACACCTGCAGCACCACCAACAGCAGTCTTGATGACCTCCTTGTAAGCATTCTCCTGGCCTACGACCTTCACCTCCGGATCAAGCACCATGGTACAAAGCCAGTAGTTAGAATCATACTTTGGATCATTTGGTTGCTTATTGATGCGAATACCAGGAATGTCCTTCATCAAATCCTCATACAGAGCCTGAACGTGCTTATGGTGAGCAATGTGCTGATCGAGTACCGTCATTTGACCACGACCAATACCCGCGCATACATTTGACATACGATAGTTGAAACCGATAGCTGTATGCTGATAGTAAGGATATGCATCACGAGCCTGAGTAGCGTACCACATGATTGTGTTTGCATCCTCAGCATTACGACAAATCAAAGCACCACCACCTGGAGTAGTAATCATTTTGTTACCATTGAATGAGAGTACACCAAACTTACCGAAAGTACCAAGGATCTGACCGTTGAAACGAGATCCCATACCCTCAGCAGCATCTTCGATAATAGGAATATCATACTTATTTGCAATCTCCATAATGCGATCAATCTGATATGGCATACCATAGAGCGCTACTGGGATGATTGCCTTTGGATATTTACCCGTCTTCTCCTTTCGATCGAGAATAGCCTTCTCAAGTAATTCAGGATCCATATTCCATGTATCCTTCTCAGATCCAATGAATACTGGTTTAGCACCAAGATATGTAATAGGGTGAGATGAAGCACAGAAGGTGAAGCTTTGTACACATACCTCATCGCCAGCTTTAACACCAGCAGCAATCAATGCCAAGTGAACGGCACCTGTTCCTGCTGAGAGACAAACAACCTTAGAATCTTTCAACTCAGGATTCAAATGCCAAGAAGCCTGAGTAGCTTCTGGCCAATGAGAATCACCATATACAGCACTCTCATTATTACCTGTCACGAACTTTCGGAGTTTATCTTCGAAAGCATTTACGTTCGGTCCCATTGGAACAACCCAATTAGTATCAAAAGCTTCCTTTACATACTTTTGCTCCCATCCCTCCTCACTCATATGAGCAAGACAGAGATAAATAGTTTTTCTTTCTGACATATTATTGTATAATATTTTAAAAATCAATTAGTTATTACCATTAAATGGATCCATAGTTACCCATTCACCACCTTCCTGATTTATATCATCACGAAATAGGACTTTCTTTATGGTTGTAAAGAACACACGAATATCCATCCACAAGCTGATGTGGCGAACGTAATATACATCCAGTTCAAACTTCTTTGTCCAGGAAATGGCATTACGTCCATTC
>ERZ839947.722-NODE-722-length-40447-cov-9.306892_pt1 | contig 40447 bp, 36 predicted proteins | sample MGYA00519908_ERZ839947 | MGnify/ENA primary metagenome ERZ839947 (study PRJEB31850, sample SAMEA3708857) | human gut metagenome | biome: human gut; feature: human-associated habitat; material: faeces | place: China | collected 2014 ... | reverse complement strand
AGCATGAAGCCCGGTTTATGAAGCTCTTGATTGAGCAGAACGAGGACGGGGGCAAACGCAGGAACGCCGCCAAGAAAAAGGAACTGGAAGCCGCCGAGAAACGCATAGCCGAGTTATCCGCTATCTTCAAGCGGCTGTATGAGGACAGCGTGACCGGGCGCATATCAGACGAGCGTTTCACAGAGCTGTCGGCAGACTATGAAGCAGAGCAACGGGAACTGAAAGAAAGAGCCGCCGCTATCCAAGCGGAGCTTTCCAAAGCACAGGAAGCCACCGTGAACGCAGAAAAGTTTATGAATGTTGTCCGGCGGCATACCAGCTTTGAAGAACTTACCCCTACTCTGCTGCGGGAGTTTGTAGAGAAAATCGTTGTGCATGAGTGCAGCTATGACGAGAACAAGACCCGCAGACAGGACATTGAGATTTATTATTCTTTTGTTGGCAAGGTGGACTTGCCCGAATAACCGCCCGACCTATCCGACACAATGCGCAAGTGCCGGATAGGAACGGCAAAATTTTTTACACTTCTATTACTTCTTTATCGCACATCAGTAAAGTCACAGGGCATGAAGCAGCTCATGGCCAGTGGTGGAGTTGCCCTCATCGGTACTACACTTGTTCCACTTCTTTCCGGACTTTTTTAATCCGACCTATCAAAAACAAAAATCAGGAAGGGCAGTGTAACAAGCTGCCCTTCTCTGAGAAAGGAGGCAATCGTTGGAAAGTTTGTTAGAAAAACTGACTGATTGGCTCAAAGACATGCTGGTAGGTGGGATTATGGATAATCTCACGTCTACATTTTCAACCTTGAATCAGAAGATTGGAGAAGTAACAGCACAGGTAGCACAGACTCCGGACCAGTTCCAGCCTACGGTTTATAACCTCATCAGGAACCTGTCGGAGAATGTGATTCTACCCATAGCAGGAATTATCCTTACGTTTATTGCCTGCTATGAACTGATACAGCTGGTCATCGCTCACAATAACCTGGCAAACTTTGAAACCTGGATCTTTTTCAAGTGGGTATTCAAGATCTTTGTAGCAGTAACGCTTATTACAAATACCTTTAATATCACCATGGCAGTCTTTGACGTAGCACAACATGTGGTCAGTCAATCAGGATCACTTATTACCGGAAGTACCGCAGTGGACGGTTCAACGCTGGCAATCATGCAAAGCACATTAGAAGCAATGGGTGTCGGGCCATTGCTTGGTATATTCCTACAGTCTTTTGCGGTGAAGTCCTTATTTGAGATTTTATCAATTCTGATCTGGGCTATTGTTTATGGTCGAATGATAGAAATCTATTTGACTATCAGCCTTGCTCCGATTCCTTTTGCAACCTGTGGCAACAGAGAACAGAGCATGATTGGACAGAACTATTTGAGATCCCTTTTTGCACTTGGCTTCCAGGAATTTTTAATCATGGTCTGCGTAGTAATTTATGCAGCCCTGGTTCAGACAGTTTCATTTTCATCAGATATCATGGGCTCTTTGTGGAACGTCCTTGGTATTACCTTACTTCTTGCATTTACCTTGTTTAAGACAGGTTCAATCGCAAGATCAATATTCCACGCACATTAAGGAGGAAAAGAAATGACATCTTATATTCCGGTGCCTCGTGATCTCACGAAGGTTAAGAGTAAAGATATGCCGGATGAGGTAGAACGTAAAGGTCTTGGTACGCCTGCAACAAGAGCTGGTGTTATTGAAAAGCTGGTTCGTATCGGTTTCGTAGAACGACAGGGAAATAAGAAGACGAAATATCTGGTTCCTACCGATAAGGGAACTTCTCTTATTACCGTAATGCCGGAACAGATTCAGTCAGCATCTATGACAGCTGAGTGGGAGCAGAAACTTCTGGAAGTGGAAAAACAGGATATTGCATCGGAAGACTTTATGGCTGAAATCAAGGATATGATTGTTGATCTGATTGAGACTTATGAGCCTGTAAAGAGTGCGGATAAACTTTTTCCACCTCGTCAATACAAGCAGTATAAAAAGTATCCGAAGAAAGGAGCGCCCAGATGGCAAAGGTAAAGAAAATCAGAAAATGGGATGAAGTCACAGGAAATGCAGTAGAGGAACAGATTCCTGAGTCCATTGATCCGATAGAGGATGTTGGGGCAGGTCCATCTATCAGCAGAAATCATATGCGTGGCATCGAGGATATGGTTGAACAGAATGATAATTCATTTGATGGAATCATAAATAATGTGCCTGCAGCTCCTGTGCCGGATTTTGCAGAAATCAATGAAAAGGCAGATCAGGAGGATATCATTGCTGATACCAAGGCTTCTGTGATGGAGAAGATAAAAGAGCAGCAGGAAAAAGTGAAGCTGGCTCCAATACCGGAAACTGAGAAGAAGACTCCTGTGGTTCGCCCCTGCAGGGAGATGTAGTCATGAATAACAGAACGGAGCAGTTTCATTTCTTTGCTACTCCTGAGGAAGCAAAGCTGATTCGTGAGAGGGAGAAAGAAATCGGCATCTTAAATGAGAGTGCATATCTTCGCAAAATGGCGATTGATGGTTATCTCATCCAGATGGATTTAAGTGATGTCAAAGAGGCCGTAAGGCTTTCTTGGCATCACATCTTCTAACGTGATTCAGTATGCAAAGAAAGCAAATGAAACCGGCAGTATCTACAAAGAAGATATCGATGATATCAGACTTCATCAGGAAGAACTTTGGAAAGTGATGAAGGAAATACTAAAGCGCTTGTCTACGATTTAGGAAAGGAGGTGAATGCGCATGGCGGCTACAAGACTTATCACGGTGCACCAGAATAAAGGTAAAAGCGTAGCGAAGTCTCTCAGCGATAGAACAGATTATGCCAAGAATGGAGAGAAGATCGAAAATGGTCAATTCATCAGTTCATACGCCTGCCAGGCTGAGAGTGTTGATGAAGAATTCATGCTCTCAAAAAGAGAATATGAGCGTCTGACAGGAAGACATCCCAGGGGCAATATCATCGCTTATCAAATCAGGCAATCCTTTAAGCCGGGAGAGATCACACCGGAGGAAGCGAATCAGGTAGGCTATGAAACCGCCATGCGATTTACCAAAGGCAATCATGCTTTTATCGTAGCGACTCATACGGATAAGGCGCATATTCATAATCACATCATCTTTAATTCTACGAGTCTTGATTGCACCCATAAGTTTAGAGATTTCTTTTTTGTTGGTCTTGCTTTGCAGAGATTATCGGATATCATCTGCCTGGAGCATGGCTTATCTGTTATAGAAAAGAAGAAGCCAAGTGACCGTGTTAAGCGAACAACTTATCCTGAGAAGAAATCTTTCCGTGATGATATTAGAGATGCGATTGATAAGATTCTTAAGGAAGGCAGCGCAAAAGATTTTAATGAGCTGCTTTATAAATTGGAAGATGCCGGATACGAGATTAAGCGTGGAAAGCATATTTCTCTAAAGGGAAAAGATCATAAGCGCTTCATCCGGCTGCGCTCTCTGGGTGATGGTTATACAGAAGATGACCTTAAGAAGATTCTTGCCGGTGAGATGGAGCATGCTTTCTATGATAATGAAAAAGCCGAAAAGCAGCCAAAGACTTATCAGCGGAAAAAGGAAGATCATGAGTTTGACCTTCTTATCGATATTCAAAAGAAGCTGGCTCAGGGAAAGGGAAAATATTATGTTCGCTTTGCCAAGAACTTTAATACAAAGCAGGTAGCCAAGGCAGTTTTATATCTGAAGCAGCATGACATCCGAAGCTATGATGATCTGGAGAAAAATGTGAAAACAGCAACAGCCCACTATACAGAATTATCAGCTTCCATCAAAGAAAAGGAGAAGCGACTTGCTGAGATTTAGGTCTTGAAGAAACATATCTTTGATTACTTTAAGACTAAAGACGTATATGCGGATACAGAAAGAAGTTTCTGGAAGAGCATAGGCAGGAAATTCTGCTTCATAAGGCTGCCAAGAATGCCTTTGATGAGCTTCATCTGAAGAAGCTACCAAAGGTAAAAGATTTAAGTGCGGAGTATGCAGAGATCCTTGCAGAAAAGAAAAAGCTGTACGGTGAATATCGTCAGGTTAAGAAAGATATGCAGGAGATTCAAAGAGCAAAATATGATATCGATCAGTTCCTTAAAAGTGATGAAGAACAGAAGAAGGAACGTGTCAGAAAACACAATATCACTCGATAATTCTAATGGGGAATCTGTAGGTTTAAGACTTATGGATTTCCCTCTTTTTTTCATTTCTGAAGAAAATTCCAACATCAGAAAACAGCGATTCGGAAGAATTGCGTAGCCAAGCGATTAGCTTGTTCAAGGGGATTGGGGATGTGCCACCAACGAGCGGAAAGTAGCTTTTTGTACAAAAAAGCACTGCTCGCCACTTTGCGAAGACGCGCCCTAACACCATCGAAGATGGTGCCGCGCGAAGGGCGGGAAGAGTAGAAAAAATAGTTTACGAGTCCATATAATGGGACAGTGCTCTTGATAGAATTGTATTCAAACACATATGTAGGGGTAAAAAATTTTGATTTGAGAAATTAGTTTTAGAGAAGCAAAATATTGTCTTTTATTTTCTAAAGATTTACCGTGACTTTTGAGGTGCGCTGTGATATACTTTTCACTGGATATGTATTTTTTGTTTTGCGCTATGTGCGCAACTTAGTGAAAGGGAAAAATATGGCTATATCTTATAACGGCTTATGGAAAATGCTAATTGACAAAAACATGTACAAGAAGGATCTTGCTGCAGAGCTTAATATTAGTTCTGCTACTATGGCTAAAATGGGCAAAGGTGAAAATGTCTCTCTTGATGTTCTTCAGAAAATTTGCGAGTACATGGATTGCAACATTGGCGACATCATGAGTTTTGAAAAAGAAGATAAAAACGAAAAGGAAGAATGACATATAGAGTATAGCGCAGGGAATGTAAGCAATTTGCTTTGGTTCGTTGAAACGCGAGAAACAATGCGTCTTCTTAATACTGATTCAGTGGATAATGTAATGAATCGGGTTATAGACGAAAATGTGTATCAACAAAAAGATTTGAAACGTGCGAAGAGACAATTCAATGTGAAATGCTTTATACAGCCCTTACAAGGCAGCTTAACAAGATTATTATCCTGTATAATCAAGAGCCTTATCATCTGCTTAATTACTCGACAGATGCAAATTCAGATATAGTTACAAGGTTTACGGATCTATTTGCTGATGTATTTAAGGATGAAGGGCCTGATCTGAGACCTCAGATTGTCGAAGTCGGCGGAAAATTCTATGAGGATAAGCTGATTCATAGAACAGCTCGTGGAGAGCTTGTACGTAGCAAGTCAGAGGTGGCTATTGCAAATGCTTTGTATTATCACCATATCGACTATGAGTACGAGCCCGAATTGAAGCTGGAGGATAAGATTAAGCGCCCTGATTTCAAGGTCGAGGATTATGATACCGGAGTTGTCTGGTACTGGGAGCATTGCGGCATGATGACAGATCCTCAGTACAGAAAGCGTTGGGAAGATAAGAAGAAGTTATATGAGAAGAATGGCATTGTGGAAGGCAAGAATCTTATCGTCACATATGATGACGAAAACGGTGGAATAGATACGGAACTAATAGAGAAGATCATAAAAGATACATTTGATGAGGATTAGATACAGCTATGGAAGGTAAGTATCCTGTTGTTACTCTTTGCGGAAGTACAAGGTTTAAAGAACAGTTTATGGAAGCACAGAAGAGACTTACATTGGAAGGCAACATTGTTATTAGCGTAGGTCTCTTTGGACATTCTGGTGATCAGGAAGTCTGGGAGAATATGGATGAAGGAATTCTCACTAAGACTAAAGAAATGCTGGATGATATGCATAAACGCAAGATTGATATGGCAGATGAAATATTTGTAATCAATGTTAATGGATATATTGGTGATAGTACTTGCTCTGAAATTGAGTATGCAAAGGCACATGGTAAGAAGGTAAGGTATTTGGAAAAAATATAGTATGTACAAGGACTATAGTAAAAATAATAGAGTGAATCGAGGAGAGCAAATTGGTTATTGAATGGGGTAAGGCTGCAGGTATTGCATATAATATAATAAGTCTTTTTCTTAATGATGAAATATCATCAGGAAAGAACAAGATTAAAAATAAAGTTATAGAAAGATTTCATAGGCGAAAAATAAAAAGGTTCTGTTACTCATATTTTATAAAGCATAATGGAACAGTTATAACTAATCCTGTTTTTGCTGAATTCATAAAAAACGATCAGACTATAGAACGTCTTTTTATTGATACCGGGAAAGTGCATGTAGATCAAACTGATAGTGAATATCTTAATTCTGAAATGATTAGAATTGAGAAAGAATTAGAATACCCTATTACTGTTTTAGATAAAAAAGCTATTCGAGGATTCTTAAATGGATTGCTTTTACAACATAGGCAGTACAGAGAAAAATGTTTGACTGATGATTCTAAGCAAATTATTCAAAATAATGATAGAAATACGAAAGAAATTATAAACAGCTTTGAATCGATAAATGAAGATACTAAGAATGAACTATTGGCAGCTATATCCGCCAAGGGATCATTACAGATTAGTCAGGAGAATGCAATCTTTAAGATTCTTAATGATAGTTTTTGGAACGGCGAATTCTACATTTTGGAGAGCATACAACCTGCTCTTCATGAAAAGAGTGAAAGCCTTGATATTTGGGTAAATATGGTGCTAAATATGGCACTTCTTAATGGTGAAAACTATAGCACTTTTCATTCTGTAAATGATATAAAAAATCCAAATGTAAGAGAGGATGCAGTACGGAAGAATGTTATTTTTTCTTATTTGAGCAAAAAAACAGATGAAATTGAAGCGTTCAATGTCTCAGGAGACCTTAAAGAATTAGTAGAGAGAATTAGTATTGGTGATGAATGGCTATTCAGTGAGTCTAAAGAGGTAAAGGATAATGTTGAATGCTATAACATTACGCCTTTTTCTGGGCTCAAGCAAGAAGATGAGACGATTAAAAATCTCCAGATTATTTATATATTTGGCAAGGGTATTTTAGGCGTTGCTAAGGTTATTGATAATATTGGTGTTAGAGAATCCAATTTTATTGTAGAGTTGTTAAGTGATACTAGGCATTATGAAGATTCTATAATAACTTGTGAAAGTGAGACAGAAGCTAGAAAACTATCGTCAGCTTTATTTGAAAAGCTATGGGGCGAGAAAAATAAATATGTCAAAACATGTAAGGAATTGCAAGTGATTTATTGGCGTATATTATTACAAGCAGCATCTGTTAGTAACAACAATAGAGTTAATGATATTGTTTCGAATATTCCGGAAGTAATTAAGGAAGAATTAGCTGAAAGTATTTTTCTGGCCCGTTTTGAAAATGGAGAAGACATTAGCAACAAAGAAGTCATTGATATATGGAATAAGACAAAAAAACCACGTATTATGATTCCATATTTTGCAAAGACTAGTGCCGATAATGCTAAACAGCTTATTAGTGAAATTTCTGATATTATGCAAAATCCGGAATTAGTTATAGTTTACATAGAAACCTATCTAAAAGAGGATAGATATGATGAAGCAAAGCTTTTAATAAGACAATATGAAGCTTTGTGCAATGGGTATGCTGAATTCTTGGTTGATAAGATACAAGTTTTTCATGATGAGGAAGACGTGAAAGTACTTGTGGAAAAATGGAATAATCGGCAGTTGTCTTATATTACTAATCAAACGGATATAGCAATTGCTCACCTTTTGTTTGATTGGAAAAAATATGAGATGTGCCTGAATGTTCTTCAGGCCTTGGAACTTAAGGGATTTGTCAACCATAAATTAAAAAAACTGCGTGCTTTTTCCTTGATAAATACTGATAGAACGGTTGAAGGTCTTTCTATTTTGAATGAGCTTATTCCTGAATGTAGGGAGGATAAGGCAGTTGTGGGCAATATATTAAATTGCTCACTTGGTTTACAGAGAGAGATTTCTGAGGAGGTATTATTAGCAGCAGAAGAGATTAATACTCCTGAGATTAATCTTTACTTAGCAGTTGCCTATGAGCGGCGTGGTGATATAGCGTCTGCCAAAAAGACATATTGGAAATCATTATTATTTAATAAAAATGCTAAGTCAAAAGTTTATGGTACGTATTGGTTTTTCTCAACAAATCATATAAAAGGCAATGGTGAAGTTGAAATATCTGATGAAAATACATGTATTATCGCAGATGAAGTTGATGGTAATAGAAGAGTATCCTTGGGAATTCTTTCAAAAGAGTACTTAGAATCAGAGCTTAATTTAGATGATTTATTCATTGTACCAACAGATAATGCTATAAAGCGAGGTTGGATTGGAAAAAAAGTTGGGGCGGTTATTGAATATGAAAGTATTCAGTATAATATAGTCCAGATAAAAACTATGGATGCTCGTTTTTCCGAATATTGTCTTGGAAAAATGATAGATTATGACAATGTAAAAGTTCTATCTGTACCTCAAGATTCTGAACCAGAAAAGATGAGGGAATACTTTGTTAATTTCTTAAAAGAGAACTCTTTCGGAAATAACAAGATTCAAGATTTGATTAAAGATTACAAAGACTTATCAAAAGTACCATTAAGTTTATTTTCTTTATCACAAAGCTTACGTCCCAATTATATAGTTTTAGTGTATGAATTCTTGAAAGATCCGTCATTGTTGATTAGAGAATGGATAGATTATGACAATGATGTAGCTTGCATAAATGAGGAAGGTTACATTCTGTCGTTTTCATCACTTATCCTTCTTTTTTTACTAGATGTACCGGTTGAGATGTTAATCGATAATAATGTATATCTGCCGAAGTCCACAGTATTAGAACTAAGAGATGAGAAAGATAAAGTTATTTCTGAGAACAAACGAGATGGCGGAGGAACGGTAGCTGTTGTTGATGATCAATTGCAGTTTTTTGTAAATTCAGATGATTCAAAGCAAGAATTGATGAAGTATGTAACTGAACTGCTAGAATATGCTGAAAAAATACCTACAGTTGATAATAAGAAGGACTTTTCGTTAAACAATATTCCAGAATCTCAACTGCGGCTTTTATTAGGAACTCCTGATTTAGATGCCATTTCAATTTGTAAAACAGAGAATTATGCTCTTATATCATTTGAAATATTTTTAGTAGAGTTAAATTTATTAGCTGGAAATAAGAGCATTACTCCGCTCGCATATATTAATTCAATCGAAAAAGATGATAGTGGTTTGATTGGTTATCTAAATAAAATGGTTCAATTTCATATGATGAATATTCTTAATAAGGATATTTATGAAAGAATAGCAAAGAGCACTGCCTCAGGAATTACGGAAGAGTGGAACCAATATATTGGAATGATTGATCAACAAGACAGTAATTATAAGAACTGGATTAAAGAACATTTTGCGCTTGTTGGACAAAAATATCAACAGAACAGAGGCGAAGATCAAACTATAAATGATATAGAAAAAATATACACCGTCGAATTATATAAACTCTTGGAACGAGAAGTACATTATAGTATGGATACTCTGCATGATGAAAAAGGCAACTTGGTGATTCGTACATACATGAGAGTATTTGATAAAAAGGAGCAAAAATATATAGAAGGCCTAGATCAAATTATAGATAGCGTGTTTCAAATTGATTTTTCGGATGAACAATAGAAGCCGGAAAATATGAAAAAGGTTAGAATAATGTTAAAAAAGTAAGTCGCGCTCCTTGAAAACCATCTCGCGTTCATGTTTTGCTTGATTTTGTGATAGGGTTTTATCTGAAGGAGGAATAAGACATGAATCTTATGGAAAAGACTTACATTGATAATGGCATAACATATTACATTGATGTTGACGCTTTGAATGCAGAACTAGATATCAGACGAGGTAAAGAAGGTATACAAAATTATGTTGATTCTTTGCCCCAAAAGGATGAAATGAATATGCCTTCTGGTAGATCTGTTTTGGATTGGACAACGAAGGTTCATTGCCCTCGTAATATTTCACAGCTAAAATGCTTGTTGGATGTCATAGCGGTTGAATATGAGAAGGTTATGATTCCAGAAAGCGTGGCATTTGATCCAGAGTATGAAAAGAAAAAGATAGTTGAACGTCAATTGTCTCTTAATGAAAAGAGGAAAAGGTTAGGGCTGGATGTATTCTTGATGGCACATTACCTTTTTTATTTCGGTCCATATAAAATTAGTCCGTTCAATATGAAAAGAGTTTTTGATGGAAAAATGATTGCACCGAGTGAATTCCTTGATGATGTAGAAGAAGTATTAAATCGTTATGATAAGGAACCAGTATATTCTAAAAATATTAAATCAGACTATAGGTGGAACGATGCTAATGATAGGAGCTTACGAAACAGATTTAAAATAGTTTTTCCAGGTTATGAGCTTGTGTCAAAAGTCCTTCGTTATGAGTATGGATTCAATGTATCAAGATGGCAACTGATGCTAGTTATAAATGGTATATATAGTCCATCTCCAGAATTGACTAGCGCTCTTGAGGAGATTTACAATGAAGCGAAGCAACATGTAATAGCAAATAATTTTGGAAGTGATTATTTAGATTTTGAATATTGTGAACCAATTGAGGAAGTAGCAAAAGGTGATTGGTATGTTCCAATATTATTGGGAAATGATACTATAATTACAAGGCATTTTAAATACAAAAAAATGGAGAAATTCTGCAAATTGAATGAAAAGCGTATGCAGCCTGCATGCGTACACGATATGAATATTAGTTCAATATGGGATATTCAAGAAGCTGTAGATCTTGCTCAGGAGAAATTCTCAACAGTATTGGTTTATGCTAATTGGGATTATGTAGATGAAGATATAAAGGCCCTAATATGTAATTACTCGAAAAATCATAATGTCCCGCTACAATACATGTTTAAGGATAATCGTATAGCATAGCCGTTCTAGTCTGTCCCTATAAAAGGACAGGATTTTTTTACCATAGGTATCATAAAAGGGGGAGTGCACGATTTTCGCGGCTATCAGATATTTTTGATATTTTGTAGATCAGTGTTGCAAACAAGTGTTCGCGGTAATATACTTTCAAATAGGAAGTAACGAAAGCAGATTGTTTCCTTTAGAAAGGAGCGGCGTATGAGACATAAATCTACAGAACTTATGGGTACTATTAAGGCATTTGTAGAGGAATACTACAAGAATTATCGCCACTCACCGTCTACAACAGAGATTGCCAATGCGGTCGGTATTGCTAGAGGAACTGCATATAAGTATCTGTTAGCCATGAGTGACAATGGCATGATCAGATATGATGGCCAGCAGATTTCTACTGAGCAGACCGAGAAGGTTCAGACAGAGTTTACAAGCGTAGCACTTCTTGGTGCTGTTTCCTGCGGCGTTCCCACACTGGAGGAAGAGTACGCTGAAAGTTATGTGTCATTGCCTGTTTCTATGTTTGGCAACGGAACTTTTTTCCTACTTAGAGCTAACGGCGAGTCCATGATTGATGCTGGAATTTCTCCCGGAGATCTGGTACTTGTCAGAAAGCAGTCGGAAGCCATGGATGGCGATATTGTTGTTGCACTTGTAGGGAATGAGAACACGCTGAAACGCTATTTTGTAGACAAAGAGAATCAGAAGATCAGACTTCATCCTGAGAACAAGACTATGAAGGACATCATTGTTTCAGACTGTGAGATTCAGGGTGTGGCTGTTAAGGTCATTAAAGACCTCGCGTAATGTGTGCTAAACAGTTTTTACAGATCAGACCAGTCGTGCATTGATAATGGCAGTGTTGACTACACTACGGAAAGGCCATTGTCGGGAGATTACAGTATGCTCATCATATCGGTTTCTTGCCCTTTTCCGAATGAGAGATATCAAGCTTGAAAGACAAAGGAGGCGTGATGTTGATGAGTTCAGCGGAGGAAAAAATTGGGGAATGCGTGGTTTGCTGCCACAGATGTGGTGGATTTCTTATGGAGTCAGCTAGTACAACTTCGTATATGGCCTGCCCGGAATGCGGTGCTCGCCTTGTTGTGTGCGTGAAGAAAGGCAAGGTATCCGTATTCGACGACAATAGATCCGAGGAGGAGCTTGCTAAGAAACGGCATGCTCGCTTAACCGGATACGCTGCGAAGCTTAACAAATTAGGCAAGTAGCAATTAGATTTACAATTTAATATTCATGAGGATGCTAGGGAGATTGCTGGATTGGTCGTCGGTATGGCGTTAAAAGACTTACAAATGAGTGACGTCTGGCATTCAAGAGTTTGTGAAGAGAGTCGTATTTACTACGGATAGATGCAGCAAGGGCGTAAGACATCTATTCAGATTAAAAAGGGCCTGCAAAACAGAAGCTAACTTGAAGTATGTTTTTACATACTAAGAGATTTAGTGGTTGTTTTGCAGTGCTCTTTTTATTTTTGTGCTCTTTTTCCGGTTCGCTTCTGTTTTGGAAGGCACCGGAAAGGGTGCAGATTATGAAGAAGGTAAACAGAAACAATAGAGCAATTGATGTAACAACAGTTGGTGGAAGAATTAAGAAGTTACGTACTGAAATGGGAATGAGCCAAGAGGAATTAGGATTTGCTCTTCACATGGAGGGGAAAAGTGTTATCTATGGGTATGAATCAAATAGAAGAGGAATAAGTGGTGATATTCTTGTTGACCTTGCTAAGTTATTACATTCTACACCAGAATATATCATGAATGGAGAATCTCCAGCTGACGAGGATCCGTATATATCTGCTGTTGTTTCATTGATGAAAGGGTTGAAAACGGATAAAAGAAGAAGAATAGCTCTTGAACATATAAAAATCGTTGCTGAAATGGAAGAATAGTCTTGGCGATTGTTCAATCCCATGGTATCTTATATACAGATGAATGAACAATCATATGTATATAGAAATGGAGGTTGAAATATGAGCTATAGAGTACAGTTCACGATATCTGATGAGCAGAAAATTAAGCTTGAAGAAGATATGAGAAAGGACGGTTATCCTAATATATCAGAGCTATGTAAGGCTAGAGTGTGTGGTGATCGCTCGTATGCATCACTATACAAACAACTAATAGAAAGAATTGAGAAACTAGAACCAGGGACAACCTTTATTATTCGAGATTTAATTGATACACCACCAGCGCTTATTGGGCGTTGGTTGTATCAGAATGTTGATAGTGGTGAAGTAAAAAATGTTATTCATGACGGTAAAGATTCCGTTGGTACCGAAAGATATAAAAAAATCTAGATATAAAATGAGGAAGAAATGATGCGAATTGAAAAAGATGTGGCGTTAATAGATAATCCGTTATTGCGTGCAGCAATATGGGGAGATCAGTCGTGTTTATATAAAAGCGTGAAATTTACTGGATATGTTCAAGCGAGTATAGATAAAATAGGCAAAGCATTTATTGAATATTGCATTGCTAGAGCATTAGGAATATATAGATTACCTAATTGTGGTTATGATTACTATACTGACACAAGTGTGTTGTTTAACTCTCTACCAGAAGAGGATATAAATGCAGCATGTGAAGAAATGGAACAGGTAATTAAACATGTTCAAAAAAAGTTAAACGAGTCAAAATTAGTAAAGAATGGAAAAATATCAGTTGTGCGTTGTTTGTCTCATTATCAATTGGGAGATGCAACAGAACAGCTTTTGGATGAGTCTTGTCGAAGCGTGACATTTCCTGTTAGCATTTTGTCCTCTTATTCCTATGATGGTAATGAAAATGAGATATATCCTTCAGGACGTACAGAAACTGGGCAACATATAAACATAAGGGAAGATGTTTCTGTTAGTGATATAGTTTTGTGGGATCAATATGTAGGTGATGGAGGACGAGAATGCATATACTGTAAGTCTATGTATGATGAAGAAAGAGAGCTATGGGTTGTTGATAGAAGTATTAATGGGATGAAGACATTACCACGAGAATGTTTTCTTTATTCAGATGGTCTTCCGGATATCAATAGGATTTCTAGATTTAGGTCGTTTGGAAAGGACTCGCCATTGTGTAGTGGGTTGTATCAAAAGCGTCCATGTGAATATGAAGATTTTTTGACAAAAATAGTAATGAAGAAAAATAAAGCAAAATTAGAAGCGGAGTATATTGAAACAAAAAGACGTTAATTGATATAAGGTTAATTAAAGGTCAGCCTATGCAAAGAACATAGGCTGATTTTTTTGTATAAATTGCATACCCAAAGTGGTCAGAACGCAGACGAAAATAGAAGTCTTTTTTCTTATCATAATTCTTGTAAAGAGTTACGAAGCAGCGCGCAGCTTAGTGACATAAACACAACTGAATATAGGAGGTGTATATGGCCACTAAGGTTAATTTTTATGAAAACTACGGTGACAAGTCAGCGAGGGAGAGGGCCGAGCTGATCTATTCTAATTACTCTTCCGTCCAGGGAATCATCGAGGATTGCAAGATGAGACTGATCTACGAGATTAAGGCAGAGAAGGAAAGAAAGCGTAGCAATCACAAAGATGAACTTGGAGTCCGTATTCAGAATTTGGGCAACTACAGTAATCCTACAGCGGATGAAGCGGTTCTTGATGTAATGCTTGAGGGAGCAATTAAAGGACTGAATTCAGCAGAGGATGCTTTATCAGATCCGGCTCTGGTACAGGAATTCAAGCGAAGAGAGTACGTCATTGTGATGATGGCTGATGAATACGCTTCTTTCAGAAGACACCTGCATACACTTAGCGTGAAGGAGCAGGAGATTATCATTCCGCTTCTTAAGCAGGAGAAGGACTACTACACACTGGCAGAGGAAGCTGGTGTATCTGTTCCGATTGTCAGAAGAAAGGCAAGCCGTATTCATTGTGAATTGATTTCCTACATGGAAAATTATTTCATTGAGAAGCTTTAGGAGGGATGGTCATGAAGGAATTAAAAGAGCTTACATTTCCTCCAGAGGCTGAGGAAATGGCTGTTAAGTATGCTGCTTTTGACATTATGAAGCAGCATAACAAAGAAGGAAAGATAACAGACGAAGAACTGCGGTATATCGCGAAAAAACTTGATTTACCAATTGAGTAATTAGAGTAACCATTATATAATTAAGCTGTATGATGTACTCATAGTACTGACAGCTTAATTGGGAATGCGAGGTGCAATATGGCGCGAAAAGCTGCTATCTACGCCCGTGTTTCTACAGAGCATGAGGCGCAGATTTCTGCACTGGAGAATCAGGTGCAGTACTATGATGAATTATTACAAAGGCATCCTGACTGGGAGCTGGTTGATAGATATATTGATGAAGGTATCACAGGTACATCTATTCACAAGCGTGAATCTTTTATGAGAATGCTTCAGGATGCAAAAGAGAAGAAATTTGATCTGATAATTACCAGAGAGGTATCCAGGTTTGCACGAAATACAGTTGATACACTGCAGCAGACCAGAATCCTCAAATCTTACGGCGTGGAGGTGTGGTTCACAGAAGACAATATCTGGACAATGAATGATGAGGACGGAGAGCTTCGTCTATCAATCATGGCAACGCTGGCTCAGAACGAAAGTAAGAAGATTTTACAGAGAGTAAAAGCTGGTCAGATGATTTCATTTAAGAATGGAGTTCTGTATGGCAATGGTAATATCCTTGGCTACGACAGAGTAGGGGATAAGCTTGTTGTAAATAAAGAACAGGCTGAGACCGTGAAGAGAATCTTCGAGCTTTATTTATCCGGCAATGGTGTTCGTAAAATTCAGGACATCATGGAGCGGGAGGGTCGAAAGACTGCAACAGGACTTACCAGATGGCAGTCCGGTAATATTAACAGGGTGCTTAGAAATCCTTTTTATTGCAGAAGAATCGTTTATCGTAAGCAATATGTTCCTGATTATCTGGTTCAAAAGAAAATCAATAATTTTGGAGACGTTGAAAAGGTTTATGTGGAAGGCACTCATGAGAAACTTGTATCACCTGAAGATTTTGATCGGGCTCAGGAGTTAAGAGCAAAACATCGAATCGGAAAGCGTGATAAGAATGGCAGATCTGTTGGTCAGTCACCATGCAAGCATATCTGGGGCAACAAATTTGTTTGTACCTGTGGTCATGCTATGAACAGAAGAATCGCTCACAAGGCAAAAGATGGAAATCTTTCGTATATCTATCAGTGCTATGGACAGTTAAGAACAGGCACACCTGAAAGCAGACGGAAGAAAGGCCTTGAGGTTGATGGAATCTGTGACAACTCATCGTTTATGGAATGGAAGTCGGAAGTTCAGGCTGATTTTATTTTTAAAAAGCTTTTAAACAATAAGGAAGCTATTTACCGTGAAGCAATGTCGATGTTGAATGATGTGGCTGAGGTTAAGGCTCCTGAAAGAAATGATAAGGAAAAGCTTGAACGAAATATGAAGCAACTGGATAAGCTGCATAAGCAAATGGCTAATCTTGTTGATATGTGTGCTGACGGAGATATTTCCAGAGAAGTCTTTCGCAGTAAGAAAAAGAAACTTGAAGATCAGATTTCAAACATTGAAAAAATTAATAGTGAGTGTAGACAGCAGATTCTAGAATTGGAAGATAATGAAGCAAAGGATAGACGCATTGAAAGTCTTTCTGAGTTCATTAAGATGACTGCTTATGATGCCAGGCGAAGATTCCAGAAACAGTGATTGATAACTTTGTGGATCGTGTGGTATTTGATCATGGAGATTTCATCTGGTATCTGAATCCAACCTTTGGAAATGAAGTATACAGTCAATCCACTTCCGATTGGAAAAAAACAACTGTCAACCGCTAGAAGATACGTCATATGCCTGCTCCAGCACAGGCAGCAATCGCAAATAAGTAGTCTGTGACGTAAATTTAAAAATATTTTTTGTAATAGCAATAAATGCCACGAAAATACAATTCGTGGCATTTATTATGTATAGCTTATTCTTCTAATCCGTTAGGATCATATTTTAGTATATCTCCAGGCTCACAATCCAGCACCTTACAAATACCAGCCAGGGTAGAAAAGCGGATGGCACTTACCTTGTTATTCTTAATCTTTGACATGTTCACATTGGTTATTCCGACTTGGTCTGCCAAATCGTTCAAAGACATATGGCGCTTTGCCATCATCACATCAAGTTCTAATACAATTTTACTCATGCCAGAAATCCTCCTATAATAAACCGTCTACATCTTTTTCAAGATTGGCTCCATAGTGGAAAAACTGAGATAGACATAAAACTACAAGACCAAAAAAGATAGTTGAAGCATCAACACTCACTTCAATTGTATTTGTGCTTATAAGTCCAATAACGATGCTTATAACGATTTGGGTTACAGGAATAGCAATCGCAAATATACCAATTTCTCTGACTCTTCTGATATTGTCGGTGCAAAAAGGAAGTTCAGCTTTGAAAATCTGGTTGATATTTCTGCAAATCATAGCACATAATCCCATGCTGACGATGCCTGCAATAAATGCAAAAAGAATAGCAAGAGTATTAAATGAGCCATCAGCAGAAATAACATTTATGTCAAATCCGGTAACAGTGAACGAACCATCATCAATTCTGGATTTAAGTATGTTTTCTATAAATTCGCCAGCTGCCATAGTTACTATGCATGCAACAATCATTAAAGTATCCCCAAGCCATAATAAAATTTCAAAAATCTTGGCTAATACAGCAGTTATATTTATTAATTTTTTGCTCATAAGAATTCATCCTCCAAAATGCTTTGTTTAATTGTGATAGTAATAACACTGCAGTAGCTATTGGTTATCGTTTATCGATAATTATTATATAACACTCGATAAAACAATTGTCAACTATTTTTTGGGATATGTAATAGGGAAAAATCAAATTATCAAAAAGCTAGATTGAAAAATTAAGTAAACGCTCAATAGCGAGTACGATTAAAAATTAAAAACCACCGTAATTGGCGGTTCCTGGTTATGGTTGTTTTGGAATCTCCTTCAGGAGATTTACAAAATAATCATATGGCTTTAAGTTATTTGTCTTTGCAGTTTCAGCAATGCAATGGAATTTGAACTGCTTGCAGATAGTATTAAGCAAATAAATGATAAAGCAAGTTCAGCAGCAAAAAAGGAATGAATTATACGCTTTTTAAGGCTTGTAGACAGTTTTATAAAGTATATCCTCAAATTGGTTCGACAGTGTCGGGTTCCCGTTATTTTTATCAGTAAACATATAGATACCTACTTATGATTTGTGTAAATGAACCTTAATTTAGTCAAAATAACTAAAATGACTAAATTAAAGCTATTGACGACCAAATTAAATCGTAATAGAATAACAATAAATTCATTATGTCATTTGTGAATAAAAAGACGAAATTAAACGTGCAATGAGGTAATTGGATGAGAGATTACAATTATAAAGGTAAATGGGAAAAGCTACTGACTCCAGAAATAGTGAAAAAGCTCACTCTTATTCATGAGTTCAAAGGTGAACAGAGATTATTTATCGAGGCACACAAGGATGAATTAAAAGAACTTGTGGAACTTGCAAAGATTCAGAGTACAGAGGCTTCGAATAAAATCGAGGGCATTTTTACCTCTGATGATAGATTTAAAAGCTTAGCGCAGGCAAAAACAACTCCAAGAAATAGAAACGAGTCAGAGATTGCCGGATATCGAGATGTGCTTAATACGATTCATGAGAGTTATGAATATATACCGATTAGTGCTAGTTACTTTCTGCAGCTGCATCGGGATTTATATAAATTTGTTGCGAATAATGATGGTGGTAATTTTAAATCCAGTGACAATATTATTCGGGAAATGGATGTGAAAGGAAATGAGCGTGTAAGATTTCGCCCCGTACCGGCTTGGGAAACAGCTGCCGCTATTGATGAATTATGCAAAGCATATGCGGATGCAAAAGGGGAGATAGATCCGCTGATTTTAAATGCAATGTTTATTCTTGATTTCTTATGTATTCATCCATTCAATGATGGTAATGGAAGAATGAGTCGTCTTTTGACATTGCTTCTACTATATAAGTTTGGATTTATCGTTGGCAAGTATATCAGTATCGAAAAGATTATAGAAGAATCTAAAGAGACATATTACGAAGTGCTTCAGGATAGTTCTATAGGATGGCACGAGAATGAGAACGATTATAAGCCGTTTGTAGACTATATGCTCGGAGTCATTGTTAGCGCATATAAAGATTTCGAATCCAGGGTAAGCTTGGTGACAAATCCGAACTTTTCAAAACCAGATCGTATACGCGAGATGATAAAAAATCATATCGGTACGATTACGAAATCAGAACTAGTAGAGATGAACCCGGACATTAGTGATACGACGGTTCAGAGAACTCTTTCAGAATTGTTAAAAAGTGGAGAAATAAAGAAAATTGGCGGTGGCCGTTATACGAAATACACATGGAACACGGAGGGACAGTAAATGATTACAGGTGAGTTAAAAAATAAAATCGATGGACTCTGGGATGTGTTTGCAGCAGGCGGACTTGTAAATCCACTGGAAGTAATCGAGCAGATTACATATCTTATGTTTATTAGAGACCTAGATGATGTCGATAATAAGCGTGAAAAGGAAAGTGCTATGCTTGGACTTTCATATCATAGCATCTTTGAGGGTGAAGTGAAAATCGGTGACCGTTCTATTGAAGGGACACAGCTGAAGTGGTCTGTATTTCATGACTTTCCTGCAGGAAGAATGTATACGGTAATGCAGGAGTGGGTGTTTCCATTCATTAAGAATCTTCATAGTGATAAGAATAGTGCATATTCCAAATATATGGACGATGCGATTTTTAAACTTCCGACACCACTTCTTTTGTCAAAGGTAGTGGATTCTCTGGATGAAATCTATGACATTATGAACGCCACACAGTCATCGGATGTTCGTGGAGATGTATATGAGTATCTGTTAAACAAGATTGCATCTGCAGGAAGAAATGGTCAGTTTAGAACACCTCGTCATATCATTCGAATGATGGTAGAGATGGTAGATCCAAAGGCTGATGATGTGATCTGTGATCCGGCGTGCGGTACTTCCGGCTTTCTTGTTTCAGCTGCGGAATACCTAAGAGAAACAAAAAAAGAAGAAATCTTTTTTGATAAGGATAGAAAAGAACACTACATGAATTCTATGTTCAATGGATTTGATATGGACAGAACAATGCTTCGTATCGGTGCTATGAACATGATGACACATGGTATTGATAATCCGTTTATCGAATATCGTGACAGTTTATCAGACCAGAATGCAGATCATGATAAGTATTCATTGATTCTTGCAAATCCACCTTTTAAGGGAAGTTTAGATGCGGATGCAGTTTCCGGAGATTTGCTTAAAGTATGTAAGACAAAAAAGACAGAACTTTTATTTTTGGCACTTTTCCTTCGCATGCTAAAAGTGGGTGGAAGATGTGCGTGTATTGTTCCAGATGGTGTCCTTTTTGGTTCATCAAAAGCTCATAAGGATATCCGTAAGCAGATTGTAGAAGAGAATCGATTGGAAGCGGTGATTTCTATGCCTTCTGGTGTGTTCAAACCATATGCTGGGGTATCTACCGCCATTCTTATTTTTACAAAGACCGGCCATGGTGGAACAGATAACGTATGGTTCTATGATATGACTGCTGATGGATATAGTTTGGATGATAAGCGTACACCGGTTAGTGAAAATGATATTCCGGATATCATCGAACGCTTCAAGAACCTGGATAAGGAAACCGATAGAAAGCGTACGGATAAGTCATTTATGGTTCCAAAGCAGGATATTATAGATAATGCTTATGATCTTTCAATTAATAAATACAAAGAAGTGGAGTATGTAAAGGTTGAGTATCCACCTACATCGGAGATTATGGCTAATATCCGTCAAATCGAGATGGCGATTGGAAAAGAAATAGATGAGTTGGAGAAATTGTTAGGAGAGTAGAAAAGTGGCGAAGGTAAGTAAACGGGGTGGATTTTCAGATCGTAATAGCATAAAACCTGAAAATACAGAAATTCAATTGAAAGAATTTGATAGTAGAACTCGAGTCCAACTTCAAAATATGCTAAATGAACTATATTCAGAGGTTTATGGAGATATTTTTTATCAGAGAGATTATATTCAAGAATTTTTCCGTTACGTTGTAGGCGATATTTATTCAGAACCAGTAGATATAAAAATATGGATAAATGATACAACATTGTGGAACATGATTTCTGAGACTATATTTCGAGCAGATTATGATGATGTACTTACGCTTATAGAAGCGATAATTCAGTATTGGGATAGATATCTTAAGGAATCTGACTATGAGTACTATAATCCGTACAATGGAAAATATATGCCGACGTCTGTGTTTGAAACGGCAAATCTGTGTTTTGAAAGAGAGTATGTAGGGTATAGATTTGTAGATGGATTAATAGTTCCTATAAGCGATCAATATGAAGTTAATATTGTAAAACAGACTTTAAACACAAAAGAAGATGTTGTTCGAGAACATATTTCGAAAGCTAACAGGTTGTTGGCAGATAGAAGCCACCCAGATTACGAGAATTCTATAAAAGAGAGTATAAGTGCAGTAGAAGCTTTGTGTGAAATACTAACTGGTATGGCAGGAAAAGAAGCTACATTAGGAAAGATGTTAAAAAAACTTGAAGACAATGGGATTATAATACATTCCGGATTGAAAAGTGCATTTAATATCTTATATGGATATACTTCTGATGCAAATGGAATTAGGCATGCAGGAGATATAGGGGGTCCATCATCAACGTTTGAAGAAGCAAAATTTATGTTGATATCGTGTTGCGCTTTTATCAACTATTTAATTGCTATCACGGCGGATTAAAAAGAAAGGAAAAACAAATTCGGATTTGTAGGGCTGATTGAAAAACAGAATATATGTTTGACATAGATGCGGTTAGATGCTAGTATAATGATAAAGAAGGTGCTACCGATAGACGGTTAGCCTGATATGATTAGTTAAAATAACCGCTCAGAGTTTGCAGGACTGGGGCGGTTATTTTTGTGTCTTATCATTGCTCTTAGACCCAACGGTATAACCAAGAGCAAAGCAAGTAATACATAAGCTGATAATGGCTATAAATAGCTCCGTTGTAAGCATAAGCACAAACCTCCTCAAAAGATTTCCAGAAGTGGATTTCTATGTAAACACAGGCTATAACTCCTGTGGAGAAGGCTAACCGCCTACCGAATAGGGTAGCACCAAATATATTTACCAAACATATGTTCTGATATCAAGCCTGCGAAAAATAACGAGAGATTTGTAGGGATGATGTAGATGGAAAAAACAATTAATGAATGCTTCTTTCAAATACAAAATGGAGCCAATATAAAGCAAGGAGATGTAGAAGGGGGATTCCCTATTACAAGAATTGAGACAACAGCAAATGACAAATTCAATAGAGATAGAATGGGATATGCTGGAATAACGGATATATCAAAGTATGAAGCTTATGTGCTTGAAGATGGTGATTTGCTTATGTCTCATATTAATAGCGTACAATATTTAGGAAGAACGGTATTGTATGTTAAACAACCAGATGAGACCATAATTCACGGTATGAATTTGTTAAGACTTAAAGCACGACGTAATATTATTAATCCATCATATGCTAGATATTGTTTTTATGGACATACATTTAGATGCCGGATTGGGAATATTACAAAGAAATCTGTTAATCAGGCTAGTTTTGCAGTTAAGGATTTGAAGCAAATAAAAATCGAGGTTCCATCGCTTGATGTGCAGAATAAAGTGGTGGTTATTCTTGATAGAGTGCAAAAATTAATCGATATGAGAAACAAGGAGCTGGCTACTTTAGACGAACTCATCAAAGCCCGATTTGTCGAGATGTTTGGGGATATAATTATTAATGATAAAAACTGGAACTGCGAGCCATTGGGCTACCTTTGTACTATAGTTAGAGGTGGATCTCCAAGACCAATAGAACAATTTTTAGGAGGAGATGTTCCTTGGATTAAGATAGGCGATGCTACTGATGGCGATAATATATATTTAAGTTCAACAAAGGAACATATTATTCAAGAGGGCGTAAATAAAAGCAGACTTGTAAAATCAGGCAGTTTGATATTTGCAAATTGTGGAGTATCTCTCGGATTTGCGCGAATAATTACATTTGACGGATGTATTCACGATGGTTGGCTTGCAATGGAAGATATAGACGAAAGACTTGATAAGATATTTTTGTTGCATGCGTTGAATCAGATGACAGAGCATTTTAGAGCAATAGCTCCAGCAGGGACACAACCTAATTTGAATACAACGATAATGAAAGCATACAAGCAAGTGATACCGCCTATAGAGTTGCAAAGAGATTTTATTAGATTTGCGGAACAAGTCGACAAATCAAAAGTTGCTGTTCAAAAAGCACTAGATGAAGCGCAGCAGTTGTTTGACAGTTTGATGCAGGAGTATTTTGGGTAATCATTAAGACGATATAGGAGCAGTATATATGGACATAAATAGAGTTTCAGCGGAGACAGGAATAAAGGAAATTGTATTACAGGAAATTATTCAATTAGCAAAACAAAATAGTGTCGAACAAGTTATTCTTTTTGGGTCCAGAGCAAGAGGAGACTTTAAAGAGCGCAGTGATATTGATCTGGCATTTCGCGGCGGTCATAGTAGTCATTTTGTTTTGGATGTAGATGAAATGACATCGACATTACTTGAATTTGATATTGTGGATTTAGATATGGCGGTTAAAGAGGAATTACAAGAGTCCATTAAAAGTGAGGGGGTGGTTTTATATGAAAAAATTTGAGAACTTTAAAGCATCATTAGCTAATTTGAAAGACATTTTTTCTTATCAAGAACCATATGGAAATGTAGAAATTGCTGGTATGGTTGGATTGTATGAAATATGCTTTGAACAATCATGGAAAGCTATGAAGGAAATATTAGAAAACTATGGTTATGCGGAGGGAGCCACAGGATCACCAAGAGCAATTCTGAAAACAGCATATAAAGCGGGAATGATTACGGATGAGGAAATATGGTTAGATGCTCTTGTGTCAAGAAACAATGTGACGCATGCATATAATCAAGCGATTGCAATGGATATTATCAATCAAACAAAAGAAAAATATTATGATATGTTTATACAGTTGGAGCAGACAATAGAACAAAACTGGCTCTAGTAGAACATGTTTAATTATATAAAATATGGCTGTAGGATGTTGGTATCAGAAAAGGAGAAACCAACATGGAAGAAAAAATTGTAATAGTACTAAATGAAATGTCAGAGTACTTATCAATCACCCAAATGAAAAAACTGCAGGAGGTTATTATTAAAACATTTGCAGAAAATAAAGTGTCAAAAGTAGCCATAAAGAATGAAGATTTTTTAAATATGTTTCTGTCAGCAAAGAGAATTGAAGGATGTTCAGAGAGAACGATTAATTACTACAAGGTGACGGTTGAACATCTATTATCGTATACGGAGAAAAATGTTCGAAAGATTACGACTGAGGAAATGAGAGAATATTTGTCAAACTATCAAAAACGCAATAATTGTTCTAATGTTACGATTGATAATGTGCGTAGAAATATTTCAAGTTTTTTCTCATGGCTGGAAGAGGAAGATTATATCTTAAAAAGTCCAATGAAAAGGATACATAAGATAAAAACAAAAAAGACTGTTAAGCATACAATCACGGATGAAGAGATAGAAAAACTGCGTGATAATTGTAAGGAAAAAAGAGATTTAGCAATGATTGATCTTTTGCATTCAACGGGAATCAGGGTAGGAGAATTGGTAAATCTAAATATAGAAGATATCAATTTTGAAGGTAGAGAATGCGTTGTTTACGGAAAAGGCGACAAAGAACGAAGAGTATATTTTGATGCAAAAACGAAAGTTCACTTAAAGCAATACCTTGAAAGTAGAACGGATTATAATGAGGCTCTGTTTGTAACGTTGGATGCACCATATGAGCGATTGAAAATAAGTGGTGTGGAGATACGGTTGCGAAATATTGGAAGAGGTTTAAATATCGAAAGGGTACACCCGCATAAGTTTCGTAGGACAATGGCAACAAGAGCAATTGATAAAGGAATGCCAATTGAACAGGTGCAAAGATTACTGGGGCATTCACAAATAGATACAACCATGCAGTATGCAATGGTGAATCAAAATAACGTTAAAACATCTCATCAAAAATATATAGCTTAGGCTAAAGATACAATTCGGATTTGTAGGGCTGATTGAAAAACAGAATATATGTTTGACATAGATGCGGTTAGATGCTAGTATAATGATAAAGAAGGTGCTACCGATAGACGGTTAGCCTGATATGATTAGTTAAAATAACCGCTCAGAGTTTGCAGGACTGGGGCGGTTATTTTTGTGTCTTATCATTGCTCTTAGACCCAACGGTATAACCAAGAGCAAAGCAAGTAATACATAAGCTGATAATGGCTATAAATAGCTCCGTTGTAAGCATAAGCACAAACCTCCTCAAAAGATTTCCAGAAGTGGATTTCTATGTAAACACAGGCTATAACTCCTGTGGAGAAGGCTAACCGCCTACCGAATAGGGTAGCACCAAATATATTATAACAAACATATGTTCTGATATCAAGCCTGCGAAAAATAACGAAAGATTTGTAGGAACGATAGATGAGAATAAAAGTCGGAGATATTACTAAAATAAAAACAGGTAAACTTGATGCAAATTCTGCATCTAAAGATGGCAAATATCCTTTTTTTACTTGTTCGCGTGAACCACTTAAGATTTCATCATATTCTTATGATTGTGAATGCGTTTTAGTGGCTGGAAACGGTGATTTAAATGTAAAGTATTACAATGGAAAGTTTGATGCTTATCAGAGAACTTATATAATAGAAAATAATAGTGATGGAAAACTATATATGCCATATTTATATTTCTTTATGGAGGGATATGTCGAGGAATTACGTCATCAGGCTATAGGTGGAGTTATAAAGTATATTAAGTTAGGAAACCTCACCGATGCTATGATTGAATTGCCTAGCGTTGAAGAACAAAGAAATATTGTTAAAATACTATTTAAGGCTAAACAGATTTTAGAACAGCGAGAGATTGAGTTAGAGAAATTGGACAACCTCATAAAAGCCCGATTTGTCGAGATGTTTGGTGACCCTGAACTGAATCCTATGGGATGGGAGCAGGTCACGCTCAATGATGTATGTTCTTCTATTGTTAGGGGACCTTTTGGTAGTGCATTAAAGAAAGAGTTTTTTGTAGAGCCAGATGAAACAACCTATAAAGTATATGAGCAGAAACATGCAATTCAAAAATCTGCATCAATAGGTACGTATTATATTACCGAAGAGAAGTATCAGGAATTGAAGCGATTTGAATGCTTGCCAGGTGATATATTGATGAGTTGTTCTGGCACTATGGGAGAGTTGTATCAGCTTCCAGATGGATGCGAAAAAGGTGTTATAAATCAGGCTCTATGTAAGTTTACATTAAATGAGCGTATTTTGCCGATTTGCTTCCTGGTATACATGAAACAAACTATAGGCAATCTTGAGACTAAAGGAAGTGGTATTCAGAATATTGCAGCTGTTTCCTATGTTAAGCAGATGCCAATAAACTTACCGCCAATGGACGTTCAAAATGAGTTTGAACAGTTCGTCCACCAAGTCGACAAATCAAAAGTTGTAGATATAAAAGCAGCATAAATGGAGATGTTAGAGGTATCGTCGTAGAGATATATAGAACGCTAAAGGGGTGGTTGTATGACGACAAATTTTGATTATTTAAAGCGAGAACCCAAATTTAATAGCTTTTCAGGTGTGGCGATTTCTGCTGAACGAATTATTCTTATGGATCCGGAGGCTAGTATTATTAACAGCCGCCGTGCTATGGAATTTGCATTGAAATGGATGTATTCCGTGGACAAGGAATTGGAAATGCCGTATCAGGATAATTTGCAGAGTTTGATGAATGCGGAAGAGTATCGACAGATTATCGGACCGGATTTGTGGAAACGAATGGATTTTATCCGAAGATGTGGTAATAACGTTGCACATAGTGGGAAAAAGCTTGGACGGGATGAGGCAATGCTTTGTCTTGAGAATCTGTTTATTTACTTGGACTATATTGCTTATTGCTATTCTGATTTGTATGAAGAGCGTAGTTTTAATCCAAATCTGATTAATGAACGTATCAAAAAAAGTAAAGAGAATCGTGAACAGGCAGAGGCAACAAAAGCAGAACTTAAAAAGGAAATAGAAAATTCAGCACAGAAAGATTTAGATTTGCAGAAGCTTCGTGAAGAGAATGAATCTTTAAAAGAGGCTTTGTCTGCGCGTCGTGCGGAAAAACAACAGACTTACGTTCCAAAGCCGCTTGATTTGTCAGAATATAAAACCCGTAAGATTTATATCGATTCTATGCTCGTTGATGCAAGCTGGACAGAGGGTAAGGATTGGATTAACGAGGTAGAACTTCCAGGAATGCCAAATAAGTCTGAAGTAGGATTTGCGGACTATGTTCTTTATGATGATGCCCATAAACCACTTGCGGTTATTGAAGCAAAGCGTACTTGCGTAGATGTGGCTAAAGGACGTCAGCAGGCAAAACTTTACGCTGATATTTTAGAAAAAGAATACGGTAGAAGACCGGTTATATTCCTGACAAATGGTTTCGATACAAGAATCATAGATAATCAATACCCAGAGAGAAAAGTGGCAGAGATTTATTCGAAGCACGACTTGGAAAAATGGTACAATCTCCAGTCGATGAAGACCAGTTTGAATCATATATCAGTGGATAAAAATATAGCAGGTCGTTATTATCAGGAAGCTGCGATTAAGGCAGTTTGTGATAGCTTTGATAAGAAAAATCGAAGAAAAGCACTCCTTGTCATGGCGACAGGTTCAGGAAAGACGAGAACGGTTATTGCATTATGTAAGGTATTGTTAGATGCAGGATGGGTGAAGAATATCCTTTTCCTTGCAGACCGTAATTCGTTGGTTACACAGGCAAAGAGAAGTTTTGTAAATTTACTTCCGAATTTGTCATGTACAAATCTTTGTGAAGAGAAGGATAATTACAAGTCACATTGTGTATTTTCTACGTATCAAACTATGATGGGATGTATCGATTCTATCAAGGATGAAGAAGGAAAACTTTTTACAAGCGGACACTTTGATCTCGTGATTTGTGATGAGGCACATCGTTCCATTTATAACAAGTATAAGGATATCTTTACGTACTTTGATGCTCCATTGGTAGGCTTGACTGCTACACCAAAAGATGAGATTGATAAGAATACCTATTCTATTTTTGAATTGGAAAATGGTGTTCCTACATATGGATACGATTTGGCACAAGCAGTAAAAGATGGATATCTTGTTGATTATATGTCGGTTGAGACGAAATTAAAATTCATCGAGCAAGGCATCTGCTATGCGGAACTTTCTGAAGAAGAGAAAGAAATCTATGAAGATACTTTCGAGGATGAAAATGGCGAGATTCCGGAGCGGATTCATTCGTCTGCATTGAATACGTGGCTATTTAATGAGGATACCATTCGCCAGATTCTTCATATTGTGATGCGTGATGGATTGAAGATTAATTACGGCGAGAAAATAGGAAAAACAATTATCTTTGCAAAGAACCATGCACATGCTGAGAAGATTTTGGAAGTGTTCAATAAAGAGTATCCGAATCTTGCGAAGGGAGCAAATGGACAGGCTTTTGCAAAGGTCATTGATAATTATATGACTTATGCGCAGAGTGCGATTGACGAGTTCTCTGATGCGAAGAAACTTCCTCAGATAGCGATTTCTGTAGATATGCTTGATACCGGCATTGATGTACCGGAAGTTTTAAACCTAGTCTTCTTTAAGAAGGTTATGAGTAAGGCAAAGTTTTGGCAGATGATTGGTCGTGGTACCAGACTTTGCCCGGGACTTGTTGATGGAGAAGATAAGAGCAAATTCTATATATTTGATTTCTGTGGCAATTTTGAATTTTTCCGAATGGGAGAAGGACGTCCAACAGCCAATATGATTGCTTTGCAAGGGGCGGTATTTAATCTGGAATTCCAGATAACGTATAAGCTTCAGGATATTAATTACCAGGTGGAACGATTGATTGCATATCGTAATCAGCTGGTTGAAATGATGACGGGAAAAGTGAAAGAATTAAATCGCGAAAACTTTGCGGTCCGTCAACATATTAAGTATGTAGATTTGTATTCGAATGAGAGTAATTATCAGAATCTCTCTTATGAGGATACTTTACTGGTGCGTGATGAATTAGCACCGCTGATTTTGCCGGATAACGATGAGGCATCAGCGGTTCGTTTTGATGCATTGATGTATGGATTAGAATTAGCACAGCTTGCGGGTAGAAAGTATGGACGATTGAAATCGGATTTGTTTGATAAGGTGGGTGCGATTGCGACGGTGGCAAATATTCCAGAAATTCAGGTTCAGAAAGAATTAATTGAGAAAATTCTTAATACCGATTATGTAGAACGCGCAGGAATTGAGGATTTTGAACATATCAGAGAAAATTTGCGTAATCTGATGAAATATTTACCTCATCCAAAGGTGCGTTATGACACAGATTTTACAGATGATATCCTGGATACTCAGTGGAATGAATCTGAACTTGAAAATGATGAATTGAAGAATTATAAGGCAAAAGCAGAATATTATATTCGCCAGCATCAAGATAATATTGTTATTGCAAAGCTTCGTACAAATCAGCCGCTTACACATTTAGATGTGGAGTCGTTGGAAGAGATTCTTTGGAAAGAGATTGGTACTAAGGAAGATTACGAGAGGGAATATGGACAGAAACCATTAGGTGAGTTCGTTCGCAGCATCGTCGGAATGGATATGAATGCTGCCAAGGAAGCATTTTCAGAGTTCCTAGATAATACAAGTCTTGATAGCAGACAGATTTATTTTGTAAATCAGATTATAGAATACATTGTGCATAATGGTATGATGACAGACCTTTCTGTACTTCAGGAGCCACCTTTTACGGATCAGGGGAGTGTGGTTGATATCTTTACTGATTTAACGGTTTGGAGTGCGATTCGAAAGACTATTGAGAAGATAAACGCAAATGCGGTAGCATAATAAAAGGTAAAAGTATCAAATTTTTCTGGTATGGTTGTTTCATGGACAATAGGAACTTCACCCAATGCCGAGCTGACAAACACTATGCTTGGCAACGCAATTGACACACTAAATGATAATGAACATCCTTTGGTTCACTCGGACAGAGGTTGTCATTATCGATGGCCAGATTGGATAAAGCTGATGGTTGGGGCCGCACTGACACGTTCTATGTCAAAAAAAGGGTGTTCTCCGGACAATTCTGCATGTGAGGGGTTCTTTGGTCGACTCATGAATGAAATGTTTTATAACACAAACTGGAATCATATCTCTATTGAATCGTTCGTTAATGAACTTGATGAATATATGCACTGGTATAATGAAGATCGAATCAAAATGTCACTTGGTGGAATGAGCCCACTTAAGTATAGACGTAGTCTGGGAATAGCAACTTAGTCCAAGAAAACGTCCGCACCCCCCCCTTAATTCCACCGCATAAGCGGAGGGTGGAATTAACGTTTTCAATTTTTAGTGGATAATTGATACAGTTTGTGGTATTATAACATCGTGGTTCCTGCTCACTGTCAGGTAGAGGTCGTAATTCCAGAGTTAGATGATATGAGATTCTCAGTTGGAGAATATACTTTTCAATTGGATAAGAAGGAATTGTGCAGTTAAGAATTCTTGATACAAGGAGAACAAACATGAAAAAGCAAGCATTTAATCCATATTTACCAAGTTATGAATATGTGCCGGATGGAGAACCACATGTCTTTGGGGACAGATTATATATTTATGGTTCTCATGACAAGTTTAATGGCAAAAGATTTTGTGAAAATGACTATGTGGCATGGTCAACTCCAGTTGATAATTTGGCTGATTGGAGATATGAAGGAGTTATATATAAAAAGACGCAGGATATTGACAATGCAAATGGAGATAAGGTGATGTATGCTCCGGATGTGGCAAGAGGAGTAGATGGAAAATATTATCTCTACTATGGTCTTGAAAACGACAACAAAATTGGTGTGGCTGTGTGTGATAGCCCGGCTGGAGAATATCATTTTTTAGGTTGTGTGCAGGATAAAAATGGTGAATACTGGGGGAGAAGACCGCAGGATTTTATGCCGTTTGATCCGGGTATTCTTGTAGACGATGGCAGAGTATATCTTTACGCAGGTCAGGGACCTATGATGGAAAAAATGGCCAAGAGTGAGTATAAGCGACATTTCAGAGATAGTTCTTATTTTGTGGAACTTGAGACCGATATGCTTACGATGAAACAAGAACCGGTTAGATTATTACCAAATATAATGGATTCTGCAGGCACGGGCTTTGAGAACCATGAGTTTTTTGAGGCAAATTCCATTAGAAAATTTGACGATAAATACTATTTTATTTATTCATCCGTGCAGAGTCACGAGTTGTGTTGGGCTGTATCTGACAGACCAGATGGAGATTTTACTTATGGTGGTGTATTAACTTCTAATGGTGATGTGGGTCCTCTTGGCTTTACATCTACAAAAAGTTATGCTAAGCCATTGGGATACGAAGCCAAGAATTACATTGGAAATAATCATGGTAGTGTAGAAAAGATAAAGGACAGGTATTATGTTTTTGGACATAGACATACTGCCAGAAATATGTTTTCCAGACAGGGGTATGCAGAGGAGATAAAGTTTAAAAACGGAAAATTTGAATATGCCGAACTTACAAGTTGCGGTCTTAATGACGGCCCTCTGATGGGGGTTGGTGAATATGAGGCAAGGATAGCCTGTCATTTGTATTCAAAGAAAGGTCCGACTTGGTCTGCTCATAAACTGGTCCAAAACAAAGAGCATCCAGCCTTTATGCAAGACGGATTAGATCGCGAGGACAATCCAAACCAATACATTCAGAATATGAAAGATGGTGCTGTTGCTGGATTTCGGTATTTTGATTTTGAAAGTTATGAGCCGGATTCGATTTCTGTAAAGATTCGTGGAAAGGCTAATGGGTATTTCTACATATACGATGACGCTGACAAGAAAAATATACTAGGAAAGATCTCTATAGTTGTGAATGACAAGAAGAATTTTTGCTGTGTAAAAGACTCTTTAACTGTTCCAAAAAAGAATAGTGCACTTTACTTTGAATACAAGGGTAAGGGATATCTAGATTTTTATAGTTTTGAACTAAAATAAATGTTCATACATATCACTAAGGAGCCGAACGTAATGGCGCAAGGAATGTCTTGGATCAAAACGAATATGAAACTTGCGATGAATACATCGGATGAAACCATTGCGGAACTTATGACGGACGGATGTAATATGGGAGTGAAGTCTTTGGGTCGGTATTTAAAGCAGTATAAGGCAGCGGATGATAGGGCAAAGGCAATCACGAAGAAATTGATCAATTTTTCTGTATTTGTTGTATGAGATGAGTAGAATATTACTATCGCAACTATTTCAAGGAGGTGCCAATATGAATATTCGTCCATCAGCAGCAATCCGCCAGAACTACAGTAGCCTCTGTCTACGCCGGTATGGAACAGCGGTAGATTTATAAATTCTCCGGTGCGATCCAGTTGTCATCGATCCCGTCATGCAGCCAGGTGTTGTCTGTCTCTGCGTAATCATCGACCAGTAGGTATTGAAACTTGCTGGTCGTTTTTAGTGCGTCATAAACGTAGGATAGGGGAACGCGCGACCGGTTGTTGGTCGGAGATCCCGGGTCACCTAGGAGAATCGTGTCATCCGTGGGGTTATAGAGGCAGAGCGTCACATAGTGACCCGGCACTCTTTGCCAGAGTTTGTCATCATTGGCACTGCTGACGAGGGCGATGGTCATCTTACTGGTCTTTACCTGTTTTTGAAAATCTGCATAGTCGTTCGCCTTATAATACACATCACAGTCCATTCCCATATCCCGAAGAATGACTTTCATATTGCCCCAATCCAACGCTGCGGATGCCTTGGTAGGCGCATAGCCTGTCTCTTTGTAGGCATAGTCGTAAACATCCAGCGGAGAGCAGGTGTAAGGCGAAAGTGTACTATAGACATTGGCAACACAGCAGAAACCACAGCCAAAACCACTGAAATACTGGCCTTTGGCATATTTTTGACACCACTGGCCTGACCATGTGGCACCGGCACTCCAGGCGCGGTGTCCCTGTAAAAAGGTGTAGACTTCATCCTCGGAAAAAGGAGCAAGGTCATCGAGAGAAATCTCGCCGGTTACGATCTTGTGATTGTATTGATAGGTCTGGGAAACAATGCCGGCATATAGTGGATCCGGCATGAAATCCTCAGCAGCATTTACATTTCGCGCATGCAAAAGTGGTGATTTTTCTTCCAAGCGCTCATGGAAAATAAGCGTAAGAGCGATGATGATGATGCAAAGAAGTATGCTGAGTGTATTTTTTATCTTCATGTGTTTTTCTTTCTGTTAAAATGTGTTTTGGTTCAGTAATCTATGATAGCACAATGTGCATGGGAATACTACCGGGTCAATAGTGAATCATAAACATGGGGCGTGCATGAGTGCTTATGATGATATTTTCCGATGCAGATAATCCCGGATAGAGTCTTTAAGTATACATTATGTTTATTAAGTAAATCAATCATATAAAATGAATATTCTTTTTGTATCTTTAAGATGTTAAAATAATAAAAAAACAGGCAGGAGGTTTTTATTATGGATATTCGGCAGGCGATTGGCTTTATCACCGGAAAAGCAGCAAAACATCCTTATCCGGAGCATATGCAGGATGCAAGAAAGATCGCAGCAGACGGTATTGTGCTGTTGAAGAATGAGGGGGATCTATTGCCGCTGGCTGAAAAAGAACTGGCACTTTTTGGGGCGGGCGCAGTGGATACCATTGTGTGCGGATCCGGCTCTGGTTATGTTATGGCACCTTATACGATAAATGTCATGCAGGGATTGGAAAATGCAGGCATTCAAATTACATCAAAAAACTGGTTAAAGCGTTATCAGGAGGCCAGTAAAAAAGCAAATAAGGAAGATAAGACTTTGTCCAAACTGGATCGGTCATGGTCTGGCCTTAGCATTCTGATTGATGATATTGAAGTGACAGATGCAGATATCAAAGAAAGTAGTAGTGCAAAGACGGCGCTTTATGTTGTCCGAAGAAATGCCGGAGAGAATCATGATCGACGTGCAAAAAAAGGGGATTATTATCTGTCTGATCGGGAAATGGATAACATAAAAAAGATTGCAGCATCCTTTGAACATACCATTATCGTACTGAATACTTGTGTGATTGACGCTAATTTTATCGGGGAGATCGAAGGAATTGATGCGGCACTTCTTTTAGGACAGGCAGGTATGGAGGCCGGAAATGCGCTGGCAGATATTCTGACAGGAAAAAGCAGTCCATCCGGTCATCTGACCGATACCTGGGCAAAAAATTACCAGGATAATCCGGCAAGTGCTACTTTTGGTTCCAATGACGGCAACAATCTGCAGGAAGATTACGTGGAGGATATTTTTGTCGGTTACCGCTATTTTGACAGTTTTGGCGTAGAACCACTCTATCCGTTTGGTTATGGACTTTCTTATGGCAAACCGGAGTATGAACTGGTGGAGATCGCAGCAGATTGGAAAGAGGTCACATTAAAGGTTAAGGTAAAAAATGTTGGTCCTATAAGATCACGTTTTGTGGCACAGGTTTATGTGAGCACACCAAATGGTAAACTTTGCAAACCATATCAGGAATTAAAAGCCTATGGCAAGACGAAAGCACTTGCAGCAGGAGAAGCAGAGGAACTTACCCTTAAAATTCCAACGGAATGTTTAGCAAGTTATGATATGGAAACCGCAGCATTTATCATGGAAGCCGGAGATTATCTGATCCGTTTGGGAAGTGATTCTAAGAATACGGCAGTGGCGGCATTACTTTGCCTAGATGCGACAGCAAGACTGCGTCAGGTAAGCAATCAATTGCAGGCAGATCATGAGATGGATGTCCTTACGACACCACAGGCATGTATAGAACGTGTACAAAAGGAAACGGCAGAAGCAAGAAATCAGGCCGAGAGCGGAAACTTGAAAATGATCCAACTATCAGCGGCAGATTGTCAGACTGTTGACGGCGCAGCCAAGCCGGTTGAAAAACGTGTTTCCGGCAAAGGCAATGCCAAGGCTACTTTTATCGATGTTGTGGAAAAACGTGTGCCTATGGCTGATTTTGTGGATTCCTTGGACGAGGAAGTGCTTTTTCGTCTGGTAGCGGGCGCAGCTGATGAGGTGCCACATTCTGTTCCAAAGAGAACCAACAGAAAGTATAAGCCGGTAGGTGGTCCGACTTCTTCCGGCTCTACCACAGCATTGTATGTAGATTCTCTTAGTATTCCAAATTGGAAAGTGACGGATGGTCCGGCGGGCTGTCATCTGCCGTTTATGGGCGTGACAGGATATCCGGTAGGTATGGTTCTAGCACAGACATGGGACAACGACCTGTCAGATCTGATGGGAAGCGGCATTGGAAAAGAATTGGAAGCATACAGCCATAGCATTATCCTAGGTCCTGGTATGAACATTCACAGAGATCCTTTAGGCGGTCGTGCCTTTGAATATTTTTCTGAAGATCCGCTTCTTTCCGGGAAAATGGCGGCTGCCATGACAGTCGGCGTGCAGAAGACACCGGGTGCAGGTGTTTCCATCAAACACTTTGCAACGAACAATCAGGAGGAGGACCGAACGCGGGAAACCAACACGGTGACAGAGCGGGCGCTGCGTGAGATTTATCTCCGTGGTTTTGAAATCTGCGTGCGCGAAGCAGATCCAAAGACAGTGATGACCAGTTACAACTGCTTAAATGGCACGCACACATCATCAAGTTATGAACTGATCACGAATGTGCTGCGCGGTGAGTGGGGATTCCGAGGACTGGTTATGACAGACTGGGGTTCAAAGAGTCAAAAACATCTTGACCTTGCAGCAGGAAATGATCTGATCATGGGAGGATACCGCAGCCAGTTTTTAAAGGTAGCCGTACACGGAACGCCGGCAGAGTTTGCAGACAACGGCTATGTGCGTGAACAGGAATTTAAGGTCTATGGTGGATTCTTTAAAAATGTAGTTGAGTTCTGGAACGCCTTTGAACCGGATGCACAAGGCCCGGACTGGGTCGCAACGACGGTTGCTCCTGGTGTGGAACTTTCCGAAAAAGTGCAGAAAAAAGTAGAGGAAAAGATCGCTACGGTGACAGAAAATGCAGACGGAAGTAAGACAGTTACTTACCGCGGTTACAACAGAGGACAGTATCTGGATATGGAGGATGTCAAGACCTGTGCTACAAGAACTTTAGAACAGTTGGCGGATTCCGTATCATATCGTCTGATGACCAAATAAAGTTCTTCCTTGCGGTGTGCCTTGCGCTGTGGTACTATCTCTATGGTAAATATTAACATGCAGCATAAGGGATAGAGAAATGAAAACAAAAAAATTATCAACAAAACAGTTGACGGTATTAGGACTCATGATTGCAGTTTTGGTACTTATGTCATACACGCCGCTAGGATATCTTAATATCGGACCACTTGCGATCACATTTAATATGATTCCGGTGGCAATCGCAGCCATTGCCTGTGGTCCATTGGGCGGAGCTGTGCTTGGAGCCGTATTTGGACTGACCAGTTTTGGACAGTGTATCGGTATCGGTGGTGTCAGCGCCATGGGTGCAACACTCTTTAGTATCAGCCCGGTACTTGCTTTTATCCAGCGTTTTGTACCACGATTTTTAGATGGGTGGCTTTTGGGCTATCTGTTCCGTTGGCTTCGTAAAGCAACCAAAAATACGACACTTGCCGGATATATCACAGGTTTTTTGTCCGCCTTTTTGAACACGGTATTTTTTATGGTGGCATTGGTTGTTCTGTTCGGAAATACAGACTATGTGAAGAATCTGATTGGTGGACGTAACATCATCGTATTTATCTGTGCTTTTGTAGGTGTCAATGCCATCTGTGAGATGATCTCTGCAACCATTTTAACAGGTGTGATCTCCGTAGCACTCAAAAAAGCGCGGCTGATCTTACAGGAAGAAAAATAGCGCATAAAGTGTGTCACAATTGAAAAAAGTTATTGGAAAAAGCCATCCAGTGTCGATTTTGTAATCGTGGCACTGGATGGCTTTTGGCATACAAGGGCTAGAAAGCATGTTAAAATCAATTAGTTGTCGGCAGCGTCATCATCGCTCATGGCGTAGACCTGACGTTTACGCGCCATCTCATCACTTTCGAGATATTCGTCGTAGGTTGTGATCTTATCGATGATCTGACCATTTGGCATGATCTCGATGATACGGTTTGCGGTTGTCTCCACAAACTGATGATCGCGGGAAGAAAAGATTACAACACCCGGGAACTTGATGAGACCGTTATTTAAAGCTGTAATGGACTCCATATCCAGGTGGTCTGTCGGCTCGTCGAGCATGAGGACGTTGGATGCTTCGATCATCATGCGGGAGAGAAGAACACGCACCTTTTCACCACCGGAGAGGACGCGCATCTTCTTGACACCATCTTCACCGGCAAAAAGCATTCTGCCAAGGAAACCGCGGACATAAGTCGCATCCTTGATCTCGGAGAACTGTGTCAGCCAGTCTACGATGACATCATCGGTATCAAAGATCTCTGTATTATCCTTCGGGAAGTAGGACTGTGAAGTGGTCACGCCCCACTTATAAGAACCTTCATCCGGTTCCATCTCACCGGCAAGAATCTTGAAGAGGACGGTCTTTGCATGCTCATTTGCACCAACAAGAGCAACCTTGTCTTCACGGCGCAGGTTAAAGGAAATATGATCTAAAACAACTTCGCCGTCAATCGTCTTTGTCAGATTTTCAACGCTTAAGACCTCGTTACCGATCTCACGCTGTGGGCGGAAATCAATGTAAGGATATTTGCGGCTGGAAGGCTTGATCTCATCCAGTTCGATTTTTTCCAAAGCACGTTTTCTGGAAGTAGCCTGCTTGGACTTGGAAGCGTTGGCAGAGAAGCGGGAGATAAAGTCCTGTAATTCCTTGATCTTTTCTTCTTTTTTCTTGTTTGCTTCTTTCATCTGCTTCATCAGAAGCTGACTGGATTCATACCAGAAGTCATAGTTCCCGGCATACAACTGAATCTTGCCATAATCGATATCCGCGGTATTGGTACATACCTTATTTAAGAAATAACGGTCGTGGGATACCACGATAACGGTATTGTCAAAGTTGATCAAAAACTCTTCCAACCATGCGATTGCATCCAGATCCAAGTGGTTTGTAGGCTCATCCAAAAGCAGGATGTCAGGATTTCCGAAAAGTGCCTTTGCAAGGAGAACCTTGACCTTCTGGGCACCGGTCAGATCTGCCATGACAGAGTAGTGGAACTCCGGATCAATGCCCAGACCATTTAATAAGGTAGCGGCATCGCTTTCGGCATTCCATCCGTCCATGTCTGCAAACTCAGCCTCGAGTTCGCTTGCACGGATACCGTCTTCATCCGTGAAATCTTCCTTCATATAAATAGCATCTTTTTCCTTCATGATGTCATAAAGACGCTGGTTTCCCATGATGACAGTATCTAAGACCGTAAACTCATCATATTTAAAGTGATCCTGCTCCAGGAAAGAAAGACGCTGTCCCGGTGTGATGATGACATCGCCGCTGGTCGGCTCCAACTGTCCGGATAAGATCTTTAAGAATGTTGACTTGCCGGCTCCGTTGGCACCGATCAGTCCATAACAGTTACCTTCCGTAAATTTGATATTTACATCTTCAAAGAGTGCCTTTTTCCCTAGACGCAGGGTGATATTACTTGCCTGTATCATTTTTTACACCTCATAAATTTGCTAAATTTAAACACCGTCTACTATTGTATCGTACTTTCCTTATTTTGCAAGGATTTTCGGGATAAAATGTGCAGGAATGTACTTGATTTTAAACAGTGGGAAGTATTGATTTTTTTTTGTCAAAATCTTATATTATTGAATTAGAGACATTACGCATTTACTGCGCCCTTTTTGGTGCCCGGCAAATGCTTATGTACATATTAAGAAAAGAGTCTTTTAGGAGGAAACGACATGGGAAGATCAAAACAATCTATGGATGGTAATACCGCCGCAGCTCATGTAGCATACGCCTACACAGAAGTAGCAGGTATCTATCCGATCACCCCTTCTAGTCCAATGGCTGATATGGTAGACCAGTGGTCTGCAGCAGGACAGAAGAACATTTTTGGAAGCACAGTTAAAGTAGTAGAGATGGAATCAGAAGCCGGTGCAGCAGGTACTGTACATGGTTCACTTGCAGCTGGTGCACTCACCACTACATTTACCGCTTCTCAGGGACTTTTACTTATGATCCCTAACATGTACAAGATCGCTGGTGAGCAGTTGCCATGTGTATTTGATGTATCTGCTCGTACAGTATCATCACACGCACTGAACATCTTCGGTGACCACAGTGATGTTTACGCTTGTCGTCAGACAGGTTTTGCAATGTTATGTGAGACAAACCCACAGGAAGTTATGGACTTAAGCCCGGTTGCTCATTTGGCAGCATTGGAAGGCAAGGTTCCATTCCTTAACTTCTTCGATGGTTTCCGTACATCTCATGAGATCCAGAAGATCGAGAAATGGGATTATGAAGATCTGAAAGAAATGTGTCCAATGGATGCAGTAGAAGAGTTCAGAGCACACGCTTTGAATCCTAACCACCCAGCAGCTCGTGGTTCTCATGAAAACGGAGATGTATTCTTCCAGCATAGAGAAGCATGTAACACAGCATACGATGAGTTACCTGCAGTTGTAGAGAAGTACATGAACAAGGTAAACGAAAAACTTGGTACAAACTACGGCTTATTCAATTACTATGGTGCTCCGGATGCAGAGCGTGTTATCGTAGCAATGGGATCTATCAATGATGTTGCTGAAGAAGTTATCGATTACTTGACAGCAGCAGGCGAGAAGGTTGGTCTTGTTAAGGTTCGTCTGTATCGTCCATGGTCATCAGAAGCATTACTTAAGGTTATCCCTAAGACAGCAAAGAAGATCGCTGTACTTGACAGAACAAAAGAGCCAGGATCTCTTGGCGAGCCATTATACCTTGATGTTGCTACCACACTTCGTGAAGCAGGTATGAATGACGTTGTATTAGTTGGCGGACGTTATGGTCTTGGATCAAAGGATACACCTCCATCATCTGTATTTGCAGTATATAAGGAATTAGAGAAGGATGCTCCTAAGCATCGTTTCACAATCGGTATCGAAGATGATGTTACACATCTTTCACTTCCAGAGGTTAAGCCGGCTCCGATCACTTCTGCTCCTGGTACAAAGGAATGCAAGTTCTGGGGTCTTGGTGGAGATGGTACTGTAGGTGCTAACAAGAACTCTACAAAGATCATCGGTGACC
>ERZ839947.669-NODE-669-length-42715-cov-4.273910_pt1 | contig 42715 bp, 37 predicted proteins | sample MGYA00519908_ERZ839947 | MGnify/ENA primary metagenome ERZ839947 (study PRJEB31850, sample SAMEA3708857) | human gut metagenome | biome: human gut; feature: human-associated habitat; material: faeces | place: China | collected 2014 ... | reverse complement strand
CTTTTTATCCATCATTGTCTCCTCCATAAATTCCGATTTGTTTGCTTCATATTACTCGCATTCAAGCTTGCTGGTGGCGAACAGCGTTTTATGCTGTTTGCGAACGGCAAGTCCACAAGGGATAGGCACGCAAGCATCGCAAGGGAGTGTAGCTCCTTTGGCGGAACGAGATAGTGAAACATTTTCGATCATGTTTGCTGTTCATCTGGGGCTTTTTCCCTCTGCTTTTGATATTCTTCCAAATAACGATCCAGATAGACCTTGTTGACGGTGGCCACGATCGTGTTGCGGAGAAGATCCTTTGCGTCGGATTGTGTCTCGCCGAGGCCCTCTCTTGCGGGAGCTAAGCCGAACGCTGCGCCGAGCATATTCTCAAACTCGTCACAAAAATAGTCATATGCGGTCGGGAGGGTATAGTTGTCCCCCTGTATGCTGAACATCATTCGAAGCCCTTCCAACGGGACAATGGGCTTGACTACGGCGATGAACAGGAGCCGCGCAAGGTGCTCCGCTGTGTATGACTTCTTTATGGGGGATGAGATCAGCCCCTGCTTCACGTAATTGCTCACCATGGAGCTTGTCAGCTCCGGCTCCCCCAACGGCGCAAGGTGTGTGTTGACATAGCGTACCACCTGCTCCAGATAAAGCCCGACATCCGGAATCTGTGTATACCGCGGTAAGCGAAAGCCCTCAATAGCCTCTATCATATTATTCACTCCCTTTTCCATGCGGCCATTATACACGGCTCTCATCAATCTTTCAATGGTTTTACAAAATCTTTTTGTCGGTTTTCTGAAAACCGTTGACGGAATGATAAAAACCTGATAGAATTTCGGTGTCGGCCTTCAAAGTCGGTTGAAATGTTTCTTGTTATTCGGAGGACACACCATGAATCAGTTTCGTATCGTTGCAGACTCCAGCTGCGACCTTCTCACACTGGATGGAGCGGACTTCGTCAGTGTCCCGCTCTCAATACGCACTGACGCCGAGGAGTTTTACGATGACGCCAATCTTGATGTTGACGCGATGGTCAGTACGCTCCGCGACACCAAAGGGCGTTCCTACAGTGCGTGTCCAAACATTGCAGACTGGGAAAGCGCATTCGGTGAGAGCGGCGATGTGATTGCCTTTACCATTACCAGCGCTCTTTCAGGCAGTTATAATGCTGCCTGCGTGGCAAAGAAGAATTGTGAGGAACGAAATCCGGCCCGGCGCATCTATGTTGTGGACTCTCTCTCCGCCGGGCCCGAAATCGCCCTTCTCATTGAAAGGGCTTTATATGAGCTGCGTTCTCATGCGGACTTTGATAAAGCGTGCGAAGCATTGAATACATATCAGGCCCACACACACCTGCTTTTTGCACTGGAATCCATGCACAACCTTGCACAGAACGGCCGTGTCAGCAAGCTCGCCGCAACGATGGCAAGCGTCCTCGGGATCCGCGCCATCGGGCAGGCCAGCGCTGAAGGTATGCTTGAGATGCTTGGAAAATGCCGTGGGGTTCGTAAAGTGCGGCAGTTTATGCTGGACGAAATGGTGGAGCTTGGCTACAAGGGCGGGAAGGTTCGGATCGGGCATTGTCAGAATGCGGCGCTTGCGCTGGAGCTTTGCGCCGAGATCCGGCAGCGATTCCCGGAGGCAGACGTGAGAAGCTATCCACTGCGGGGACTGCGCAGCTATTACGCCGAGCGCGGCGGGATTATGCTGGGCTTTGAGTCATGAGAGCAGACGCAACCAACGAAAAGGGAAGATGTGCCGGAATCTTTCATCTGATCGTGCGCATTCTAACCCTATCACCCATCGTCATTGGCATAACAGTGCTCCTGATGTATGTCCCGGCAAATCTTTTGACACTGCGGGAGCTGCTCCTGTGCGAGTTGTTTTTGCTGCTCATCCCCATGGCTGCATATCCTATACGGGAGATATTTCACATTGGAAAGGATCGGAGAAAGGGACAGCGCAGCGCGGCGCTGGTATGCAGTGCCATCGGATACCTGTGCGGGTTTCTCTGGTCAATACTGACCCCGTGCTCCTGGCTCGTCCACATTCTATTCCTCTCCTATGTCATTTCCATCGCAGCACTGCTGATTCTCAACGCCGTTTTCAGGCTGCACGCAAGCGGCCATGCCTGCAGCACGACGGCACCTGTGTTTCTGCTGACGTGGAAGCTGCATCCGCTTTTTATTATACCGTCCGTGCTGCTGATCGCAGCGGTCTATCGATCCTCTTTGAAGCTGTCACGCCACACCCTGCCGCAGCTCCTGATTGGCTCGGCAGTCAGTCTGCTTGCCTGTGGTATTTCATTGCTGACCTACGGACTCGGCTGACAGTCATGCAGCCCGATAACTAAAAAAATGCGCCGTACCACTGTTGTGCAATGTGGTATGGCGCATTTTCCGTGTAATCACTCCCAATCCTGTTTCTTTGGCTCACCCAACCGCCGCATCATATGGATTTTGCATCAGCCGGATCTCATACAGGTCGGCCCGAAGCATGGCGACGGTATCTGAGTTTAGCCGATTTTAATCTTCCATCTGGTTCCTCTTTCTTTCCTGATATATGGGGCAGAGTCTTTCTATAATGATCCGATGCCGGCGGAGCTGACAACCGGTCATCTCTGCGATGGTTGTATCGATATCCGCCTAACAATCTAAAGAAACATTTGCTGCTGTACCGCACCACATATAGATCAGACGATGGCAAATGAAAAGTATTTCATCTGCGGAAATCAACCTATATCAAATACCCCACAAAATCCAAACAAGTATGAATCAAAATTGGCCAGCCTATTGAGTTGCTCTTTTCGTATATCGCGGAGAACACCAGTGCTCCAACAATGCCACCACCGAGCTCACTAAGAATACCGGTAATTGGTCCACCCAGAACCATAAAATGTGAATATCCATGTGCAAATCCAAACACTAATCCGCCCAAGATGACGGATACTTTGAAATTAAATGCTTTTCGCAACTCTCGATGCAAATAACCTCGAAAAACAAATTCTTCTCCGCATCCAACAATAATTAAGTAAAACCAAAAGGCGTATACCCTCTCAGGCAGAATTATTGTTACCAATATGGCACAAACGCCAATAAGCCCCCACGGTATCCATTTGGAATATGTCTCTTTTCCCCTGAAATCTGCACTGCGAAAATATGTTGCCGCAAAAGGAATTACAGCAGCAGCCTGAATAGCATCATGCAATATGCGTCTTTTTATATTTGAATTTGTGAGATCTTGCAATACCGCTAATGGTAAGATTTTGGCAAACGCAACCGCTATTAGCAAATACATCAACACGACAAGCAGTGCAATTATAGATTTTTTATAATGCGCTTTCTTCAATGATGAACCTCTCTTTTTCTACAACTTCATCAAGCAGATGAAGAAGGGAAATATCCGTGCGAAACACTGTTGGGGTATGCAGCAATCTCCACAATGTTATCGCAGCAGCTCTCGATCAGCTCCTTATCATGGGTGATCACAAGAATGGTTCTGCCGCGCCGCGCTTCGCTTTTCAGTTTTTCTGCGATCAGGCGCATATTCTGCCCGTCAAGGCCGCTGGTGGGTTCGTCAAGGATCAGTATCCTGCGGTCGGAAAAGATGGCGCAGGCAATGGCAAGGCGTTGCTTCTGCCCGCCGGACAGGGCAGACGGGTGCGCGTCCCTGTACTCGTAAAGGCCAAACTCTTTGAGCAGGTTCCTTGCATGGCTCTTGTTTTCTTCCGTCAATCCGGTATTCAGCAGCAGCTCCTCCGCCACGCTTGCCGTGAAGAACTGCGTTGATGTGTCGTTGCCGCAGTAGTAAATCTCCCTGCGCCGGACTGCCGCTCTTGCTTTTTTCCCGTCTATCAGGATATGCCCCCTTGTCTGCCTTGCCAGCCCGCAAAGGATCTGCGCAAGGGTGGTTTTCCCCGCGCCGTTTCGCCCCGTTACGGCGGTCACGCCGCCCTTTGGAACGGACAGCGAAATATCCTCAAATAAAGTCTCCCTGCGGAAATGCTTTGAAAGTCCTTTTGCTTCCAAAACGGCAGGTCGTCCATCCGGCACAGAAGAAACGGAAAAGCCCTTGTTCAAGCAGGGAGCGCGCAGACCCATACTCACGATACCTGCTTCCGGCAGAAGAAGTAAGTCCTGTGGTGTATACTCACCCGCTATCCTGCCGTCTCGCAGGTACAAAAACCGGTCTGCGATCCCCATCAGCCAGTCGATCCGATGCTCCGCGATGAGCAGGGTAAAGCCCTGCTCCTTGAGCTGCCGGAGGGTCTGCGTAAGCTGCCTCGTCCCGGCAGCGTCGAGGTTGGCCGTGGGCTCGTCGCACACAAAGGCCTTTGGCTTCATGGCATATACGGACGCAATGGCCGCCCGCTGTTTTTCTCCGCTTGAGAGGACGTCAACTGCCCTATTCCTCAAAGGCGACAGCTTCAATGCCTCTATGGCGGCGTCCGTCCTCTCCCGTATCTCCCGGGCAGACAGGCCATAATTCTCGCAGGGAAAGGCCACCTCTCCGGCAAGCTCGGAGGAAAAGAACTGGCTTTTGGGGTCCTGAAAAACGCTTCCCACCAAACGCCCGATCTCCCATGTGGAAAGCCTTGATATGTCCTTGCCGTCTATCCTCACGCTTCCGCTGAAGGCTCCGGGGTAATAGGACGGCGCAAGCCCGTTGACAAGCCTTGTCACGGTGGTCTTGCCGCAGCCGGAAAGCCCCGTCAGCACGACGCATTCGCCGCCTTTTACCGAGAGGGAAATGTCCTGTACGCCTCTGTCTGAGTTTTCGTATTGAAAAGAAGCGCGTGTAAGCTCGATCATGCCATGCTCCTTTCCAAAACCAAATAGGAAGCCGTGACTATCGCACATACGGCTGCTGCGATATAATCCCGCGCCCCGGCCCTTTTCTCATAATAGCTGCCGCGCACGCCCGGGCGCTCCGCGCCTCTTGCAACGGCGGAAACGGAAAGCTGATCCGCAAGCTGCAATACCCGAAGAAGAAACGGAACCAGCACATACTCTATGCTCTGCACGGGGTGCGCGAGCAGCTGCCCCGCTGCGGTAAGCCCTCGGTTTTTCATGGACCTGCCTACGCCTTTCAGCTCCGCCCGCATGGTGGGGAAGAAGCGAAAGACCACAAGCAGCCCGAGAATGAACGGGGTGGGCATACGGAGGCGGGATAAAAATGCGGAGAGCATTCCCGGCGGCGTGGTGATCAGATCCCATGACACCAGAAAGATCGGTGACAGATTCCAGAACATCAGAACATAAAACTCCGAAAAGACCGGCATGTGCAGCCCGTGGAAGCGGATACCGTAGAGCAGCAGCGCCAGCAGCAGATAAAAGCAGCCATAGGACGCGGCAAGGCGGAAGTTCCGCTGTAAGACGAGATAAAGAAGTGCCCCGCCGGTCAGGATGCAGGTAAGCAGCACATTCCCGCCGATGGTCACTCCGGCAAAGACGCACAGCAGCGCCCACAGCTTGACCGGCACCGCAAAGGATGCGTCCGCTCTCATAGAACGCCGGCCTTCTGAAAATGCCTGCGGATCAGCCGACTGCCCACCATGCAGCCCAAAAAGCCCATCAGCGTCGTGAACAGCAGAATAAAGGCCAGCCAGCCGGGAGAGGTGTAGTAACGCACATAGGAATCGATGTAGCTCTGCTCCATGCCGCTTGCCAGCGCAAAATCGTAGTAGGTGTCCCAGAAGAACCAAATGGGCAGCAGATTGACCCCGTTGTACAGCAGGCTCGCCGCCGTCCAGGCGGCGGTCAGCCGTTTCGGCTTTTGGCAGGAGCCGTCCTTCCAGAGAATCGCCTCGCAGAGGATTCCCACAAGAACATAATAAGGAAGCAAGAACCAGTTTCCCATCAGCAGGAAAATCACGCCGAGGATCGTCATATAGATCAGCGTCACAAAACGCTTTCCGATCCGGCTGACCATGAGCATATAGACCGGCGCGCAGAGGAACATGGTGATCCCCACCGACAGCACCATGCTGACAAAGTCGTTGGCCATGCAGACCATGTTGACGACGAGCTGGATGACAATCAGTACTGCGGAGAGCAATACCGTTGTAATAACATCCTTAACCGTCCACTTTTTCTTTTTGTCCATAAATCCATTCCTCCGTTTTCTGTTAATTTATACTAACCTTCTATCCATGTGCTTTCCCACCTTTTAGCGTCCAGCCGATTGCCTGGCTGCGCATTCCCACAAAGCGCCTGTATAGGCCGTCTTCGCGCATCAGCTCCTTATGGTTTCCGCGTTGAACGATCCTGCCGTCCTCCAGCACGATGATTTGATCTGCCGTGCGCACGGTGGACAGACGGTGGGCAATCATCAGAATCGTTTTGTCTTTTGTCAGCTCCCGGATGGCCTTTTGCAGCTCCTGCTCGTTTTCGGGATCCACGCTGGCTGTGGCTTCATCCAAAATGACGATGGGTGCGTCCTTCAGAATTGCCCTTGCAATGGAGATTCGCTGCTTTTCTCCACCGGAGAGGCTGGAGCCGCCTTCACCGATCTTTGTCTGATAGCCATCGGGCAGCGTCATGATAAAGTCATGGCAGCAGGCTTTCTTTGCGACCGCTATGATTTCATCCTCGCTCGCGTCCGGTCTGCCAAACCGGATATTGTTCTCGACGGTGTCCTCAAAGAGATACACATTCTGAAATACGATGGCGAAATTCTTTAGAAGGCTGCCGCTGGTATATTCCCGCACATCCCGGCCGCCGAGCGTGATCTGTCCTTCCTTCACATCCCAGAAACGGGCAATCAGACCGACCAGCGTGGTCTTTCCGGCGCCGGAGGGACCAACAATGGCGCAGGAGCTTCCCTGGGGTACGCTTAAGCTGATTTGATGTAATACCTCCTTTTCCCCATATCCAAAGGACATATTCTTCACTTCAATATTGAAATTTTCCGGCACAAGATCAGCCCCGTTTTCGTCCAGGGATGGAATGTCCATGATGTTATCCAGCCGATCCAGGGAAGCCTCCACTGCGCGGGCAATGGAGGACATACTGCCCGCCACCTCCACGGCGGCATAGATCATGAAGCTGGACACAAGAAGCAGCAGGCACTTCTCCGGCGTGATGCTTCCTCCTGCCAGAAGATAGGGTGCAAAAACCAGAATAGCCGCCCGTGCGAGCTTGAATACCGTCTGATAGAGTGCTGTCATTTTTGAAAACGCCTTTTCAAGCACGATATTTGCCTCTTTGCTTTCCTCAATTGCGGCGTCAACTGCTTTTCCGGTGCGTTCCGCCAGCCCAAACGCCTTGACTACGCCCATGCCCTGCACATATTCCAAAACGGCAGTGACCAGACCAGCCTGGGCGGCCTGGCGGCGGGGCGCGTATTTCCTGCCGACCTTGCCGATAAACGAATAAACAATGAGCGCCACGGCAAGCCCGGCCAAAGAGATCAGCCCGATCCGCCACTCATAGATCATAAGCCAAACGCCAATCACGATGGCGTGGATAAACCCGCCCGCCACATTTTCCATAATGGTAACGGACTGCTGCTCCAGATCACCAAGGGTGGTCGTCACCGCCGCAGTGATATCCCCGAGCCTGTTTTCATTAAAATAGCCCATAGGCGCCCTTTTCAGGCGTTCGCCGATCTCCATGCGCTTTTCCGACCCGAACGCGAAGCTGCCAAGCGTTCTGGCATTGGCAGAAAGATTGACAAATACAATTCGCCCTACAATGGAAACGATCATGATGCCAAGCGAAATCCAGATCGTGCTTTCAGGCATAACATCGCCGGAAAGCTGCTTCAGGATTCCTGTGAGCACCGTTAGAATGGCCATGATTGGGATCATCTCAAAGAATGAGCTGACAAGGTATGCAAGGAAAGAGCGGATAAGACGCTTCTTCTGTAAGCCCGAGAACAACAAAAGTCTTTGAAATAACCTTATCATCACACCACCTCCTCTGCGGTATCTTTGCCCTGCATATGGGCTCTCCACAATTCCTTGTATAGATTGCTTGTTTCAAGAAGCTCCTCATGAGTTCCTTCCGCAGCGACATTTCCTTTATCCACGACAAGGATCTTATCTGCTTTGGTAATGGTAGCCAGCCGATGCGCAATGACAATTAAAGTTTTTCCTGCTACAAGCCCTGCAATGGATGCTTGAATAACGGCCTCATTTTCAGGATCGGTAAATGCTGTGGCCTCATCCAGCACCACGATCGGGCTGTTCTTTAGGATCGCCCTTGCAATGGCGATTCGTTGCCTTTCTCCGCCGGAGAGGTGACTTCCCGCATCGCCCGCCAGCGTATCATAGCCCTCCGGCAGAGCGGCGATGAAATCGTGACAGCTCGCTTTTTTTGCTGCTGCTTCGATCTCTGCGTCTGTGGCCGCCGGTTTTCCGATACGAATATTTTCCCGGATAGACAGATGGAACAGAAAGTTATCCTGCGATACATATGAGACAAGCTCCATTATCTGAGGAAGAGGGATGTTCCGCACATCCACGCCGCCAATACGGACGCCGCCGCTCTCCGCCTCCCAGAAGGAGGCGATGAGCCGTGCAATGGTAGATTTACCGGAGCCGGAGGGACCCACAATGGCCGTCATACCGTTTTTTGCGCAGTCAAAGGAAATTCCATGCAAAACCTCCGTCTCTTTGTATCGGAAGGTAACATGATCAAAGGATACATCGGCGTCCGCAAGGACAGCTCTCTCGGTCGGCCGCACAAGCTCCGGCTCATCCAGAAGATATCCTACCTCTTTTACGGTGGAATCCACCATGGCTAGGCTGTCGGTGTACTGCAATGCCTGAATCAGTGGTTTTACGAGTCCAAGGGCGAGAATGATGCAGGTGATCAGCGTACCCGCTTCGACGCTTCCGTTTATAAAGAGCCAGCTTCCCAAAGGCAGCACGCCCACAAGCGTTGCCGTCAGGATGGAAAGCCCCATCACATAGTAGCCGTTGGTCTGCTTGAACCAAGTCGCTTTGGCGGTCTCGTTTTCCGCCACAGCGTCGGCGTATTTTTTATATGAACGTTCACCCTGATTGAACGTCTTCACCACTTCGATGCCGCCGATGTATTCCACCGTTGCGGCATCCATGTTTTTCCCTGCGGCAAGTACTCCGGCATATCTCTTCTCGTAATCCTTCATCATTCCCATATAGCAGAAGGCACCCACCGGAATCGTCACAAGAGAGATCAGCGCGAGTCTCCAATCAAGGCTAAAGAGGTAAACGAGCATTAGAATTGGGATTAGGATGTTGGCAGTGAGCTCCGGTACCATATGCGCCAGCGGAAGCTCCAGCTTTTCCACGGTGTCCACGATGATCGTTTTGAATTTCCCGGACGGCGTATCAAGGATCGTTCCCATGGGAACACGGGAGAGCTTCTCTGTTATCGCCATACGGATATTCCGCAGAATGATAAAGGCAGATTCATGGCTTTTCATTGTAGAAAAAGTTCCAAACCACACCTGCCCGAGATAGCCCGCAAGAGCGATCAATGCCAGAAACGCCAACTTGCTGAAAGCATAGTCTTCGTGGCAGATCATAATGATCCCGCGGGACACTGCGATATAGGGGATCATGCCGCAAAGCGCTCCCAAAACCGCAAGTATGACGGAACCGATCAGTTTCCCTTTGCACGGCTTCGCAAAATCCATCAGAATCGTCATCGCCGATTTTTCTTTTCCCGCCATCATTCCTCACCTCGTAAAAGTCTTACAATCTTTTCTTTCTGCCCACCGGAAAGGTCCTCTACGATTTCTCCGTCCCGGATGAACAGTATTCTTGTGCAAATCCGCATCATAAACTCAATATCATGTGTGATGATCAAAAGCACCTTGCCTTGCGTCGCAAGGCTTCGTGTCAAGGTGCCGACCTCTTCCATGCTTTTTAGATCCAGTCCGCTGGTAGGTTCATCGAACACCAGCAGCTCCTTGCCACAGATCTCGCTCACCACAACCGCAAGTCGCTGCATCTGCCCGCCGGAAAGAGACAAGGGATGCTGTTCCTTATACGCCAGCAGCTCCACCTTTTCTAATGCGCAGTCAATCTTGTCTTTGTTCGGAGCTTTTATGCCAAGCGCGCATTCCGCCGCCACGCTGTCGGTAAAGAGCTGGTGTCCCACATCCTGCATGACCATGTATGCCTTTTTCCGTCTCAACCGCCAGCTCATCGGTTTTCCGGCCCACAAAACAGTGCCGGAGCTGTTCTTTTGCAATCCGCAGAGCATTTTGGCGAGGGTCGATTTCCCGGCGCCGTTGACGCCCGCAATGGCGATGATTTCTCCGCGGCTTGCCTGAAAAGAGAGATCATTCAATACATTCCGGCCGCCGAGACGGACACTGATTTTCTGAACGGAAAGCAATCCATCGGCAGCGATTGTTTTCACACCGCCCGATTCGGATACCGACAGATCTCTGACACGCAGTCCCATTCTGCGAATATCCGCTTCAGGCAGCGCCTTGAATGCTGCAGCCTCCATGTCCGATGCAATCCGGCCATCCTGCATATAAACGACGCGATCCACAATGTCCATCAGATACCAGATGCGGTGCTCTGCGATCAGAATGGTCTTTCCTGATATTTTCGCCCGTTGAATCAAATCAGCCAATTCTCCGATGGCCTTCATATCGAGATTGGATGATGGCTCGTCAAAAACAAGGACATCGGGAGCCGAAGCATACACGCTTGAAAACGCGATCTTCTGCTTCTCGCCGCCGGACAGTTCAAAGATACTTCGACCCCGTAGCTCACTAAGATGCAGCTCCTCCGTAAGTTCATCTAATCGGGAGCGCAGAGCCTCTCGCGGAATGCCCCGATTTTCAAGCCCAAACACGATCTCGCTGTCTGTATCCGTATTGAAAAACTGCGTTCGAGGATTCTGAAAAACCGTCCCTACCGCATCCGATAGCGCAGCAATCTCTGTCTCCCGGGTATCCATACCGTTTACACTCACCTGCCCCGAAAGATTGCCGTGGAAGAAATGAGGAATCAGTCCGTTTGCGAGCCGTGTAACCGTTGTTTTTCCACATCCGGACGGTCCGCAAAGCAGCACGCATTCGCCGGACCGGATAATAAGGTTCAAATCAACGACTCCGCCGTCCCCGCTTTCAGCGTATGTAAAAGAGACATTCTGGAACGATATCATAATCAAAACACCCCTTTCATGCCCGCGTATATCATGCCGGCAACGAGCGCCGCGTAAGCAATTACCACCAGCAAATCAGCAAACGAAAACGCGATTTTCTCTATACAGCTTCTTTCACCTGTGTGCTCGATGCCTCTTGTAATCGCTGCCTGCGTAATCTCGTCCGAAATTCTGGAAGCAGAAACAAGCAGGGGAACATAGACATACTCCATCGTCTGTATAGGATGGCTAATCAGCCCGGCCGCGGACGCTGATATCCCTCGCAGCGCCATGGCATCCCGTATGGAGGCACACTCTTCTCTCATGGTCGGGAAATAACGGAGCGTAATGGCAAGAGCAATCGTGAGTCCTTTCGACAATCGGAGCTTTGTGATAGCCGCAAGAAATTTACTTACGCTTGTCGTTGCAATCAGAAGGCTGCCCAGCATAAAGCAGGGAAGAAGCTTGCGGATATACACTGCAAACATATAGACGATTCCACCGAAAGTCACAGGCAGCCTTGGTACGATAAAAAGCTGGATCAGAAGAAGCGCGAGAAATAATGCTGCGTATTTCAGCATCCTTTTCAGATTGCCGGAAACGCTCAGAAGTACAAGCGGAATCCCCGCAAGCACACACTCCACCGCGATGCTTTTATTCATAAAAACGGAAACGCTTGTGACCGCGAGAATCAGAAGCTTCGTCCGTGGGTCGAGTCTCATTTATACAACTCCTGCTTTTTTAAAGTGTTTTTTCATAAGCTTCTTCCCAATCAGACCGCCGATGATCGCGCAGACGATCGTCCCGATAATCATTGCGGGGATCGCCCACCAGGTAGCCCCAATCGAATGAATCACTCCTTCAAAGGAGGCGAAGTCGTCTTTATTCTTCATAAAAGCATCAAACTGTGCGGGCATGACAACCATTGGAATATATGCCCCCATCGGCGCAAGCGCCATGACGCAGTAGGCAAGCAGGTTTTTCTTAAAGGATCTGAAATCAGCGGAAGCGCAGATAAAATCCGCGATCACGCCGAAAACCAGGAAGAATACGGACATCATCCAGAACATTCCCGTAACAAACAGCAAAATCGCCGCGATTACACCGAGAATGGAGAGAGCTCCCTTCTTCGGTATTTTTGCCACATAGAGCATGAAAACTGTCCCCGTAAAGAGCGCCACGATCATTGGCATAAACGGGAAAGTGACCGGCGTCATCTGCGCAACACCGCCAATCACAAACGCCACCACAGCATAGATGAGCGAAAAGATGCCCACCGATATAAAGTCCCTTGTTTCCAGCTTCTTCGCATCTGTTTTAAGCATAATAAATGACCTCCAATTTTATATTGTTCAGTTAGAGTAGGCTAACTCGCGTGTAAAAAATTAAAGTGATTGCATGATTGTGTATTATTCCAGCCGGAGCAAGCCTTCCCAGCCAGAGTTGAAGAACTTTGCAAGCTCCTCAATATACCGCATAGCTTCGTCTTTGGGCATATCATGGACAATCGTCTCACATACCGCCGTAAAATAGGCGCTGGTAATCATGTGGTGAAGCTGCTTTGTCATTTTCCCGGAGAGCTTTCCTCTTTTGCGGAGAAGTGCGTAGTATTCCTCTGAGCACTCTACCTCCAGTTCCACAAGCTCCTCCAAAAAATTTGCATAGCGCGTACCTTCCGCCCGGCAGAGAATCAGCTTAAAGGCATCAAAATGGGCGTACATATATTCCACAAAGATGCGCAAATACTCAGTGGACAGCTTCAGGCTGTCCTTCGTCTTTTCCTCGGAGACAAGATCGAAATGGGCGGACTGTGCGGCTTTGAACTGCTCCAGCAGTCCCTTTGCTGCCTCGCCCACAAGATCTTCAAAAAGCGCGGCCTTATCCGGGTAATAGCCGTAGAAGGCGCCCTTCGTGAAGCCCGCCTCTGCGACGATTTTATTCAAAGATGCATCCTTGAAGCCTTTTTCCAGAAATTCTTTTTTCCCAACTTCGAGGATCTTCATTTGAGTCTCTGTACGTTCCATTGATGCCTCCCGATATACTGGTAGTATATACTGCTGGTATATTATAACCGAGCAGATTGAGTTTGTCAATAGGATATGCCTTTTCCGGTTGCCGTGCTTTTCTACTTCGTGGGGCTGAAGTGCAATCGAGCAGTACTCTCGGCTGATTTAACATATAACAGAGCAGCACCAGATCGAGGCCGCTTTGCCTTTGGATACAGGAATATATAGAAGATTTCCATACGCTTTTGTTTTTTCGCTGTACTTTGAGGCGAAACCTGTGATATACTTTTGATTACTGAGGGAGTTTGTTTCGGTACTATTGCACAAAAATATTTAGGGAGGTGATGCGAATGATCACGGTCGCGGATGTCATGAAACTGCCATCCATGTATGGCGCAACTATTCTCGCAGGTCATGCCGGAATATCAAACCCAGTTGAATCAGTTACTGTTCTGGAGTATGGACAGATCACCAGTACGCTGGACGAATTGTTCTCTCAAACCGAATTTCAAGGAAACGCGTTGATAATTTCTTCATTTGCCACGATAGCAGACGATGTTGATGCGCAGTGCGAAAACATCCGTAGATATCACGCGATAGGGAGCGTTGGGTTTATCCTTTTTTACATCGGGTTGATCCTTCCAAGCGTGGATGATCGGGTTATTGCCTGCTGCAATGAACTTGATTTAGTATTGATTACCATGCCCGGGGATATAAGGACTCATAAATATAGTGACGTGATTGGTGACATATATCATGCGATTTTCAAGGATCAACAGGCAGGTTCAAATTATGTAAGTACACTTATTCGCCGGTTTTCTAATCTTCCTGCAGAGCAGCGCAACACAAGCACATTACTTCGTATGCTCAGCAACCACTTGCAGGCATCAATTATTCTAACAGATTACAAAAAATCAATCAGCAATATCGTGTGCTGGCCGCAATCGCTATCGGAGCTATTAAGCAAGGAACTGAAAAAACAACTGCAAAAAATGCAGGGTGAACAAGCGGTCAAGATCTCTTATGATGATGGTGCAGGTTATTTGCAACACTGCCCAACACTTTTGGAGGGCAAAGAAGGTTTCGATTTATATACATTTAGGTACAATGAATTACTATCAAGAGAAGATCTGTGGCAAGCGAGTGAATTTGTCCAGCTATATAGCCATATTTGGAATAAAGATCTGGGAAAACTTGTAACATCAGAACTGGTTCGAGCCATCATTGACGACGACCCCTTGAAAATGAGGCGATTAGCAGACTTGTTCCAAATTAATGTTGCAGAGTTGAATCAAATGTGGGTGTTTGATTCTGTTGATTCTTCAGAGCCGGATTTGAAATTGCTGAGGAAATGCACAGAGTACTTTTCCGGAATATACAAAACGGTTTTGGTCGGTTACTATGAATCCAATATGGTGATTTTTGCCCATGCTCCCCAAACGGCAGGTGAACGAGATGCTATCGTGCAAGATTTCATTAACGAGTCGGCGGATTCTTATAGTAACTACATAGTGGTTTGTTGTGATTGCCTCAATACGACCAATGATGCCCATAACGCATACTTTGATGTCATGCAGTACGCTTCTTATGCCAGAAGCATCTACCCACAAAAGCGCGTCTTACGTCCATCGGACGTGTCCTTCGCCTCAATATGCGCAAAGGAAGCTGCTTGCAGGGAAGCTCAGATTCACTATCTAAAAATCATAGAAGACATTGAAACAACACCTGAGTTGCTGACAACCTTGACCGCATATTTGCTAGACCATGAGAGCAGCATGGCCAATACCGCAAAAGCACTTTGCTGCCACATCAACACGATAAAATATCGATTAAATTCTATCCGCGACAATACGGGCTATTCCCCATCTAAACCAGCAGACGTATATCCACTACTGATTGCTGTTGCAATCAATCGCATGAAGAACTCCGAAAATGAATAATAAAAGAAAAGAGCGGCGGACTTGTCCAAATGGACAAATCCGCCGCTCTTTTCTTTTGCCCTTATAATAAATACAATCGCACGCAACTGGACTTATAATAGTTATTAAGCTGTAGTGCATATTGCACACAGAAATAATCTACATAGGAGGACTTCAAGATGCCGCGTGAACTTACAGCTTGCGAGATCGACAGCATCATGGTCGGAGCGACGTTCCTTGGTGCAGGTGGCGGTGGTCCACTGGATACCGGCCGCGAACTGCTGAAAAAGCAAACATCCGGTTCGTATTCCATCGATCTCTATTCCATGGACGAGATCCCCGAAAAGGAACGGGATGCAACGTATGGCGCGATGGTCGCCTGTTTGGGGTCTCCACAAAAGATCAAGGAGAATGGTACCTTTGGTCCAGATGGAGTGGCGTGCTTTGATGCCTTCAAAAAGGCGATGCTGCTGCATGGCAAGGAGATCAAGTATCTGTACTCCGGCGAGATGGGCGGTATGAACACGATGGTTCCGATGTTGGTTTCCATTATCGCAAAGCAGCAGGGTGGATCTTCAATTGGCCTTCTCGATTTTGATGCCAACGGAAGAGCCGTTCCCGAGCTCAACACCAGTCTGAATGCCGCTCGCGGCTTCGCTCCGAATCCTGTCGGGCTGGGTGCGCTGCCTACCGTTGGAGGGAAATCTTGCACCGAGTGTATTATCGAGTGCGAAACCGACACCGAATCTGAGGCGATTTGCCGGAAGCTGTGCGAGATTTACAACTCTCAGATTGGATTCTCCACTTGGGCAATGAGTGTGAAGGAGCTCAAGGATAACAGCGTGCTCGGCTGCGTAAGCACTGCCGAAAGGATCGGTGAGAACATCAAGATGATTCAGAAAAAGCCAGAGCTTGATCTGACCGGCGTTTTGAATGATGCCGGGTATGCTTGCCGCCGTTTGATCCGCGGAAAAATCAAAGACAAGATTATTGAGGTCGTTCATGGCTTTGATTTGGGGCGAACGGTCATCTGTGACGATGAGACGGGTGAGGATTACACGATCTGCTTCCAGAACGAGAACCTCTATGTGTATAAGGGAACAGAGCCGACGGAAGAGAATGTGCTGATCACAGCGCCGGAGCTGATCTCTGTATTCTGCCGTCTGGACAAGAACGGAGACCCCTATTATCTGCCCGTTGATAACTCTACGACTGAAGTCGGCATGTCTGTTGATGTTATTGTCTCCCCCGCTGACAAGAAGTGGTGGGCGGAAGATAAGCGTGCATACCGCTGCTGGGTAAAAACGCTGCGGGATGCCAGATATCACGGTGCACAGATCGACTACAACGGCGAGCACATTAAGTAAAATCACCAAGTAGGGACAGCTCTACATAATTAAAAAACAAGAAAAAGGAGATTTTCAAAATGAGAAAGCTGTATGAACAGGACATTATTGAGATTCTGTATGGTGCGACCCTGCTGGGCGCAGGTGGCGGCGGTTCTTTGAAACAGGGACTTGGGATGCTGGACGGCCTGAAAAAGGACGGCAATGCGATTGAGGTTGACCTGCTGGATTTGGATGAAATCGGTGATAACGAGTATGCAGCCGTGGTTTGCGGTCTTGGTTCTCCTGTTGCCATGCTGGATCCCAGCAAGCCTGCGTTTGGCCCTGATGCGGTTCATGCGTTCAAGGCATTCCAGAAGGCATTTATTGCTGAAGGCAAGGAAGTCAAGTATCTCCAGTCCGGCGAGATGGGTGGTTTTAACACCTTCACTCCCATGCTGGTAGCTATTCTGTCCGACAAAGACCCCGCCAAGCGTATCAAAATGGTGGACGTGGACTGCAATGGCCGCGCCTGCCCGGAGCTGAATACCACACTGACAGCTTACTGGAATCATCCTCCCAAGCCCATGGGACTGGGTAGCCTGCATGGCGATGAGGTTGCTGTTTATCCGGTCAGCGACCATTCCGGCGAGCAAATTGCGCGTGCGCTGTGTATGCTGTATGGCATGCGTATCGGTTTCTCCACATGGGGCATGAACAAGGCCGAGATGCGTGAGGCACTGGTTCCCGGCTGCGTTACCAAGGCGCAGAAGATCGGTAAGGCGATTCTGTCCGTCAAGGCCAATGGCGGCGACCTGATGACTGAGCTTAAGAAAGCGTTTGAGGTGCGTGAGTTCTGTCATGGCACCATTGAAAAGCTGGACATCACAGCCGAGGGCGGCTTTGACTTTGGTACGACTGTTGTTAAGGGCGAAGACGGTCGCAATTACTTCATCGACTTCAAGAACGAGAACCTCATCCTGCGTGATGAGAAAGACGATACCATCATGACCGTTCCCGATGGTATCGGCATGATCGACATGGATACCCTGATGCCTCTGACCAATGCCGATACCAAGGTTGGGATGAAGGTGCTGGTCACTATGACTCCTGCCCACCCCAACTGGTGGGATGCTGACCGCAAGCCCTATGAGTGCTGGCTGCCTGAGCTGAAGAAGGTCGGCATGAAGGACGACCAAGTTCGTTACTAAGCGTATATTTCCAGGGGGGGAGTGCCAATTCTCTCGGCACTCCCCCCGCCCACCTCACAACTCAACAGTAATAAAAAGAAAGAAGGGAGAACATTATGGAAGAGCGAAAGCAAAAGAAACCCAGCTCCGCAATGGAAACCACGACATTGACGCGGGTACCCGAGAGCGAAAGACGTCCTTGGTGGAGTTTGGCATTTATCTGGGCCGGCAGTGTCATTTGTATTCCCGCGCTGATGGTGGGCAGCATGGTTATGGCGGGTATGGACTTCAAGCAATCCTGCCTGTGCATGGTCATCGGCTACGTCATCGTAGTATTCTATATGTGCTTGATGGGCATTCAGAGCTCCGATTTGGGTTTGCCCTGCACTGTTGCGATTTCTCGCGCTTATGGTGTGCGAGGCTCATCCTTCCTTGTATCGCTCGTGATCGCTATCAGCAATATCGGTTGGTTTGGTTCTCAGACAGCTCTGTGCGCCACCAGCTTCTGTAACATTATGAGTGGATACCTGCACATCGACTTCCCCCTGTGGCTATCCTGCATCATTTGGGGTTCGTTGATGTTTATCACCTCCGTCTATGGCGTGAAACTCATTGATTTTTTGAATCGCGTTTCTGTTCCCGCACTGTTCATCATGCTTATCTGGGGAGTTATTGCTGCGCTTATGCGCGGTGCGGCTGCCGCTGTGACGGTCTATCAGCCGCCCATGGTTCTTGGCTGGACCTATGGAATTACGCTGGCGGTGGCAGGCTTTGCCTCTGGCGCAGTTACCTGTGGTGACTATACACGATATGGAAGAAACCGGAGAGACACCATTCTTTCCTGCATCGTTGGCGTTCTGCCCGCCGGTATTGGCGCACTGGTCATTGGTGGTTTCTTAGCTGTCGCTATGGGCAACTTTGACCTTTCTGTGGTGTTCTCCAGCTTCGGGTTTCCCATCATCGGTATGCTTGTGCTGATTCTTGCCACGTGGACAACAAATACAGGCAACGCGTATATCTCCGGTATCGCTATCTGCAATATGTTTAAGCTGAAGGATGGTCGGCGTCCGGTCGTTACGCTAATAGCAGGCGCAGCAGGAACAGCGTTGGCACTGCTTGGTATCGCTGATGTGTTTGCCGGCTTCCTAAATATCATTGCGGCACTGGTTCCCGCTGTTGCCGGCGTTGCTATCGCCGACTACTGGATTATGGGAAGAGGGCGCGCGGATCTGTGGGAACCGTTTGAAGGAGTAAATTGGATCGGTGTTGTATCGTGGCTGGCAGGTGCCGCTGTCGCCAAGTGGGGAACGTTCTTTGTGCCCACTCTCATGGGCATTGTAGTGGCAATAGTTGTTTACTGCCTTGGTGCGCTGCTCATCAAGAGCGAGAAGCTCAACCCTATTTATGTAATGAATCTTAAACTTGCACAGTCTGACATAAAGGAGTGAATTGCAATGAGCGTCAAGATCCTGAACCTGCTTCCCGTCACAGGGGATGTGTTGACACCGGAAATGTTCAAGTATATGTGCAAATATTTGGAGTCTGATACGGAAGTACAGACGTATCAGATCACTTCCGGTCCTCCCTCTATCGAATGTGAGTATGATGAAGCTTTGGCTGCGCCGGATGTTCTGAGGTTGGTCAAGCAGGGAGAAGAAGATGGCTTTCAGGCAATCTTCATCAACTGCTTTGGCGATCCTGCGGTAAAGGCAGCACGCGAGTTTGTGGACATTCCTGTTTTGGCGGCTTCGAGCCGGCAACACACTTTGCACTGGGACTTGCCGATAATATTTCCATCGTGACGGTGATGCCGAATGTGGTATCCCTTATGGAAGGGAATGTATCTAAGGCCCGGTTGAATGACCGCATTGTCAGCGTCCGCAATGTAAACATCCCGGTAGAGGAACTGCAAGATCATGAAAAACTTTGCAGGGCACTGGTCGAACAGTCCCTTCTTGCTATCCGCGAGGATGGCGCACAGGCGATTGTTATGGGCTGCACAGGTTTTGTAGATGTGGCAGAACGCATCAAGCATGATCTGTTGGCCGAGGGCTATGATGTTCCTGTCCTGGAGGCAGCACAGTCCGCTTTAAAGCTGTGTGAGGTATATGCCAAAATGGGGTTGCGGCAGAGCCGATTGACGTACATGACCCCACCGAAACGAAAATAACAGGAGGAAAAAACATGAGTGTGCTCGCTAACTATGAGCCGAAAAGCGTGTTCTCATATTTTGAGAAGCTCTGCACTATTCCCCGCGGATCAGGCAACACAGACGGCATAGCATCCTATCTGGTCAGTTTTGCTGAAGAGCACGGACTGGAGAACTACCGGGATGCGGCAAATAATGTGATTATCCGCAAGCCCGCCAGCGCAGGGTACGAAAACGCTGATACGATTATTCTGCAGGGTCACCATGACATGGTCTGCGAGAAAGAAGACGGGCTTGACTTTGACTTTGCAAAGGATGCGATCCAGCCGGTGGTAGATGGCGATTGGATCCGCGCGAAGGGCACAACACTGGGCGGAGATAACGGTATCGCTGTGGCAATGATTCTTGCGATCCTAAGCGATGACTCTTTGGCACATCCTCCTATTGAAGCACTTATCACTGCGGACGAGGAAATCGGAATGCTTGGCGCGTTTGCGCTGGATTGCAGTCAATTGAAGGGTCACAAACTCATCAATCTGGATTCCGAATACGAAGGGGTATTGATGTGCAGTTGTGCCGGCGGTGTCAATGTCCGCAGTACAATACCAGTTGCACGGGAGCGAATTACTGGTGCGGTGATCGATATTGCAGTCAAAGGACTGACCAGCGGTCACTCTGGTGTTGAGATTGATAAAGGCCGTGCAAATGCCAACGTGCTGATTGGCCGCATGCTTTGTGAGTTGGCCGCCAGGGAAAATTTCCGTCTGGCAGCACTGGAGGGCGGCTCGCGTGAAACCGCTATTGCAGCGTCTGGTTCCGCGCAAATCGTAGTGGAGCCATGTAAGGCAGCCGAAGTCTGCGAGATCGTGCAAAAGCTGGGCGCACAGTATGCCGGCGAATACGCAACTGCTGAGCCAAATATGCAAATCAGTGCGCTTGCCGGAGAAACCAGAACGGTTGATGTGCTTACGACGGCAGGAACCGAAAAGGTATGGCAGGTCTTAGTATCGCTTCCAGACAGTGTGCAGGCCATGTGCATTGATATGCCCGGACTGGTTCAGACATCAACCAATTTTGGAACCTTAAAGCTGGAAGAGAACGCGCTCTCGATCAGCAATACGGTTCGAAGTTCTATCACGGCGCAGAAAGAATGGATCGTTGAGAAGATTTCCGCTATCGTCAAGCTGGCTGGCGGTACGACTACGACGGATGGCAATTATCCTGGGTGGGCGTATAATCCTCATTCCGTCGTAAAAGAAACGATACTGTCTGCATATAAGACGCTCTTTAACAAGGAAGCCACGGTGGAAGCTGTCCATGCCGGTATTGAGTGCGGCCTGTTTTCCGACAGCATTCCCAATCTGGATTGCGTGGCTATCGGCCCTGATATGGGAGATGTCCATACACCGCGTGAGCATCTTAGCATCTCGTCTTCTCAGCGTACTTATGAACTATTGAAATTGGTTCTGGCAGAAAGCAAATAACAAGCGTCGCTGGACTGGTATGCGTTATCCGGTAAGTACCTGATAATCGCATTATAAAAGCAGCCAAGGAACTTTCCTTGGCTGCTTTTGAATTACATCTACATGGCATCCCTGCCGCTAAAGTTACCATCAGCGGCGGGCATCATTTTTCATTCCACCAACGCCTTGCCCAAGGCGCGGCAGGCTTCAAGTGCCGCGTCGTCGGGCGCCTCCGTGCAGATCACACTCTCGCAAACGAGGTTCACCCCTGCGCTGTCGCAGTCACTCTCCCAAGTGCGCATCCACTCGCCATCGCCCCAGCCGTAGGAACCGAACAGTGCCACACGCTTCCCGCCGAGGCTGCGCTTGCAGGCATCGAACATGGGCTGGAACTCCATTTCCTCCAATACCTCGCTGCCCATAGCAGGGCAGCCGAAGGCGATGGCACCATAGGTGTTCAGATCGCCGGGCTGTACCTGATCGGGTGTGAGCAGCACAGCCTCCGCGCCCGCGGCAGTCATGCCCTCGGCAACAGCCTGCGCCATCGCCTCCGTATTGCCTGTGCCGCTCCAATAAACAACAGCAGTTTTCATTTTCGTAAATTCCTTTCTTTTTGTGATGTTATATGATCAAACTGCAACGGCAAGCTGCTCCAGCTTCGAGCCGCTTTGCCAGAGTGCGCAGTAGATCTCCGTGCATTTTTTGTATTTTGCGAACAGCGAACGCGCCTTTTCCTCGTTGCCGTAGACCTTCCAGAGCCCCGCGCACTTAAAATCGTTCGCGCGGTGGGCGATGAAGCCCTTCACATCCTCCGGTGGGTGGCTGAGAAACAGCCCCACCTCGTGCGGAAACTCTCCGCTCTCGCCTCCTTTGAATGTTTATTGGTTAGTATACTCTAACCATATAGCCCTTGAGAAGCCGCACGAAGGCGGCTCTTCAAAGATCACCGACCGCCGCCGTGAACGGGCGTCATGGTTCTCTGCCAAGTAAGCCTCGGATGCAGACCGGCATTACTGATGTCGTCGATGCTTTACTTTCTTCCCAGCAGCAATGTTGAGCCGCGAAGCATCAGGCGTTTGGCCTCCTTCGGCGTCATAAAGCTGCCGTCGGTCGTGTCGATCAGCTCTACACGCTCATAGCCCATATCCCTGAGCTTTTGGACAAACGCCTGCATATCGCCGTATCTGCGGGGTGACATCAGGTCGTGGATAGCAAATGTTCCGCCTTTTTTCAGCACCCGCAGTGTTTCCATCAGAAGCGCCTGCTTGTCTGCCCCTGTGATATTATGATAGACATAGTTGCTGGTCACCGCGTCGAAGCTCTCGTCGGGGAAATCCAGCTTTAAGGCGTTCCCGCGCCTGAACGAAGCGTTCTTCACGCCCTCCGCAGCAGCGTTTTTTTCGCACAGCGGCAGACTGAAGGAGGCGTATTCCTTACCCCAGCGATCAATGCCGACCATTTTTCCCTGCGGATTGCGCTTTGCGCAGGCAATGGTAAGCGCACCGCTGCCGCAGCCGATGTCCAGCCCCACGCCGCCATCCGGCAGCGTGATCTGCTCCGCCGTACCGTCAATGATCCGCTTTGAGATCTTGCGTTCGCCCTCATAGGAAAAGCTCCGATAGGCATACACACACCACTGGGTGTACTTTGCACAGACGACAAAGGCGATGCCGAATACCACGCCCAGCACGACGCGCAGCTTTCCGCCCACACCGATGCCGAATATGCCGAAAGCAAGCAGCAGCGCAAGGGACAGAACCGTCCCCGCGATGAGCGAAAACAGCATTCCCTTGGGGATCCAGTTTTTGTAGTCGGGCTTCATTCTTGGGACTCCTTTCTTTTCTAACGGTCTTCATGCAAAAATCGCAGCGGTCGTCGCCGCGTCTCAGTGTTTTCATTCGATGCCAGACGAGCTTCGGGTGAAGCCCGTCATAGGTGATATCATCGCTGTCACAAAAGAAGCGGCACCTCCGCGCCTACCCCAGCGCCACATCCAGCGTCATCATGACGCTAAAGCCCACGGCAAAGAACACCGTGCCGATGTTGGAGTGCTTTCCCTGCGACATTTCGGGGATCAGCTCCTCCACCACCACATAGAGCATGGCGCCCGCCGCAAAGCTCAGAAAATACGGCAGCGCCGGGATCACCAGCTGCGCCGCAAGAAGCGTCAGCACCGCGCCGATGGACTCTACCACGCCGGAGAGCACGCCGCCGAAAAACGCCTTGCCCTTGCTCTCGCCCTCCGCCCGGAGCGGCATGGATATGATCGCCCCCTCGGGGAAATTCTGAATGGCAATACCGAGGGACAGAACAAGCGCGCTCGCCGCCGTGATCTGTGCGTTTCCCGCGAGGAAGCCCGCGTACATCACGCCAACTGCCATGCCCTCCGGGATGTTATGTAAGGTCACCGCCAGCACCATCATCGTGGTGCGGCCGAGCCTGCTTTTCGGGCCCTCCGCCTGATTGCTGCCCACATGAAGGTGGGGAATCAAACGGTCAAGCAGGAGCAAAAACAGCACGCCGACCCAAAAGCCGATAAAGGCGGGGAGAAAGGACAGCTTCCCCAAATCCTCCGACTGCTCAATGGCGGGGATCAGCAAGCTCCAGATGGACGCTGCCACCATCACACCGGCGGCAAAGCCGGCAAGGGCGCGCTGCACCAGATCGCCAAGGGATCTTTTCATAAAGAACACGCAGGCCGCGCCCAGTGCTGTTCCCAAGAAAGGGATCATGATTCCAAGAAAGGTTTCCATTTGTCTCACCGCCTTTGCATTGCGTTTTTATTTGTTTCTTCTGAAGCCCGCCTCATCCCGGTATTCGGGATGTTCTTTTACATACGGGTCCTGATCGCCGCAGATGGTATAGTCGCAACGGCAGCCGTCCACGCAGGTGTTCGTCCGCACCAGCTTGGCGCAGAGCAGCTCCATGGACGCAAAGTCCACATTACACAGGGCGGGCATAATATCCGTAAGACCGTGCTTGATAGCAAATTCCGCCGCCGGACACGATGTAAATTCATAATAAATAGGCTTGTCGGTTTCATAAGGCGCAACCGACATCTCGTAATCGTGCCATTTGTCGCAGCCGCTTTTCGCACGAACAAACGCCTTGTACATCAGCTTCCTCCAGAACGGCTTGTTGCAGTCCACAAATTTCAGCTTGCGGAAGGTCGGCAGGATCAGGTTTTCCTCCATCTCCTCGATCTCACGGAAGGATGTGACGGCCTTGCAGACTGTGTAATAGCTCATGATGGCGATGCAGTCGTAGGTGCCGCCTACGCCGTTGTGGAAGTTCCGCTTGCCGCCCAAATCGGTGCGCCAGTCGGAGAGGAAGTCCGCATACTGCCGCTGTACCTTTTCCCATATCGCCTCCCGCTCCGCTTCCGGGTAGTGCAGGGCGATCTTCGCCCGTATCTCCTTCTTGCAGGGCTTGGAATACAGCACATGGCATTTGCGGTCAAATAGGAGCTTCTTGTCCTTCATCTGTTTGCTTCTCCCTCATTTCCGCGCCGTGATGCACAGCCAGCTTTTCTTTTTCTGTATCTGGACATCGTGAAAACCAGCCTGCTCCAGATACGCCTTCAGCTCGGCGTCCTTGTAGATGGTCATGCCGCCGATAATCTCCGTCCACTTCTTGTCCTTGTCCGTATCGCCGTTGCTTTCGTTGCAGATGAGTAATGTCCCGCCGGGCTTCAGCACCCGGTAAACCTCCCGGAAGCACTGCGGCAGATCGGGCCAGAAATAGACGGTCTCAAAGGCCGTCACCGCATCAAACCAGTCATCTGCGAAGATCATATCCGCCACGCTGCCTTGCAGAACGGCGCAGCGGCCCTCCGCTATGGCGGCCTCGTTGACCTTTTTGGTTTTCTCCACACTGACGGGGGAATAGTCAATGCCCTTGACAATACCCTCCGGGCATTTTTTCAGAAGTCTCTTGATGTTCGCCCCTCCGCCGCAGCCGCAGTCCAGCACCTTGGCGTCCGGCGCAGCATTCAGAAATTGAAGCCCCCACCGGGCCACGGCGCTGTGCCCGACGTTCATCATGGCGACCATGATTTTCCCGCCAAGCCCCACAGGCTTTCTGGTGTTTTCAAAGAATGACATATCACACCTCCGTTTTCTCACATTCCGCATAGGTCAGCGGGAAGGATGCCTTCAAAGCAACGCTTTTCCGCACCATCCAGCCATTCTGACTTAGGAAGCGCAGGTATTCCTCGCTGGTCCACTTGCTGTGGAGGGGAAAGCCCACACGCTTCATAAAAAATGCCCTGACCTTGCCGGAAAACGAGTTTCCCGCATGGGTGAAGGTCGGCGCAATCAACACGCCGTCGTCCTTCAGCACCCGGCGGATCTCGGCAAGGGCTTTCTCCGGCTGCGGCACGATATGCAGTGCGTTGGACACGATCACCACATCAAAGGACTGGTTCGCATAGGGCAGGCGGAACATATCCTGCACGGAAAAGTGCAGCTTCGCCGAGTGATTGTCCCGTTTCGCTTCTGCGACCATCTCCGCAGAGGCGTCCGTCGCCTCGATGTGTGCCGCCGCGTTCACGATGTGCTTTGCGATCAATCCCGTGCCGGCAGCAAGCTCCAGCACCGTCTTGTGCCGCACGACCGGCCGGATCAGCTCATACATCTCGTCATACGCCGCCCGATCCTTTCGCATAAAGCGGTCGTAACGTCCGGCATTTTTGTCCCAGAAATTCTTGTGTTCCTGCATCGCTATCATTCCTTTCAATGTTAGATTAACCTAACCGACGCATGCATCCGGGCGGTTAGATGCTGCTAACCGTTGCGCCTTGGAAAAGCCGCATCTCTGCGGCCTTCCGCTTATTTAAATAACTCCCTGCAGGCGCCGTACACTAACGTTTCCAGCACCTGCGGGTACAGTTCCCCGATCTGCTCCTTATGGGAAACGGTAAGAATCAGTCCCCGCACCGTGGCGGCAGCCAAAGAGATGCCGCGACTCGGCACAAGGTCATATTTTTCCAAAAGCTGACGGATGTGCGTCTCGTCATCGTGGTAATGGATGTTTTTGACATCCTCCGGCAGTCTCTGCAAAAGCAGCTTCGCATCGTTTTCAATGAAAACCATGTCGCCGGTATCGGACAGCCTCCGGCAGACGGCAAGAACCGCCTTTGCCGCACGCTCCGACGGTGGCAAGCCGTTTGCTTCGCTCAGTGCATGGTCAGCCACCCCGTAAAGTTCGGAGTGGATACTTTCCAGAACCGCGAAGAAGGCCATCTCCTTGGATTCGTAGAATTTATAAAACGAGCCTTTTGCGATACCGATCGCCTTTGTCAGTTGATCCACTGAGGTTTTCTTCATCCCTAGCGTGACGGCGCAGCGTCTTGTTTCCTTCAGCAGCGCCTTGTGAAGTTGTTCTGTTTCATAGTCGGTAAAAGCCAAGCTCGTTCACCATCCAAATGACCATTTTGGTTCTTCTGGTCATATTATACCGTGTTTTTTCTGCTTTGCAAGGGGTGTGGAGAAAAGCATACGCATTTTAACAAAAAATTATTTTCCCTTAACACATTATTTCATGAAGGCGCTCCTCTTCCTTTGGCAAAGAACTGCACCCCCCTAAAATCAAAAATGCCCCCCTCCAAACCGTAATTGCAACCCCCTAACGGGTTTCTATCAAAATTAGAGTCATTTGCCACGAAGTGCGGTAGTCCATGATACAATGGGCTACCGTACTTTTTTATTTTCCTATTAAAAAAACGCCGTGATACGGGAAAAATCCAGACAAGGGGGTGCAAAAGCCCGGCCGGTCTGGATTTTTCTTTATTCGGAGAACTTCTTTCCTCAAGCCGCTCTTGCACCCCCTAATGAGAAAAATCAAAATGTTCTATCGGCTTTGACTAATCATCATTGCCATGTTTTAGCCTGTTATTTCGTTTTGCAGAGTAATGCGTATCAGAAAGAATGTGTCAGCATTTTGAAAATACACATCGCCGTTATAGCCCTTCAATTTCCGGCAAGCGGAAAGAGCATCAACGGTATTTCTGCCAAGTCGGCTGGCGCTTTTACTACCCCTGTCCGTCTCCGGCAGACGCCCCCGCCTCCATACGCCCTTGGTTAGCCCTCGCTAACCCTTTATATAGCCCATTTCCCGGACATTTCTCATCTTTGTCCTCCTGTCACGCACATTCCTCTTTGCGCAGTAAGTCATTCGGTGAATCGATTCGGTATTCCATTTTTGAAAAAACTGTTAAATTCGGCAAAAATATGCCTGCACAAGAGAAAATTTTCAACGAAAATTTCGCCAGAATATATTTCTCAAGAATTGCAATCTCTTCCAAATCGTGCTATGATTGGCAAAACCATACTTGTTCGGTATGCAGCAGGGCAGCCGCTTCCGGCACACCGTATGGTCAATTCTAACCGGCTGATGCCGGAGAAAGAGAGAGTGCGCTTATGAAACACGCCAAGCCCATGAAGCGGGTATTGTCCGTGCTGCTGGCTCTGGTTCTGAGCCTGAGTCTGGTCACGCCCACCTGGGCCGCCGCCAAGACGCCTTCCAGCGGTACCGGCAACGGCCTCACCTGGGAAAAGATCGACAACCGTTCCACCGATCTGCGTTTGGACAAGAACAACGCCGAGAAGGTGGCGCAAGACACTCCGGAATATGCAGACACCGACGTAGTCCGTGTCTCCATCGTTCTGAAAGATGCCTCCACGCTGGCGAAGGGTTACTCCAGCGAGGATATCGTTACCAATTCTGCGGCCATGAAGTACCGCCAGAAGCTGGAGACCAAGCAGGAGAAGATGGCTAAGACCATCTCCAGAAAGGCTCTGGGCGGCGAGGCTCTGGACGTGGTCTGGAACCTGACTCTGGCGGCCAACATCATCTCCGCCAATGTGGAATACGGCCAGATCGAAAAGATCGAAAAGATCTCCGGCGTCGAGGCTGTGCTCATTGAGACCCGCTACGAGCCCTGCGTGGTGAAGGACAATGAGACCACCGATCCCAACATGGCTACCTCCGGCAGCATGATCGGCTCCCATGTGGCTTGGGCGGACGGTTATACCGGCGCCGGCTCCAAGGTGGCCATCATCGATACCGGTGCTGACACCGACCATCCCTCTCTGGATCCCGATGCCTTCACCTATGCCGTGAAGGACAGCGGCGCCACGCTGATGACTGCTGCTGATCTGACGGATACCGTTCTGGAGCAGCTGAACGCCTCCAAGAAGATGCCCGGCGTCACCGCCGATCAGCTGTACGTCAACGCCAAGATCCCCTACGGCTTCAACTACGTGGATGACGATCTGGATATCACCCACGCCAACGACAAGCAAGGCGACCACGGCTCCCACGTCACCGGCATTGCCGCCGGCAACCGCTATATCAAGAACGAGGACGGCTCCTTCTCCCCCGCTCTGGATACCGCCCTGACGCAGGGTGTGGCTCCGGATGCTCAGGTGTTCGTTATGAAGGTATTCGGCACCAACGGCGGCGCTCGTGACTCCGACTATATGGTCGCCATCGAGGACGCCATCCTGCTGGGCGCTGATTCCGTGAACCTGTCTCTGGGCAGCAGCAACCCCGGTACCTCCCGCAACTCCTATGCCGCTTATCAGGCCATCATGGAGAACATCACCAATAGCGGCACCGTGGTGTCCATCTCCGCCGGTAACTCCGGCAACTGGTTCGAGAACACTGCCAACCAGTATCCCTATGCCGAGAGCAACAGCTGGACCACCACCGGCTCCCCCGGCTCCTACACCAACTCTCTGGGCGTTGCCTCCGTAGATAACGTGGGCAGCACCGGTGATTACGTGGAAGTGGCCGGCAAGAAGCTCTTCTACACCGACAGCACCAGCGCTCCCATCCAGGCTCTGACGACTCTGGCCGGTGAGCAGCAGTTCGTGTATGTGGACACCGCCGGTAATGCCGAGGATTTTGCCGCCGTGAAGGATATCCTCTCCGGTAAGATCGCCATCTGCAACCGTGGCTCCATCGCCTTCACCGATAAGGGCAACAACGCCATCTCCAACGGTGCCATTGCCCTGATCGTGGCCAACAACGAGGCCGGCACCATCAGCATGGCTACCGATGGCTATAACTACACGGCCCCCTATGTCTCCATACTGCAGGCCGACGGCGAGTACATCAAGGCCAACTCCGAGAAGCACACCACCGATTCCGGTCTCGTGTACTACACCGGCACCATGACCGTGGGTGCTTCCGCCGCTGTCAACCATGCCTCCGCCGACTACTACACCATGAGCAACTTCTCCAGCTGGGGCGTTCCCGGTTCTCTGGAGATGAAGCCCGAGATCACCGCCTCTGGCGGCAACATCTATTCCCTGAAGGACGGCGGTACCTATCAGAATATGTCCGGCACCTCCATGGCCGCTCCTCAGATCACCGGTATGGCCGCTCTGGTGGCTCAGTACATCCGTGAGAATGATCTCACCGAGCAGACCGGCCTCACCGCCCGTCAGCTGGCTCAGTCCCTGCTGATGTCCACCGCCGAGCCCATGGTGGAGGATTACGGTGAGGACGGCGACGGCTACTATCCCGTGCTGCGTCAGGGTGCCGGTCTGGCCAACGTGGCCAATGCCGTTACCTCCGGCACCTACATCCTGATGGATGAGGGCGCCAACGCCGGCGCTGCCGACGGCAAGGTCAAGGTGGAGCTGGGCGACGATCCCGCCCGCACCGGCAAGTACTCCTTCGGCTTCACCATCCACAATCTGGAGGACGAGCCTGCTTACTTCGACCTGAGCGCCGACTTCTTCACGCAGAGTCTGATGTCCTCCGACGGTGTGAACTTCGAGGACACCTGGACCACTCCCGTGGCCTCCAACGTCAAGTGGACCGTGGACGGCGAATACGCTGCTTTCCTGAACGATACACTGAAAGATTGTGACTTTAACGGCGACGGTAAGGTCGATGCCGATGACGGTCAGGCTCTGCTGGACTATGTCACCGGCGTGCGTGCTGACATTGCGCACAAGGACACCGCTGACTTCGACAACGACAACGGCATCGACACCTACGATGCTTACCTGTTCTTCAAGGAATTGGGTACTGCTCCCGTGGTGATCCCCGCCGGCGGCAGCCTGCACGTCACCGCTGATGTGACTCTGCTGGGTCTGGATGCCTACGATAAGGCCAGCGACAACACCGGCACCTATGTGGAGGGCTATGTGTTCGCCAACGAGGCCGCCACCGCCGAGGGTGAGCAGGGCGACAGCCACTCTATCCCCGTGTTGGGCTACTATGGCAGCTGGACCGACTCCTCCATGTTCGATATCGGCAGCTATATCGCCTATGCCAACGGTCTGGAGACCCGCGCCCCCTATATGTATGTCTATAATGGTGACAATTCCGTAAACAATCAGGCCCTGACCATCAAGGCCGTGGGCGAAACGAAAGGCTACTACTTCGGCGGCAACCCCTTCGGTTTGGACGAGTTCTATGATGCCGCCCGTGATGCCATCAATCCGGAGATCAACAACTTCTACAAGATGACCTTCACCGCCATCCGCAACGCCGCCGCTTCCCGCCTGACCATCACCGACGGCAACGGTAAGGTTCTATCCTCCAATGATGAACTGGGTGAGCTGGATTCTGCCTTCTACTACAGCAGCGGTGCCACTTGGACCAGCACCATGTACACCCTGAACATGGGCGATACCCCCAACACAGCTGACGGCACCTACCTGAATGTGGACCTGACTCTGGCCCCTGAGTACTACGTCAGCTACGACAAGGACGGCAACGCCACCGTGGATTGGGATGCTCTGTCCGACGGCGCTACCATGCACTATGGCATGGTCGTGGATAAGACGGCTCCCACCGTCTCCAACGTGAATCTGGGTACCGACGCCAAGGGCAACAAGGTCCTGACCTTCACCGCCGGTGACGACCAGTATATGTCCGCCGTGGCCCTGCTGGACTACGACAAGGGCGGCACTGTCGCTAAGGCCGCCGGTTCTCCCGAGGGCGCTGCCAAGGGTGCCAGCCAGAACTTCACCCTGTCTCTGGGCGATTCTACGGCTACCCATCTGCTGCTGCAGGTGTACGACTACGCCGATAACTACGTCACCTACAAGCTGAACCTGAACCCCGACGAGCTGGCCGGTGATGTCACCGTGAAGCTCAACACCGAGGCTCTGACCCTCTTCAAGGGCAACGTCGCCAAGCTCACCGCCAGCGTGGAGCCCTTCGGCGTACAGCCCGACACCGTGACCTGGTCCTCCGACAACACCGACGTGGCCACCGTCAGCGACAATGGTCTCGTCACCGCTGTGGGCAAGGGTACTGCCAACATCACTGCCACCTCCGTGAAGGATCCCTCCGTCAGCGCCACCTGCGTGGTCACCGTGGATACCATTGATGTGACATTGGTGGGCGCTCTGCGGGACAAGGAAGGTCATCCGATCCTGTTCACTTGGGATATGGAAAATGATAAGACTTGGACCAAGTACGCTAATCTGGAACAGGATATCAACAGTGCCACCATTGACTTCGCTCACGATGATGGTTCCATGTATCAGATGAACACCTCCGGTCTCCTCTATGAGGTGAACCCGGAGACTGGTGCCACTGTGAGCGCATCTGCTGCCGCCACTAAGTACGGTGCTCCGATGCAGGATATGGAATATGCCGCTATCGCCGCCATTCAGTCTCAGAAGAACATTCTGGTGGGTGTCGATGGTGCCTATTTCCTGTATTCCGACCCTGTCATGGCCAATGATTTCTCCGATGGTTGGGATATGTCCTCTTACCTGAGCACTTATGCAAATGCCAGCGAATTCACCGCTGTGGCTTGGGCTGGCTACACCACCAACAAGGCCGGCCACACCGTGGATGTGTTCTACTGCCTGACCGACAGCGGCACGATTTGGATCATGATGCCGGACTTCGAGACCGGCAGAGCCAGTATGGACTGGGTCGATACTGATCTGAAGCTGTCCTTCCCCGGCTATGACGGCAGCCTGTATTGTTCCATGGTACTGGGCGATGATGGCAATCTGTATCTGAGCTACTTCACGGGTGAGACCAACGAAATTTACATCCTGAAGTATAATGAGACCACCGACTCTTATGAGTCCAGCCTGATGGGCAACATCGGCAATGCAGTCTGGCCCTGCTCTCTGCTGGCTGTTTCTGACAACCACGCCGAGGACGGCGATGCCGATAACAATTCTCTGCCCGGCACCGAGCTGAATGTAAGCAGTTCTATTGAGGTACAGTCCCAGACCATTGAGGCCCTGACTCCCGCCTCCGTCACCGGCAGCCTGAACACTGCCAACGACGCGGGTACCGGCGCTGTCAAGCCCGCCGATGCCGAGACCACGACCCCCGTTTCCTCCATCGCTGTCTCCGAGGATGAAAAGACCGTTACCGTCACCGTGGTTCCCAAGAACGACGATATCACCACCAACGGCCTCTTCACCGTGGACTATGACGCCAGCGTCCTGACTCTGGCCGACGTCACCTTCGCCTCTCAGTACTCCTCTCACAAGGATGCCGACGGCAAGGTCACGCTGGGCTATGTGGATGTGGACGGTCTGAAGGCCGGTACCGCTGTGGCGACCCTGACCTTCACCGTCAGCGATCCCACCGCCGTGGACGCCTCCACCGCCGTCACCGTCCACCAGACGGAGATCAACGATCAGACTGTGGACGTCACCGAGGCGCTCACCGCTGACCTCCATCAGGACACCAAGGTCGTGAACGCCAAGCCCGCCACCTGCACCGAGGACGGCTACACCGGTGATACGGTCTGCGCCGCCTGCGGTAAGGCCCTGGCTAAGGGCGAGGTCATCAAGGCTCTGGGCCACGACTACAAGGACGGCACCTGCACTCGCTGCGGCGATAAGCAGCCCGGCGTCAACACCGGCGACAACAGCACCATGACCATGTGGACCATGTCCGCTGTCATGGCTCTGGCCGGCGCCGCCGTACTGGTCCTGCGCAGCCGTAAGGAGAAATACGAGGGCTAACCCCTAAGTCTCATCTGTCATAAGATCAGCCCTCCGGCGAAAGCCGGAGGGCTGTCTTTCATGTATCCGCAGTACCATCGCCGGCAGGCGTGTTTGCCCTGATTCATCGATGGTACTCCACACACAAAGGCAGTGGGCAAAAGCCCGCTGCCTTTTCTCATTTTTTCAGTTCAAAGCTCCCGGCCCATCAAAACACCGCCACGATGCCGCTGACGTCATCGCCGGGTTTCAGCCGGGGATAGCGGTTGCAGCGGCTGTCCGCCGCCTCCCGCTGCCGCAGCTGCTGATACAGCTCCTGCAAGCACGGCTCCTCCGCTCCCAGCAGAGCCTCCCGCTGGCCGGAAAAGCCGTCGGAGAACAGCACCACTCGGGAGAGTTCTTCCCTCCGGTACACCCGATGACTGCCGTGCCGGGCCGCCTCCGGGGCGAAGCCTGCGATCCAGTAGCCTCCCCCCCGGCTCCGTAGCATCTACATACTGCATCCCACCCAAGCTCAGCTCCATGCCCGGCGTCAGCTCCACATCATCCAGATTCACCCGCAGGATAGGCTTGCCGCAGTGCAGGGCATAGTTGATCTCATTGCGGACAAAGCCCGGCTGGATGGACTCGTGGGAGGCAAACAGCAGCACCTGCCACGAATCCCGTATCTTCTCTGCGATGAACTCCCGGAAATCGCTGCCGGCCTCGATGCCGTCGTCGTACCACAGTCGGATGCCCCGCTGCATCAGCTGCTCCACTATGGGGTACACCCGATCACTGTTGATGTGGGCATAGCTGACGAAGCAGTAAGGCTCTGCTCCCTCATAAGCCTTCGGTCCCCGCCCCGGCACAAAGGTCTTGGGCTTAGGCAAGGACGGCACAGATCTGCGCAGCTTCTCCATCTCTCCCTGAAAGTACTCCCGCTGCTCCTGCAGCAGGATCACCGTCTCGCAGTGGCGATAGTCCAGCAGCCGCAGGGCGTAGTCCTTCCGGGCAGAGTTCTCCGTGGCAACGGCCTTGTTGATAAGGCTGTACGCCTCGGCGTAGCGGCCCCGCTGGGCCACCACACGGGCCTTGGTGCAGTAGAACTTGGCATAGGCCGGGTCCAGCCGGATGGCATCCTCCACCGCTCGCTCCACGTCGTCGTAGTACTCTCTGCGTACCTGCTCCCGCATCTCTCCCCGGCTCTTTTCGCAGGTGTAGACGAACAGATGGGCGAACAGATGCAGATACCCTGCATTGTCCCGGTGCTGCCGTGCGTCCTCACGGGCCAACTCCAGCAGCTCCAGCGCATCGAAGAAGGTCTCCGCCTCCAGCTGGAACAAAATCAGCAGATGGTGATAGGAGGGGTGTCCCGCAAAGCGTGGATTCTCCTCGAACAGCGTCTGCAGCTGCTGATAGTCCTTCCGATTGCGGTAGATGATGGTCAGGGCATAGAAGGCCCGGTAGGCCAGATCCTCCTCCCCCTCCGCCACCAGCTGCCGCAGCTGCTGCACCAGCTGGGCGTCCATATGCCGGGTGCAGAAGGCGGACAGATCTGCCTCAAACTCCCGTGAGCACTCCTCCTCATGGGCCGTCAGTGCGCTTATCAGCTCCTGCATGGCGCTCCCCCTCTCGCAGTGATCCTTCTCCCCGGATTCTACCACATTCGCCTCCGATTGGCAACCACGCAAAAGCACCGACGGCCCCACAGACCGCCGGTGCTCTCTGTCATTTTACCCCGCCAAACAGATCCCACGGATACACCTGCGGCGGCGGACACGTCACATCCACCGGCTTCCCGGTGACGGGATGCCGGAAGCCCAGATGATACGACCACAGCGCCGCCGTACATCCGGGATCCTTGCTGCCGTAACGGATATCCCCCAGCAGCGGCAGCCCACGGGAGGCGAACTGCACCCGGATCTGATGGGTGCGCCCCGTATAGAGCTGCACCCGCACCAGCGACAGCTCCTCCGTGCGCCCCACCTCCTCATAGGAAAGCCGGGCCTCCCGGACGCCCTTACGCATCCGCTTCACCACATAGCTCTTGTTGTGGGAGGCGTCCCGGAACAGCAGATCCGTCAGCGTGGCGGCCGGCTCCCGGGGATGCCCCCGCAGCACCGCCAGATACTCCTTGGTGATCTCATGAGCGGCTATGGCCGCCGTCAGCCTGCCCGTGACCTCCCGTCGCCGGGACAGCACCATCACTCCTCCCACGATCTTGTCCAGCCGATGCACCGTGGCGATATAGTCGGGCTTTCCCGCCTGCCGGTAGTGCTCCGCCAGCATCCGTGGCAGGGATCGCCCGCTCTCGCTGTCTTCCGACAGCACCCCCACCGGCTTCACGCACACCACCAGATAGGGATCCTCATAGAGGATCCGCAGTTCCTCCGCCATACCATACACCTCCGCCCATAAAAAGCGGGCCTGCCCTTAGGGCAGACCCGCCCGTCTATCGTTTTTCAGCGTCCTCTTCTGCCGCCCCGGTAGGAGCTGCTCCGATACCGTCTGCCGCTGCGGCTGCCGTAGCGCCGGTTGCGGCGGAACACCTTCGCCCAAAGCACCAGCAGGATCACCAGCAGCACCAGTACCACCAGCGCCACCTTCACAATGGTGCGGGAGAGGAACTCCTCCACCGCCGCCTTGGCCACCAAAAACCGGGAGGCGCTGACGTCCGCCTGCGCCAGCAGCGGCACCGTGACGCACACCTGCCCGTTGTAGGAGATGGTCAGGGTCCCCATCTCCTGCCCCCGGGTGATGGGAGCATCCGCCACCTCATTTTTCAGCGTCACCGTCTGCTCCAGCTGATCCTTCGTCACGTCGGAGGGCAGGAACGCCTCGGCGTTCTCCGCCGGATAGAGCATCACGCAGTCCGTCTCCTTGGACAGGGCCACCGGCTGGCGGAACACGTCCTCCGTGGAGACCACCAGCTGCTTGCTGAAGTTGTTGTAGCCGTAGTCATAGAGCCGTGCGCTCTCGGAAAAGCTCTCGATATGAGTCCCCTCGCCCTCGGCGCCCAGCACCACCGCCACCAGCCGCTTGCCGTCCCGCAGGCAGCTGGACACCAGACAGTACCCCGCCTCCGGCGTGGAGCCGGTCTTGCCGCAGTCCACCCCGTCATAGAGATAATCCAGAATACGCCAGTTGGAGAGCAGTGAGTTGGTGGTGTGCAGTTCCCGTGCCTCGGACTTGTTGGTGGCCGGCACCTCATAGGCCACGGAGCCGGTGATGGTCATGAAGGTCTCATGCTTCATGGCCTCCCGGAAGAACAGATAGATATCGTAGGCGGTGGTATAGTGGTTCACATCGTGCAGGCCGTTGGTGTTGGCAAAGTGGGTACCGGTACAGCCCAGCTCCTGCGCCCGCTGGTTCATCAGCTCCACAAAGGCCTCACGGGAGCCGGATACCGTCTCCGCCAGAATGTCCGCCGCCTCGTTGGCGGACACCAGCAGCAGGCAGTACAGCAGCTGTTCCACCGTCAGCACCTCGCCCTCCTCGATGCCGGCGGAGCTGCCCTCCGGGTCCTGATCGTTCACCACCGCCGATGCGGTGATGGGCTGGTCCAGAGACAGCTTCCCGGCGTCCACGGCCTCCAGCGTCAGCAGGGCCGTCATCACCTTGGTGATGCTGGCGGGGTATTCCCTCTCCTGCTCATTCTGCCCAAAGATGATCCGCCCCTCATCGGCGTCCACCAGTACGGCCGCCTTGGCCTTGATCTCCAGCGCAGGCAGGGCGTAGGCCTGCGGGGTCAGCATCAGACTGACCATCAGCACGGTCAGCAAAAAAACAGATAGAATACGGCGAATTTTCATAGTAATTTTTCTCCATCTATGCTATAATGAGCCTATCTACCATCCGTAAGCAGGAGCCGGCCCTCATGCTCTCCGCCGGTATCAGCGGCCGTCAGCGGGGCAGCCCCCCCTCCCGGCCGCAGGGTCGCTTTCCTCTTATTATAACAAAAATCGACCGGGAGTCAACTGCGGAAAAATGGGAAAGATCACAAAAACAGAAAAATATCTGCTGCTTCTGACGGCCATCTTCCTTCTGTGTCTGGCGCTGCTGTATTTTACCGACCACCGCAGCGCCGGCGGCGGGGACTACACCGTCACGCCCCAGTATACAGCGCAGGAGCCGGAGGCTCCCGATCCTCCCGCCGTCCCCGGCAAGGTGAACATCAACACCGCCGACGCCGCCCGGCTGGAAACGCTGGACGGCATCGGGCCCACACTGGCCCAGCGCATCGTGGCCTATCGGGAGGAGCACGGCCCCTTTGCCGATATCGAGTCCATCATGGACGTCAACGGCATCGGTGAGGGCATTTTTGAAACCATCCGGCAGCAGATCACCGTGGAGGACGATACATGAAAATACTGGTAGTAGACGACGAAAAGCTCTTGGTCAAGGGCATCAAATTCAATCTGGAGAACGAGGGCTATCAGGTCCTCACCGCCTACGACGGCGCAACCGCCGTGGAGCTGGCCCGTCAGGAGACGCTGGATCTCATCATTCTGGACCTGATGATGCCCGGCCTCTCCGGCAGCGAGGCCTGCATGAAGATACGGGAATTTTCCGACGTTCCCATCATCATGCTCACCGCCCGCAGCGAGGACGCCGACAAGATCATGGGCTTTGCCTGCGGGGCCGACGACTATGTCACCAAGCCCTTCAACATTCTGGAGCTGAAGGCCCGCATCCGGGCGCTGCTGCGGCGCTCCTCCGGCCAGAGCCGTCCGGCAGCCCAGCCGGATCCGGAGCTGCTGACGGTGGGTGACCTGACGCTGGACACCCGCCAGCGGGTGGCCATCCGGGACGGCAAGGCCATCGACCTCACCGCCAAGGAGTACGATCTGGTGGAACTGCTGATGAAAAATCCCCGGCGGGTATACAGCCGAGAGAGCCTGATGGATCTGGTGTGGGGCTACTCCTACGCCGGGGACTATCGCACGGTGGATGTCCACATCCGCCGCCTGCGGGAGAAGCTGGAGCGTGTTCCGGCGGAGCCCGCCTATATCATCACCAAGTGGGGAGTGGGTTACTATTTTGCCGGGGAAGATCAGCCTACAATTTAAGTTCGGCCTGAGCTATATTCTGGTAATTCTGGCGGTGCTGCTGCTGCTGAATACCTACCCCCTTCTGGTGTCCCAGAATCTGGTATTCCGCACCAAGCAAACCGCCATGGTCGGCAGCGTCAAGATCGCCGAGGCGGCCCTGTCAGGTCTGGCCGACCTGACGGAGGACAACGTGGCCCAGGCTATGTCCGCCGTGGAGGAGACCGGCGTCTCCCGTGTGCTGGTCACGGACACCGCCGGGCGCATCCTCTATGACACCCGTGAGGGGGACAACGCCCGTGGACTCTACGCCTTTTATACGGAGATCGCACAGGCCCTGCGGGGCAACGACACCTTTTACTGCCGCTACGACGGCGAGGCATTCCTGAGCCGGGGCGCCTCCCCGGTGGTGTACCACAACCAGATCGTGGGAGCGGTCTACGCCTACGAGTACGACACCGTACAGGCGGAGTTGCTGCGGAGCTTCCAGACCAATATCATGCGCATCTCTCTTCTGGTGGCCCTGTTCGTGCTGTTCCTCAGCGCTCTGCTCTCCCGGATGTTCACCCGCCGCATCAGCGACCTGCTGCAGGCCATCCGTCAGGTGCGGGAGGGTGCTTACAGTCACCGGGCCAAGGTGACTGGCTCCGACGAGATCGCCCAGCTGGCAGCGGAGTTCAACAGCCTCACCGACCGTCTCCAGCGCACGGAGAGCGCCCGCCGCCAGTTTGTCTCCGACGCCAGCCACGAGCTGAAAACGCCGCTGGCGGGCATCCGCCTGCTGACGGACTCCATTCTTCAGACCGACGATATGAACGCCGAGACCACACGGGAATTTGTGGCGGACATCGGCGAGGAGGCTCAGCGTCTGACCCGTATCACCGAGGATCTGCTGCGCCTGACCCGGCTGGACAGCGGAGCCGCCGCCGAGCCTGCGCCGGTGGCGGTGGCCCCGGTGCTGCGCCGGGTGGTACGGATGCTGGCGGTGGTGGCACGGGAGCAGGAAACCACTCTCTCCTACGAGGCGGACGAGTCCGCCGTGGTGCTGGCCACCGAGGACGATCTGCACCAAATTCTATATAACCTTATGGAAAACGGCATCAAATATTCCGGCCACATGGGCTTTGTCCACACCGCTCTGACGGTGGAGGGCGGAGACGTGGTGATCCGGGTGGAGGACAACGGCGTCGGGATCTCCGACGAGGATATGCCCCACATTTTCGAGCGCTTTTACCGGGTGGACAAGGCCCGCTCCCGTGAGGTGGGCGGCACCGGTCTGGGCCTGAGCATCGTCAGCGATACGGTGCGCCGCCGGGGCGGCACGGTGTCCGTGGCCCACCGCCCCGCAGGACAGGGTACCCTCTTCACCGTCCGTCTGCCCCAGGTCACAGAGGAAGGAGGGAGCACATGAAGCGGCTTCTCGCAGCCCTGCTGACCCTTTTTGCGCTGCTGGCCCTCACCGGCTGCGGCGGCTCCTCCTCTGACGGTCCTCACCTACTGCTGTATTATCCCGCCCCCTCCGGCGGCTCCCCCGGCGGCGATGCCATCGTCAGCCGCAGTGTCGATTGGGCCGCCAACAGCACTCTCCCCGCCGAGCAGCAGGTGCGCCGGGTGGTATCCCTTCTGCTGGAGGACAGCGCCGACGGCAGTCTGGAAAGTCCCATCCCTGCCAGCACCCGGCTACTGGCTTGTCAGGTCTCCGCCGGCGCTGCGTGGGTGGATTTCTCCAGCGCCTACGGCCAGCTGTCCGGCATGGAGCTCACCATTGCCGACTACTGCGTAACTCTGTCCCTGTCCCAGATCGTGGGCATCTACTCCGTCCGCATCACCGTCAACGGCACGGAGCTTATCTACCGGGACAGCAACATCTTTCTGGCCGGGGACGTGCTGATGACCAGTCAGGATGACGTGGTGCAGAACCTCTCCCTGCGGCTCTACTTCCCGGATCGGGAGACTGGAGAACTGACGGCGGAGGAGCGCCTGCTGACGGTCTACGAGGGCGAAAGTCAGGCGGAGGTGATCCTGTCGGCCCTGAAGGCCGGGCCGGAGAGTGAGAGCCTGTCTCCCCTGCTGCCCACCGGCTTTGCGGTGCTGACGGTACGCACCGAGGGCGGCATCTGCTACCTGAACCTCCCCAAGGGGGATCAGTACCTGATGCCGGAGGACGAGACGGAGCAGCAGCGCATGGTGCAGGGCTTGGTGAATTCCCTGTGCTCCGCCCGTGGTGTCCGGCAGATACAGCTTCTGCTGGACGGCGAGGTAGCCTCCTCCTTGGGCAGTGTGGAGATCAGCCAGCCCTTCTCCCCCATCCGATAAATCCTTCACCCGGAATCTCACATTTTCAACCGTAAGGAGAACATCATGTCTGCTGCCAACGGCACACAGCGGGATATTGGCCTGGATCTGACCAGAATCCTGGCCTTTCTGGCCGTCCCGTCTGTCCATTTCTTTCTGAATTCCACCTACTATGACACGGCCATCGTCGGCCCCCGCATGGCGCTGATGACCGTCATGCGTACCGCCTTTATGGTCTGCGTCCCCCTGTATATGCTGCTCTCCGGCTACCTCTCTGCGGGAAAGCACATCCCTCTGACCCGCTCCGGTCTGCTGGGGTATTACAAAAAGCTTCTCCCCATTTTCCTCACCTACGCCCTCTCCACCGGGGTCATCCTGCTGTATCGGGTGCTATGGCTGGGAGAGGAGCAGACCATCCGCAGCGCCGTGAAGAATCTGCTGAGCTTCCAGCAGTATTCGTGGTACATGAATATGTACTTCGGGCTGCTGCTTCTGACGCCGTTTCTCAACGCCCTGTGGCAGAGTCTCGCCACCCCCGCCGCCCGGCGGGCCCTGCTGGCGGTGCTGCTGGTACTGACCGTGCTGCCCGGTATGGTCAATATCTACAATCTGCATAGTGCCGAGACCCTGCTGCATCCGTGGCTCAGCACCTCCTATGACCATCTGGTGCCGGACTGGTGGCAGCGGCTCTATCCCATCACCTATTACTTTTTAGGAGGCTATCTCCGGGCCCATGTGGACATCAAGCGCCTGCGGACCGGGCGGCTGGCGGCCCTTCTGCTGCTGGCAGTGCTGTGCTTCGGCGGCTACAACGTCTGGCGCAATCAGGGCATCCCCTTCGTCTGGGGCAGCTGGTGCGACTGGGGGAGCCTGCAAAACGTGGTGGACACGGTGCTGGTATTTCTTCTGCTGAACTCCATCCGATATTCCACCCCCCCTACTTCCATTGCACGTTTTACCGGCTATCTCTCCAAGCTGACCCTCGGTGCGTATCTGGTGTCGTGGATACCGGACAACTACCTGTACACCATGCTGAAATCTGCCGTCCCCTCGGTGACGGATCAGCTGAACTACTTCCCCCTGACGGTGGGCGGCACCATCCTCGTCTCCCTGCTGCTGGCCGCCGTGGTGGAGTGCTGCGTCTCGCTGCTGATGCGTCTGCTCCGCCGCTCCGCCAAGGTGCGAACCGCCGGCACAGCTCAGGCATAGGATGATGCGGGGGCAGCGCCGGTCAGGGATTTTCCCCGGCGGCGTATAAATCCGGCGGCTGCGTGGGAGAATGAAGTTGACCCGCTGCGGCGGGTACTTCTTCCGGCGGAGTGTGGACTTTGTGGATACCAATGTCAGACGTGGAGAGATCTACTATGCCGATCTCAGCCCTGTGGTGGGCAGTGAGCAGGGTGGCGTGCGTCCGGTGCTCATCGTGCAGAACGACACCGGCAACCGCCACAGCCCCACCGTCATCGCAGCGGCCATCACCTCCCAGACGGGGAAGGCCAAGCTGCCCACCCATATCGAGGTGGCGGCCCAGTGCTGCGGCCTGCCCAAGGATTCGGTGATCCTGTTGGAGCAGATCCGTACGCTGGATAAGCGGCGGCTGCGGGAGCGGATGGGTAAGGTGGACGGAACGGTGATGCAGCGGGTAGACGCCGCCATTGCCGTGAGCTTCGGACTGTCCAACAGTCGTCTGGTATGACGCTACATACCGGACGGAGCATAAAAGGGAGGGCCAGTGCATAGAATGCGCTGGCCCTCCCTTTTTATTTGTTGTGGGGGAGATCAGCTTTCGCCCGCCGGAAAATACCTCTCATCCTGTCATTCCGAAACCAGTCCGCAAACTGGTCGTGGGAATCCGCATTTCTTAGCGGTAGACGCACAGGTCCCGTCATCAGAGTGGGAGCGGCAGCGGGTCTGTTGCTGCGTCAATTCCCTGTTCCGACGGAACTTAGACCACAGCTCTTGCACACTGGGAAGGAAGTCCAGAAACCATCGGTGTCTGGCGGCTCTTTTGCCTACTTTTCCAGCTATTGGGAAAAGTAGGCCGCCGGAGGCACGTTCCTGTCGAAGTTACCCACCGAAGAGAAAATTCACAAAGAGGGAACGGATTCCCACGATCAGTCTGCGCTCCGGCTCGGAATGACAGGGCTATATTTATGGTGATAGCCTTCAGCAGCCCATGACGCTTTTCGCTTTTATTGTCTCCGACGGGTGCCTTTCTTTCAGTAGCGAAAGAAAGGCACGAAAGAACGCCACTTGAAACCTAAGGTTTCAAGACTTCCTCTTTTGTGTGCAAGAGTTGCATC